>SXGS01493441.1_pt1 | contig 22043 bp, 18 predicted proteins | sample 3174681 | NCBI WGS metagenome assembly SXGS01 (sample SAMN11356861, study PRJNA531348) | freshwater metagenome | isolation source: freshwater sample F1-80 | place: China: Fuxian Lake, Yuxi | collected 2017-12-25
ACCACACCCTCCTCCTCCCACACGGCATACTCGCGGCGAATCTGGCGCATGTGGTACGCGATGTTGGCGGAGGTGCAGCCGAGTTGTGAGCCGGCCTCACGCCAGGTGCGCCCTTCGAGCAGGCAGGCGACGATGGCCGTCTGTGTCGGCGTGAGGCGGCCAATGAACTCACGGGTGGCGACGTCGGCAACCGCCACCTCGGCTGGTTCGTCGCCGTGATCCGGCAGCCATTCCTGATCCAGCGGGGCGCAGCGGCGGATGCGGGCGCGCTTGATCGCGTCGAGCATACGCCAGCGTGCCTTCTGGATCAGGTACTGTTCCGGGTTCCCGATCCGCAGGTCCACCTCGGACAGTGCATCCAGCAATGCTACCCAGGCTTCCTGCAGCAGGTCGTCCGCATCCTCGCCGCAGCGCCGGGCATAGTAGCCTGCCATGCGCTCCAGGCGGGGGCGCAGCGCCTCTACGACTCTCGCCCGAGCCCCCGGATGTCCGGCGCAGGCCAATTCCAACTCTTCCATCGCGACGCGCGACACCCCCGCCCTTCCACGGGGGAGGCGCCGGGACCGCAGGTGGGTCCCCATTCGCTCGCGAGTCATTCCCTGTGTCACTTCTCGATCTCTCCGATGCACCATGCAGAAACAACGAACGCCGGGTCGCAGACAGAATCGCCTGCGACCCGGCGGGGAGCCGGGCGCCCGGAGAGAACCGCGTGGACGGGAACGCCGTCGCGTCAGGGGGAGCGGTCTCGGACCGCCCCCACCCGTTTCGGCAGGGACATCGTGCCGCTCCACCGGGCCAAGGCTCGGGGGGGGGCGATGTCCTGCGCTGGGGAACTAGCGGCCGCTGCCGGGCAAGGGCAGGCTTTGATCTGTCGAAATGGTTTGCATTCGAGTCATGTTTTGAGCCTCCTGAAGCCGTGCGGCGGGGTCCGCCGGGGAAAACGGGGATGGTGGGCGTATCTACGGCCCACCACTCTACTCTATCGCCCGAGGCCGGGCGCTTGTTTAGTGTCGCCCGAAAACTTTTTTCGTACCGGCAGGTTCGTCAGCACCTGTCGTTTGCCATCCCGGTCTACTTCATAGATCGGCTGCGGGAAGGCATCGGGACGGCCCAGGTCCTCTTCCGGGTTCGTGATGAGGAGATAGCGCCGCCGGCCGCGCGCCCAGTCTGCGGAGAACTCCCGGCGGGGCACGAACAGCCGGCCGACATCCTGCGCGAGGTACGTGGGTGGGATGAAGCCCGGGGGCTCGGGCAGCAGCATCCGGGAGCGCAGGTAGAAGTTCAGTACGCCGCAGAGTTGGTACTCTTCGCCGGCTTCGTAGACCGGCACGCTGTCGCGGACGAGGTCCGGGGGCAGACGCCGAATCAACTCACGGGGGGACAGCAGCGGTCCCGAGCGGACGCGACTCTCTTCTGCGAGCGATTGAACGGCCAATGCGGTCAGCGCGAACCACCCCAGCGCGGCGCTCCGGCGACCCTGATGCATGGCGAGACCGCCCGCAGCGCCGCCCAGCAGCAGGCCGGCAAAGCAGAGCGACGACAGCCATCCGGAAGCAGGGACCAGGGCCGCGTAGCCCGTGGCGCGGAGCACTCCAGGGACGGTCGCGCCGCCCGCTGCCGCAACGCCGACCAGCAAGAGGAAAGGGATCAACTCGCGCGCCCTGCCCGGGAGTTCCCGCCGGCGGCAGGCCGCGTCACACCAGGCGCCCACCATGAGCGCGCACGGAGGGACGGCGGGGATGAAGTAATGCTCCAGATGGCCCCGGGAGAGCGAGAAGAGGACCCAGACTGCCGCAGCCCAGGCGAGGGGGAGCCAGACGATCGGAGTCCGCTCCCGGCAGGCAGCATGCCACTCGCGCCACAGGGCCGCGGGAAGCAAGAACGTCCACGGGAAGAATCGCCCCAGGAACAAGGCCCACACGTACCAGAGCGGGTCCGGTTTTGAATCGCGGGGGAACTTTCGGTCGAAGAAGAAGAGGAGGTGCTGGTTCACCACATAATCCCACCAGAACCCCGGATTGGCCAGTCCTGCCGCCACGTGCCATGGGACGGCCAGCAGTGCGCCGAGGACCCACGCCTGCCAGGGCAGGAGCACGGGGACCTGCCGCATCGTCTCCACGCATGCGGCACGCAGCGAGGGCGCGGTGGGTCGGGCGGCGAGGAAGAGTGCGGGGACGACGATCAACCAGGGCAGGAGGAGCGCCGCCAGGCCCTTGGTCATCACTCCCAGCGCGATGCCGATCCACAGCACTACGGCGCCGCGGAGACGAGTGGCCGGCGTGGCGCCGTCCTGGAGGGTCTGCACTGCTCCCAGGATGCTCAGGCACAGGGCGGCGCTGAAGAGCCCGTCCGGGCGCAGTGTCCGCGCTTCGGAGAGGGTGAGTGTGGCAGTCAGGAAGACCGCGGCGGCCCACCCCCCGGCCGTGGGGCGCCACAGGCGGGCGCCGAGCAGGTACAGCACCACTGCCGTGCTCAGTGCCACCAGCCCGGGAACGACCCGGACCGTCTCGTCCATGTGCACGCAGCGAAACCAGAGTGCGGCGAGCCAGAACAAGAGCGGCGGTTTATTCAGGAACCGCTCACCGTTGAGGTGTGGCGTGATCCAATCACCCGTGAGCAGCATCTCGCGCGCCACCTCGGCATAGCGCCCCTCGTTGTCGAGGAACCCGAGCCGGGTGAGCCCCCCGAACAGGAGCAGCGACCAGCAGAGCAGGAGCATCCCCAGGTACACCAGCAATCGGGGGGTTCCGCCCTGGCGCGCCGAAACAGGCTCCGGCGCCCCGTCCCCGGTGTCAGGATTCACTCGGGCTCGGTGCGGATGATTGCCCGCAGGGGGAAGACCAGTGGCTGCCGGCAAACAGCACCAGCCCGCCGGCCGCCGCCGCCAGCGTACTCATGGCTGTGTAGGCGAGACCGAACGCCACTGCCTGATCCGCACCGACCTGAACCAGGCCGAATAAGAATACCTGCGCTGCCACTCGTTCCCCCGTGCCGTGCAGGGTGAAGGGGGACAGCGAGGCGAGCGAGGACACGGGACCGAGTAAAAAGTAGAAGGGGAGGGGGATGGCCAACCCCAGTGCTGCCCCCAGCATCGCGTGGATCAGGCAGAGCAGGACCTGGAACACGAGCGCCCCGGCGATGGCGCTGCAAAGGCGGCCCGGCTGATTCCAACACTGCACGGCACGGCCGATCAGTGCCCGCTGGCCGGTGCGCGGACGAAAGTGGAACGGAATGACGAAACCGAGCGTCAGCACCACGGCAACAATCCAGGCCGATGCCGCCAGGAGCGCCGGCAGACCCACCTGCCACAGCACGGCCACCGCGGTGAGCCAGCTCAGAGCAAGCACACCCGTGCCGCGATCGGCGAGCACCGAAGCGAAGGCGCCAACTCGATCTCCCTGCGCGTCGCCCAGTGCCACCAGTCGGTAGGCGTCCCCCCCCACCGAAGTCGGCAAAAACATCGCCGGGAACATGGCCCCCAGGTACGTCACCCAGTAGAACCGAAACGGCAGCCGAAATCCCAACCCCCCGGCCAGCAGAGACCATTTCCAGGCACACACCGACTGCCCCAACAGGTACAATGCGACCACGAGCACCAGCGCTGAGAGCGGGAGATGCTCCAGCGCTCGCAGCACACGCGCCGTGCCTCCGAATACGGTGAGCCCCGCCACGAGCGCCACCGCCAGCAGCAACCGCGTCGCGTACTGGAGGGAGCGACTCGGAGACGCCCTTTCGTGAAACAGAGGATTGCTGGCAGACATTGTTGGGATCACGGGTTTACGGGGTTGAAACCCCGCGCTATGACGCGAAGTCCACCTGCGTGGCCTCGGGTTGTGCGGGCCTCTGGGCTCGTCGTCGTCCCTGTCCTCGCCTTTCTCGAACCCGTTCCGGTCGTTGAACTCGCTTTCGAAGGTTCGGGCATTCGCGGCGTCCTCCAAGTGAGGTCCCATACCTGGAAGCGCCGACCGGCGGGCGTTCGAGTAGACCTGGTGATAGTGTAGCCACGTTTCAGGACAGAATCGCGAGGATCCTGCTCACGTGGACTCCACCTGGCCATCCGGAGCGACCCAGTAGTCCTTGCCCCACCACCAGACGAACTGGCCGCTGGCGTCCCACTCTGCGCGTTGCTCCTCCAGGTACCCGATTTCGGTTTCCGGCCGCCCGTCCCACTCACGCGGATCCAGGTGTTCGGGCCAGCGGGCGATGCCGACAAATTGGGACTCGTCGAAGAACTCACGGAAGCGAATGGCTGCCGTCCGGAAACCCAACTCCGTTTGCCACTCTCGCATCTGCGTGCGGAGCGCTGCCGCGAACACCGGGTTGGACATGGAAAACGGTCCATCGGGACCCAGGGACACGGCCGGTCGCCGCCAGAGTCGTCGCTCGCACGCGATGAGTTCTCCCTGGCGGTCGAAGAAGTAGGCGGTCAGGTGAGGGCAGAGCAATCCCAGGACGACCTGACGACCGTCCGCACACACCCCGGTCGAGAAGTCCGTTTCGTAGCCCTGGAGTCGGAACAGACGGGTTGACATGTTCTGCGGGTGTGGGTTTCGCCTGCTACGCCCGGAGGACACCCGGCGCGGCTCTGGACTGGGGTGTGGGTCTCGCTTGCTGACGCGCGCCGCGAAATCAGGGCTGTACCGTCGTCGCGAGTTGCGCCGCAAACATCGCGTGTTCCGGGGACGAGAGGCCCAGGCGCAGCACGGCCAGCACCTGCGCCTGGTCACCGGACACCAGGGCCGCGGGGTCGAGCCATAGGCCGGGAAACGCCTCGCTGCGCAGGATGCCGTCCTCCGCCGGCGTCAGGCGATGGTACGTGCCGGTCCGCAGCGTGAACCAATCCACGGCCTGATCGCGGACCCGCCAGACTAGATACTCAGCGACGCCGTGTTCGGCATAGAGATCTTTCTTGACCTGCAGGTCGTAGCTCGCGCTGCTGGAGGCCACCTCTACCGCCAGTTCCGGCCCACCCTCCAGATACCCGTCGTCAGCTACCCGAGCCCGTCCTCCGAGGCGTGGCGGGATCATCAGCAGTACATCGGGCTGCGGCTCGCTTTCGGGTCCCAGGCGAACGGTGGCGTCGTCTCCCCCGACCACTCCTGCCGTGGCGGCTTCGTACACCCCGACCCAGGTGGTGATTCACATGTGCGGTGCGGCATGCTGGATCAGACTTACCGGCGATGGCATGTAGACCACTCCTCGCAGCAGTTCGGCCATCTTCAGATGCGGCATTGCCTCGTACCGCCGGTCGAATTCCTCGCGTACGAGGTGGTCGCCCGGTTCCAGCGACGGAGGCGCACCGAGGCCACTGTTATTCTTGACGGCCGGCTGGACGGACACTTCCTGGCTGCTCCGAGACAAGGTCACAAGGCGAAAGATCGAGGATCAGTAGCGATCCGGGAGGTGCATGTTCTGCTGGCGGAGAGGAAACAGCAGGCGCAGCACCGCCTGCGCCGTTTCCGCAACCGGGACTTCCAGGCGTGCGCACACATCCTCGGGACGGAATGCGCCGAGTGTCAGGCGGGCGAGCGCGGTTTGGGGCAGCGCCACCGCGTGTGTGTGTGCGCCCCGGCCCGGCTCCACACGGCACTGGTTGGGGGCGAGGGTCAGGCGTGCCTCCCCGAGATCCGTCTCGAATTGGATGACGCCCCGGAACGGCCAGTTCGCTGCGCTCATTCGCGCCTCGAACTCCGGCAGCAGCGCAGTCAGAAGGCGCTCTAGATTGAGCACGCGGGCCATCGAGCCGCCGCAGGTGGTGAACCGGCGCGTGAAGCGACCTTCCTGGAGTTGGGCCGCCGCCGCAACATGCCCCTCTTCGGTGAGAGCCGAGGCGAGTTCCCGGAACGGTTGGTCGCGGGCACCCGAGGCCTCTGCACCCCAACGGCGGCACGCTGCGAGGATGGCGTCGGCCGCTGCCGGGCCGTCCGCAAGGATCTCCCCGAGCACCAACGCCTCCGGCAGGTCGCGCTGGAGGCCCCGGACAGCCCAGTGGTCGGGGCAATGCCAGGCGTAGCCGTGTACCGCTCCGTCCGGTCCGACGACCACCCGGCAGGCGTCAACCGCAACGGGAGGGGCCGCCCCCTCCTGCGGCGGAGAGGCGGCGCGATCCAGCCGAGCCCAGATGCGATGGGCGTCGGGACGGACGGCGGTTCCGCACGCGCCGGCGGTCGCCTGCACGTAGATCTCCCGGCACCGCGGCAAGTCGGAGGAAATGTACGGACGAACACTCCAGCCGGACGGGAGCGGAGCCTCGGGGTCCAGACCGCGGACGTGCACGCTGTGCTCCGGCCCGGTGGTGGCGTACCCGAACTTCGGATAGAAGTCGCGAATGCCGTACAGCATGGTGACGGCGCCATCCCCCGCTTCCATATGCCGGACGGTCCGATCCAGGACGTAACGCGAGTACCCGCGAAAGCGGCAGTCGGCGTGCGTGCCCACGCCCCCAATGCCGTCCATCCTGAGGGTGGCCGCCCCCACGCGGATCTCGTACGGCAAGATCCAGAGCCAGCTCACAATCTGGTCGCCGTTCCGCAGTTCCACTCGGGTGACGCCGTGCTCGCGCGCCTCGAAATGCAGCGGCAAGTCTTCCGCTGCGGGGTAGGACTGGGCCATGATGATTCCTCGATTTCTGCAATGATCGTGCGCTGCCGATCCGGGTCAGGCCGACGGCGCCCCGGGGAACGCGTGAAAGCACTGACTCCGCACTCGCTCCTCCCTGTTCTTCACTCTTTCCTCGGAGGAGGCTCCTTGCCGGCGCCGGCCTGGCGCACGAGGTGTTCTCGATCTGCTTCCAGGCGCAGCAGTTCCTGTGTCATCCCGTTGGGCCAGCGCACCTGCAGCGAGTCCACCTGCCGGGCGGCGCCGAGACCGAGATGGATGCGGGGATCGCTGGTAGACAGGTAGCCGCCTCCGGTTCCCGCCCAGCGCACCAACCGGCGCGCACCCACACGGAAGGTCAATCGCGCACCGATTCCCTCCGCGGCGGGAGCAGTCCCCGCGAGACGAATCCGTACCCAGTGACCCGGACCCGGTGTTTCGTTATGCAGCAGGCGCGGCGGTCCCTCCAGATCTGTCACCAGCGCATCCACATGCCCGTCATCGTCGTAGTCCGCGAGCGCGACGGCGCGTCCGACCAGCGGACGGATCAGATCTGCGGAGTTCGGCCCGGTGACCTCCTCGAAACGACGCCCGTCGTTGCGGAAAAGCTGAATCGGCTGGGCGTAGGAGACACCGGGCTGCATCCGGCTGATGGCATCCTGGACATGTCCGTTGGCGATCAGCAGATCCGGCCGGCCGTCGTTGTCGGCATCCAGGAAGCGGGCGCCGAACCCGAGCTTTTCGGTGGTGCTGCTGCCGATGCCGAGCGGATAGGCGCTCTCCTGAAAATAGCCGCGCCCCTGGTTGAGGTACAGGCTCGTGGGCTCGTGCTGAAACGTGGTCACGATCAGATCCGGGAAGCCATCCTCGTTGACATCGCACCAGTCCACTCCCATGCCCGCCTGCTCCAGTCCGGTCTGGCTGAAGGCCACCCCCGCTTCGAGTCCCTGCTCCCGAAACTTGCCGCCCTCGTTCACAAAGAGATCGCCGGGCATTCCGTCGTTGGCGAGATAGAGGTCCGGTTTCCCGTCATCGTTGAAATCGCACACGGCGACGCCGAGGGTCTTCCCGTGGGACCGGTCCAGCCCGGCAGCAGCGGTCACGTCCCGGAAGCCCCCGCTTCCTTCGTTGCGGTACAGGTGTCCGCGCTGCGCGTCGTAATGCGAGGGTGAGCAGGCAGCCTGCACTCCGGCATACGTGCAGAGCCGGGGAGTGGTGGTCCCGAACTGAAGGTAGCAGCCGACATAAAGATCCGGCCTCCCATCCAGATCGTAGTCCAGGAACGCCGCACTCGTGCCCCACGCGTCGGTGGGAAACGGCAGGGGGACCCGCCGGAAACGGGAGTCCTCGTTGTGGAAGAGAGCGGCGGTGCGATAGCCGGACAGGAAGAGGTCGGGGCGGCCGTCTCCGTCGTAGTCCGCGGAGGCACACCCCATCCAGTAACCCGGGAGGTCGAGCCCGGCGGCGACGGTCGTCTCCACAAAGCGGCCATCTCCCAGGTTCCGGTACAGTGCGCAGCGGGGACGCCCGACCAGGAGCAGATCTGCGCGCCCATCTCCGTCGTAGTCCAGAAACCCGCCCCCGAACCCGGCCGTCTGCAAGATATCAAAGGGGGGCTTACGTCCTCGTTCGGGCACGAAGTGAATTCCGGCTGCCGCGGCCCGATCGCGGAAAACCGGGGAAGCGGCCCTCGCGTGCAGCGGGGACGCGGGGGTCCCCGCGCCGGACGCGGGCGGAGACTGCGGAGCGCCGCAACCCGCAGGCATCGCGATCAAGAGCGCCAGACCGGCCAGCAGTGAAACCCCGAGTCGAGCGCCGTTCATCCGGGTCCCGGGGCACCCGGCATCAGGGACGGATGCGGCCAGGCCCGCAAGCCGAATCCCTCCGCATCACCACGGGGCGCTTCGCGCACCTAAACCGCGGCGCTCCGGCCGTTCTCAGTCTGCGGTGGGGAGAAATCCACATCTTCCAGACGCTGCGCACTGATGCCCGCAACCAGCCATCGCGTCAGGGCGCCTCTCCCCGCGGCCTGGATTGCGGCCAATACATGGGGCGGTAACATCCCGAACCGCGCCTGCAATGCCTCGGTCACTGCCACCCGCAATGCCTGCACCTCACCAATCCGGATCCCCTCCGCACGGCCCTCCGCGAGCCCAAGGTCGCGGCCGCGCGCTTCGCCGATGCGCATGCCCTGCTGGATGCAGAAGTCGGCCATGGTCTGTTCCATCTGTTCGGTTTCCTCCCGAATCTCCCGGCGCTGCGCCTGGCCCCACGCCCGAAATTCATCTCGGTACGCATTATACTCCGCCAGTGGGCGGCGATGGAACAGGACGAGCAGGCAGTGCCACGCCACCCGCATCACCTGTCGCCAGTGGTGTTCCGCTTCTTGGGACAGGAACGCGAGTGCGGCCGAGATGGTCGCGCGGAGTTCCATCGGGTGTCCGGCCGCTGCTTGCTGTACTCGGAGCGCCCACCCGAGCAGCGATTGCGCTTCCTCCAGCACTTGCGGGGGAGTACGGTGCAGATCAAAGAAAACTGGCGGCGCCTGCGCGTTCCAGTGGGCCAGGAGCGGATGCGGCTCCACCAGTTCCTGGATTGTGAGCGAGCCGGACCACGGCTCGTCTGCCGTGTAGTGAACGATCGGCAGGAACTGCGGCAGATCCGCAAGCGCCACTCCGTCACGGATCTGTTGCTCCCGCACGAGCACTTCGTAGCGTTCTCGCTGGATAGGATAGTCGCTCGACCGCTTCCCTTTGTGCTCGATCCCCACAATGACGGGCCGCCGGTTCAGGCGCACCTGGCACCAGATGTCGTTGGTCCGGGAGGTCAGGTCTGCGGCGATCATGAGCCGGCTCACGCGGATCGGCTGGGTCCAGTCGAGCAGGTCAGCGTGGGGCGCCCAGACCAATTGCACGAATTGCTGTGCGAGCAACGGGTCTTCGAGCAAATACTGCGCATCGCGATCCTGAAACTGGACCATCACCGCGAAACTGGGCCGGAACGGCGGGTCGGCGCCGGCCGTAGGCCGGCGAGGAGGATCAGGCGGCGTCAGCATCTACACCTCCGGTGGCGCAGAACAGGGAGGGGAGGCGCCTCCGAACTCTTCGGCGTGCGCTGCACCGATTCCTATCACAGTCCACGCGGTGGCACGACCGGGGGATGCCATCGCTGTACGGCCACCGTCCCCCGGAGGGTCAGGGGCTCATTCCTTGTCTGCCATTCCGGGCGTCCCCGAGGTGGCGGCGGCCCGAGCCGCTGCCAGGTCCTGCTCCAGGCCCGGCAAATCGCGGTCCAGTTCTCCGGCGTGCTGGAACTCCGCGATCGCCCGACCCACGGAGCCCTGCTTCAGGCAAAGGCGCCCGACGTCACGATGTGCTTCTGCGCTGTCCGGTTCGCGGAGCAGCCGATCGCCGGCGCGTCGTAGGGCGGCCCGCTGCTCATACTGCTCCTGGTGCTGCACCAGCAACCCCGCCGCTTCGTCCCGGCGGCCGGCACGACGGTAGAGTTCGGCCAGTGCGTGCGCCGCTCCGAACACCCGTGGCGCATTGCGCAGGAGTGTCTCCAGTTCCGTTTGCGCCTCGCTGCTGCGCCCGAGTTTGGTGAGACAGCGAGCGCGAATGAAACGGGACCGGGGCATCTCGCGCCCACCCGACGCTGTCCGCAGCCGATCCAGAACCGCCAGCGCTTCCTGTGCGCCGCTTGCGGCGCCGGACTTGAGGAGTGCGGCCGCGACCGCCTGCTGGTCCGCAGGAAGCTGCTCGGCGGGGGGGATGGACCGGCGCAGGCGCACGGCTTCGTCATGGCGACCTCCTTCTTCCGCCAGCGCGGCAAGTTGGCGGACGATTTCGGCATCGTCCGGATGCGCGGCACGAGCCCCTTTCAGGATGTGTTCCGCGGTAGACAGGTCGCTCCGAGCCCGAGCGAGCGTAGCCTCGGCAAGATACAGGTCCCCTGCCCGCTGCTGCTGGGCGGCTGCCAGGTCCTCCTCCGCCCGATCTTGCCAACCCAGCAGGACGTAGAGCAGTGCGCGGTCTCCGAACAGGTCGGGGTCGCGGGGGAACTGGCGCAGACCTGCTTCGTAGGCCATCAGCGCCAGGTGCTCTCGACCCAGCAGGCGGTACAGGTGCGCCATCATCCGGGGCAGGCGTGGATCGGTCCACGGCACGACCGCGGAGTCGAGGACGGGCAGCGCTGCCGCGGGCCCTTCCAGTTGCCACTTCTCTTCGGCATAGGCAAGCCGTGCATCCGGATCTTCGCGGTGCGCGTCGAACCGGGCGGCAGCCTCGGACACCGGGTCGGACGGCGGCCGGCGCTCCGAGCCCCGGGGACGCCGGCCGGCGAGCTGTTCCCCCTCCCTGACGAGCGTCCGGTAGCGCGCGGACTCCGCTTCCAGTTGCCGTCGCCAGCCGCCCGTGGCTGCGTACGTCCCTCCGACGATCGCCAGCAGGCCGACCAGCAGCGCGAGGCGCCGCACTGGAGCGGATCGCTCCGGGGTTCCGCTGCGGGGAGCTCGTTGTCCTTCAGCACGGACTTGGGAATGTGGGGAGACGGAAGCCGGTCCCCCTGGGAGCGCCGGCGTTCCGCCGGCTCCCTCCCCTGGAGGTCGGCGGCCATCTGGTGGATGTTTGTGGTCCCTGCGGGTCATTGTGTGCTTCGCTCTCGGTCCCCGGACTTCCCGGGCTCGTGCGGCGGAGCAGGCTTCTGCCGGGTCAGTGTCATCCTGCGATCTCCGTCGCCGCCCGGGAACGTTTCCTCCGTCCCATCCGGCCAGTGGACCGACAGCGAGTCGTAGGTCTTTGCGGCGCCCAACCCCCAGTGCAGACGCCGATCGCTTTCGGAGAGGTAGCTGCCCCCCCTCGTCACCCAGTGGGTCTGTGTGTGTCCCCCGGCTCGGAGCGTAACCCGGGCGCCCAGCGCGTCCCGGTTCGGTGGGTTGTCTTCGATGCGGACGCTGAGCCAGTGTCCCAGGGGCGGGGTGTCGTTGAGCCAGACCTCTGCGGGGCCGCCGTTGCAGGTAGTCACGACATCCAGGCGTCCATCGTTGTTCAGGTCTCCCAGAGCGAGCCCGCGTCGCACGGCCGGCGTGGTAACCGGCGGCCCACAATAAGGGCTCAGGTCCTCGAAGCGCGCTCCAAACAGGTTGCGGAAGATCAGAGCGGGCTGCGCCTGGGACTGGCCCGGTTCCAGTGCGGCGATGTCGTCCCGAATGTGCCCATTGACCGCGCACACGTCGAGAAACCCATCGTTGTCGAGATCGGCGAACTGGATGCCGAACCCCAGGAATGGGCGACTCGGCTCGCCGATGCCCGCATTGTCGGCATCATCCGCATACGCCAACTCGCCCCCCGGAAGGGGAACGAACCAGCCGATCTTTTCCTGGGAAAAGTTGGTGATCGCCAGGGTCGCGGTTCCATCCCGGCGCCAGTCGCCCGCGGCCAGCCCCATCCCGGCGCGGGCTTTGCCGGTGGGTCCGAAACCGAAGCCAAGCGCGGCGCCCGCTTCCCGAAAGTGCCCTTCTTCGTTGAGAAACAACCGGTTGGGCACGGTGTCGTTGGCCACTGCGAGATCGGTCCAGCCGTTCCCGTCGAGATCCTGAGCCACCAGCCCGAGCGCCTTCTGCCGGGAGTCCGCGAGCCCGGCTTCGGCGGTCACGTCCCGGAAGCGGCCCTCCCCCAGGTTGCGGTAAAGGGCGCCGGAGGAACCGTCGTAGCTGATGGGCACGCAATAGCTTCGGCGTCCAGGCTGCACCATACAGGGTTGATCGTCTTGCAGCGAGCGGTAGCGGACATAGCTTGCCACGTAGAGGTCCGGGCGCCCGTCATGGTCGTAGTCGAGCCAGGCGCACCCGGTCCCCCAACGCCCCGCGTGCCCGACCCCGGCTGTGGCGGTCACGTCCCGGAAACGCCCGCGCTCGTTGTGGAACAAGCGCCCGCCGTCGAGGACGCCGGAGACATATACGTCCGGCCAGCCATCTCCGTCGTAGTCCGCCACGGCACAGCCCATCCCATAGAGCGTGACTCCCAGGCCCGCGCCGGCGGTCACATCGCGGAACCGGGGGATGGGAGCGGCAGGGTGAGAGACCGGCGGAGGGGCCGGGGGCGATGGGTTCGTTGCAGTGCGCTGCTTGGGGGGAGTGGCTGAGGGCAGTGGCGTCTCGTTTCGGTATAGCTTCAGCGTGGCGCCGGACGGATTGCCAGCCAGTGACCGTCCGTTGACGAAAAGCAGATCCACGCGATCATCGCGGTCGTAGTCGAACAGCGCCACCCCGGCCCCCATCACCTCTACAAAGTACTTGTTTGGGGACGCTCCGTTTTCGTGGCGAAAGGTGACTCCCGCTTCTCTTGCTACGTCGCGAAAAAGAACCGGAACCGGACCGGGAAACACCGCGGCAGGCGCCTGAGCCTGCGGTTTGCAGCCTGCGAGCGGAACGAGGCACGCAGCGAAGACGAGGGCCCAAGCTGCCCGACTGCCGAACCTGTTTTCCCGCTGCATCCGAGTCCCTCCGCCTCCTGCTTTCGGAACCACCCGGAGGATTGTAGCACTCCCCGGTGTTGGCGCGCGGGGGGCGTGTGCCGAGTGCGGCAGTATCCGAGCCGCGCCGGATGCCCCCCGGGGCGTAGCCCGTGATCCCCCACGTTCCTTCATGCACGGCGCCCGGCAGTACCCGAGCCACGCGCGTCAGCAAGTGGTCCCCACCGGTCCACTGCGCGCGGCGGCCGGCCCGCGGCGATGGAGGATCGCTTTGCACGGTTCCGGGCGGATGCGGAGGAAACCGGCGCGCCAGGAGGAACGGTGGTGCAAAGATCAACGGCACCGCGTAAATGTCTGCGGCGGCGTCGCGAACACCGGTCAGCTTGACGAGGATGAGACTCCTGTGATGATGATCTCCGCCGCACGCGGGCAGGGATATCGGCGGGCACTGGCCCTGGTCTGTGCCGGTGTGGGCTTTGGGGCGTCCCTGTACGGTTGTCGCAGTGCGCCGCCGCCGGGATCGCCGCTTGGGGCTCCAGCGCCGCCGGAGCCCCAAACGGAAATCGAGGCGATTGTGCGTGACGTGGCGCGACAGGCCGGGAATCCCCCGGCGTTTCTGGCGAGCCTGGAGCGCCTTCGCTGCCTGGGCGAGGGTACCCGGGCGCTGGAGCTACTGGCGCCGGTGTACGATCAACACTTTCGGGAAGAGCGGTTCTCTGCCACGCTGGCCGATCTGCTCTTGGAAACCGGGCGCCTGCAAGAAGCCGTCCCGCTCCTCGCCGGGCTGCGCAGGCAGTGGCCGGAGTCCGCAGAGATCGCAGCCCTCCAGGCGGACTTGTTCGTGCGCACCGGGCGATTCGACAGCGGGTTGATGCTGGCCCGAAAAGCCGTCCGCCTCGCTCCCGCTTCTCCGAGGGCCTGGCGCGCGCTGGCACGAGCAGTGGCCGTGGAGAAACTGCAGTCGGAGTTACGACCCGTCTTTGATCGGGCTATTGCGCTCACGCCCACGGACGGCGGGCTTCTGCGCGACTACGGGGAGGCGCTCGGGCGGTTCGGGTTCGCGGACGATGCCGTCCGGGTGCTGAAGCAGGCGCTGACGCTAAGGCCTTCCGACCCCGCCACTCTGGGGCAACTGGCGCTCCAGACGGCACGGCACGCTTCCACGCCCGAGTTGCGCAGCGATGCCGTGCAGTTGCTGCGGCGGGCAGTGGATCTGGCGCCGACCGCGACGGAGCCGCTCTTCCAGTTGGGGCGCCTGCTGCAACAGCAAGGAGAATCACAGGAAGCCATCGCCGTACTTGAACAGTGTCTTCGCATAGATTCCACCTTCCACGATGTGTGGCTGCCGCTTGGGCAGGCATACCAGGCGCGGGGAAGGCAGATGGAGGCCCGGCGGGCGTTTGCGAACTACCGGACCTATAGTGACTACCGCCGCGAGGCAGCCCACCTGAACCAGCGCCTGCGGCGCGCCCCGGCTGACGTCACCCTGCTCCTGCGCATGGCGCGCGTGCAGGAACTGTACGGACACCGGGCTGCCGCGATCCGCTACTATCGAGACGCTCTCCGCCTCCGCCGAGACCTGGGGGTCGCGGAGCGGCTTCGCGTCCTCGAAGCAGACGAAACCGCAACAGGCTCCGGGTAGCAAGCATTGCGAAATTCAGGGCCCAGAGGTTCTGTGGGCAAGAGGATTCTCCGCCCAATCGGGATAACCTATCGCCAGCAGGCGCACTGTTCAGGACTTTCCGATCGCTGCGTCGCGCAAGGAGGATACTTCTCAATGAACCGCTTTCTGCGCAAAGCCTTCACGCTCATCGAACTCCTCGTTGTGATCGCTATCATAGCGATATTGGCTGCGATCCTGTTCCCGGTGTTCGCATAGGCACGTGACAAGGCGCGTGGGGCCGCGTGTCTGTCAAACGCGAAGAACATCGGCACCGCCGTGATGATGTACGTCCAGGATTACGACGAAATGTACTACTGGCAGCGTGAGTGGAACGAGGAAGACCAACTTGGCGCCGGCTCCTGGGGCAATACCTACCGGAGTTACATTCGGTGGCCGGTACGACACCTTCCCTACCTGAAGAATGAACAGGTCTTCCGGTGCCCCAGCGACAAGGTGGCGCGACGGTCGTTCTGTGCGGCGCCGGGCGGCGGCGGCGGCGTGCCCTTCCCCGCCAGCTACGGCGTCAACCTCATGATCATGTGCTACACCGCCAGTCCGGTGAGCATGGCGCAGATCCAGTTCCCGACCAAGAAGATCTTCATTGCTGAGGCCAGCACGCCGTTTGCCTGCTGTGAGAATTGGAACTCGGAGTACTTCCGAGCCGCCAACTGGTCAGGCGGCGAAAACGGCTGGTCGTTCTCGCAGATGCGCCAGAACGTCGGCCTCGCGAAGCAGCGCGGGATCACCGATGCGCAGATGGCAAACGTGACCCGACACCAGCTCGGCAACTACATCATCTACTGCGATGGCCACGTCAAGTGGACACGCTGGAACTCGGTCGGCGACAGCAACTCGGTGGACTGGCGCGACGCGATTGACCCGCTGTTCGACCGGCCGTAGACCGGCACGAGCAAAAGGCGAGGGCTCGTGGGGAGGGACTCCGGTCTCTCCCCACGAGTTTTTTCTGGAGTCCGACCCGAGATCGATAATAAAACAAATGTTTGCATATCCGACAGGACTGCGCTACAATCCTCCTGAGATGACACGGAACCGGGCGGGAGGTAAGGTATGCAGGCACGCGGCATGGCGGTGGGAGCGGAGATCGGCTGGAACGCCGCTCGCGGGCGCACCGGCGAAACGGCAGAGCACTGTCCGCGGTGCGGTGAATCTCTGCACTCAAACTGCTACTATGTAGGGGGGCAGGGCTATCTGGTGATCTGGGAGTGCGGCGCTGCTCGCGACGGGGAGGACGCGCGGTGTGATTATCGTCGCGTCATTTGAGACGCCCATGGTTCAGATGCTGCAACTGCTGACCCCGGATGAGATGCGCGAGGTGTACCGCCTCAGCGGCGCCCCTTTTGGTGCGCCGCCGGACGAAGTGATCCGAAGTCTGGCGCGGCTCACGGGGGCGACGACACTCGGCCTGTTTGCGGCCAGCACGGACGATGTCCTGCTCGATCATGTGGGAAAGCGCCTGGGGATGCCTCCCCTGCTGGGGGGACTGAGCGGGATCGCCCAGCGCGAACGGGATATCCTGTGCGCCTATTTTCGCCTCGCCTGGGAAGCCGGGGACCCCGGACGCAAACACCGGTTTCTGCGGTCGGCGCTTGCGTGCTGGGATCATCCCACGCTGCTGGGGCCGGGCCGCCCCGAGGGCATGGGAGAGGATGTTTCCGAGGGGGTGCAGCGTGCGACCCTGGAGGCGCTGGGTCAGACGAATGCCGGGCTGCGGGCACTCGCGCTCGCCGCGGCCGAACTGCCGCTCGAACTTCCGGCGCCCCGTCCCGCGGCGCCGTCCATTTCCATCCGCCTGGGCCCCATCTCGGTCGTCACTCCCGGTGGGGGAGGGCACGCAGCAATGTTCGGCGTGCTGCAGGTACTCTGGCGCGCGCGTTCCCGGCGATTGAGGGATCGGCGGGCGCAGCGTGATTCCGTTGAAACGCACCTGGCACAACTGGAAGGTGCGCTGGACTTGAGGCGGCGCAATCTGAGCCGGGTTCCGGTGCAGTGGAACCGGAAGCCGGTCACGGGCCTGTCCATTGCGGGCGGCGCCCTCACCGCGATTCTGCTTCAGTCCGTTTTTGGCGCCGGCGAGTGGATTTCGTTTCTCCCCGCGTTCGGATTGGGTGTCGGCAGCCTGATGTGGGCGGTCGCCTCGGTTGCGGCTGCAAGTCCCACCGAATCGGATTCCCGCGTGAGCTATCTGTCCACCCAGGCGGAAGCCTGCCGGATTCAGCTCCAGAACATCGAGCGGGACATCCTGGCGCTGGAAGGTGACATGCTCTAGCCGGCGGGGAACGTGCTAGACTTCAATCAGGATGCATTGCCGCCGCTATCGCCCGGCGCCGCAGAGTCGGCGCGAACTGTTGTCACAGGCCGCCCACGGGTTCGGGCTGGTCGCACTGGCGGGTCTCACCGCCGAAGAGAGCCGCGCCTCGTCACGGGCCTCTGAAACCGGTGTGGGCTCAGCGAACCCGGATCCACTGGCCGTTCGCACGGGTCACTTGCCCGCGCGTGCGCGAAACGTGATTTTCCTGTATATGGATGGTGGCCCGTCCCAGGTGGATACGTTCGATCCCAAATCCCGCCTGGATCGGGAACACGGCGAGCCGATCAAGATCCCCGTGCCTGCGACACAGTTCGATAACGTCGGCCGCGTACTGAAGTCGCCGTGGGAGTTTCGGCGCCACGGGCAGAGCGGCATCCCGGTAAGCTCCCTGTTTCCGCACATCGCTGCCTGTGTGGATGATCTGGCGGTGGTCCGCTCGATGGTGGCGGACTTTTCCGAGCATACGAATGCGAACTACTTTCTCCACTCGGGTCACGGGCTCCAGGGAAGGCCCAGCATGGGCGCCTGGTGCGTGTACGGGCTGGGGAGCGAGTGCCGGAACCTGCCCGGGTTTGTGGTACTGAACAGTGGGATGATCCCACCGGGCGGGGTGGACTGTTTCAGCAGCGGTTTCTTGCCGGCCAGCTTTCAGGGCTCATTGTTCCGGTCGGGCAAGCAGCCGATTCCGGATCTGAAGCCGGGCGAAGAGTCGGTGGCGCAGCAACAGGCCAAGCTGTCTCTGCTGAAACGACTGGACGGAGAAGGAACTCGCCGGTTTGGCCCGGACACCCGGTTGGAGGCCGCGATCGCCAACTATGAACTCGCCTTCCGGATGCAGACCGCGGTTCCGGACCTCGTGGACCTGACCGGCGAAACGGCTGCCACCAGGAGCCTGTACGGCCTTGATGACCCCTCCACGGAGGTGTACGGGACACAGTGTCTGGTCGCGCGCCGGCTGGTGGAGCGGGGGGTGCGCTTCGTTGAGTTGCTTTGCCGCAACGTCGGCACCGACCGCTGGGATCAGCACGGGAATCTGCGAGAGGGACATGAGCGCAACGCGCGAGCCGTGGATCGCCCCATCGCCGGGTTGCTTCAGGACCTGAAGAGCCGTGGGTTGCTGGACGAGACGCTGGTCGTATGGGCCGGGGAGTTCGGCCGCACCCCGATGGCGCAAGGAACCAACGGCCGAGACCATAACCCATTCGGGTTCACTATCTGGCTGGCGGGGGGAGGGATCCGTGGGGGCGTCATTCACGGCGCCACGGATGACTACGGCTATTACGCCGTCGAGAATAAGGTCACGGTCCACGATCTACACGCCACGATGCTGCACCTGCTGGGGGTGGACCACAAGCGCCTGACCTACCGCTTCAGCGGACGGGATATGCGCCTGACCGACGTGTCCGGCGAGATCGTGACTCCGATTCTCCGGGCGTGAAGGGATTGCACCGGCGTGACCGGCGGTGTGCTCCGGAGCAGGCAGGCGGGATGCACGCGCTCCGAGGGGCGGTCCGGATCTTGCTGTTTAGCGGATACTCGGCGCCGCGCGACACGGCAGGCAGAGCGAGTCGCGCGGACCGGAGAAAGGGGAACTGCGTCACGCCGGGTCTGGCGTGGTTCCCCGTGGGAAGTCAGCCCGGAGTTTCTGCCCCCGCGGAGACGGACCCGTTGCTCCGGCGCCGGCTCGGGTCTCGTCCCCCCGTCACCCTGGGCTGCGCCCGGTATCCGCGCCACGCCGGGCGCTCCGCGGGCGTAGCAAACGGTTCCCATGAGGAGAAGCGACACCATTGTCCAGACGCCCAACCAGCACTGAGAAGCAGCCCGAGAAGGCCATCCTGGTGGCCGTAGAGCGGCAGAAGGAAGATCTGGACCAGGACCTGACGGAGTTGCAGGAACTGGTGCGCACCGCGGGAGGCGAGGTGGCGGAGACGGTGATTCAGAAGCGGTCCGCCCCCAGTCCCGCAACGTATCTGGGGTCCGGCAAAGTGCTCGAAGTCAAGGAATTGGCGGTAGCACTCGGCGCGGATCTGGTAATCGTTGATGATGAGCTCACACCGGTTCAGTCCCGTAATCTGGTCGAGCAACTCGAACGGCCGGTGCTGGATCGGACGCAGCTCATTCTCGACATCTTCGCGCAGCGGGCGCGGACCCGGGAAGGAAAGCTTCAGGTGGAGTTGGCGCAGCTCAACTACCTGCTGCCCCGGATCTCCAGCCTCTACACCAAGTTTGAGCGCCAGCAGGGAGGCATCGGGTCACGGGGTCCGGGCGAGTCGAAACTGGAGGCGGACCGCCGCAAAATTCGCACCCGCATCTCGGACTTGAACCGCCAGATTGACGAGGTACGCCAGCATCGCCGGGTACAGCGCGCCAATCGAGAACGAGAGGGGTTTCCCTCCGCTGCCCTGGTGGGTTACACCAGCGCAGGCAAGTCCACCCTGCTCAACGCGCTGGCCGGGTCGGACGTGTACGCCGATCCGAAGCTGTTTGCGACTCTGGACCCGACGACCCGGAGGACACAGCTTCCCGGGGGTCGTCCGCTCCTGATTACCGATACGGTCGGCTTCATCCGCCGGTTGCCGCACGGACTGGTTGCGGCGTTCCGCGCCACTCTGGAGGAGACCGCGGAGGCCGATGTGCTGCTGCATGTCGTGGATGCGAGCAGCCCGGAGATGGACACGCAGATGGATGCGGTACTGGAAGTGCTGACCGCCCTGCACATCCAGGACAAGCCGATTGTGACCGTGTTGAACAAAATCGACCTGGTGCGAGACACGTACGCCCTGCGTGAGCGGGCCGCCACATCGCCCGCGACGGTCTACGTGTCCGCTCTGACAGGCGACGGGCTGCGGCAGTTGATGCTCACTGTGGAACGCGTGCTCGCGCACGCGGAGCGGCGGCGGCGGGATGAAGAGAGCGCCGCCCGGGAACTCGAACTCGAACAGCGGCGTGCGCTTAGAACTCTTTGACTACGCCCTGCCGGCGGAGCGCATCGCGCAGACGCCGTTGGAGCCGCGGGACGCCTCGCGGCTCCTGGTGCTGCAGGGGGATGGCGCGCGCGTATCCCGCCGGTTCCGCGATCTGCCGGAGCTCCTCGAGCCCGGCGATCTACTGGTCTTCAACGACACTCGGGTACTGCCCGCCCGCCTGATCGGGGAAAAGCTAGGTGCGGACGGAGCACCGGGGGCTCGGATCGAGCTGCTCTTGCTCCGCCGCCGCGAGGGCTGCGTGTGGGAGGCTCTCGTGCATCCCGGCCGGCGCGTGCGTGAGGGAGTACAGCTCCGGTTCGGTGAGAACCTGATGGCGGAAGCGGGCGAGCGGGTGGGGGACGGGATCCGGCAGATCCGGTTCCGCGTTCCCGGATACGACGCGGATGAGGCGGCGGCGGTGGACGCCGCCATCCACGTACTGGGCCGCGCGCCGCTGCCTCCGTACATCCACACGGAACTGGCGGACCCGGAGCGGTATCAGACCATCTACGCTCGTTCCGAAGGAGCCGCCGCCGCCCCGACGGCGGGCCTGCACTTCACGCCGCAGGTCTTCGAGGCGCTCCGGAGCCGAGGAGTCAACTGCGCCTGGGTCACCCTCCATGTCGGGCTCGGCACGTTCCGGCCGGTAGCGTGCGACGAGATTGAAGAGCACACGATGCACGAGGAGTGGTGTGCAGTGCCGCCCGAGACAGCAGCGGCCATCGCCGGGTGTCGAGGGCGTGTCATCGCGGTGGGTACCACTGCCGTGCGCTGCCTCGAGAGCCGTGCGGACGCGCAGAGCAACCGGCGGCGCGTGCTTCCGGGCGCCGGCGCCACGGGATTGTACATCACCCCCGGGTACCGCTTCCGGATCGTGGACGCGCTGATCACGAACTTTCACACGCCCCGCAGTTCGCTCTTGATCCTGGTCAGTGCGTTCGCCGGGCGAGACGCAGTGGCAGCGGCCTATGAGCAGGCTCTGGCCGAGGGGTACCGTTTTCTCAGCTTCGGAGATGCGATGTTCATCGAGCGCGGGGTGGAAATCTGATACCATCCTGGTTGTGACCCCTCCCGCCGGTACCGTCACCTTTCTCTTCACGGACATTGAGGGCAGCACCCGCCTCTGGGAAGAACACCCCACAGAGATGGCTGCTGCGCTTGTGTGGCACGATTCGCTCATGCGCGGCCTCATCGTCGCCCATGCCGGGTACGTGTTCAAGACGGTGGGTGATGCCTTTTGCGCCGCGTTCCCCACTGCCGGGGATGGAGTGGCCGCCGCGCTGGCGATTCAGCAGGCGCTCCGTGCCGCCGAGCCGCACGCACCCGGCCACGCGCGGGCGGAGGGACTGCCGGTACTGCGCATCCGCGTGCGCATGGGGCTGCACTCGGGGACGGCCCAGCAGCGGGACAATGACTACTTCGGTCCCACGCTGAACCGGACCGCCCGCCTTCAGTCGCTGGCGGTCGGCGGGCAGGTGGTCATGACACGTGCGACAGCGGAAGCAGCAGGCCCGTCGCTGCCCGCTCCCATCCAGTTGCGGGAGCTCGGCACCCATCGCCTGAAGGACTTGAATGCGCCCGAGGCCGTCTTCCAGCTCGTCCATCCCGATCTGCCGGATGAGTTTCCGCCGCTTCGTTCGATCGGCGTCTACCCGCAGAACCTGCCGCAGCAGACCACCAGTTTCGTGGGCCGGGAGGACGAGGTACGGGCCATCCAGGAGCGCCTGAAACAATGTCGCCTGTTGACGCTCGTGGGACCGGGGGGAACGGGGAAGACCCGTCTCGCCCTCCAGGTCGGCGCAGAGAGCCTGGAGCAATATCCGGACGGGGTCTGGTTCCTCGAACTGGCCGCGTTGAATGAACCCGCCCTGGTCGCGCACGAGCTGGCGTCTGTGTTGAAGGTGCGGGAAGAGGATGTGGGCGCGGGGGGTATTGTGGCGCTGCTGACGGCGCACCTCGCTTCGCGCCGGACGCTCCTGATTGTGGACAACTGCGAGCATCTGATTCGCGCGTGTGC
>SXGS01211254.1_pt1 | contig 22039 bp, 11 predicted proteins | sample 3174681 | NCBI WGS metagenome assembly SXGS01 (sample SAMN11356861, study PRJNA531348) | freshwater metagenome | isolation source: freshwater sample F1-80 | place: China: Fuxian Lake, Yuxi | collected 2017-12-25
GTCCAAATCGACCAAGGCGACGATGGGCCTTTCCCGCTCGGCCGTCTCCACAAGGGCCTTGGGATCGTTGAGGCTTTGGACTCGATAACCCAGATCTTGGAGCCGGTTCACTAATTGTGAGCCAGGCATCAAGCTTTGATAAACGACCAGCGCCAGTGGTTTCGTCATGGATCAAGCTTTAGCCCGGTCGAGCCGGAGCTCAAGACTTGAGTTTTAAGGATAACCTCTTCCTTCTATTTCAACCTGGGGTGAATGGCCCCCGCCACGAGGGTTCAGGCCGATCATCAACACCAGGAACTGCCCCATCGCGGAAAGAAAAAGGTTGGCGACGCGCGCCGGCGATTTGGAGGTCTTATTTTGGTTTGATGGGCATGGCGGAACCCAGGGCACGGAGTTCGAGCTTAATGGCATTGTCAGGGGCTGGTTTTGAGCTGATCCGGATTCTGGCGATGCCGGGATTGATGCGCATGAGCGCGGGGTTCACGGGCAGGCGTGATAATTCCTTCCAAGAAGCATCGGCGATGACGATGTCGGCGCCACCGGCGTACTTGAGACTCGCTCCGGCGAGCAGAGGTTCTTTGAGGTCGACGACCGGTCGGCCGTTGATTTCGAGGGTGACGTCGTCGATGGGAGTTTTGCAGTCAGAACGTAGGATCCACTGGAGGGATTGCGCGGAGGCGGGATTGTTATAAGTGAACTCCGATGAGCGACTGAGGCGGCTGGTGTGAATAAAGCGAGCGACGTGCGCCTCGTGCAAGTCCCATTGCTTGATCCCCGATGGTTTGAGATGAAACTTACCTCAGGTGGAGAAGGGGGAGCTGTGATAGAGATACTTCAGGCCGGCGCGTCGAGTCATTTCGATGGCCCGATCCACGTTCTCTTCGCTGAAATCGACGGTCAGATAAGACGCGGTGGCCTCGGACGAGACTTTGTCCCAAATCCCATTTAGAATGGGGTGGGGCAATCCCTCGGCGAGTTCGATGGACCCGATGGTTTTGAGGGCGTTGGATTCAGCGACCGCGAACAGGGCAATGCGACTACCAAGGACGCCGCCATCGGCGAAGGGAAGAACCCGATATTTCTCATGGCCCCAATTGTCGAGGATGCGTTCGCGATTCCGATTCCGGGCATAAGCCTGAAGGATGCTTCCGAAAGGCGTCCCGCGTGCCGTGTCTCCACGGCAACCTTGTCCCTAGGGTATAGGGTCAGTCAACAGTTTCATGTCTCATTGGAGCTCGTTCCGGCGCTGCCAATACAACAGATGCGCCAGGTAAGTCTTGGCGCCCATCCTCAAACGGTCGGCGATCCACTTTTCCAGTGTCATGGTTGTCTCCGCTCGCAGCCGCCGGGCTATCGCCACTTTCTCCGGGCCTCCTTTGCGTCGTTCAATGCTCGCCCTGCTCTCGCCTCCGCCGATTCCCGCAACTCCTCTCCTCGCCAAAATGGAGATTCCCCGCCTCTATCCAGGCAGTCTTTTCTTGACCGCGCACTCCCCGTGCCTTCATTTTCAAAGAAACCCTGAAAAAGCGAACATTTATCGGCCAAGTGTTGTGGATCCTAGCGCTCGCCGCCTGTTCCTGTGTGTTGGCGGACGAGCCGCATTACAATATCCCTTTGTGGGAGGCGGGCAAGGTGCCTCTGTCGACGGATAACGGACCACTGGACAACCCCTTTCTGACTGTCTTCAAGCCCTCTGGAAACAAGGGGAACGGCTCAGCGGTCATCATCGCTCCTGGCGGCTCCAACATCATGCTGATGTATGGGGTCGAAGGAATCGAGGTCGCCGAGCGCTTCAACGATTGGGGCACCACGGCGTTTGTCCTCACCTATCGTTTGTCACCCAAATACGGGGACAACGCGCGGGTGGTGGATGGGAACAGGGCGTTGCGGCTCGTGCGGGCGAGGGCAAAGGAGTTCAACCTCGATCCCAACCGGGTTTTGTTCGCCGGATTTTCCGCGGGTTCCTCAATGGCTCGCGGCGTCACGGCGGCCTCAGGACCAGGTGATGCAGAAGCGTCCGATCCCGTGGACAGATTCCCCTCCAAGCCAAACTTCCTGGTCATGGTCTACGGACCAGGACGGCAGGCGCCGACGGAGAATTTGAAGGACTTTCCGCCCACATTTCTGCTCTCGGCCGCCTCGGATGCGGGCGCCGCGAATGGCACCGCCCAGCTTTTCCTCGACATAAACAAAGCCGGAGGGGTGGCCGAGCTTCATATTTACCAGCGCGGGCGGCATGGGTTCGGATCGGCGTTCACAAGCCGCGAATTTGGTCCGTGGATGGGCGCGCTCAAGCATTTCCTCGAGTTGGGGGGATTCTTTGGGAGGAAGCGGTAACTCCAATGAATGTTCACTGGAATCGGATGCACTCAGCGATCTTCCTCCTGATTTCCCTGGCAGCCGTATCGCTGACCGCAGCGGATGCGGCGAAAGTGGTGAACGATGGTTATGGAGAGTTCGTGTATGTGCCGGCCGGCCCGTTTAAGATGGGCGACAACTTTGGCGACGGTGAATCGCGCGAACGTCCAGTTCACACCGTGGTTCTGAACGCGTTTTATATCGGCAAATTCGAAGTGACCAACAGGGAATGGAACAAGTTTCAAAATGACCCGGGCTATGACGACCCGAAGTTTTGGCCCGAAGGCCGCGTCGTGCCGAAGACGCAGAACCCTTACCAGAATCAGGCGCAGAATCATGGCGGAGCGACACCTGGCAGCGACGATTACCCGGTGCTCGGCATGAACTGGGATGCGTCGACAGCCTACTGCAACTGGCTGAGCACGAAGACTGGGAAGAAATATCGGCTGCCCACCGAAGCGGAATGGGAGAAGGCCGCGCGAGGCACGGACCAACGGCGGTTTCCCTGGGGGAACCAGATCGACGCCACTCGCGCCAATTTCGTGGGCGCCCAGAAGTTCGACACGGCGAGGATCGTTGGTTTCTACGATGGCAGCCGGCGGGGCGATTTCCAAACCCAGAGCGGGGCCTCACCTTATGGCGCGATGGACATGGCCGGAAACGTGATGGAATGGTGCCAGGACTGGTACAGCCGCGACTACTATTCCAAGTCGGCGAAGAAAAACCCCAAGGGCCCGGAGAAAGGGGCTTACCGGGTGTTGCGCGGCGGGTCTTTTTTTTTCGAAGGGCAAGATTTGCGGACCTATGCCAGATCCGGAGCATGGCCTTCCTTCCAGGCATTCCGAATGGTTGGTTTCAGGGCGGTTCGGGAGCCTTGATCGAGGGCAATCCCGCTAAGGGTCGGTGCAAAAATAACTTCCTGTTTTGCTGGTGGCCCAAAGAGTCGCTGGCTAGGCGCGAATGACCCGCCTGCGCCCAAACCACCCGGCATGGCCTGAAACAGGCCGGCAATTAGAGTTGGCGGATAGAATCTGCCCGACTAATTTTACGTCCGCCATGAAATCTCTTCTCTTCCGCGTCGCTTCCCTTCTGACCCTGGCCGGTCACATTCTGGCGGGCGAACCCGCCAAACCGACGCCGACGGCCCCGGGCCGTCCCGTTCGTGTGACAGCGTTCAGTTTCCGACCCGGCCCCACGCTGGATCAGGTCGTGCGCCATTTGGATGAAGAAGGGGCTCGAGGCGTGGACTTGATGGTACTGCCGGAAACGTGGCGCGGGCAGTCGAACCGCACCCTCGAAACCGCCGATGGTCCGACCATCCGAGCCTTGGCCACACTGGCGAAAAAGCACCGCGCGTATATCGTCAGCCCGATCGATTTGGAGCGAGACGGGCGCCGCTTCAACACAGCGGTGATGATCGACCGGGAAGGAACGGTTATCGGCACCTACGACAAAGCCTTTCCGTATTGGGCCGAATTCGACCACGCGCGCCCGGTGGAGCCTGGCCGCTCGGCCCGCGTGTTCAACACCGACTTTGGCCGGGTGGGCTTGGCGATTTGTTTCGATGTCAATTTCCCGGAAGTGTGGCAGCGCCTGGCGGACGCCGACGCGGAATTGGTGTTGTGGTCGAGCGCCTATTCCGCCGGCGCGCAGCTCGGCGCTTATGCGTTGCTGCATCATTTTTACATTGTGACCTCCACCTATACCGGGGATTGCCAGGCCTACGACATCACGGGAGAACGCCTCCTCGACGAGCGCGGCGAAGGCATCCACGCGAGCCGAATCCGCCTCGACCTGGACCGGGGCATCTACCATCAGAACTTCAACCTCGAAAAACGCGACCGATTGCTCAAAGAACACGCCGGCACATTACGCCAGGAAAAGTGGCTCGAGCGTGAACAATGGTTCGTCCTGAGCGCGACGAAGCCCGGCGTGAGCGCCCGCGGATTGGCCCGTGAATATGGCTTGGAGGAACTGCGCGATTACATCCACCGCAGCCGCCGAGCCATCGACACCAAACGCGGCTTCGACTTCGGAGCCACTCTGCGCTTGGCCGAACCGGCGAAATGAAGCGGCTCGGCTTGCTTTTGTTCCTGGCGGCTGGCTTCTGCCTGAACCGATCCGAAGGCGCGCAGTCGTCAGAGGGCTTCCCTCGGCCGGGCGAGTGGCCGTGCTACCGCCGCAACCGGTCCCTGGATGCGCGTTCGCCCCTCCGCGGGCATCTGATCAAGCCCGCCGTGGCCTGGAGCCAGTTCGTCGGGAAACTGGACAGCCTGGTGGTCGTGGAACCCGATAATTCCAAAATGAAACTCGCGCTGCCGGACGCGGAATTCAATCCTTCCCCAGCTTCCACGCCAGTTTGGCAGGCGGCTTTCGCTCCGGCGCTCCGCGCTGAGGAAGACAACCAAAACTCCGCGACCGTCACTTACGCGGACGTGTTGCCGGACGATCCGGGCGAAGAGAAAATCGAATTCGAGAGCGCCTTCAGCAAGCCGACCGTAAACGGCCAGTGGGGGCAATGCGTGGGCCGCTGTTTCGCCAGGCGCGACGGTCAATGGGTGCTGCGGTGGCAGACCGAACCAATCGACCAGCTTTTCCAACCGCTGCCGATGGCCGGGGATTTCGATGGCGATGGCGCCGTTGAGATCGCCATTCTTCCCTTCCAGGAACTGCTCTTGCTGGACGGGCGCACGGGCCGCGTCAAAGATCGGTGCCGCTTCACCGACACGCGCAGCTATGGGTTCTTCGGCATTTACGACTTCGACCGTGATGGACGCGATGAGTTTCTGATCCAGGCCGACTTCTCCAAGCACCTCGACGTGCTCGGTTTTCGCGAAGGCAAATTGGGCCTCTGGTGGCAGCGCGTCGTGGAGACGGACATATCCAATCCCCAAAAGATCCTCCGGGTCGGACCCAACCCGGTCGCGGATGTCAATGGCGACGGACGATCGGAAGTGTTGTCGTGCATCTACAACGAGGAGGGCGACCAGCGCTGGCGGGTCCGAGTCCACGACGCGTTGAGCGGCCGCGTTCTGGCTGAAGTGACGGACGAATTTCTGGCCGCGGCGGCGGACGTCGACGGTGACGGCACAAGCGAGTTGCTGACCACCGTGGCGGCGTCGGCGGGGCTGCCCGAGTTAGGCGTCATTCGAGTGCGTTCCCTTGGGGGAGGGGCAGGCGCACCACGTGTCTTGTGGGAGCAACGCGACGCAGCATGGCCATTGTGGGATCCAACCCTCGCGCCCAATGTGAAAACCACCGCCACTCACGGGACGAGGACGGCGCTGCACCGCGCGTTGGGTAACGGGTTTATCGCGGTTCTATCGCAGAAAGCCAAGGCGGGCACGGACTCTCGAGGTTCGGAGGGCTTGGCTTCTCTTGGTCTGGTTCGGTGGGAAGGCGGCGGGTTTCGGACGCTCTGCACTGTGAGGGGTCCGGGACTGCAAGCTCTCGGGTTAAATGCGCAGGGCCACTTATTGATGCGAGCCTCGCACGCGCCGGGAGCCCAAATGGCATTGGAAATTTCCGAAGGCAGGGCCACGCTCAAGAACACGCGGCGGCAGGGTTGCAGCCCGAGTCCCGTCGTCGTTGCCTGGCCGAAAAGTGACAACACTCCCACGATCGTTGTCCACGGTGCGGGCGAGGAGACAATCGTGTTTCATGCGCCGACGACGCGGCGAACCACGCCGCCGATCCTCCGGCTCCCGATTCGGGGCCAGAGCACGTCGTGGCCGGACACCCGCGGACCCGTGGTGGCTGACCTGGCCGGGAACGGCCGGCGTCAACTTCTTTCCGCCACCGCGTCTCCTTCGGGAAGCGCTCGGTTCTTGGCGAGTGACCTCTCGGGCCGCGAAGTGTGGCATCACGATTTCGAGGGCGTCCCCGGTACGCCTCCGATCTGGAACACGGGCGGCATCCTTTTGTGGCAAGCTGGATCTTTCACCCACCATCGCAAGCAAGATGTGTTGGTAACCATTCGACGGTCCATGATGCACAGCGAGGAAACGCTCCTGCTCTCCGGACGGGACGGCCGCGAGTTGTGGCGACGCGACCGCCAGATCAGCCAGCGAGGCGTTGGAGGAACACCGTTCGCCCTCGCGGACTTCGACAGTGACGGTTTGGACGACGCGGTCTCTCTGAATCCCAGCATTCTCTACATCCTCAAAGGCTCGAGTGGCCGTGACATTCTGGCGATGGATGCGAAGTGGGATTCCGTCCCGGCCAAGCCGGTCTATTGGGGCCTGCCGGTCGCCGGAAATTTTTCGGCAAGAAAGGAAACGGAGATTTACTTCGGTGGCCGTTCCATGACCGGGTTAGTGCGCGGTGACGGCTCGTTGGCGTGGTGGGACGCCTTGGATCGCAGCGCGCCCGATCTCCCGGCTTTCGGGGATGTTGACGGGGACAGCATTTTGGAAAGCCTCGGCATCGGCTATGAAGATGGGGTCCGCTGTTACGACCTTCGGACTGGCCAGGTCAAGTGGCGCCTGGCGCTTCCAGTGTCAGGCCCAGTGGCCGGTTGCGCCACTGCGGATCTCGATTCCGATGGCCGAGACGAAGCCGTCTTCACCATGGGGCGAACCGTTCTCGCCATCGGCGCAACCAGAGACGGAACAGAGGGCGAAGTGCGTTGGCAACTGGACCTGCCCTCCTCGCTCGGCCCGCCCACCGTGGCTTCCCTGGACAGGGAGGGCAACCTCGTGGTGCTCGTGCTCGGCGCGGACGGCTATGTGACCTGTCTCCGATGATTGAGCATCAGCGCCTGGAACGAGATTCACCCGGCGCCGCTGCGGGTGGGTTGCCCTTAAAACGGCGGTTGAACATCGCGCAGATTTGCAAAAACTGGGATGAGAAAGATTCGAGGAAGATCGAGGCATATCCCTTGTGGATCTGGTGAGTGATTTGGAGAACTTTATCGCCAGGATCTTGCGAAGATTCGCCGTGGGCAGCAGCCGTTTTAAGGTTGTATGGGCTTCAGGAATGATCTGACGGGCAAGATGACGCGGGAGAGCGATCCCGGCTTGTGGTGCACTTGCTCGGTGGCGATGGCGGTTTTGTTGCTGGTGATGCCTTCGGCGGTGTTGGGGTTGCGGTCGTAGAGAGGGAAATCGGCGCCGCTGATGTCCATGCGGAGCTGGTGGCCTTTGGCGATGGTGGCGGCGACGGGGCCGAGATCGACGGTGATCTCGTAGATTTGACCGGGCTGCATCAGCTCGGGTTTGAGCAAGGAAGTGCGATAGCGCCCCCGAAGGATCCCGCGAGCGAGGATTTGGGCAAAGCCACCGGGATGAACGTCGATGAGTTTCACGGCCCAATCGGCATCGGGCGTGTCGGTGCTGACGTGGAGTTTGGCTTCGGGATTTCCGGCGAAGCTGAGCGGCTCGCTCAGCGGGTCGCTGGTGTAGACAAGCACATCCTCGCGGTCCTCGGTGGCACTCTGATCCACGGGACCCCACTCAGCAGCTTTGAGGGGGCGAGCTAGAGTGACAGGTGTGGAAGGAGCGGGATTCGCCGGATCGGCGCGAAAGGTGTCGGCAGGCTCGGCTTTCGTCGGAGTTTCGCGAGTGAGCCGACCGTTGCCTTTGCGCGTGTTCGCTTTTCCGTCGGAGCGCAGATAGAACGACGTGGCGGTGACACCCTCCGGAGGCCATGTCTGCGCGTCGTGCCAGACGTTGTCGCCCATCAAAAAGTAGCGCACTGGTGGGAGCAGTTTCGCGAGCACGGCGGCATCTTGTTTCAGATGGCGATCAAACCAGTCGAGGTGCAGCTCAAAGAGGTCCACGGCGGCCTCGGGGCCGAACTCGACTTCGGCGACCTTGGTTTTACCGATGGTGCCATGATCCCAAGGGCCGAGGATGAGACGCTGCTGCTGGCGGGTCTTCGGGTCGCGAGCCTGCTGTTGCATGATGGTGAAATTGTCCACCGACTCGCGGGAAAAGAAGTCGTAGTACCCGACGATGTGCAGTGCGGGCAGTTGCAGCTCGGGCAATCGCGGCGTGAGATCAAGCCGGGTCCAGAAGCCGCTCGGCTCGGGATGAGCGAGGAAAGCATCGAGCCAAGGCATGGGCCAGCCGATGGCCTCATCCACATCGGTGAGAGGCAATCGCATGAGCGCGACATTCATGTCCGCAAGCTTTGCGCCTGCGGGTTTCGCGGTGTTGCCAGCGATCCAGCTGGAGATGAGCGCGAGCCGGACCGCGCCGCCGAGGTAGAGGTTCCGGTAAAAGCTGCTCCAAGTGGCCTGGGGGGCGATGGCGAAGAGTCCGGGCGGATGCTCAACCGCTGCCTGCCACTGAACGGCGCCGACATACGAGCCGCCCATCATGCCCACGCGGCCGCTGCACCACGGCTGGCGCGTGATCCACTCGACGGTGTCGTAGCCGTCCTGCCCCTCGTTGTTGTAAGGAGCCATCACGCCCTCGGAGGCCCGTGTGCCGCGACAATCCTGCGCGATGAAGATGTAGCCCGCTTTGGCGAATCGCCCGGCGCTGCCCTGCTGTTTCGTGCGGTCATACGGGGTCCGGACGAGGATGACGGGCGCCTTTTGCACCGCGTCATCGCGATAGATGTCCGTGGCGAGCTTGATGCCATCGCGCATGGGCACGGCGAAGGTTTCGGTTTTGACCTCGGCGAAGGCGGATGAAGCGAACGCAAATGTGGCGAGCAGGACCTTGGATTTCATGACGCATCAGGAATAATTCAGTTTGAGAAGTGGCGCACCGTCTTGAGGGATGTGCTGTATGAACCTTAAAATGGCAGTTGAACATCGTGGAGATTTGCAAAAGCCTGGCCCAACGGGCGTGCCTCAGACGCCCCACGCCAGGCGGTGGAAGTTGAGCAGGTGGCTGAAGGTGACATTGTCGGAGGTGGAGTTGCCGCCGAGGAAACCGCAGCCAAGGGTGAAGGAGGGGGTGAGGCCAGTGCCGAAGCCGATGCAACCCTGGGCGGAGCCGGCGTTGACGATGAGACGGCTGGCCTCGATTTCTCGGGCGAAGAGCTGGGCGCGGCTATCCGAGGCGGTGTGGATGGCGGCGGTGTGGCCCTTGCCGCATTTGCTTAGAATGCTCCGGCAAAGCGATATGGCCTCGTCGTCGCCGGACACGGTGAAAAGGCTGATCATGGGGGCGAGCTTTTCGGCGGCGAGCGGGCCGGCGAGTTCCTCGCGGCCGGCGGGGATGACGACGAGGCGGATCGGGAAAGCCCGTTTGATGCCGCAGGCGGCGGCGGTTTCGGCAGCGGAACGGCCGATGATCTCCTTGCGAAGATGGCCGTCGGCCGGGTCAAAAACGTGGTCGCAGAAGCGGCGCTTTTCATCGGGGGCGAGGACGGCCCCACCGTTGGCTTCGAGGGCGGCGGTGAAGGCAGTGCGGACAGTGGCGTCCACCACGAGATTATTTTCCGATCCGCAGATGACGCCGCAATCAAACGACTTGCTGCCAACAACTTGCGCGGCTGCTTGAGCGGTGTCAGCGTCGGATGCAATCCAGCAGGGAGCGTTGCCCGCGCCGACCCCGATGGCGGGGGTGCCGGAGGAATAGGCGGCCTTGACCATGCTCGGACCACCCGTGGCGAGGATGAGTGCGACGCCAGGATGTTTCATGAACATGGCGGTAGTGCGGCGGCTGGATCGAGCCTGGATGGGGAGGACGAGATCGGGGGGGGCGCTGTGTTTCTGAAGGGTTGCCTGAATGAGGGAAGCGGCGCGTGCCCCAACCTTCTGGGCGCTGCGGTGAACGGAGAGAATAAGGGCATTGCGGGCTTTGATGCAGACGAGGGCTTTGAAAACGATGGTCGCGACCGGGTTGGTCACGGGAATGAGACCAAGGACCACGCCGGCCGGGGAAACAAATGTGTCCACCCGGCCGTTTGAGTTTTCGGAGGAAAGGAGTCCGCCGGCCGGTTTGCCGACGAGGGAGCGGGCGACTTCGAGAGAGGAGAAGCGGTTTTTGGCGGTTTTGTCGGCAGCGTTGCCCATCTTGGTTTCGTCCACCGTAGCCTGGGCGAAGTCGGCTGCCTGATCGGCGAAAGCCTGGGCAATGTCCGAGATGAGGGCGTCCACCTTGTCCTCCGGCCAACCGGCAAAATCGTGCTGAGCGTTGATCGCACGGGAGACAAGGGAGTCCGCAGCCGCGTCAATTTCGTCCGCGAAGATGTATTCGGAGAGGCGCCGGTTCATCTCGCGCATCTTGGCTGAGAGAGAACCGGCCAAGGCGCGGCTGATGGCAAGTCCGGTGGCCGGGTGCGAGACGCAAAGTTTGTTGAAATCCTCGGAGCTAAACCAGCGGGCGGACACGGGGCTTTCCGCATAGGCGCTGGCGGAGCGGGGCTGGCCGTCGCAGAGGCTGAATTCGCCGAGGAAACACCCCGCCTTGAGGTAGCCGAGGACACTGTCGGAGTCGGTTTCGGTGAACGTGAGCTCCAAGCGGACTTCCCCGCTGTCTATGAGGTAACAGCCGTTGCCGGGTTCGCCCATCTCCATGATGCAGGCATCTTTGGGAAACGTGACCGGCTGCAAGTAGGATTCCAAAGTGGCACGGTCAGACGGTGAGAGTGCGTCAAAAAAGGACATGGGGAATTTTTGCCCGAGGGAAATAAAGATAAAAGATCAAAAATTGGCCGGTCTTCAGGGAGGATTCCGCATGGCTGAAGAGCTGGAGCGGAACGAGTGCTGAATCGCCCACTCAGCGTTTGACGGGGGCCTTTGCGGGGGATGGGTTCAAGGCCATGGCCATTCCAGGACGGCAAACCGAACCCCTCGCCTCTCCCTAAGGGTCCGTGCAAAAATAAATCCGGGCTTTGCTGGCGGAATCACGACATTATGGCGAGGCACGAATGAGGAGCATACCTCCCGGTCTGTGACGAATGAGTCACAAAGAAATAATGTCATGCTGTCATGAGGCCCCAGCCCTCCGGGGCGGGGCGGTGCCAGGCCATCTGCCGCGTTGCTCGCCTGCCTGCCGTAGCCGTCACGGCGCAGGCAGGTCAGTTACAGCCTCATGAAGGGGACCCGCCTTCGCCAAGGCTTCGGTGGGCCGGTGCGCCCCTGTCCTCCGAAGCCTTGGCGGAAGGGGGAATTCGTTGCCAACAAATCGCTTTCCAATTCCGTCACCTCCTCGTTGGAACCAGCTCCGTCACTCCACTTGCTCGTTGAGAGGATTGACGGATCGCCGGGCGAAACGATCAAGGTTTGGCGCGGTCTGTCTGAATGGGTCCGGGGGTTGGCAAAAAACCGGACGCGGGCAGGACGGCGCGGAATTCGTCGATGCGAAGACCCATGTTTTCAAAGGCGATGTTCCGAAAGCCCGGCAGCCGCGTGAACACGAACGACTGCGGCGTGAGCGCAAAATTCATGGCGGCAGCGTTCTTGAAGCCGGGGTCTTCGTTAACAACCAGGTTGATTCTCCCATCGCCCGTATCGCCAAAGTCACCGGAGCGGACAGAGACGTTGTTCTCCACGAAGTTACGACGCGGAAAGTCCGGGGCTTTCTCGAACAGACGCGCCATGTTCGGGTAATGTGTGGACCAGGGTGGTTGCAGCACATCGATCCGCTGCCGGAGCCAGAGAAACCGCACCGGTTCAGCCATGTAAGCCGGCCATTTCGTGTTGTCCAGCGGCGAGTGCATGTGGGCGCGGCTGTCAATCAACAAGTTGTTAGTGACCCGGTGATCGTGGCCCCAGCTATGCAGGCTGCGTTCGCCGTGGACTTGGAAAAACACATTCCCGTCGACGGTGATTCCACACGCGCCGTCGTCAAGATAGATGGCATAGGTCGCAGCGTCCGGGTTGCCCATGTGATGAAAAAAATTGTGCCGGATGACGGTCCCTTGGGCGCTGGGATCGCGCCCGGTGTAAATGACGCCCATGTCATGCGCAGGCGGAAGACAAGCCGTGTGTATCTGGTTGAACTCAATCCGATGGTCATTGCCGACAAAGGTGACGGCGGACAACGGGATGTGATGCATGAGGCAATGCTCGACTCGGTTGCCCACGCCGTCGATCGAGATCGCCGGGGCGCGGCCGTCGAGCCGACCCGTGTGATGCAAATGGCAATTGACGATGCTGTTGTCACCTGGAGTGAGGGACTTGCGGTCGCCGCCGCCAAGGATGATTCCGCCCGCGCCGGTGTTTGAGATGTTGCAGCCGGTGATTTGATGCCTCGTTCCCGAGTGCCGATTCCAGGCCGGATCGTTGTAAAGGGCGCTATTCAAGGTGCGCGAGGCCGGCTCATACGGCACGATCTCGCCTCGGTCCGCCCCGTTTTGCAGGTGGTAGAGAATCAGCCCGCCGGGGTCGACTTTGATTCCCTGGCCGAGCGCGATCGCTACCGTGCCCAGATTGCGAAAGGTACAACCCGCGATGCGATTTCCCTCGCCACGTTCCAGGTACAGTCCCATGCCGCGGGAGACCTCGAACGTGAGGCCACGCAGTGTCAGGTGCGAGACGCCTTCCAGCGCCATCAGCGGTTCGTCGAGCAACGAGACGGCGAGTTTTGCCGCGGCAAAATCCTGAGGCGGCCAAAGGAAGAGCAGCCCTTGATCACGGTCGAGATACCATTCCCCGGCTTCGTCGATTTCCTCAAGGAGGTTGAGAGCGAAGTATTCCTGCGTCGGCCCTACAGTCTCCAGACCATAGCGGTGAGGCCGAGCCAGGGAGATCGTGCGTTTCTCCAGATCGATGGATTTGACTTCGATTGTGTCCGGCGCGTATCCGCGAGCGAAGTAACCCGATAGCCAGATGTCCTTGGCTTTTGTCCAGCGTGACGGGCGGTCATAATCAAACGTGAACGTCCCGCCACGATTGCTGAAGTCTTCATAGCGTGGCGCTCCGCCTTTGTCGATGACCGCGCCTCGTTTGACCATGCCACGGTTCGGCCAGCGAGCGACGGGAAGAGGCTGGTTGTTGCAGAACAGCTCCATCGCGGGGTTGACGGTCGGCCGCCCCTGACCGCGGGGCTGCGGCACACCGTAGTTGGCGATGCCGTTCGCTCTCAGGTCCGCCTGCAACACGCGCCCTCGAGCATTGTCCGGCAGACGCTGCAAAATGACGGAATCGGTGACCGGCTGAAATGCTTCAGGACGGATCTCACGACCGCCCGTGAAGATGACCAGCTCTCCCGCGGCGGCCGAATACATGACCGGCGCCTCGCTCGTCCCCGAGTCCGCCGCTCCGAATTCAATCGTCCTTTCGACTCGATACGTTCCGCCTCGCAGCGTCACGCGCACTGCGGCGCCGGGCTCGTCGACACGCGCCCTTCTCGCCGCTCGCTGCGCTCGTTCGATCGTCGCGAACGGCCCGTCGCTTGCCGCAGGGTCTGCCCGCGACCCCGACCACTCGTCGCGGCCTTTGGGCGAGACAAAAAACTCCGCCGACTGCGCCGCGCCAATGGCGAAGACGAGTGTTGCCAGGAGGAACGGAACACTGTGTTTTCCAATGTTGATTGGCGTTGCCCTGGCGAAGGGAGGTCTCATTTTTTCAGCCTCTTTTCGGCGATGGTCCCCGCAGCCGGGATGTGAATGCACTACTGAGTGTTTTTGGAAACTGCCACCGCGCCTGCCCAGAGTTGGCGGAGTTGCGGCACATCGAGTTGGTCGAGCAGGCCGGGCACGTCGGCCAGAGCGTTGTCCCCGCGCGCGCGATTGCCACTCGGTCGCGCCCCGGAATCAATATGACGAGCCCGCCGCGTGAATCCTTCGGGCCGATGCCGATGACGGGCAGTCGGATGCCCGGTTCCGTTTCGACGATTTGGAAATCGACGATCAAGGTTTCGTCTTCCTCACGCGCGATAGAGCGTGTCTTCAAGGGTGGAGGCTGCTTCGGCCAGCCGAGCCGCTCGCGGAGGAAACCCTCACTCAATTGCGCGGGCGGCGAACAGGTGCGTTTTTCTTCCCGGCTGGCGGGGCGTTGGTCGGTGCCTGCTTCGCGGCTTCGAACTGTTTCTTCAGATCCTCGAACTTTTGCTTGATCTCACGATGAGCCTTCTGCAGTTCCATGACCTCGTTGCGCAGCGTGCCCACTTCCGCGGCGGGTGGTTTGCGCTCGCGCAGTTGCCGGATCGCCGCTTCAGCGGCACCGCGCTGAGGCGAGTCCATGCGCGCGGTGGTGAATGTTTGCAGCGCGGCGATGGCCTGCGGATCACCCAATGTGCCAAGCGCGCGAATGGCCGCCAGTTGCACCCCGCGTTTCGGGTGATTCAACTTTCCCATGATGAACTCGCGGAATGGAGCCTTGTTCGTCTCATCCTGGGCGAGCACGGCCAGCGTGTTGAGGCCGTCGCTGAATCCGCCGGACGTGAAATCCCCTTCCCGCTGCCGCAAGGTGGTCAAGAGCGCGTCCAGATAGGCGGGATGGCGCTGGGCGCGCATGGCGTCGATGGCGGCATCCGCGAGCACCTGCTGATAGCTCGTCGAGTGGAGCTGGGTGAGGAGCTGTGGTTGAACCTGATCCACCGGGTACGGGGCGAGAGCCCGCACCGCGGCCGCCCGCACGTCGGGATTCGTTTCCCGTTCGACCGCCTTGCCCAGAGCCTCGGGGGTTTCCGAGCGGAAGAAACCGGCAATGCCCCCGACCACTTCCTGGCGCACACGCGCGTCCGGCTGCGCGGTCGATGCCAGCAATGCCGCACGGGCCTCATCGCTGTGGACCTGCCGCAAGGCTTTCGCTGCTTCGACTCGCACGCCCCAGAACGGATCACTGTTCAGAACGGCCTGGAGTTTTTCGATCGTCGGCTTGTCCTTGCGCTTGGCGAGCTGTTCGATCGCGAAAACCCGCCCGATCAGGTCGGACGAATCGGACAGCTGCGCCAGCAGCATTTCGTTCGGTGGGTTGAACTCGATCTGCGCGAGCCAGGCAAAGTCGGGATCGACACGCACCGACTCCGGTTTCGCGGGCAGTGAGAAATAGAAGTCTTCGCTCTGTTTCGCGACGTTCGCGACGGCGTCGGTGAACTTCGTGCCCGACTTGAATCGCACTTTCAACGGCAGGTTAAACAGCAGCACGGTCGGCCCAAGCTTCTGGGTTTGTTGGATCGAAACCTTCGCCAGCCTGGTTCGCTCATCCCACGTGTACGACACGTTCAACTCCGGGTGATGGGCGTGGTAAACGTATTGATCGAAGAACTGATCCCAGTCGCGCCCGGACAATTCCTCGATCACCGCGACCAGGTCTTCTGTGGTGACGCTTCCCAGCGCGTGGCGCTCGAGGTACGTCTGGATGCAGCGACGGTACAGGTCCGACCCGAGCTGGCTCCGCAGCATGTGCAGAACCCAGGAGCCTTTTGGGTAAGCCCGAAAGCCAAACTGCTCGGCTGGGTTTGAGTAGCCGCGATAGACGATCGGGATCGTGTCGTTTTGCTGACCGAGCACCGCCCGGGCGTTGCCGAGCATATTCCAGAGGAATTCGTCCCGGCCATCAGCGTGCTCGCGGAAGAGCGCGTCGTAGTAGGTGGCAAACCCTTCGTTCAGCCAGATGTTTGCCCAGTCCTTGGTCGTCACGTAATCGCCGAACCACTGGTGAACGAGTTCGTGGGCAATCAGTCCCTGGCTGTTCCGCGTCTGGGCAAACTCATCCGGAAAAAGCGTGCTCGCGTTCAGCGTGGTCTGCGCGGTGTTCTCCATGCCGCCCCAGGTGAAATCGTCCACCACCACCTGATCGTAGCGCGCCCAAGGATACTTCACACCCGTCTCCTGTTCATAGAAAACGAGCATTTCCTTGGTGCGCGCAAACGAGTGCCTTGCAAACGCGATTTGCGAGGCCGGCGTCCAGTAGGCGAGCGTCACGTCGCCATGGCGATCCTCGAGCTTGGCGAAGTATCCGGCGCACAACGTCACCAGATAGTTCACATGCGGCTTGTCCTGCAGCCAGCGCCAAGCGACGAGCCCGTTGCCGGCGTCCTTGTCCTGAGAAACCAGCCGGCCGTTTGACAAGGCCACCATGCCGTCCTTCACCCGGCAAATCATCTCGGTGGTGAACTTCTCGTTCGGATAATCATAGCTGGGAAACCAGTGCCGCGCCTCGTGCATCTCACCCTGCGTCCACAGATGTGCGTCCCCCTCTTTGTAGCCCATCGCCGGCGTGCGGAAGTACAGGCCCTTCTGCGGGTCTGCGGCCGAGTAGGAGATCTTCACCCACGCTGCCGCGTCGGCGGGGATGGATTCCTTGAACGTGACGACAATCTGCTCGCCGGTATTCTGCCAACCGAGGATCGCCACGGATGATTCAATCGTCTTGATGGTCAAATCCACCGCATCGAGCTTCAACTCGGCGAACGGCTTGGCGATGGGCTTGAACTCGATCTTGATCGTCCCCGCCACGCTGCGCCGATCGAAATCGGGAGTGACATCCAGCAACTGGTGCGTGATGTCTATCTCGCGGCTGGGCGCGTATTTGCGGCCGGCGGCGCCGCCGCGGGCGTCGGCGTAAACGGCCGCCTTGTTGCAATACTCGTGGTGGAAATGAAACTCCGCATGGAGGGCGGTGAACGGAAACAAACCGAGAGAAAGCAGGGCGGCCAAGGCAAAGCGGGCGTTCAGCATGCAAGCGAGTAAACCAAAGTCCCGGCAAAGCTCAATGGAAAGGTGAAGCGTGCTGTTCGAGGTGACCCTCGCTGAGTTGGCAACTCCTGGGGTTCAGTCACGGAATGTCTGGGTCCTTTTCTGAAAAAGACCGGAAGTAGATCCGCAGTCGATTGGGAATCGTGGACACGCACGGCCGGGGACCCGCTAGGGCGCGCGCCGGTTCAAGATCTCCACGGCGCAGAGGGCTGCTGCGGTGCGAGTTTCGACACCCAGTTTTTCGAACACGTGGCCGAGGTGAATCTTCACCGTCTTCTCGCTCACCCCGAGGATGGTCGCGACGTCCGCATTGGCTTTTCCCTGGGTGACCCAAAGCAACACTTCCGCTTCTCGCGGCGTGAGCCCCAGCGCTTCCAACGGCTGGGCCGAAGTGAAATTGGGAGTTGTCCCGGTCGCGCGCAAGGCGGACTCGGTGTTCTCGCGCTGGCGCCGCAGGCGGGTGAAAATCGTGGAAAGTAGATCGGCGGCATCGATGGGCTTGCAGAGGTAATCGTCGGCGCCCAGGTTCATGCCGATGCGCTGGTCCGAGCGCTCACCGCGGGCGGTGAGAAAAACGAAGGGGATCCCCTGCGTCTCGGGAAGAGCGCGCAGTTCGCGGAGGACCCCGTGGCCATCGACCTTGGGCATGGTCACATCGCACAGGACGAGATCCGGATGCTGGCGGCGCGCCGTTTCCAAACCGGCCCGGCCATCGGGTGCCGCGAGCACAGCAAAGCCTTCCATCTCGAGAATGATCTGGAGATTCTCGCGGGTCTGGTCGTCATCTTCGATAATGAGAATTGTGTTCATGCAGGTTCCACTTCTGTGGCGTCAGGCAGGCGGGCGAAAGGTGCTTCAGCGCGGCACTCGTGGAAATGCGCCTCCTCGAAGACGGGCAGAGTGACGGTGAAGGTGGTGCCAGTTCCGCCCGCGCTGACGCAGCCAATCGTTCCGCCGTGCAGATCAACGCACCGCTTCGCGATGACGAGGCCCAGGCCGGTGCCATGTGTGTGCCCGGTGTTGCTGCCACGATAGAAAGCCGTGAAGAGCCTCGATCGATCCTCATCAGGAATCCCGCAGCCCCGGTCGTGAATGGCAAACACGGCATCCCGGCCCCGGCGGGTGAGGGTGAATGCCACCGCCTGATCGGGCGGTGAAAACTTCAACGCGTTGCCGAGCAGGTTGACGAGGATGTGCTGGAGCAGGCTTTCATCGGCGCACGCGTCGGCATGGGCGCCGGCGCTTTGGAACTGGATGGCACCCTCGCGGGATGCCGCCGTCTCGACCTCGCCGATGGCCCGGAGGCACACGGTTTCGAGGTTGATCGGGGCGGGAGCGCAACTGAGCCGGCCGGCGTCGAATTTGGCCAGCAGCAGGACGTCGTTGATCAGGCCGCTCATGCGGTGAACGCTGGTCCGGATGGCCCGCAGCTGTGCGGCCCGTTTCTCGGACGGCAGGCGGTCCAGGTAGCGGTCGAGGATGTTGCTCGAGGAGAGGATGACTTCCAAAGGCGTGCGAAACTCGTGGCTGACCATCGAGACGAAGGTGCTTTTGAGTTCATTGAGTTCCTTCTCGGCGGCGAGCGCCACCTTCAGCTCGTGCTCGGCCCGTTTGCGCTCGATGGCCAGGGAGGTCTGTTCGGCGACGAATCCAAGGATCTGCCTTTCCTCCTCACCGTAGGCCCTTGGGTTGTGGTGGTCCTGCACGGCCATGACGCCAAACGGGTGCCCGCCACCGCAGAGCGGGACCCCAAGCCAGATCAAGGCCGGTGCGCCGGTCTGTTCGTATTCGCCCGCGTCTTTGAGGCGCTGAATTTCGACGAGGTCCGCCAGGGTCGCCCTGCCGGTGCGCAGAACGTACTCCGTAATGCCCCGGTGCCCTCTGCGGGGCTGCGGCGGCGGATCCAATTCGTCCTGATGATACGGGAATGTGACGACATCCGTGGCGGCATCGTGGAGGGCGAGAAAGAAATTCCGCGCCGGCATCAGTGTGCCGACGATTTCGTGAATCCGACGGTAGAGGCTAGGCAGGTTGTCCACCCCATGGATCGCCTCGGAGATGGCGTAGAGAGCCCGCTGCACTTTCTCGGCGCGGGCGCGGTCGGCGATTTCGCGCGTGAGCCGAGTGTTGGCGGCAACCAGTTCGCTTGTGCGCTCGGCGACGCGGCGCTCCAGCTCCTGCTTCGCCAGTTCGCGTTCCGTGATGTCGCGCAAATTCACCACCACGCCTTCCACGCCGGGCACGTGAGTGCAATTAGTGCCAGTGGCCTCGGCATAGCGCACGCCGTCGTCCCGCGTCCTCATCCGGTAAGGGCCGACCTGCCGCGAGCGGCCGGGTTCTTGGAGCACCTCTTGGTGCGCGGCGAGAATGCTCGGGAGATCTTGTGGATCGACGACGGATTCGATGTTCATGCCCGGCCGCGACGCAACTTCGCCAAACAGGCGCGCACCTGAAGGGCTCAGATACTTCACCGTCCCTTGGGCGTTGAGCACCATCGTGACGTCAAAGGAATGCTCAATCAGCGCGCGGAAACGTTCCTCCGAGGCGCGGAGTCGCCGCATCTGCCGGCGCTGCATCAGGATCAAGCCAGCCGCCACCCCGGCGACGCTCACGCCTGCCAGCAAAGGCTTGCGCAACCCGGGCCGCTCCCAAAACGGCGGGTCGGCGGCCGGCGTCAGATCATCGGGGCCGCGCAGGCGCAGCTCGAAGGTGATCCGGTCCTTGAGCTGGCCGCTCTGCGCCTCGTTGATTCCGGTGACCTCAACATAGGAATCCAGTTTAGAGTCCCATTTCACCGGGCTGTCACCCGACCAAGCGGCCTGGAACACTTCATCGCCGGTCTGCAACACCATCAAGTGACGCTGCGTGCTGCGCTCGCCCCAACTTCGCTGGTTGAGCAGCCGAGCACGAATGGAGACCAGCTTTCCGGCGAACCGGCCCCCCTTGAGATCAGCCGCCGTGACGCGCAACGGCTGAACAGGCGGTCCCGTCCCGATGCGGCGGTATTCGGCGTGCAGCAGCATCGGCGCGAGGAAATACCAATTCTGCCGCACGCCGATCACCTCGACGCGATCGCCAGGTCTCAGGAGTGTCTGCGGTTCATGAAGGAGCGATTCTCCCTCCGTGGGTTTGTGAAGGAGGTTGATCGGGTTGATGTGCATCACGTTTGTGCCATCGTCGATGTAGAGATCGGAACCGCGATGAAACGTGACCGTGCCGGCAACCTTGTGGCGCGGCTGCCAGGCGCGCGGCTGACGGGCAGCTTCCGCGATGGTGAGCAAGGGGCGGTCGAAGAAATTCGGGTTGCCCGGTTGCAGGACGCGGATGGAGTTCGTCGTCGACGTGCTGAAGCGAAAGTCAACGAGTTTTCCCGCCGCCGTGTAGGAGGCGACCGCGAAGCCCTCGGCCTCGATCTCCGCGTCCAGCCATTCGCGCGGCAACGGCCCGGGAGCGAACTGGATCAAGTATTCGAACGGCAGCCCCTCGGCGGTGAGCAGGAGCCCGAGCCCGGTGCGCTCCGAACGCATGTCGCGCACGACGCCGCGCACTTTCACCAGCCGCAGCAGATCCCGGCCGAGGGCGAACTGGTGGGCGGACGATTCCTTGGCGACCGGCAGGGACCCCTCGCCCAGCACCCGGGCGGAGGCGCTGATGAAACGGGGCATGGGCTGGAAGGCATCCACTTTCCCGGTCAGTTCAACACGCTGTCCCACACGGAACCTGCTCACCGAATTGGTCAGGTTGACCTGCACACCAATCTCACCTTCCTGCACGTAAAGGCGACGCGCAGACGGGGAGACAAAGATAACGACCGCCTCGACACGCGCAGTCACCGGGCGGACGGCAAAAACATTGGTTCCCATCCTGGCCAGTTGCTCAACGGAGGTGACCTCGGCCGCCGCGACCGTGGCCCCGCCCTCCGCACTCTTGACGCGCTGAGGCGCACTCGCGATCAGCGCGGCCAGGAGCCCCACGCCAAGGAGGCGTCGAATGAGAACAAGACACACCGGGGCGGCGGCATTTCCCGGACTTAGGTTTGCCGGAGTGACGGTCACAGTCCCGAGCATGCCGGGCCGCGCGGAAATTGGAAGAGGCCGCATCACCACTCGAATAGGCCTTTAGACCTATTGCCATTCCTTGCCAGCAGTGCTGCCGGGACACTTGCTGTGGAAGTGAGCGTGGGTGAAAAGTGATGCCGTCCCGCGGTCTAGGCCTTCCGGCCTATGGTCGGAAGCGGTGTGAAATGGTAAGCATGTCCGCGATGAAGCTTCATTTCAAATCCATCCTCGCAGGCTTAACCGCACTCGTGGCCGCCGCGTTCTCTGACCGGTCCTTGGCCCAAGTCCATGGGACGCTCGACCTCTGGCCCCAGAACTCCACGGTCGAAACCAACGCGACGAAGCAATTTGGCGCGTACGTGCCCCTTTCACCGAACACCGTGAACTGGTCCGTGAACGACATTCCCGGCGGCAGCGCCACGCTGGGCACGATCAGCGCCAGCGGATATTATCAGGCCCCCGTCGTCGCGCCCGCCAACAGCGTGCTAACCATCAAAGTACAGAGCACCGCGTTTCCCTCCTCCTTCAAGACGACAACGCTGACGGTGATCCGAAAGTATCCGTGGCTTTGGAGCGTCTCTCCGTCGTCGCTTCAGGTGGGCCAGTACCAGGTCAGCCTGAACGGCGCCAATTTCACACCGGATGCGGTGGTGCAAGCCAGCGGCGTGGATCTGCCCACCACGTATGTTTCCCCGACGTCCCTCAAGGCCACAGGAGTCGCGGCTGCCACCGGGACGATCAAGTTCGCCGTGCGACTGCCGGGGCCGGGAGCGGTGACGAGCAGCCAGATTTCGGCCAATGTCACCATGCCGACCATCGCGGTCACCGTTTCGCCAAACGCCGCATCGGTGCCGCTTGGCAGCGGACTAACTTTCGGCGCCATGGTTTCAGGCAGCGCCAACACAGCCGTTACATGGTCCGTCATCGGCGGCGCAGGCAACGGCGCGGTCACATCCGCCGGCGTCTATTTCGCCCCGTCCGTGTTGCCGAATCCAGCGACCGTGACGCTGCGCGCCACGTCCGTCGCCAATGCGCTGATCTCCGCGGATGCCACCGTCTTGCTGCAGCCGCCTCCA
>SXGS01393266.1_pt1 | contig 22035 bp, 13 predicted proteins | sample 3174681 | NCBI WGS metagenome assembly SXGS01 (sample SAMN11356861, study PRJNA531348) | freshwater metagenome | isolation source: freshwater sample F1-80 | place: China: Fuxian Lake, Yuxi | collected 2017-12-25
AAATTCGGGCTTTGCTGGCGGAATCATGACATTATGGCGAGGCACGAATGAGGAGCATACCCTCCCGGTCTGTGACGAATGAGTAACAAAGCCACAATGTCATGAGGCCCCAGCCCTCCGGGGCGGGGCGGTGCCAGGCCAACTGCCGCGTTGCTCGTCAGTTACAGCCCCACCGTGGGGGACCTGCCTTCGCCGAGGCTTCGGCGGGCGGGTGCGCTCCTGTCCTCCGAAGCCTTGGCGGAGGAGGGTTCCTCGCGTCTTGCATCTGGCCTGGCAGCGCTCCCGCCAAAATCCGAAGTTATTTTTGCACGGACCCTTAGCGCGTCCGTCCCGGTGCATGGCCCCTTTCGAGGCGACATGAAGAATTCGGGAGGGGGCCTCACCCTGTTCAGACCAACTCCCGCCGACACAGAAGCCGGGGACTTTTCTTTTGTGAGGGTCGACCACGTCACTTATAGCGACTCCGCCCCGTGGCCGGCTGCCGCAGACGGCGGAGGCGCTTCCCTCCAAAGGAAGGAACGTTTGCTCTTCGGCGATGACGCGGCCAATTGGGTGGCCGCCCTTCCGTCACCAACCCAGAATTTGGGTTCAAACGCAGTGCCTTCAATCGCCTCTCAGCCGACGGGCCAAACCGTCGTGGGCGGAGCCCGGGTTGTCCTCAGCATTGACCCTAGCCCTGGGGGCGGATCGGCGTTGTATCAGTGGCGGCGTGATGGATTGAACGTTCCTTCAGGCACCAACATCCAGTTGGTTTTGGACCCTGTCGACGTTCGGGATGCGGGATAATACTCGGTGGTGGCAGTCAACGAAAATGGGTCGGTGGAGAGCGAGCCCGCGACTTTGAAAGTGCTCCGCCCGGCCACTATTTTGCGCCACACCGAGAGCCAGAATCTCAAACTTGGCGCTGAAGCGAAGTTCGCGGTGGCCGCGGTTGGCCGTGGGAATTTGACCTACCAATGGACCTTCAACGGTTCCCCCATCCCATTGGAAACGGCACATTCGCTTGTCCTGCCAAACATTCAGGGAGCAAATACTGGTCTTTACGCTGTACGGGTGAGTGATTCGATAGGCGCTGCCTTCATCCAGCCCGTGCAGTTGAACGCCCTCGTGCGGCCCACGTTCATCGTGCAACCTCAGTCGCGGGTCTTGATCGCCGGCGATTCACTGGAGCTTAGAGTCGAGGTGGATGGCCTGAAGCCACTCGCCTATCGGTGGCGCAAAGGGGCCGCGCCCATATCTGCTGCGCAACGAACGCCGTTCTAAATCTAAATTCTGTCTCGCTGAGCGATGCGGGCGCCTATTTGGTGACGGTTACGAATTTCGCCACGGGCCTCCTTGGAACCAAGAGCCAGACGGCAACCGTGATCGTGATGAGCGATACCGATCGAGATCGCATCGGCGACGAGTGGGAAATCCAATTGGGTTGCTCACCCAATGCGGCCTCCGACTCCGTCTTCGACGATGACGGTGATGGCCAGACCACCTGGCAGGAGTTCATGGCGGGCACCAATCCCCGCGATGCCCGGAGCGCGCTTAGGTTCGAATCAATCCGGTCTTCCGCTCAAGCCACGGACCTGTCATTCGCGGCGCAAGCCAATCGAGGTTACACGGTTCAGTTTAGGGAATCCCTGGATCACGGGCGCTGGCAAACGCTGAGGCAGGTGGGCAGCCGCGGAGTCGCTCGGCAAGAAACTGTTGTCGACCCTTCATTCCAGGGCAACGCACGTTGGCATCGATTGGCGACTCCCCAGATGTTTGAGCCTCAGGGTTCCAGCAAGAATGGATTCCGGGATTGCCGGTGGCCCGATTTCTGATCGTGCATTGGCGGCGTCACGCGATTACTTTTCGGGCCATGCCGAGCAGTGACGCCAACGACTTGTGCCGCCAGGAATACTTTGCCACCACGCACTGGAGTGTCGTGCTCGCGGCGGCGGACAACCGGAAACCAGAAGCCCAGTCCGCACTTGAAACCTTGTGCCGCTGCTATTGGTATCCCCTTTACGCCTTCATCCGGCGCGATGGCCATGGGATGCACGACGCGCAGGACCTCACTCAAGAATTCTTAACACGGTTGATTACAAAACATCAATTAGCCCAGATTGAATCCGGGCGGGGGAAATTCCGCTCCTTCCTCCTCGTGACCTTGAAACATTTTCTTTCCGACGAACGCAAACGCGCGGGCGCCCAGAAGCGCGGCGGCGGACAGACGATCATTTCCATCGACGAGCATAGCGCGGAGTCGCGTTACCAGTACGAGCCGGTGGAAACCATGGCTCCGGACGCATTGTTCGAACGCGAATGGGCTGTCACGGTCCTCGACCAAGTGACGGAACGTTTGCGCCAGCGTTACACCGCGCGGGGACGGGCGAGTTTATTCGACGAACTAGAACCGTGCCTTGGCGGTTCGCGCAAACCCGTTTCCTACTCCGTAATCGCCGCGCGCCTCGGAGAAAGCGAGGCCGCGATCAAAGTGGCGGTGCATCGCTTGCGCAAAGAATTTGGCACGGAACTGCGCGGCGCTATCTCCCAGACTGTTGGCGATCCGAGCGAGATTGACGCGGAAATCCGACAACTAATCGCCTCGACCAGCCGCTAAAGGGAATCCATGTAACCTCCCGCCGAAAAACTCCCTGTACGAGAGGACAGGAATGCCATGCCCACGTTGAGTCTTTGTCCAGAATGCGGAGCCGCAATCCCGGCCGCCACGCGGCGGGGTCTCTGCCCGAATTGTTTGTTTCACCTCGGCCTGGCGGCATTGGCGGAAAGCGGTTTCACCTCGACGATCCGTGACTCCAACGACTCCCTCCCGGCGAGTGGCACCACAGCGAATTCCGCGATGGGCGCGACCTCTCCAGCCACGCGCCGTCTTGGTGATTACGAATTGCTTGAGGAAATCGCCCGCGGCGGCATGGGGGTGGTTTATCGCGCGCGACAGGTCAGGTTGGACCGGATCGTGGCGGTGAAAGTGATCGTCTCGGGCCAGTTCGCCAGCCGCGAGCAGGCGCTGCGCTTTAGGATGGAAGCCGAGGTCGCGGCCCGGCTCCAACATCCGAACATCGTGCGCATTTACGAAACCGGCGAGCACGAGGGCCAGCCTTATTTTTCGATGGACCACGTTGGCGGCGGAAATCTCGCGTCCCTCGTCCGATCTGGCCCCGTCCCCATCCAGCAGGCGGCGATCCTGGTGCAAACTCTTGCCGAGGCCATCCACTACGCGCACGAGCAGGGCGTGCTGCACCGTGACCTAAAACCCTCAAACGTACTCCTTGATGAGGCGGGCCAGCCGCGCATCACCGACTTTGGCCTGGCGCGTCGGGTGGAGAAAGACTCGTTCCTCACGGTCACAGGCCAAGTCCTGGGCTCGCCGAACTTCATGCCACCGGAACAGGCGGGAGCCAAGCTCAAAGCCGGCCGTCCAAGCGATGTTTACGCGTTGGGCGGAATCCTATTTTACTTGCTCACCGGTCGTCCGCCCTTCGTGGCCGGCACGGTGACGGAAACCCTCCAGCAAGTGCTTACAACGGACCCCGTGTCGCCACAACTGCTCAACGCCAGCGTGCCCTTGGACCTTGCCACGATTTGCCTGAAGTGCCTGGAAAAAGAGCTGTCCCGCCGTTACCAGACCGCGAAGGAACTCGCCGAAGAACTCGACCGTTTCCTGAAACACGAACCGATCCATGCCCGCCCGATTCGCGTGCCTGAAAAACTCTGGCGCTGGTGCCGCCGCAAACCGGCGCTCGCCGCGCTCATGGTGTTGCTGAACCTGGTCGGAGCGGTCGGTGTGGTGGGGATTGTTTGGCAATGGCAACGCGCGGAGCGCAACGCGGGGCGGTTCGAAGCTCAATCCTACGCGTCGGATATGAAACTCGCGCAACAGGCTGTGGGCGAAAACAATCTGGACCGTGCCCTCAATCTTCTCAACCGCCATCGGCCCACGAACGGTCTGCCCGATCCGCGAGGCTGGGAATGGCGCTACCTGTGGGCACGATGCCGCGGCGATGAGCTGATTACGATGGGCCGCCATGATACCGATGTTCGCAGCATCGCCTTTTCCGGTGATGGCCGATGGCTGGCCAGTGGCGATTACCGCGGCAAGATCAAGCTCTGGGACGTATCAAACCGAGTGGAAGCTGCTTCCTGCGTCAGCCCAGGGATCGCATTCTTCCTGCGGTTCTCCCACGATGATCGAGGCCTCGTCAGCGCAGGGTACGATCATGGTCTCCGGGTGTGGAATCTCGCGAATTTGCACGGCATCGGTTCTCCGCTTCAGACAGGCGATATTCGTGGCGTCACCATCCATGGCCAGACGATCGCCGCCATTGACCTGAGTCAGCAGCGGTTGGGGCAATGGGATCTGTGGAGCGGGCGGGAGGCGGACTCCTATCCGATCCAACAGGAGCGCGACCATCCTGCGGTCTTTTCTCCCGATGGCCGATACTGGGCCGGGACCTCCAATGCAACGGTGACTTTATGGGGTCTGAATGCCAAAGCACAGCTTGCTGCGCTGAGGGGGCACGAATCGCCGCCGAACGTGCTGGCGTTCTCCCCGGACAGCCGTCTGCTCGCTTCCGGCGAGGGAAATGGAACGGTGAAGTTGTGGGACGTGGCTGAAAGGCAAGAGATCGCTCATTTCCCAGGACACCAAAACGAAATCGGCGGCGGCTCGTTCTCTCCGGACGGTAGAATCCTGGCCACGGCCAGCTTCGACCACACCATCAAGCTTTGGGACCTCGCCACTCGGCGGGAACTGAACACGCTTCGGGGCCATTTGGGCGAGGTTTATTCGGTCGCCTTCGCTCCCGATGGCGCGACCCTGGCCAGTTCGAGTGCCGATGGAACCATCAAGTTCTGGAAACCAGTTCCGAAATCCACCGAGAACTCATTCAGGAGTTTGCCGGCCGATCTTAAGCTTTGGTCGCTTTCACCGGACGGCCAATGGCTTTTTCTGATCTTCACCGATCACAGTGCCAGCCTCGTGGATCTCGTCCGGTGGCACGAATCTCCACGCCGCCCGCTTGGCTCGACAAACATTGTCGCCGTATCGCTTCGGCCCGATGGCGGTGCCGCTGCTTTGGGCGCCGGTGACGGTACGATTCGGCTGGTTGAAACGGCCACTCTGCACGAACTCGGGGCGCTCGGTGGATTTGAGCAGGTGGTCGTCAAAGTTGCCTGGTCGGCTAACGACCGGGTGTTGGCCGCCGAATGCTCCGATCATCGGATCAAAGCGTGGAATCTTGAGACGAAACGAGAGATTTCCAACTTCCAGCTTCGCGACAAAATCTTGTGCGAACGGCTGCTACTGTCTGCCGACGGCGGGACCTTGGTCGCACCGTTCCTCGATAGCACGACCGAGGTTTGGGACCTGGTTCACACTCGCAAGCGGGCCACACTGAGGAACGAGAGACTGAGTGTCACCGGCTCGGCTTTCTTCCGGGACGGCAAACGAATGGCCACGAGCGGCACGGACCGAACATCCAGAATCTGGAGCCTCGTCACTGAGCGTCCGCTGGTGACGATGTTCTCCGACCAAACTGGCCTTCGTTCCGTCGCCCTCTCGCCGGATGAACGGCGCTTGGCCGCTGGCGACCACCTGGGCAAGGTCCGGAAGGTCAAACTGTGGGACCTGGCGCTCGGACAAGAGGTGGTGTCGCTCGCCGGTCACAAGGAGGCGATCACGGACATTGCCTTTTGGCCGGACGGCAATGCCATTACCTCGGTTAGCAAGGACTCAGTCTATGTGTGGCGCGCGCCGTCGTTTGCGGCAATCCGCGCCGCGGAATAGGAGACTGGCCATGCCGCGACCCGGGAGTCCAACCAAGAATTGACCCAGCTTGGCGGGGCCGCAATCAAAGGAGCTCGGCTCTGTGAGCCGCGGCAAGGCCTGGGAAATTTCCCTGTAACCTTCGACAAGATTTTTCCCTGTAACGAGTGAGCGGACGGGCGTCTTCGATTGCGGAGTTTATCCGAGTTGAAGCGCCCTATTTCGGTTTTGTCAGTGACAGCACGTATCGCATCACGATGGAGTAGCCTGCGAGGTTCCATGAATGTCCAACACTCGAAAACTTATTCCCACCGCGTGGCACGGCCCAAGCACGCCTTCACTCTCATCGAACTGCTTGTCGTCATCGCCATCATCGCGATCCTCGCGGGGATGCTGCTGCCCGCCTTGAGCAAGGCGAAGTCGAAGGCCCAGGCGATAGCGTGCCTGAACAACACCAAGCAGCTCGGCCTGGCCTGGGCTCTTTACACCGATGAGCACGACGACCGCATGCCAATGAACTGGCTCAACGACGCGCCCGCGGCGGGCGGTTACTACAATAACCGCGCCGGTTCCTGGGTGCTCGGCAATGCGGGAGTCAGCGCCGATGTGACGAACCTCACCTCGGGCACTCTCTATCCTTACGTCAATGCCACCAAGGCTTACCGGTGTCCGAGCGATCGCGCAACGACCATGTGGGGGAAGGACAAGAAGCAGCCTGTGACCCGTAGTTATGGCATCCAATGGGCACTCGGTCCGGAGGGTGGCTACTACCGAACCACGCTCGATAGGGTGCAGGGCAAGCTGCCCAAAAACCGGATCGCCGCCTACAAGCTTGGAAACATCCCGGAGCCAGGTCCGTCAAGAATGTGGGTGTTCGGCGAACCTGGAGCCACCTCGCACGACGTGGGTGGTTGCGATTTCGTCGTCTTATGGGATGGAAATGACAACCGGTACGGCCACGGTCCGGGGGATTTGCACGGACAGGGAGTCAACTTCAGTTTTGCTGACGGCCATGCCGTGTACAAGCACTGGAAAGCTCCCAAGGAAAACCGTTCGCAGAATGGATCCGGTGGGATGCAGGTTCTGCCCGGTGGGGATCGCGATGACTACAACTGGATCGCCGAGGGGCATCCTCGAAGGGAATGACTCTGCCGCTTTCAAGCGCGGAAAACTCGGCGTCCTGATGAATGTATTCCCCGCCGACTGCCGGCCGCACGCCACAGCGCGCAGGGGAACAGACAACACATGTTGGAGCTCGCGCTCTCCGTCGTGTTTGCCGGTGCTGCCTTGGCCGGGATATGGGTATGCGTCGTCACAGGCCGAAACTCTCAATTGAGACGAAACCACAACTCCGTTCCATGACTATCTCCCACCCAGTCAGACTCTGGACCGCTACGTTCCTGGTTCTCGCCGCAGGCCACGCCGGCGCGGCCGACGCGCGGGTGCAATTCAGAACTGCCTCCTCGGTGGCCACGGAAGGGTATTCAGATCGGCATGAGATCCAAATCAAGTGGGATGCGCCTCTCAGTCAGCGAATCACCATGCCGGTTAGGATTTCGGCGGGCAACGCCCGGCTGCGTGAGGACTTCGAATTGGATCATGGGGAGTTGCAGCCGGATGGAACCTTTTTGTTTTATATCTATCCGGGACAGTCTTTGACCGGCCTCTGGTTGCGAATCATTGATGATGGTCTGCCCGAGCAAGACGAGTCGGTGACGCTGGAGTTTGGCCCGCTTCCAGCCGGAGTTACGGTTGGAGCGAACTCCCGGCACACCGTCACCATCAAGAATCAACCGGCTTCGGTGCGGTTCGCGGGTGCGTTCAAACCTCTGTACGTGCGCGAGTGCCAGTGTGGAGTTCAACTCCCCATTCAAAGGGTTGGGGACACCAATCTGCCGCTCACGGTCCGCTTTGCCACTCACACGAATCTGTACACCACCGCCTTGGCTGGCTTGGATTTCGTCCCGCGGGACAGCCTCATCACTTTCGGACCCGGGGAAAGGCACAAGACTGTGGAGATTCAATTGTTGAATGACGGCCGAGTGGAGGAGCCAGCGTGGAAGGGACTCGTTTTACAGCTTTTCGGGTCGGCGGGAGGTCGTGAGTCCTCAGATGAGGTTTATCTCAACATCCAGGATGCCCAGAAGGCGGTGGGCGATTTGGAGTTTTTTGCCGAGGTCAGCACCGAATTCTACACCAACTGGGCCAATGGATATTTTGACGGCCGACAGCACCTTGTGGCTGCGGCGGCGCTGGGAACGGATGGCAGGCTCCTGATCGCCGAGTATGATCGCAATGCGATCGGCGTGAGCCACTCCAAACTAATCATTCTGGGCCGTGGCGGCTTGCGAGAGCGCCGGCTTCCCACAGCCGTTGCGACCGGCATCGCCAAACTCGCCTGGCTGTCGGACGGCAAAATTCTGCTCAGTGCCGGCTGGGATGATGCGGCCACTGGAGGGTTCGTGATCAATGGCCAGCGGCGCCATGGCCTGGCCCGTCTTCACGCTGATGGTTCGCTCGACGAGACGTTTCGCCCGCCCCCATCCATGGGACAGCTCGACATCAGTGAAATAAAACCATTGCCCGATGGCCGCCTCGTGGTCTCCGCGCGTGGCTTATCCGACAGCAATGGAAGCCAACTTTACCGGTTGCTGGCCGACGGAACCCTGGATCCGGGTTTCAATCCGATCGCAAGGATTGAGTCCTTTGTCGTCGATTCCCTGGAACGAATCACGGCGCTTTCGCCCAGCGGGGATGCGTTCAGGCTTTTTCGCATGAACCCGGATGGTTCTCTCGACACCTCGTTCCATTCCACGACGAATATGTTCAAGCTGCTGGGGAATCATTTCGGTGCGAAGCTGGTGTTGGCTACTGATGGATCAATCCTTGTCCCTCGCGTGAACGAAACGCCAGAGGGAGTCCAGGTCTGCAACCTCGTGCGTTTTCGCGAGGATGGGACGGTGGAACGTTCGTTCCCTTTGCCCATGGACCACGGAGACGCTCCGTTTCTCTTTGTCGAGCCATCGGGGAATGTGATCGTGGGACACGAGCGAATGCTGTGGCGAGTCGATGCAAACGGCGCACCGCTAATTCAGTTTCCTTTGGGACCCGTTATTGAACACGCCTCAATGGAGTTTCTTGGGGTGTGGGAGCAGCATGCGCTGATCATTCGTCAAGCCGGCCCGGGCTTCGATCTTTTTCGCCGTCTTATCGGAGTTCCGCTGGTATCGCCTCCTCCCACCGCCTTCGTTTTTGATCCCTATGACATCCCTGATTGGCGCGAATGGATTCCGTCGGCTCCATTGCCGACGGAAGTGCTCGAAGGACGGCGGAAACGGATTCGCGTGCAACGGCTCGGCGACGTTCTTCAGCCGGCGTCGGTCATCATCTCGACTCGGAACGTCACGGCCAAGGCCGGGGAGGACTACGTTGCGATCCGTGAGCGGATTGAATTCGCTCCTTTGGAAACTGAAAAGATGGTGGACATTCCGGTCCTTGAAGATGGCCTCGTTGAACCCGAAGAACGATTTGAACTCGTCCTTTCGGAAGCGACCGGCGTGGATGCCGTCGCGGAGGCGTTGCCGATCCGCATCGTGGATCACCGCCCGGGTTTACGCATCGACAGCGTGCGCCCGCTGGCTGGTGGCGGCATGGAGATTGCCTACAACTGGCAGCGGTGGATGGGGCCGGTTGAAAACCAACGGTATTCAGAACTGCAATTCTCGGATGACCTTCGCATCTGGAAACAGGTGGAAAGCCAATTCGATAGCGCCACCGTGGACGATTTCTACCGAGTGCGCGTCGTCGATGACCGCGCTATTGGAAGGTCGCAGAGATTCTATCGGCTCTGGAGTAATTAGACAGATCGTCACTCCCGGGCTTCAGATCTGCCGCACGGCCGCACCTTGAAGGGCGGCAGCCGCGGGATTTCCCCGAACGTCCATCTTCGAGGAGCCGCGGCCAGCGGTTTCAAAACTCCCCGTAACCTGTTCCAAGTTTTTTCCCTGTAAGGAGTGAACACCCGGCTCATGGAAGCGGATCGTCCGATTGAAAGCTGAATGATTCGCGAACTTACAGCCGTGGAGAAAACTTATGTGGACACGGTATCATCAGCCTCGGCCTTTCAGTTTGCGCATCTTCTGTCTCCGTTGCGGACACCGGGATTAGGGTCGATCGACCACCCATGAAGCTGTCGAACCAACTGAAACCATGACCCCGAATCTGAAAGGAAACTGAAATCTTGATTTGTGTCGCTGCGATTCGCTCGACAATGCGGGCGAGGGCTGGCAAAACAATGCCTTCTCTGGATCAGCTACTTGGTGCTATGGTTTGGGTTGGTCTGATCTGAGCTGAACCAGGTCGGTGAGGATCCAAGCGCGTGTCATGATTAAAGGTCCTGGATTTGGCGGCTGCCATGCGAAGTGGATGGCGCTTTTGGGGCTGCTTTTGACAAACGTTGGTGAAGCGAGTGTCGAGTACCTCAAAGACATCAAGCCGCTTTTCAGCGCGCGTTGCACTTCCTGTCACGGCGCGCTCAAGCAAAATGCGAAACTCCGCCTCGACACGGTGGAATTCATGCTTCGGGGAGGGAAATCGGGCCCGGCACTGGAGCCGGGAAAACCTGAGTCGAGTCTTTTCTTCAAACGTGTCACCGAAGCGAACCCTGATGAGCGGATGCCTCCACCCCATGAGGGACACCCTCTGACGGTGGCAGAAGCCGCCCTGCTGAGGCAGTGGATCACGGGCGGAGCTTCGGCTCCGGCAGACGAGAAGCCGGAGGCCAACCCGGCGGAGCACTGGTCTTTTCGGCCCAGAACGCGCCCTTCCGTGCCCAAAGTGGCGCGTTCGGCTTGGGTGCGGAATCCCATCGATGCTTTCTTGTCCGAGCAACACGAGGCGACCGGTCTGGCGCCGCAGCCGGAAGCCTCAAGAGAGATCTTGCTGCGCCGTCTTTATCTCGATTTGGTCGGCGTGCCGCCGACCGTGGACGAGATCACCGCCTTCGAAGCAGACGTAGCCACTGGTTGGTACGAGCGTGCCGTGCGGCGGCTCCTTGGCGACCCGCGCCATGGCGAGCGTTGGGCGCGGCATTGGATGGACATCTGGCGCTACAGCGACTGGTGGGGCCTGGGAGAAGAACTTCGCAACAGCCAGAAACACATCTGGCATTGGAGGGATTGGATCGTTGAGTCACTCAATGCCGACACACCTTACGATCAAATGGTGAGGCAAATGCTGGCCGCGGACGAGTTGTATCCGAAGGATCTTCAGAAATTGCGGGCGACGGGCTTCCTTGCGCGCAACTGGATCTTGTTCTCGCGCCTTCAATGGATGGACGAAACGGTGGAGCACGTGAGCAAGGGCTTCCTCGGCCTCACGATGAATTGCGCTAAGTGCCACGACCACAAGTACGACCCCATCACCCAGACCGATTACTACAAGATGCGAGCGTTTTTCGAGCCTTATCATGTTCGCTTGGACATGCTCCCGAACGAGCCCGACTTTTCCCGGGACGGGCTTCCACGCGTGTTCGATGGCCTGCTTGACGCTCCCACCTATCGCTATTTTCGTGGTGATGAGACAAAGCCTGACAAAACTTCACTCATAGCCCCGGGTGTTCCCGACGTGTTCTCTTTCAAGAAGCTGGAAATCCGGCCCGTTCTCTTGCCGCTGGAGGCCTCACAGCCAGAGCGCCGCCCCTGGGTCCTGGAGGCTTACATCTCGGCTGCGCGGAGAAAGGTGGAAGCCGCAAGCAACGCTCACGCGCTGTTGAAACAATCCGTGATGCGCGAAATGGAGAGCGTCACCAAAGCCTCTGTTTCCTCCCCAACTCCAAGGGGCGACGATCCAAACTCCCGGCCCTCCGCTTCGCCGGGCGAGGCGCTCCAACCCAGCGCCAACACCGACCAGAAGGCGTCTTCCAGTGTTGGAGCCGGCGCTCGATTGAGCACGGCGCCATTGGAGTTGCGAGTTGGAGAATTGGCCTTGGCTTTGGCGAGGGCCGAGCTCCGGACTGTCGAGCATCGCTCCGAGGCGATGCGATCGGCTTGGGCTCGGGAGGATGCCGGCTCTGATGTCTCAAAAGCGGACCTTGCCGCCGTGGAACGTCGCGATGCTTCGGCCGCCATAAGGGCGCACCAGGAAGTGATGGCCGCCAAAGCCCGGCACCACGCCGCGGACGCCGAGCTTCGCCTCGCCCGGGCGGCGCCCGATAAGAAAGGCGCCATTGAGAAAGAATTGGCGGCCGCCCGCGATGCCCTCGAGAAAGCCATGAAAAACTTGGTCTCCGAGATCAATGAGACCAACCGATTCACCCCGCTCGACGGAGCCAAATGGACGACCACTCGCTTCAAGCACCCCAACCATGACGATCCCCAGATCGTGTTTCCTGCGTCCAGTTCGGGCAGGCGCTCCGCTCTCGCCGATTGGATCACCGATGCTCGAAATCCTCTGCCAGCCCGGGTGGCCATCAATCATATTTGGATGCGGCATTTCGGGTCGCCGCTGGCTCCGAATTCTTTTGAGTTTGGGCGCAGGAATCCGGCGCCGGCGCATGCGGAGTTAATCGATTGGCTGGCCACGGAATTCATTGAGAGTGGTTGGAGCATGAAGCACATCCACCATCTCATGGTCACGTCCGCGGCTTATCGAATGAGTTCGTCCGCCTCGGGCGGCGAGGCCTGCCAGGCGAAAGATCCGGACAACCGGCTCTGGTGGCGGCGCACCCCTTTTCGGATCGAGTCTGAAGTGATGCGGGATTCCATATTGGCGCTCGCCGGCCGGCTGGAGCGGGGCATGGGGGGCCCGCCTGTCCCCGCCGCCGAACAAGGCCAGTCTGGGCGGCGCAGCCTTTATTTCGTTCACTCCAACAATGAGCGAAACGCCTTCTTGACCACGTTTGACGCGGCGGATGTGAGGGAATGTTACCGGCGCGAACAGAGCGTCGTGCCACAGCAAGCACTGGCGTTTTCCAACAGCCGCTTGGTCCTGGACGCCATCGGTCTGATCGCGACCCGGCTGGGCGCCGGCATTTCCGACGATGATGACGCCGCGTTCGTGAGGCGGGCGTTCCTCGGAGTTCTCGGTGCCCCACCCACTGGAGACGAGATCGCCGCCTGCGTGGCGGCCTTGCGAAATTTACGCGCTTTGAAGGATATTAGCCCGGCGCAGCCGCGTGCGCATCTGATTTGGGTTTTGCTTAACCACAACGATTTTGTCACCCTCAGATAACGTGTCAGCCAGCGTGAGAACTCCATTGCATGCGAAGCCCCTTTCTTGGGACGGGCGGACTCGACGCGCTTTTCTTGGGGATATCGGCATGGGATTCACCGGCTTGGCGCTCGGGGCCATGCTGCAACGAGATGGGATCGTCCGCGCCGAAGAAGGAGGTTCATCGGTCGGTTATCCGCATTTCCTTCCAAAGGCCAAGAGCGTGATTTGGCTCTTCATGAACGGAGGCGTGAGCCACATGGAGAGCTTCGATCCGAAGCCGATGATCACCCGGTATGGCGGCAAGACCATCGCGGAGACTCCCTTTGCCGGGGTTCAAAAGAATCTCGAGATTGAGCGATCCGTGGCCATGAATGCCGAGCAGCGCAACACCCTGTACCCGTTGCAAGTGGGCTTTAGAAAGCACGGCCAAAGCGGCATTGAAATCAGCGATTGGTTTCCAGAGATCGCACGTCACGTGGACAAACTGGCGATTGTCCGGTCGATGTGGACGACCGATAGCAACCACGGTGCGCAGACTCAGTTTCATTCGGGGCGCAACCAGCTCGATGGCGATTTTCCAACCTTGGGCGCGTGGGTTCATTATGGCCTTGGAAGCCTCAACGAGAACCTGCCGCAGTTCATCTCGATGGGGCATAGGGAATACTGGAACAAACGGGATGGCCATTATCTGGGTCCCGCTCATGACGCGGTGCCGCTTCGGATCGATCCGGCCAATCCCCTGGATTATGCGAAGCCGGAGATCCCCTTTTCGGAGGAAGCCAGGCGCCTAGACATGGATCTGGCCAGAAATCTGCACGCCTTGCGCGGCGTCGAATACCCGAGCGACCCCGTGATGGCGGCTCGGGTTTCTTCCTATGAAATGGCTTTCCAGATGCAGCGGTCGATTCCCAGGGTGCTTGACTTTTCGGGGGAGAGCCCGGAGACGAAGGCTCTCTACGGGATCGACAAGCCGCATTGCCGGGATTTTGGGATGCAGCTCCTGGCTTCACGGCGGCTTGTGGAGCGCGGTGTTCGTTTCATCCAAATCCAGCACGGCGCCGGGGGCGCTGGCTCTTGGGATGCCCATGGCGGCTTGAAGGCTAATCATGAGTCGAACGCGCGCGCGGTTGACCAACCCATAGGCGCCCTGATCACGGATCTAGATCGTCGCGGTCTCCTCGATGAAACCCTCGTGGTTTTCGCCACCGAGTTTGGGCGCACCCCGGGTTCCCAGGGTTCTGATGGGCGCGATCATCATATTTTCGGGTTCAGCGTCTGGATGGCGGGAGGCGGCCTCAAACGAGGCGTGGTTCATGGCGCCACAGACGAGATCGGGTTCCACGCGGTTGAGAACCGGCATTATGTGACCGACATCCACGCGACCATCCTGCGGCAGCTCGGCCTCGACTCGCGCCGGCTGGAGGTCCCGGGCCGCGTTCGACTCGAGATCGACCACGGCCGGCCCATCTTCGAGATCATCGCGTGAACCTTAGGCCAATATCTCCTTCACCACTTGCCCGTGCACATCGGTCAGCCGAAAATTCCGCCCATCATGCCGATAAGTCAGACTCTCGTGGTCTAGCCCCAGCAGATGCAGAATCGTCGCGTGCAGGTCGTGCATGTGAACCTTGTCTTGGACGGCGAAATGGCCAAATTCGTCGGTTTCACCGTAGCTGAACCCCGGCTTCACGCCCCCGCCTGCGAGCCAAACGGTGAATCCGTTCGCGTTGTGGTCCCGGCCGGTGCCGTTTTTCTCCGCGTATGGCGTGCGGCCGAATTCACCACCCCACCAGACAATGGTGTCCTCCAGCAAGCCGCGCTGGGTCAAGTCTCGCATGAGACCGGCGATGGGTTTGTCCACGGCACGGGCATGCTGCTCGTGTTTGGGCAGGTTGGAATGTTGGTCCCAAGCGGGGTTCGCGGTGTTGTCGCCGTAGGTGACTTGAATGTAGCGCACCCCCGCCTCCGCCATGCGCCTGGCCAACAAACATTGCCGGCCGAAATTATCGGTTTCCTTCTCACCGATCCCATACATGGCCAGCGTGGAAGGAGGTTCATTCGAGGTGTCGATCACGCTCGGCGCCGCCCCCTGCATGCGCCAAGCGAGCTCGTAAGAGTTGATGACGGCCTCGAGTTCGTTGTCGCCTGGGCGCCTCCTTAATTGTTCGGCGTTCATGGACTGCATCAATTCGAATTGCCTCCGCTGCCCGGCTCTGTCCAGAGCTGGATTGCGGAGATTGTTGAAGGTGGCCTCCGCCGCCGGGGAGCCCGCCTTGCCGAGAGCCGTGCCCTGATAGACCGGCGGCAAGAACGCCGTGCCATAGTTGCGCGGGCCCCCGTTGCCACTCGAGGGGCTAATCGTCACGAAGCCCGGCATGTTGTCATTCTCAGTGCCCAACCCGTAAGTGATCCATGAACCCATGGAAGGGCGAATGAAGTTGGTCGCGCCGCAATGGAGAAAAAGCGTCGCAGGTCCGTGCGCGATGCCTTCGGTCTGCATGGATTTGATGAAACACAACGAATCCGCGAGCTTGGCCGTTTCGGGGAAGAGGTCGGAGGCCCATCGGCCGCACTGCCCGTGCCTTCTGAAATTCCACAACGGTTTTAGGATTCGCTGGGGCGTTGCCGCTTTTGAGCCCGAGTTGGCGATGGTGCGAGAATCCAAGAATTCGCGCATTTCCCCGTCGCGTGCGATGAGAGCGGGCTTGTAGTCGAACGTATCGACGTGGCTGGGCCCTCCCTGCATGAAGATAAAGATGACGCGCTTGGCCTTCGCTTTGAAAGCGGGCTTTTTCGCGGCGAGTGGATTGCGCGCCGATCCTTCCTGGGCGGCATTGGCCATGGCCGCCAGGGCGAGAGAGCCAAATCCGCACCCAATGGTTCTCAAGGCGTCCCGCCGGGACCGCATTTGATGTGTCGTCATCGTTAAGGTGTTCTAGTCCAAATACCGAAAATCCAAGCTCGCGAACAAGGCTTGGCAGAATTGCTGCCACGCTTTGTCGCGCTGGTCCATCGTGCCCGTCGGCGACAAAAAGCGCAAGGCGAGCGCCTTCTCGCTGACGGAGGGCAGCCGGCCGACCGCCCTGAGATACGCGAGATCCACTGTGGCTGCGATGCCGCCATTTTCCGCGAGCAACCGAGTCGCCGCCCACCGCGCCTGTTCGACGACGAAAGGGTGGTTCATCATGAAGAGTGATTGGGGCGCCACGGTGCTCGTGTTTCGCCTCCCAACCACCATGCTCGGGTCGGCGAAATCGAATGCCTCAAAAATCTCCGGGAGGGAGTTTCGCAGCACCGGCATGTAAACGCTCCTGCGCGTTTCATTATGGCGGTAATGGTAATCCTCGCTTGTGCTCGGCTTCAGCGTCGGGCCGCCGATGTCGTGGTTTAGCTTGCCACTCACCGTCAAGATGGCGTCCCGGATCTGTTCCGCCTCCAACCGGCGCCGGTTCGCGTGGGACAGCAATCGGTTGTCAGGATCCACTTCCCGGGCTTTGTGGATTGCCGTCGAGGACATTCGATAGGCCCGTGACAGAACGATTTCGCGCACCAGCTTTTTGGTGGACCAGCCTTCCTCCATGAATTTCACGGCGAGATAGTCGAGGAGTTCCGGATGGGACGGTCTTTCCCCGGTTGTTCCGAAGTTATCCATCGTCCGCACCAGGCCTTCCCCAAGAAGCCAGTGCCATGCGCGGTTCACATAGACTCTCGCCGTCAGAGGATTGTCCCTGCTGCCGAGCCATTCGCCCAGCTGAAGGCGCCCGCTTTGATGGCTTGGGATTGCGGTTGCCGCTCCGCGTGTCGCGACCTGAAGAAATCCGCGCGGGACTTTCTCGCCGAGTGTATGCACGCTGCCTCGGATGTGAACGAAAGTGTCCCCCGGCTCCGGGCTTTCCAACACGGACATCACCCTGGGCCGCACCGGGCCGGTTCGAGTCAACCTCTTGATCTCGGCCTCCATGCGTTTTGCTTCCGCGGCCATGGCCGCCGCTTCGACCTCACTCTCCGGCTTGCCTGTCTCCGGCTTCGACAAGGAGCTGGGCGAGGGCGTCTCCAAATTCTCGACGGGGATAAACTGAACCGCATCCACGACCACATGTCCGTCCGTGCCTTCATTCGACACCAGGACGAACCCCGCGCCGTTCTGTTCGAACCGATGCCTGCCCAACGAGACGAATCGGCCGTTAATCGGCGGCGCTTCTTTCTGGCTGATCGTCAACGTCGCTTCGCCACCCGCCGTGAAGAGCGTCACCGGCACGTTCGACGCCCTGTTTTCGTGATGAGTATAAGCCAGCCGCACTTCATAGGTGCCCGTCGAGGGAATATCCGGCGCGAAGGTCAAGGTCTTATTTCCCTTGCCGGTGTTCTGGTCGTGGTGATAGCCCTTACCGATGAAGGCCTTCGAATACTCCGAGCGCTTCCACTCACCGACCTGCTTTGCCTGTTCATCATCCACGACGATTCCTGGCAGATCCCTGGGCGAGAGGATTGCCGGCATTTTCGCCGCGCCTTTGTCTGGCTTCGATCCGGCCTGTTTGCTTTGCCTGGCCTTCAGTGCCTTCAATTCCTTTTCCAAGGCGGCCACGGCTCGTTCGTGGGCGGCCATCATCGCTTCCTCTTCCGGGGGGAGGGGCATGTTGGCCTCGACCCAACGAGACACGTTCGCGGTCTCGAGGGATCGCGTGCTGCTGAGAATGCCGGCCATCGCGTAATAATCTTTCGTCGGGATGGGATCGAACTTGTGGTCATGACAGCGAGCGCATCCCAGCGTCTGCCCCAGGAAAGCTTTGCCAAGAGTGTCGAGCTGCTCGTCCACCACGTCCATGGCGAGCTGCTTTTTGTCCTGCTCTTCCAGAGTGCTATTGCCCATGGCGAGAAAGGCAGTGCCCACGATCTGCCGCCGGCGTTGCTGCACGGTGCCCGGCATCAGATCTCCCGCCACATGTTCCATGACGAGCCGGTTGAAAGGCACGTCGCGGTTGAAGGAATCGATGATGTAATCACGGTAACGCCAAGCTTCCTGGTAAATCATGCCCCGCAGCGTCACGGATTCCGCATAGCGGACCACGTCCAGCCAATGGCGCGCCCATCGTTCGCCGAAATGCGGTGACGCCAGAAGGGCATCGACCAGCTTTGTGTACGCGGCGGGGTGTTGATCTGTCGCGAACGCCTCGAGCTGGGCCGGCGAAGGCGGCAATCCGATGAGGTCGAAATGAACGCGCCGAGCCAATGTCACACGATCCGCCTCGTGGTTGGGTCGAAGATTCTTCGCCTCGAGTTTGGCGAGGAGGAAACGGTCCGGAGCGGTCGATGGCCATTCCGAGAATTTCACTGAGGGCACGGCTGGTCTTTGAGGCGGACGGTAGGCCCAAAAATGGCGGCCATCCTCAACGGACATGGCGGTTTTGGGCGTTTTACGCATTTCATGACGCGGATCGGGGGCGCCTCGGCTGATCCATTGTTCCAACGCCGCGATCTCCGCCTCTGGCAGCTTGTTCTTTGGGGGCATCTGAAGAGCGATGTCGTGGTAGCGCACCGCCTGGATCAGAGGCGATCGCTCCACGTCGCCAGGAATGACTGCCGGTCCCGTATCTCCGCCCTTTCTCCAGCCTTCGGCCGTGTCCAGCAGCAATCCGCCTTTCACCTTGTTGCCGGCCGCGTGGCACTCGTAACATCGCTGGATGAGGATTGGACGAATCTTCTTTTCGAAGAACGCCAATCCTTCTGCTTCGTCCGCGAACAACGAGGGCGCGAACTGAGCCACGGCCAGAACGCCCGCGATGGCAAGGCGTGCGCAGAGTTCGTTTGTTGAACGAACGATGGATCGGGTCGCGAAAATGAATGCGCGCGCTTTCGTACCATGAAAGGATGCTTCATGCCCGCGGCCGAGACAATCTAGAAACGTCCCCAATGCCTGCTTCCCTCCCCAGCCGAAGCTGAAATCTCTCACCGAGGAATCCATTGGAATTTCCAGACAGGCTCTCAATTGCTCACCCAGTAGAGGTAGAGAGTCTTGGATTCGAGGTCGTAAAACAGCTCTAACCGGGGGTGCTCCTGGCGCGTCCACACCCAGCCGCGTTGTATGGTTTGGGGACGATGCCAATGAGGCCAATGGGGATTTGGGTGGATGTGGAACTCGTGATTCTTGAAAGAAGTGGGGTCGACTTTTTCCCCGCGGGTTAGCAACTCTTCATCCAGGCTGGGCCGTTGGGTAGGATCTGAGATCCAGACCTCGTTTGTTGTTAATCCGTTTTTCAACGCGGCAAGATTCGTTTCCTGCTGGAATCGCGGCCGCGCGATGATCTGTTTCCATTCTTGGGCGGGGCCGGCATCGAGAAAGAACTGGCGAGCGGCGTCTTCCTGGACGCGAAAGCTGACGTAGACATTCCTGGAGCCGAGAGCTTCGACCTGCGTGGCGGTTCCCGGGATCGAGGGCAACTTGCATTGGTTCAGGATCCAGTTGGCATAGGCTGTCTTTGCTCCTGACGGAGCCCAACCGGGCAGGGGGGGGTTGGTCAGGAGCAGGACGGGAACCATCAGGACCATCAAAGCCATGTTCACCAGCAGGCTCAGCGTGGCGAGCAGGATGTGTTGCTTTTTCCAAATCGACCGGACGGAGATCGCCAATCCCAGCAGGCTCGTCACTCCCCACGTGAAAAGGCCGGCCAGCGCGAGGAGCATTGCCACCGCCACGGGGATAATTGAGGGTTTCTTTTCAGACGGCATGGAACGTGGTCTCAGCGGATATTCATGCCGCCGGGGCGATCAGCCACACGGGCGGCTTCTCGAGAACTTTCATGGGAATGCTCCACCCCCAAACTTTGGACGGGCAATGTGACCATGAACCAGGTGGAGCCTCTCCCGCCCTTCGGGCACCTTCTCCTCCGCCCCAAAGCGGAAGAGAAGGACGGGGAGAGGAGGTGCTCCTCCGGTTTATGAAAGGCCATATTGGCACTCGTTCGGTCCTTCAAGAACAAACCCGATCATCGCGGCATCATCCGCAGGCACCCGCTCGCGCTTGGAGTTCGCCAGAAGCCGGTCGCATGTCACCACCCGACCGGACGGCCCTTGTTCTGCTCCTCGAGCCAGGCCATCAGCGGTTGGAAATAGCTGATCATGGCCGATCCATCCATCACGCGGCTCCCCGTGAACGCTTCGAGAGCTTCCGGCCAGGGCCTGGAGGCTCCCATGGCGAGCATTCGATTCAACCGGACTCCCACCGCTTTGCTGCCGTGGAACGAGCACCGATGCAATGGGCCATTCCAACCGACTTGCTCGGCGGCCGCTTTGAAGAACTGAAATTGCAGGATGCTCGCCAGGAAATAACGAGCGTAAGGGGTGTTTCCCGGGATGTGGTACTTGGCTCCGGGATCGAAGGCAGTCGAGGGGCGCTCCACCGGCGGCACGATCCCCTGGTATTGGCGGCGCAGTTCGTCCCACCGTGATTGGTAGGCCTCCGGCTTGGTGGCGCCGCTGAAAACGCCCCAGCGCCATTTGTCCATCAGCAGTCCGAACGGCAGAAAGGCCACCTTGTCGAGCGCCTTCCTCAGGAGCAGGCCGATGTCTTTATCCGCGCTTGGAACCCGCGAGGCATCGAGCAATCCGATCTGGACCAGGTATTCAGGAGTAACCGACAGGGCAATGAAATCGCCGATGGCCTCATGGAACCCGTCATGGGCGCCGTTCAAAAAGAGGAAGGGCAATTGGTTGTAGGCGCGCTGATAATAATTGTGGCCCAGCTCATGATGAATCACGGAGAAATCGTCCCCATTCACTTTGATGCACATCTTGATTCGGAGATCGTCGAGATTATCGATATCCCAGGCCGACGCATGGCATACCACCTCGCGGTCGCGCGGCTTCACGAACTGCGACCGCTCCCAAAACGTGGCTGGCAGGGCCGGCAGGCCGAGGGACGTGTAGAATGCCTCCCCCGCCTTCACCATCTTGACGGGATCATACCCCTTCTCCAGGAGCAGTGCTGTCAGGTCGTAGCCGACATCGCCGACGCCCTTCGGCGCGACGAGGTCATAGATGTTCCCCCATTCCTGCGCCCACATGTTGCCGAGCAAATCCGCTCGGATGGGTCCGGTGGCGGGTTGCACGGCCGCTCCATAATGCTCATGGAGTTTTGCGCGCACGTAGCGGTGGAGTTGATCGTAGAGCGGCTTGACTTGAGTCCATAACCGATCCATCTCGCGCGCGAAATCGTCCGCGGGCATGTCGTAGCCGGAACGCCACATGGCCCCGAGATCTCCGTAGCCAAGTTCCTTGGCGCCGTCGTTGGCGATGGCCACCAACCGTGCGTAATCGCCCCGCATCGGTCCGCCCACGTTCTCGTGCCAGCTCGTCCACATCTCGCGCAAATGGACTGGATCCCGTTTGGCGCCCATCGTTTCCTCGATGTCCGAGCCGTTGATCGGTTTGCCGTCGAGCGTCCCCTTGCCTTTTCCATATTGAGACTGCATTCGCGTCGCGATGAGATTGAGTTCGTCGGCGGCGCCGGGTTTCGAGGGCGCCGGGAGCACGATTCCTTGCTTCAGGAAGTCGAGTTTCCGGCGGGCGTCGAAGGACAGGCCCTTGACCCCGTCAAATGTCGCCGCCCGTTTGGCCAGTTGAACGCTGAGCTCCGTCCCGCGCGCGCCTATCTCCGCGGCCATCGCGTCCGTGTCCTCGGTGATGTAGGTGCTGTTGATCCACGAGGCGCGATTTAGCATCAACGAATGAGCCGCCAGTTCCTTCTCCGCTTGAGCCACGAAAGCCAGGGCTTGGGTCGAGGCGGCCGGGGATTGGGCTAAAGCCGCCATGAATCCCGCCATCGAGATGGCGGCCACGGTGGACAGCTTCGAGTTCGAATTGACATTCCTCATCCGGCGAGCCTAACCGTGGCTTCCGACGATGGTCAAGTTGCGAGCCCGCTCCCTGGTGCATCCGCGAGTTGTCGGTGGAGCGCGACTGTGCTGAAAGCCAGTCGCAGCAGCATCTCAGGCTCGCTATCACGCCAAACCTGCTGCGGCTGGTGCTTCGCACACAACCGCGCTCCGGGCTGCCAGCCAAATTCA
>SXGS01516347.1_pt1 | contig 22028 bp, 19 predicted proteins | sample 3174681 | NCBI WGS metagenome assembly SXGS01 (sample SAMN11356861, study PRJNA531348) | freshwater metagenome | isolation source: freshwater sample F1-80 | place: China: Fuxian Lake, Yuxi | collected 2017-12-25
GTCGGCTCGCCAACCACGTCTCCAAATTCTCACGCACCACTTGATACGCCGCACTCCGTTCCGGCCGCCGGCGTACATTAACCGCGGCCCGCTTCAACTTGCAATTACTGCTCGCGCTTGTCCCCGGCACACCAGCAGCCCTGCTCATAATCAAGGACCAATCTGAAATTCCAGCGGCCGGGCCCGATCCTCAGAAACCTCACCAGCGCCCGCTTCCACGGCAACGCGCTCCTGCATTCCGGCGAGTACAGACCCATCCAAACCGCGTACCTGCCCGCTTGCAGGTTCGCAACACTTATCTGCACGTGATCCTCCACCACCTCGCCGGCAGACCACACCGTCGGCGGGTAGGTGTTGTCGGTGATTGCCTGGTCTATTTGCCCGCGTAACTCGCGATCATTGCTTGGTGGAGTGAGGTGAAAGAACGCCGTCCAATCCTCTGCTGCCGGCCGCACGCCCCGCCACCACAACGGCAGATGCAGCGGCCGGCTGCTAGTCGGCAATGCATCCACCCGGTTTCCAATCAGCTCCAGCTACCCCGCCAGCAAGATCTTCACCGCCACAGAATTGGCTGACAGCTTTACAGCCGGGCGCGGCTCCTACACCAGACGCCCCGCTTGGGTGACCGACAAATCCATTTCGCGCGTCACTTGGCTCAATGCGACGCGCTGAACCAAAGCGAGCATTGAGCGCGCCATTACTTTCTGCACTAGTCCCAACGGGATCACTTGCTTGACCGGTAAACGCGGTTGTGACTTCGATTCAGACATATGGCCTAACTCCCAGACGACAAGGATACTGTTGCGGTCGGCGCCAAGCACGCACGCTCTTCTACCAGACTGATCAGCCCACGCAGATAGCGGCACACAGCTGTTAAGACCCTGTGGGGGTCAAGCCGTAAATCCCGGGCGTCAACCGTCAGGTACTGGTCGTAGCCGCCTTCAACCAGTGCCCGTACCAGCTTGGGATAGTCCAGATTCCCAAAACCCGGATAGGTCCGCGTTGAATCGCCGGCATGGATGTGGCCGAGGGCAGTCCCGCATTGCCAGAGTGCTGCTGCGGGATCGGCCTCCTCAATGTTCATGTGAAAAAAGTCGGCGTTCAGTCGGAAAGCCGGCTGCGCGACTCGCCGCGCGATCTCCGCCCCTTCGGCGAGTGTATTGGCTACCGGCGACTCGTAGCGATTGATCACCTCAAGAAACAGGGTCGCCCGCGCCTGATGGGCGTAAGCTGCCAGTTCGGACAGGCCCTCGATCAACACCTCTCGGTCTCCATCCGGCGTTCGCCCGGTGCGCGGACCCCCGGGATAGGCATGGGTGTAGCCGAGAATCGGAATCACAAACACCCCGCAACCGTCAAGCTCGCCCGCCAGATCCAGCAGCGCCCGGATATCCTCCTTTGCTGCGCGGCGGGCCTCCGCATCGGGATCAACCAACCAGCCTCGATGCAAGGCGCATATTGCGCTGACTCGCAAGCGTCCGCCGTCCAGGATTTGCCGCGCTTCTGGCATAAGTGCCTTAATCTCATCGGGCTTCCCCACAAGCTCCATGGCATCGAACCCAGCTTGCACCAAGTAATTCGCCCGCTGGGTCAATGTTTCCCCCGGTGCAAAATCGGCAAAACAACTTAGCTTCATTGGACTACTCCCTTCTGCTCGCTTCCGTGATGGGATGATTCTGAAACAGACCTCAGCCACCCACCCGGCGGCGCCAACTCCTGCACCAGCCGGAAGCCCGCTTTTTGTCTCAACCCTTGCTCCGCCGGCCGTTGCGCTGACGGAGCCAATTCAGGCCGTCAAGCCGCCGTCCACGATGTAAGCAGCCCCAGTCACAAATGACGCCTCCTCCGAAGCTAGAAACAGGGCGACATTCGCAACCTCCTCAGGCTGACCCAGCCGCTTGAGAGGCGTTGCCAGAATGCCGGCCTGCCAGGCGGGGTTGTCGGCCAGAGACGCCGTCATTGGGGTGTCGATGTCACCGGGGCAGATTGCATTGGCCCGAATGTTGTGGCGGGCGTAGGCATGCGCGATGTCTTTGGTCAAGATCAAGACGCCGCCCTTACTGGCGCCATACGCCCCAGTCATGCTCCAGCCCTTGAACGCCGCAATCGAGGCGATGTTGATGATCGATCCGCCGCCGGCCCTGATCATTTCCGGGATGGCGAATTTGCACACGAGAAACGTCCCTTTGAGGTTGACGCCAATCACGCGGTCCCAGACCTTTTCGTCCAGCTCTGATACTGGGAGGTCTCGGCCGATTAGCAGTATGCCAGCGCTGTTGACTACCAGGCCCAACGGGCCAAAGGCCGTGACCGTCTCTGTCACAGCCCGCTGGACATCGGCGCTATTGGAGACGTCTCCGGTGACGAAGAGGGCTTCGGCTCCTTGGCGTTGAAGGGCCTGCAAAACAAGCTGGCCCTCGGCCTCGTCAAGATCAAACAGGACCGTCCGGGCCCCCTCGCGCGCGAAACGTTCAGCAATGGCCCGGCCCATGCCGCGCGCTGCCCCTGTGATGAGAGCGGTCTTGTTGGCGAGTCGCATTTTCGGCTGCTCCTACGCTTCAGGCGTCGGCCCTAATTCGCATGACCACCGTGCCGACCGGCAGATCAGCGTCGAAATCGGCCTGAACCTCCTCCACCACACCCGCGATGGGCGCAGGTACCTCCTGCGTGACTTTGTCCGTCTGGAGCTCGAACAGTGGAGTCCCGGCCTCGACGTGGTCACCGACTTTGACGAGCAACGCCGCCAGCGTCGCCTCGGTCATTGCCATGCCCCAGCGCGGTACGATTACATCGACAAGTTCAGTCATGCTGCCTCACCTTCCCATCAATCGATGGACGGCCGCGGTGATGCGCGCCTGGTCCGGTACGACATAGTTCTCCATGACGCGCGCGTACGGTATGGGGACATTGTGGGAAGTGACCCGCCCGATAGGTGCCTTCAGCCACTGGAAGCCCTGCTCGGCCACCGTCGCGGCAATCTCGCTTGCGGCACTGCACGCCTGGCGGGCTTCATCCACCACGACGAGCCGGCCAGTCTTCTGCACTGAAGCAAAGATCGTGTCAAAATCAAGTGGGGCCAGCGTCCGCGGATCGATCACTTCGATGTCGATGCCCTCGGCCGCCAGGGGGGCGGCCGCTTCCAGTGCCCGGCGCACCATCAGGCCGATGGCGACAACGGTGACATCTTGCCCGACGCGCTTAACGTCGGCCAAACCGAGAGGCACCAGCCACTCGGGATCGTCAGGTACCTCGCCGCGCACACCGCCGATGGCCGCCTGTTGCAGAAAAACCACCGGATTGTCATTGCGGATGGCCGACTTGAATAGCCCCTTGGCATCGGCTGGCGTGGAGGGCAGCACGATTTTTAGGCCACCTAGGTTCATCAACGCCGGGTACGGCGAGTCGGAGTGCTGTGCAGCGTTGCCGCCGGCGGCCCCCGTGGTGGCGAGCAAGACGAGCGGCAGACGGATTTGCCCGCCGGTCATATAGGGCAGCTTGGCGATCTGGTTCGCGACTTGATCCATTCCGGTATAAAAAAAGTTCCCGGTCATCAGATCTACGATGGGGCGCAGGCCGGTTGCCGCGGCGCCCAGAGCTGTGCCGATGATGGATTGCTCTGATATAGGCGTGTTAAGCACGCGTTCGGGCCCGAATTCTTCCACCAGCCCACGTGTGGCGCCAAAAACGCTGATACGCACGTCCTCCCCGAAGACGATCACGCGCCTATCACGCTGCATTTCCTCTCGGATTGCAGACTGCATTGCCTGTACGAGACGTTGTCGTACCATAAGGTTATCCTCCCGGACAGTGGCCCGTTTGTCGTTTACGCGAATTGGTCGAGGAGAGCATCCTCGGGTAAGGGGTACGGACTCTGGCGCGCAAATTCGGTGGCGTCGTCAAGTTCACCCGCGATCTGGGCTTCGAGTGTCTCGATCTGGTCAGGCGCCAGTAGGCCCTCAGCCACCAGTTTGGTTTGGAGCCGAACTATCGGATCGTCCTTCATCCACTCGCGGGCCTCACCTTCTGGCCGGTAGGCGCGACCCAGGAACACCTCCTCACCTTCTGAATGGCCGTAGAATCGCCAAGTCATGGCCTCAATCAATGTCGGTCCCTCCCCGGCCTGAGCGCGCGCCACGGCCTCGCGGCTGGCCAGATAAACCGCCAGCGCGTCCTGGCCGTCCACGGCCACGCCAGGAATGCCATAGCCCAGTGCCCGGTCCGCTATGCGGCCGGCGCTCAACTCCACCGAGTGGGTGAACTCTGTATAACGGTTGTTTTCGCAAACAAAGATGAGCGGCAGCTTCCAAATCGAAGCCAAGTTGAGCGTCTCACTCAGGGTTCCCTCGTTGGCGGCCCCATCGCCAAAGAAGGTCACCGCGACCTGGTTGGTTCTGTCGTACTTGGCGCGCAGGGCGGCGCCGGCCGCAATCGGTATGCCGGCCCCAAGAATTCCGTTAGCCCCCAAGATGCCCCGGCTCACATCCGCGATGTGCATTGAGCCGCCCTTCCCTTTGCAGAGTCCGGTCGCCTTGCCGTAAAGCTCGGCCAACATGCCGGAGAAATCCGCTCCCCGCGCCACCACATGGCCATGGCCGCGATGCGTACTGGTGATGTAGTCATCCGGGCTAAGGGCAGCGCTTACCCCAGCGGCCACCGCCTCCTGACCAATATACAGGTGCAGCAGGCCAGGCACCTCCTGCTTTTCGTAAAGGTAGGCCCCCCGCTCTTCAAAGCGGCGGATGCGGAGCATCAGGCGGTGAATCTCGATGAGTTTGTCGGGCGCAATTGATTCTGTCACGAAAGCCTCCTGTTGATCATCGTCGGGTGCATTGCTTTGACTAAGGGATGGCTACGAGCAGCCGCCAATACATGGATTGTGACAGATCAGTAGCTAATCCCGGCAAAACGGAGCGTTCGCGCCCAGCCAGGCCTTGACCGGTTGCAGCCCATGGAAGACTACAGGAGAAGATTGGTGCGCCCTTGCTTTTGGCTATGGCTTCATTCACGGTCTGGGGTCCAACAGGTTGCCCGCGGTTATTTCGAACGGCGCGACTGCCCGGCCCAGTTCGTCGGACTGATAAGCAGCAAAGATAATCTGGAGCGTCTTCAGATTGTCCGCGCCGCTGATCGCGGGTTCACAGTCCTCCAAGATCGCCGCCATAAGCTCACCCATACTGCCGATGAAGGCATCAGGAATCCATGCGCCCTCAAGTCGGGGTTCATACCAGACCGCCGGCGAAGCGACCGAGCTGTATCGGACACAGCCAGGGCCCCAAAGACTGTCAAAGCCGCCGATAATTAGCCCACGCGTGCCCTCGACCCGGAAGTGGTGATACTGCGATTGTGGATGGGTGGCCAGGCTTGCCATGTAGGCCGCGCGCCGGTTTGTGTCGAAGTCAAGCGTGAGAAGCCCAGTCGTCTCACCCTGGGCGTGCTGGCCGGGACGGCACCCGAGCGAAGCCATCACCCGTTGCGGCTCGGCACCGAACCACCAGCGAAATTCGTCTACGTAATGCACTGCATCCATAATCAGCAGCATGCGCGGCATATTGATATAGTTTGTGCCGAGCCAGTCGTAGTCGCGTCGGTCATCCATCGTGATGAAGTACGGATCACCAAGGTAGCCTTGATCAATCAAGGCTTTCGTCACCCGATAGGCCGGAGCCCAGCGTCCCTGTTGATTGACCGCGAGTTTTATGCCGGCGCGTTGGGCGTGCTCTACCACGTCCCGGGCGGCGCCAATGTCCATGGCGAAGGGCTTCTGCACCAGGATGTGCTTGCCGGCATCGATGGCGTCATGCAGGCAGGTTATTTTCACTGGCAGGGATTGGGGGATGCTGATGTCGACGATCGTCACCTCCGGCATGTCCAGGATGCGGCGATAGTCGTCATAGATCTTCTCCAGCCCAATGGTCTTTCTCCAGTGAGCCTGCCAGTTCGGGTCGGGATCGGCGATCGCCAGGACCCAGTAGCCGGCCTTGCGGTAAGCAGGCATGTGCGCCAGCTCGACGATTTTGCCCGCGCCGATGAGCCCGATGCCAAATTGACTCGCTTCAACGGGAGGTCGGGGAAGATAGTCCACGATGGGTTCATTGAAGTTCATGTCAGTTCTGGCTCCTCCGAGGGGTTGCCCCACTAGTGTTTATGCCAGCCGCATGCCGATGCCCGATGAGTCGTGGTGTGCGTCATTGAGGGCTTGATCGGTTGCAGAACGGTATTGGAAAATCAACGCAGTGCGCCGAGCGTCGCTATAGTTTGGACTGGAGCCGTGCACAGTCAGATAATTGAAGAACAACACGTCCCCGGCCCGGGCCATAACGGTCGTGCCCCGGCTCAATGGCCACTCGTCAGGCTTTAAGCGAAAGCCGCCATTGCCGTCGGGAAAATGCTCAATCGGGCCAAGCTTGTGGCTGCCCGGGACGACGTGCAAAGCGCCGTTATCGGGCGTCGTGTCGACCATTGGCATGAACGCGGCCACCAGCGAATGATCGCGATGTGGAAAGAAAGGCTGATCCTGGTGCATGGAGACGACCCAACCCTGACTCCCGACAGTCTTTTTCTTCGAGCCCTTCGTAATCATGCGCGCATGGTGCAACTGCACACCCGGACCGATCAAATCGTTCAGGGCATTGACCAGTGGGTCATAGACCAAAAGGTGAGTGAAAATGGGATGATGATTCTGGCAGTCCATAATGCCGAATACGGCCCCCTTGAGCGGGTCTTCGCCCTGCGGCACAGGTTCGCGGAAGACGGCCTCGCGCAAGCGGCCCTCGACGGGGATGGGCGCACTGGCCTGCACCCGCTCAATAAGCGCCGCCGTCTCGCGCTGCAGGCCAGCTAAGAGTTCGGCATTGAGCAAGCCGCCTAAGTGCAGATAGCCATTTTCTTTGTAAGATACGATCTGGTCTTGTGTCAACATAATATCCTCCTGCTTATTCCTCTACTGTACCATAACTTAGCGAACAGACCGTGGTTAGCGAATAACCACGACCTCATTCACGCCTACTCTCACAGGCGCCGGGCCGGGCCCCTCCATCATGGCACCCCAGCATCTGCAAGCCAGGTCCGTGCTCCGGCCTGGCGGGATACTTGTGCTCGGGCTTCCGGATGCCGTCAACAAACAGGCACCTTGCACTCAGGAATTGGGTCCGTTAGTCCGGTCTCGGCGCCACGCCAGTCTCAACTGCCGTTGTATCGATATCGAGTAGGCAGAGAGTTGACCTGCCAGAGTTTGAAGTATCGATGCACATACACGATCAATTCGTTTATCAACTGTGTGCGGGCTTCATCTTGGTTAGCCCACAGTTCGTCATAAAGGCGACGTGTCTTTTCAACAATCTGTTTTTCGTTTACATTGACGACGCTCCCATCTTTCAGCACGACACGCCCGCCAACCATTACGCACTGCACGTGCTCGGCGCGGGCCCGGCGAACCAAGACCTCCTGCACTTCTGCCAAAGGGTTAACCAAACGTCCGCGGACCTGATCACCGGCGATCAATACCAGATCGGCTCGCTTGCCGGGCTCAAGCGTTCCAATGCGCCCGTCTAGGCCAAAGCAGCGGGCGCCATTCAACGTCCCCGTTCGCAGTACAGTTTCCGGGCTTAATCCAGGCCAATCCAGCAGCCCGGGCACTCGTTGCAGGAGGCTGGCCACCCGCATTTCCTGCAGAAAGTCATTAGCATCCGAGAAGCCATCGGCGTCGATCCCCAAGCAGACGTTCACGCCAGCCTTGAGCCAGTCCACTACCGGCGCAATGCCGGCATACCAGCGCAAGTCCGACGTGGGGGTATGGGCGATTGACACTCCGGCCTCGGCACACAGGCGCATGTCCTCATCCGATACCCAGATGCCATGCGCCAGGGAGGTAAGGGGTGTCAGGACGCCGAGCGCGCTTAGATGTGCGGTCGTCGTCCGCCCGAGTGTCGCCAGCGCCCAATCGACCTCCAATTTAGATTCGGCGTGGTGAAGATGAATTGGAATGCGATGGGCCGCCGCCCATTGACCAATGGCTTTGGTCAATCCATCTGAACTCCAGATTACCCCATCGAGCGCCGCGATCAACCGAATGAGATCACCGTCATCAAAACGGTCGTGCAGATCTTGCCACTCCACCTGATATTCGGCCGCGGTAATCTTGCCGCTCTGGCCCAACCGAGCTGCGCGAACCCGCGTCGCAAGGTCCTCGGGCAGAGTCGCCAAGAAATCTTCGTCTTCTCCGTAGACCAGTGCACCGCGGTCGCGCGCGATCGGTGCGAAAATTACCGCAAGGCCCAGATCGCGATAGGCGGAAATCGCGTACTCATGCCCCACTCCGGATTTCCGGCCGCCCCACGCCATGTCCAGTGTGGTCGTCACGCCGGATCGCATAAGTTGGCAGGCGGAATTGAGCGTGTCGAGATAAGCGAATTCCCGCGCAGTCTCAAGATCAGTGAAACCGGCAAAGCTAAACGTGCGTACGAGGCCGATGTCGCCAGGTTCATCGCTATAGCCGAGCTGGAAACTGCGCCCGCTGTGGTAGTGGCTGTTGACAAAGCCAGGCAACAGCCAGGCTTGCGCATTTCCTAACTCGCGGCTGATGCCAGGAGTGCCCTCGAAGGCCTCTGCGCGATCAACGGCAATGATCCGATCACCCTCCACAAGTACGGCCCCGTTTTCGATGGGGGCGGCCGCTACAGGGATCACCCAGCCTGCGCGGACTAGGGTGCGACCGCCGTCAGTTACACCGCCAGGCGCATTCTTCGCGGCCCGATTAGCATCCATAGCCGGCACCATCATCAGCTGCTCTCGGTGGCAGTTATCTCTGATGGCGCCACCGTCCGGCCCAACTCAGCAGAACGATAAGCGGCGAAGACAATTTGCAGCGTTTTCAAGTTATCCTTTCCGCTGACGGCAGGCTCCCGGTCCTCAGCGATGGATTCCATAAGGTCACCCATAAGGCCAAAGAAGCCGTCGGGAAAGCCTTGACCGGTGAGCACCGGTCGGAACCAACTAGCACCCGATCCGGCTGGACTATATTCGAGGCCACCTGGACCCCAGAGATCGTCGAAGTGCGCATTCAGCACACCGCCGGTACCTTCCAATCGATATCGCAGCCGCTGCGATTGAGGGTGCGAGGCGATATTGCCGGTGTAAGCTACACGAAGGTTGTCATGCATTTCGAGAATCAGGTTGCCAACGGTATCACCCCGTATGGCCTGATCCGGACGCCGGCTTATTGAGGCGAAGACCTGTCTGGGTTCCAGACCTGTCCACCAACGAAACTCATCGATGAAGTGTATCGATTCAATGAGAAACAGCACCTGTGGTTGCTGGGAATAGCTCAGTCCCGGGACGTCATACGCCCAACGCTCATCCATCGACACCAAGAACAGATTACCCAGGCAACCTTGGTCAATCAGATTCTTCGTTGCCCGAAACACTGGCATCCAGCGATATTGGTGGCAAACAGCCAGTTTGACTCCCGCGCGGGCCGCGTGGTCAACAACTTCCTTCGCATCCTGAAAATTCATTGCCAAAGGCTTTTCCACGAGAACGTGCTTCCCAGCGTCAATAGCGTCGTGCACAATTGGAATTTTGTGCGGCGAGAGGTGTGGCAGGGTAATATCCACGATGTCGATGCTAGGCAGGTCCAAGAGCCGGCGGTGATCATCGAAAACCATTTGGCTATCGAGGCCGAACGTATCCTGAGCATAGCGACGCCGTTCCTCCGCGACATCCGCTACTGCCAGAACGTGATAGCCGGCTTTTTTGTACGCCGGGATATGCCCGATTTCGGCAATGCCGCCCGCTCCAATCAGGCCGATCCCGTAGTCGACTTTATGAAACGGTTTTGGTAAATAATCTAGTATAGGTTCCGGTAACATGAAACTCTCCTTACCACTAGGCGCAGCGCGGTGCCGGCCGTCTGATTCCATCAATGCGCCTCCCCAACTGGTTAAGTAATCTCATCCAAGAGCGCTTGGAGATAAGCCCTAGAGCGCTGGAGGTGGCGCCCGGGTTCGCGACAATGCTCGCCCAATTCAATCGATATAAAGCCGGCGTAGTTCACCACCTTCAACGCGCGCAGGATTTCCGGCCAGTCAAGTATCCCTAACCCGGCTGGCACGCTGTAATTCAGGGCGCCGTCGGTATCGCGCGCATGAACGTGTAAAATCTTCTGGCCTAACTTGGAAATAGAGATGGGCGGGTACTCGCGCTGAATCGCTGCTAACATCGCTGTGTCGAAATTCACGCCAAGTGCGGGTGATGGAAGGCGGTCAAGTAGCCGTAGCACACTGTCCGTGTTGCTCACGATGACCAATGGATGTGGTTCAATCGCTATCCGCAAACCTCGAGCTTCAGCAATTGAAACACAATCCGCAAGCGAACCGATATAGTTCTCCCACACTGGCGCCCACGCGAAACGCGGCGGCAAGTCTAAGCGCCAAGTTGGGCCAGCCTCGCTCCGCGCACCGCTCACGACCGGGTGAAGATACAGCGGCAGATAGTCGTGAGGCGCGGTCAGACCCTCGGCCCAGTGGGGCACAAAATTAATCAGTGGCGCCCCTAAGTCGCGGGCGATGCTGGCCGCCAACGCGAAGGTATCCAGCGCGTCACGCCTACGATCTGTGTCGAGGCTTGCTAGGCCGCGCAACGCTCCATGGTCAACGACTAATTCAGACAGAGCCAGGCCGAGTGATTGATACAGGGCCACGATCTCCTGAACTCCAACCGGGGAGTAGCGTGCCTGCAACTCCTCCCGGGAAAAGACGATTAGCTCAAACCCCGCAAAGCCGAGTGCGCCAATCGTTCGAATGGCTGGCTCGGGCGGAAACGGGAACTCGGTGGCAAAGTTCCACGTGCAGCAGCCAAGTTTGATCACGGGAGGCGCTCCGCGCCTACGGACCCATCGAATTCCGCGACCAGCGTCGCTTCGCCGAAGAGTATCCCGTCTAGTTCGAGCCGGTCGGCGCTGGCCGCTGTTTGCAGGTCCGCGAGCGGCGCCGAGACGTGTGTCAACCGGTAACCATCTGGCCAGGCAAAGACCAACCGGCCTCGCCGCTGGCCCGGTACCCGCAGTCGGACGGTGAGCGCTCGCCGCCCGGCGTCCCAGCTTTCCTCGGCGATCTCGACCCCACCTTGGGTAATGTGAAAGGTGCTGCCCACAAGCTGCGGTCGGCGCATCGGGGTGCGAACAGAAATCAAAGCGCAACCATGGGGGGAGATGGCAAGCTGGAGACGGTCCAGCACGCGGCCGTGGTAAGTCCCTGACCAGAACTCGTACACGTAGCCTAGCCCGCCAAGGTCGTATTCTGTGACGCGCGTGTCGTCCTCCCAATTGAACAACGCCACGACGCGCCAGCTCCCAAACGGCCGTTCAATAGAGAGGGCCAGAGCGACCGGCTTCTCGGCATCGAGCAACCCCATCGGCTGTGCTGCCTGGCCGATGGGTGGCAACAGGACGTCCACCATGCGGGCGCGGGCAGGGCTCAGGTCAGTCAAACCATCGCTCCACATGACCAGTCCCCCAGACAGCCCAACTAGGGTCACCCACGTCTGCGCTTCGGCCTCGGTCAGTTGCGTATCATGGTCACGCACCAGCAGGCAGTCGGCATCGTTTTGCCACAGGTGGCCGTGCATCCAATACCGGGCCAACGTATTTCGTACGGCATTTTCGGCTGAGGGCCACACGCGATAAGTGTCTTTTGGTTTTGGTTTCCAGAATGGCGCGATGTCTGGCCCGATGCGCATTGCATCGACCAGCCCGACCGATGGCAGCAGCGGCGCGCCGCAGCCAACAATGAAAACATCGCCGGCCACCTCGCGAATGAGGCTCAAGCCTTGGCGATAAGCTTCTATGCCGGTCACCCCAGTTGCGTATCGTTGCCCGCGCAACGCGCCCGTGTACAAGAAGTCGAGCTTGAGATACTCGAAGCCCCACTCGCTAACGACCGTGCGCACTATATTCGCCAACCACTTGAGGGCCGCCGGGTGCGTGCAGTCAAGTCCATGTAGTTCAACTTCCCAATCGAAGTCACGCAACGCCGGCAAGGGTGCACCGTCTTCATCCCGGATGACCCATTCGGGATGATCGGCGAACAACTGTGAACCGGGGGATACGGCGAAAGGGGCTAGCCACAACCCCGGTATAAAGCCAGCGGCACGAATCTGGCCGGCCAACCATTTCAGTCCGTGCGGAAATTTGCGGTTCGGTGTCAGCCAGTCGCCCACGGCTGCTTCGTATCCAGCATCGAGTTGGACCACCTGAATTGCGCCAGCCCGCCCCTCGGCCTTGAGGCGTTGTAGGTTGTCCAAAACATGATCCTCCTGCACGGCCCCATAATACTGGTACCACGTACACCAACCGGACAGACTGTGCCCTGCCAGTGGAGCGTGCATCGCGGAGGCAACGGCCCGGCCGTAGATCCTAAGCAGCGTGTCAGCCTCGGCTCCGCAGGAGATGAGCAACGCTTCGGACTCAGTCGTCTCGCCCGGATTAAGATGGACTTCTTCAAGGTCACACACGGCCCATAGTTCACCCGATCGCGTGAGTCTCACGGTTGACGTCTGCCGCAGCGCGGTCGTGAAGCCGACGAGCAGAAGCCGGTCAGGCTGGCCGCGCAGAATCGCCCCCCACGGGGTCGTCAAATCGCTGTTGCGCATCTCCCCTGTGGCCGGCGCTACGACCGGTGGTGCTGACGGGAGGCGATCGTCGGCGACTGCAGTCGTACCGGCTGGGCTCCACGATTGCCAGCCCAAGCGGTAGAACGACCATTCGGCCAAGGGCGCACCCAGATCAAGCACGGACGTGACCAACGGCGCAAGGGCGGTAAGGATCAGCGGTTGATCAGTTGTGTTGCGCAGACCGGCGCTTAACATGAGATGCTCACCGCTGCGCTTGATATCTAGCCACAACGTCGGGCGCTGCACGGATCCGGGCGCCACGGCGCGCCAACCCTGCAACGTTGGCCCCGCGATGGTTGCGGGATTGGCCAGCGTGATCAACGAGCCGTCGGACATCCGGGCGCAGGCGGTCGCCTGGCGGATGACAACAACGGCACCGTGGCGAAGATCAAAGCAGCCGGCGGTGGCAGAAAAATCAGCCTTCATCGGGCTGCCTGGCCAGGGGTTCGCTGTCCGGCCTGAGCGGCGTCGGTAGCTGTGCGGCCTCCGCGCTTACCGGTGTCCAACAACCCGAATTCATTGATTGCTTCGCTGCTTCGATAATCGCTTGCCCACGCAAGCCGTCATGCAGCGTCGTCATTTCGGTTGGTTGACCAGTCACGCCAAGCAGAAAACCAGCGCATAGGTGGTCCACGATCTCGCTGAAAGGTTGCGTTTGGCTCTCCCACTCCAGTGGGCCACCCTGATTCTCGCGTCGTCCGAGACGGGTCAACAACATGTCGCCGCGCATTTCCAGCTCATAAACGATCGCGCCGCGTTCGCCATGCAGCTCCACTCGAATTAATAGCGGGTAGGCCGGGCTGACATAGGACATTTGGAAACTTCCCTGTGTGCCCTGGGTCGTTTCAAAGAGCAAATTGCACGAGTCCAAAACGTCTACTTGTTCAGCATTGGCGCCTAACGGTGTACGCACTGGAATATGTGTCCGACCATGGGCTGCAACGCGCGTGAGCTCGCCCGCGTACCAGCGAGTCAGATCACCGAGGTGCCCACCGAAATCAGCCAGTACCCCCTCACCGCCAAGTGCGTGAACGCCACGCCAACCAAGTGAGGTGGTGGGGGTGGCCCACGCCGCAACTGAGAAGACGAGATGCAGGTCGTATATGCGGCCAAGATAGCCCCCGGCCAAAAGGCGTTTCACCTCACGTGAATGATCGGGCCAGCGCCAGGTGAAAGGCACACCGTGAAAAACACCGGCGCGTTCGATGGCGTCTACCATCTCGCGGGCTTCGGCCAGACTCACGCCCAGCGGCTTCTCACAAAACACCGGTTTGCCCGCCTTGGCCACTTCGAGCACCATCTCATGATGAAGGTGGTTGGGCGAAGCCACCACGATCGCTTGCACATCTGGGTCGGCGACGAGCGCTCGATAGTCGGCGTACGCGCGTGGAATACCATGTTGCTGGGCCAATAAGTCTACTCGTGCCTGATCGCGGCCCCAAATCGCTGATACAACCGCGCCCTGCCGCCGGAAGCCAGGCAGGTAGGCTTGGAGGGACATGTAGCCCGTGCCGATGAGTCCGATGTGAATGGGTGGCCCGATGGAAATGGTCACAATTCAAAGGTCCTCTCGATGGTCTGGGTCTGCCCAAGGCGGGCGGCCAAGTAACCCTTTTCGATCACTTCGATGACATGGACCGCCTGGGCGGCGTAACCATAGGGTCGCTGGCCGCCGGCGACGCACTCGGCAAAATGCCGGATGTCGGCGTACACGTGCGGATCCCCGAGTTGCGCATGGTCATGGGGTAAATACGGGCCGAAATCGTTAAAGTGGAAGGTTTCGCCACCGACGAGCTCCACGACACTGGCAAGGTTGGGCTCTCCCGGATTGGCCGCATAGACTTCCATGGCGCCGGTAGTTCCGTATAGAGTTAAGTGTCCCCAGCTCACCCCCCGGCCCGGATGGGCCGCGCTGCCGCTTGCGATGGCAAAGACCCCGGCCCCGAAGTCGAGCTGCAACAACGTATTGTCGTCCACCTGTACTGCAATGTCGTGATCCTTCCAGCGCCGGGTCGGCTGCCGCACACCCGACATCGCATTCACCCGCTTGACCGGGCCAAGCAGACCAGTCAGGGTATGCAGCGCGTACACGGTCATATTCAATACCGGACCGCCGCCAGGCCGGTAATACCAGCTCGGATCAATCCGGTCGAACGGCTGTTCGCCTTGCCGATGTTGTTCGCCTTCTGGTCCCGGGTAATCTGTGGGACAGGAGGCCCAATAGACGGGCCCGATGGCGCCGTCGGATAGCATCCGCCGCGCTGCCAACCGGGCCGGGTTGAGCATCTGCTCAGGCGAGGCGATTAAGACCAAGTTCCGGCGCCGCGCCTCCGCAAGGATTTCCTGTGCGTCCCGGGCGTTCAGCGCCAGCGTTTTTTGGACATAGACATGCTTGCCAGCAGACAACGCAGCCAAGGCATTTGGATGATGGGCGTGGATAGGAGTGCAGATCAGCACGGCCTCGATCGAGGCCGTGTTCAGCATGTCTTCAAAACTGGAATAGTGTTTTGCAATACTGTACTGGGCAGCTATCTGGCGAGCCCGCTCACCGTCAATATCACAGACCGCACGCAGATTCACAATCCGTTTCGCGTCCGGCAGCATTAAGTGCGGCAACACCGACCGTTGGCTGAGCACACCCAGTCCGACGAGGCCTACTGCGAGCGGGCTAGACGGGTTCATATTCATGATGTCAGCGCAAGCCTTTCCCGCCACGAAGTGTCAATATGGCCAGTATCCCAGTCATTGTTCAGAGGTCTCGACCATAGTGTATGGCCGCGGCTCGGTCGCGTCGCGCAAGCCATCGCCTAGAAAGTTGAAGGCCATCACGGTTAAGATCACCGCGAGCGCCGGAAAAACCAGCCACGGTGTATTACGCAACGCCTGCACATTCTGGGCCTCCTCCAGCAACACCCCCCAACTCGTCAGGGGTGGCCGGATGCCAAGCCCGAGAAATGACAAGGCCGTTTCCGACAGGATCATCCAAGGAATAGTCAGCGTCCCGATGACGATGACGTGACTCGTCAAATTTGGGATGAGGTGGCGGAGAATGATGTGCAGATGGCTGGCACCCAAGGCCAGGGAGGCCTGGATGATGCTTTGCTCACGGAGAGCCAGCACCTGACCGCGGATCTGTCGCGCCAGCCAGGCCCAATTAATCAAGCCCAACAAAGTTGTGATGGCAAAATAGACCTCGATCGAAGTCCAATTTACCGGTAAGGCCGCCGACAGCGTGAGCCAGAGAGGAATAGCAGGGAACGACAAAAGAATCTCGGTCGCGCGTTGAATAACCACGTCTACGGTCCCGCCATAGTAGCCGGAGACCGTCCCGAGAAACACACCGAGGGTCATCGAGATGGCTAAGCCCGCCAGACTCACGGTTAATGAGACGCGGCCCCCAAAGATGATGCGAGACAACAGGTCGCGCCCGAGGCGATCGCCGCCAAGAATATAGGCATATCCATCGATGGGCACGAAGAGATGCCAATCCATCTCGATCAAGCCCCATAGTTTATAAGATTCACCTCGGCAGACAAAGCACAGCTTGATGATCTCAGCCGTGTTGACGGTGTGGGTCCGTTTTCCGGTTGACTGGTTTACCTCGGAAGTCAAACCGTAGACGAACAACTGCCCATGCCATGTGCCCGCCTCATCGATCAAGCGTGGCCGCTGTGGCGGCGCGGCGATGTTCTGGCTGGAATACGTTGTCACGCTGTATGGCGCAAAAAACTCGGCAAACACGACACAGACCAGATACAACCCAACCAGGATCCATAGAGACACAAAAGCCGGGCGATGGCGTTGGAATCGGAGCCACACCAACTCCCAATAGCCCAATCCGCGGGCAGGTGGCGTGAAGACGCCCGCCGCCGCCAGTGGGCCGGCAGACGCGGACCGTTCCGTCTGCCCCTTATGGGGCTGCTGTTCTGCGGTCACTGGCCAGCGACCCCATAGCTGATGCGTGGATCGACCATCGCCAGCGCCAGATCGGCAAGGAAGTTGCCGCCGACCAAGAGAATGGCCATAAACATCAAGATCGCGCCGGCCAGATACATGTCCTGTTGCCGCAGGGCCTGGATGAACAGCGGACCGGTCGTTGGTAAATTAAGAACAACCGCAACTAAGATTTCGCCTCCGATGATCTCTGGCAGCTGCATGCCCGCAATGGAGATCAACGGGTTGATGGCTACTTTGAGCGCATGTTTGAGCACAACGCGACGGCGTGTGAAGCCGCGCGCCCGAGCCGCCATCACAAATTCCTGCCCGAGCACATTGAGCAGACTACTGCGCATAATCCGCATCAGTGTGGCGGTCCCCGATGCGCCAACCAGGAGAACCGGAAGCCATGCATGGCTGAGAAGATCAATAACCTTCGGCAGACTCCACGGGGCGTCGCGAAATTCAGGCGAAAAAAGGCCGCCAACTGAGGCCCCGCTTGTGTAAAAGACCAAAAACACCATGACAATCAAGGCCAGCAGGAAACTGGGAGTCGCCAGACCGATGAATCCGATAAATGTCAATACCTGATCAGGCCATGTATATTTCCGCAGTGCGCCAAAGATACCCAGGGGCACTGCAGTCCCCCAGGAAAAAGCCAACACTGAAAAGCCCAGGCCAATCGTCAAGGCCAAACGCTCACCGATCAGATCGCTCACCGGACGTTCATGTTCGAATGATTGTCCTAGATCCCCCTGGACAAAGCGCGAGATCCACAACCAGTATTGTTCCGGGTACGATTTGTCCAGACCGTAGTGGCTGCGCAGGCGCTGCGCGGTGTCTTGATTGACCTGACTCCCTCGTTGCTCAAGCAGCTGGAGCTTGCGCGTCAGAAAATCGCCTGGCGGAAGCTGGATGGCGACAAAGGTTACGATGGAGATGATCCAGAGTGTAAAAGTCACCTGGATCAGGCGTCGAACAATAAAAGTAAACATAGCAATGTGCCGCCTCACCCAGGCCGGGGGGCTTGAGCAACCCAGCCCCCCGGCCGGCCACTTGTTGTGTAGCTAAGGCGAGAAATACCACTGGGACGGGATCGAATGGCCTGGCGCGTTGGCAGTCCATGGCCCCGTCATTCCGATTTCAACGATGTTGCGCAGGTTGTTCTTGGCGATCACCAATTCAGGCACGTTGGCGACCAGGCCGAGGATGAACGGGCCTTCGTCAAGGTGGATTTGCACCGCGTCGGCCAACAACTGACCACGCTTTTGCGGGTCAGGCTCTGCGAGACTTTGCTGGTAGAGCGTGACAAAGCTGGCGCCAGGCGATCCCGGAGTCGGGGCTGTCCCGTTCTTTCCACCGGACGAGTACCATTGGCCAACCAAGGGGTACACACCTTGGTTGCCGTTCACGCCGTACATGATGTGGCCGGGGAACAGCCATTCGCCGAACGCGCCGCTGGTCCCGATCCACATCTGCCACGTCGCGGTCGCCGTAAAGGAGTAGTACGCATCCCCGGCAGCCGAGGTCACCGTCGTGCGCACCCCCGCTTTTTCCCAGTCCTCTTTTACCAGCGCGGCCGCGTTTGAGTTGACAGCTTCGGTGGCGAAGTCGGTGATCAGGAGGATCACTTCCAGGCGGCTGCCATCGGGTTTGGTCCGAAATCCGTCGGCATCCCGCGTCGTCAATCCCGCGGCGTCCAGGAACTTATTTGCCTCATCCTGGCTGAGCTCGGCATACGAGTCGTTCCAGGTCTTCCAAGTGCTTTGCGCGAGCGCCGAGTCAGGAATGTCGTATTGGAAGGAGGCTTCGACAGCGTCCGAATTGGTCGCATAACCCAACCCGTTCCAGACCGTGTCCACAATCCGCTGCCGATTGGTGGCCACTGAGAGTCCGCGCCGAAAGTCCTTGTTTTGCAGCAGTTCGGCCATTCCCGGCTCATCGCCCACATAGTTCTGGTTGATGCTGATGAGCGGCTCAGCGCCGCCCGTCACCCAGCCGGGCAACACGCGGCATCCACACTTGTCGCTGTTCTCGAGGAAGAGCGCCCGATCACGCCGATCGAGTTCACGGACCGCCACATCCACGTCTCCGCTAAGGGCGGCCAGGGTTCGCGCTTGCTGGTCGGCGACAAAGCGGCTCTCGATGCGATCCACATACGGGAGCTGGTTTCCAGCAGTGTCCACTTTCCAGTAGTACGGATTTCGCTCCAACACAAACTTCTCGCCGGGCACGACTTCGACGGTCCGCCACGCGTTGAGGACGGGGTAGTCCGGATCAAACAGCCAGTTGTTCTTGACCTCAATCAGCTTCTGGCAGTCGGCGTACGCGGAATTGAATTCGGGGTGAAACTGCTTGAGATAGTGCTCGGGGACCATGTTGGTCTCCTGGAATTCCCAGAAGCCCACGGCCCAGATCGTGTTCATGACGTAGTTGGGGGCCGGCAACTTGATGACTAAGGTGTACTCGTCGAGGGCCTCGAGCGTCGACAATTCAGTCGGTTTCCCGGAGGCCGGATCGCCCCCGCCATAGAGAAACGGATTGGCTGGCGTCGCGCAGCGGGCGTCGTTGACCATGTTCTCCCACCAGAACATCAGGTCGGCCGTGGTAAAGGGCTCGCCATCCGACCAGCGCAGCCCCTTGCGCAGTTTCCAGGTCAGGGTCAGGCCGTCGGCCGAGTAATCGCCCAAGTTATCGAACAGGTTGGCTTGGATCTCCTTTAGATCCGGGCTGAACGCAACTGGCGGATCGTTCAACACCATCTTGATGGTCTCAGCACCCGCCCAGAAATGCATCATGCGCATCTGGCCCCCATACTCGCCGACGTTCTCAATAGGCGTCACCACGACTGGGTTTTCCGGCAGGCGCTCATTCACAGGCGGCAGTGTGCCGGCGCTGACCAGATCGGCCAGCATGGGAGCTTCTTGGTATTTCGATTGCGGAGCCTGGGTGGCAGCCGGCGCCTGGGTAGCAGCCGGTGCCTGGGTAGCCGCCGGCGCCTGGGTGGCAACCGGCGCAGTGGTTTGCGTGGGGGTGGATTGACAGGCCACCAATGCCAACATCAGTATACTGGCATTTAGATAGATAGATTTTAGTTTCATCGTTTTCTCCAGATTGCAATGGGAAATGGATTTCTATTCCGAGCACTCGTCCCGAAATATAGGGGCGTGTATCCTCCGCTCAAAGCCGCCCCGCTTACGTCAGCGGTGAGAAAATATCACAAGTTAGCCTCCTTTGGACTGATCACGAGCTACGGTTCACAGCGGTTATTCATCACGTAGTAGGGCTCGACCTTCCGCTCCGGACGATCAAACTGCTCGTGGTAGTACTTGATGAGAAACGGTTGGAGTTCCTTGATGAACTCACCCGCTTCCCGATTGCGCGTCCCGGTTTTTTCGAAGTAGCTGAATTGGCGAATGGCCAGTTCATTGAAATCTACCCGCGTGTGGCGTCCACCGCGCACAACGATTTCGCCATCTACCAGCGTCGTGTCAACATCCCGGCCTCGAGCTCGACCGATCAAAAGCGCGACCGGGTCTTGCTCTGGATCGGCGTAGGGCAGCCGGGCTCGGGTCATGTCAACCACCGTCAGGTCAGCTTTTTTGCCAACTTCCAGCGTGCCGATTTCGTCCTGCAGCATGGCTCCCCGCGCACCGTTGATCGTTGCCATAGCCAAAATATCGTAGTGATTGGGGCAAAATGTGTCGAGGCTGGGAGTGCGGTGCAGCACCGCGCACAGACCCATTTCTTGCAGCATATCGTCGTCGTCGTTCATTCCCGTGCTGTCGGTGCCGAGTGCTACATTGATGCCAGTTTGCCACATGACATTGACAGGCGCGATGCCGATGCGAATGCGCAGATTGCTAGCGGGGTTATGCACAATCGTCGAGCCCGCTGAGGCGACTAAACGCAGGTCACCGTCCGTGAACCAGACCGAATGGATAAGCACGCTGCGCTCGGTGAGTGCGCCCAACGACTTAAGGTAGGCGACCGAACTAGTGCCCTTAACCTTCAAGGTATAGGGCCGGTCGTACTGCGACTCGTCGATATGAATAACCATTGCCACGTTGTGCGCCTCGGATTTGGCGCTGATCGCCCTCCAAAAGTCATCGGTCAGCCACAACGTCGCGGCCGGGCCAAAACAAAGGCGAACCCGTGGAAACTCTGACTTCACGATCGGAAGCAGTTCATCGTAGAGGGCCAAATATTCGCACGGGCGAATACCTTGGGCGGCCGAGAGACTGGCGCGCACTCGATCAGCCAATCGCGCCGGGAGCATTGCCAGAAAGGCCTCTGGGTCACCAGGCACCATATGAAACTGATTGGCAACGCCCATGGCAAAAGCAACTCGCACCCCCGCCTTTTCAAAGGCGCGCAGCCCAGCTAGGACGCTGATCCGATAGGGCTCCAGCGACTCGGTATTCCAGTGACTGTGAATGGCCGTTGTCACGCCGGCCAGCGCCATGCGGGCGACGCCATACACGGTATCGTAGTAGGGATCGAGCGGGAGTAGTTGATCTTGCGCCAGACACCACGGTTCGTAGGCGTCGTCGAGAAGGCCACGTTGCAAGTGCGACATACCATAACCATGAGTGTGGGCGTTCACCAACCCTGGAAGCACCAGATGCGAAGGTGAGCCGATTTCTTCGGCAGTAGCATTTCTTGCTTTAAGGTCGGCGTAGGGACCAACGGCCGCAATCCGATCCCCATCTGTCAACACGGCGCCGGCTGGGATAAGCCCCGCGGGGCCAAGTCGGGCATCCGTCACCAAGTGTCCACCGCGGACGAGATATTGGCTCATGTCACTGCCTCTGGTAAGTGCCACGTTCGCTCGACCGTGACGGATAAGAAATTTAAGCTCTGAGCCACCCGCTTATAATAAGTGTTAATAGTGTCCCTGTCAAGGATAAATTTGCCCTAACCTTGACCCCGCCGTTACCTAATGGTCAGCAACACTATTGTTGCCTATTCCAATAGATACGCTCAGCGCAACAGGCGGAAATTACCCTACTTGGACAAACCAGCATCGGCAGCCCGAGACATTCAGTGCGCTCTTGCAGCAGCCACACCACGCCTGCTCACGCTGCGCCGCGTGTGCCATTCCTTCAGCGCAGGATTACCATCCCAACGTCTGATCAAACTCCAGTTGCGGGACCGGCTCCGCATCCACATCCACAGGGGACGTCCACTGATTATCCCCGGCTTCTGCTGTTAGGTTTGCCGTCTGGTCAAACTCCAGTTCGGGGATTGCCTCTACTGCTTCTGGAACAATCAGCTGCTGTGCATTTACCTCCACCGGTAGTGAGCGTGCGGGTGCGATTGCCGGTGCAGTTGTCGGCTCGCCGACATGCGCCAGTATCTGTCGCACCGTCGCTGGCTCTGTGATAAAGCCAATCAGGCGCACCCGCCCGCCGCACCCGCTGCAC
>SXGS01738747.1_pt1 | contig 22025 bp, 21 predicted proteins | sample 3174681 | NCBI WGS metagenome assembly SXGS01 (sample SAMN11356861, study PRJNA531348) | freshwater metagenome | isolation source: freshwater sample F1-80 | place: China: Fuxian Lake, Yuxi | collected 2017-12-25
GACATGGCCCGGCACCTAACTCATTAACTCATTAATGAACCACTCCAATGGTCGCTGAGGATATGCCATGGCGAGTTGTTTGCCAAGGCGGCCATAGTTTAATGGGTGGGTGATGTTGGCAACTTAAAATCAATTCCGGGCACCGGGCAACCAAAACCACCGAGCCTATGAACCAGCGCCAGCCAGAGAAAAAGGCACGCGGCCTGTGGAGATTAAAAAGGGTTCTCTTACCTTCGTTGATGTTTGGATTTATGCTGGGATCCATCGCCATCGCTTGGACTCGATCCCGCACCTCAACGATTGTCCTTTATAATCAAACCGGCATGCCCACTCCTCCGATCCTGATCCGGTCCTGCGGACAAACCGCTTCGTTCGGGAGCATCGCCGAAGAATCCTCCGTCCAGTTCCGCATTCAGACCAGGGCTGGCGGTGAAAGTTCCATCCAATTAGAATTCTTAACCGATCCTCCCTGGGCTTGGGAAGGAGGCTACGTGGAATCAGGGGCAGGATATCGGGTCACACTGCGGCTCTGGCCCGACAAACAAATCGAGGCCCACACCCAAATCTCCTTCTGGCAAAGCCTTTTCGGAACCACCTCATCCATCAAAGAGTGACTGGCACATCCACCCCCATCCCGCGGGCAATCAGGTCGAACGTCAGCGCCGATCGGTTCTGAGCAGCCGGGAGTGTTTCCAAAAGCCTTGCCCGAACCGTCTCACGGATGGTCCAGCCTTTTCGTATCGCATCGAGCGCGATCCGCTCATCCAAGAATTCTTTGATCGGGAGCAGCAATCCATTTCGGACGTCCACCGGATCGAATAAATCGCAGAGGATGCCCTCCGCCTTGACCGAATAACCGATCGCCACGGTGCAAATCCCGCTCGAGAGTCCTGCGATGCACGCGTGCATTCGCTCCGAAACCACCATATCACACTGGCTGATAATTCCTTTGAACTCGCTCGCCGTATAATCTCCGCCAGCGATTTGCACCCTGGGGTCAAAGTCCAAGTGCCGGAGGATCTCCGTGCAGAGCACCCGGTCGTCGTTCTTGGGCGAGATCTCCTGCACGTGGGGAATCAGAATCACGCTGGCGCCAAGTTCATCCAAAATCATTCTGACGGCCGCGCGCCAAACCTTCAGATGTTGGCCGTCGTCGGTCTGCATCCAGTTGCAAATTGCCTGGCTGGGGTTGATCGCCACCACGGGACGCCCATCGGCGAAACCGTGGTAGGCACGGACACGATCCAGCCACGGTTTCGCGGGCTTCGAGAGCAGGAAGGCAGGATCGGCCGTGGCCGTCACGAGTGTTTTCGGCAATTGCAAATCGTTGATGAGATAGTCGTAGGATCGTCCCTCCCGCACCGAGATTCCCGCCGCATGAGTGGCGACCTCCAAAAAGGCGTTCCGGTCGGATGCGTTCTTGAATGGGCCGATGGAATGAGCGGCAAAGAAAACAGGCTTCTTGAACGCAAGCGCCGTCTTCAATGGCGCCAAATGCCCCAGCAAAGACTGGTGGCCGTATTCCGATGCAAAGACATCCCCGCCCGTGGCCACGACCAAATCCGCATCCTGAAATTCCCTCAGCAGCGCTTGGAAATCCGGAGCCAACGCCTCAACGGTGTTGGAGAGGCTGATTATCACCCTGCGCAGCCGGCTGCTGTAGTGCGGCTTCGCGGTGAGATCGAGCGCGAACTTCACGTCATCCGCCTTCAGCCTGGATTCGTCATACTCGGGACCGCGATCCAACACGAGAAAGGACGGGTTTGGCAGACGTTTGCGCAACTGTTCGATGAGGGTCGTGACGAGGGCTTCCACGCCGTGATTTCTAAAGCTGGTGATGCCGGTGAGGATGACTTTCATGGCGTGTTGGCTGTCAAGGTTTCTTGGAGTCTGATCATCGAGCTAATCCGATTCGAGATTTCGACCGTTCTGAGGATTGATGACTTTCGCGGGAACGCCCACCGCGGTGGCGCACGCCGGAACGTCCTTTGTCACGACGCTCGAAACGCCGATCACGGCGTGGTCACCCACCGCCACGCGCCCGACAATCTTGGCGCCATCGCCCAGAAAGACGTGGTCTCCGACGACGGGTCCCTTGGGATTGCCGTGTGACAGGACCATCCGAACGTCGGCGTAGAGATCGCAATTGCGTCCTATCACGGTCCCCGGCGCGATGATGATTCCCATGGGATGGGGGAGCCTTAACCCGGGCCCTATCGCGGCGTGCTTGCTGACTTCGATCTTGAAGAACCAGAACAGAATCTTCGCGGGAACGAATGTTGGGAGCCGGTGCCGCGCACACCAGAGCTGGAACCGCAGCAGTATCACCGCATGCGCGCTATTGAGGGTCAGGCACAGCGCGACGGTTCGAAACAGCCCCGTGGGCCGGTAGTCTTGGAGATTCCTCCGCAGATCTGCTTTGAGTGTTTCAAACATGGTCAATTGAAACGGCTCCAAATGGCTTCATAAGCCCCAACCAACCCCGCAAAATCATTGGTGGCGGCCGTTGCCTTCAACTCTCGCCGCAAAAACCCGATCTCCTCGATCGAGAGCTTTCGCCCTCCTTCCTGGACAGTAGGGGAGCTCCAGAGAAGAATGCAGAGTGCGTTGAGCAATCGCTCCCGAGGATAGCGCGTGGATTCCAGGAGCCCGCCGCCGTTCAACCCAAACGCACGGAGGTTGATGAGCAAATTCCTCATCCGGTTCGTTTCAGGGCATTTGTCCCCGGTCCAGGCCACATAGTCAGCGGTGTTGGTGAAGGCGCAACCCAAGCGGTAACCCTCGAGCCATAGCCACAGACGGCGGCCGATTTCCGAGATCAAACGATGCTCTTTCGCGAACTTATCCGCGGATCCCTTCTCCCTCGTCGGATGCAGTTTGAACTCCACACCCTCGCCATGGCAACGGATCAACTCCACCAACTCCGCCCGACTGGGATCCAGCGCGAACTCCGGCCTGCCTGAAAGGCCCCGCAATCGGGAATGTCGTTCGATGCAGCTCCAGTGGTAGAGCCCGAGCGCGGTCAGCAGGACATCGCCGAACGCCAATCGGGCCTTGGCCAGATTGCGGCCCACAAAATCCGACTCCTCCTCCTCGAAAGGTCGCGCCTGGAGTTTCAATGCCGAAAAGAGCAGGCCTGAGCACCGATTCATCAGCAGGCGCGTCGCCTCGTGCGTGGGGATTTTTTCGGGGGCCAGGTGGTGCCGGCATCCTTCAAAGAGCCCTTCGCCCCCGCTCACAACTTGATGACCGGCTACCAAGTCGTAATAAAACATGGAAGGCCGGCTGCGCCGCAACTTGTCGATCGAAAGCACCTTGAACTCCACCTCGAGTCCCGCCCGGGGCGAGAGGGAGTGCCCCAAATGGCGCAGGGGTTCGCGAAATGCCCTTTCCGCCAACAGGGCGCTGCCTCGAACAAACACGTAGAATTCCATGTCGTTGTAGGGCGCTTCCCTCCCAGCCTCCCTGAGAACTCCCCCTTCGCCCCGTCCGTAGCCGCCTCCTAAAACCACACCCTCAAGGCGTTCCTCGGGCACGATCCGCCCTACGCCTTCCACCACTTCTCGACAATTTTTGGCGAGCCAGGATTCAACCTCGGATCCCCCGTCACGAGTAAAGCGTTTGGAGGGAGCCTCACCCATGGTCGACGAGTCCGTGACGCTCCGCCCAGCCTTTGCGAAAACCAGCGTACCGCCCCAATCGCTGGTTCCACCGGACACGCGCCGCGTGCGCTAATTCAGGCAACCGTCCGGTGCGACGGCAATAGCCCAAATCCCTCAAGACATCTCGAAGCCAGCCGAGAATAACCGTCCTCGGCCAACCAACATCGGCGGGCGATCCCTTCCACGCTTTTCCAATGGCGCGCGCATCGCCGAAACTCCGCTTCCTGGCCTGTTCGGGCGTGTAGTTGTGCGAGTGCATGACCACCGATTCCGGGACATAACGAACCTCATAACCGGAGGCTTTGCACCAGCGGGTGTATTCGTCATCCTCCGCGTACTGAAGGTCTTCCCTGAACCCTCTCAACACCCAGATATCCCGGCGCAAACCGCTGCTCACCATGCTGAAGAAATGATCCCAACCAGCGGATTCACGGGAATCGCCGAAGCACCGTTCGTAATCATGCGCGTAGACGGCCTGACAGTCCGGCCTTGGAATCTGTCTTCCAAAACACGCGGCGACCCGGTCCGATTCGAGGGCAGCCGCCAGAGGTCTGAGCCAGTTGGGCCCCTGTGGCGTGGCGTCCGCGTTCAAGAAAATGCAGACCCCCGACCTCGCCAACCGCATCCCTTGGTTCATCACTCGACTTGGGTTGTATTCAGCCGGTGTGATTTGAATGAAGTGAGCGGGCTCCATCGAGCGGATCAATTCTTGCGAGCCATCCCGCGAGCCAGAGTCGATGACAATCAGCTCCCAACTTCGCAACGACTGAGCCCTCAGCGCGGGCAGGGTCTCCTTCAGCGCCCATCCCTCGTTGAACGACCGCATGATGATGCTGACAGGTTGATCGCTCATCGCAACGCAAACTCCGTTTCATCGACCGGCGTTCGCTCCCCTTCCAGTTCCTCGAACCGAAGGACTCTGACATCAGCTCTGTTCGCGAGGTACTCAGCGGTTCGGTGCAACACATCGATAAAAGGCTGATCCACCGATTGGTCCCGGAAGTACTCCCACCAATGAGTCACAAGCACCGTAAGCCGCGTCCGATCCAACGCCGCCTTGATCGAATCAAGCATGGTCGCGTAATCCCGATGAAACGACAGCAAACAGCCCGGATGCGAAAGCAACCGCAAGCCGCCTGCTTGCCAATGCGGTTTACGAAATAGCTTCCGAAAGGCGTATCTCGGCCACCATGCCACCGGCAGCCTGCCCAGCTCAAACCAACCCGTTGAAAGCACTCGGAACCGACGGGACACCTCTTTCATCGAAGCCCTGGACAACTTGTCGTAAGGCGCCACAAAAGTTCCGGGCGCCCGCAATCCCGCCCTGCGAAAATGCTCCTTCCCCTCGTCCAGCCGACGCGCCGCATCCCATGGATCCGGGGTGTTGAATTCGAAATAGGCGTGCTCGTAACCGTGATGCAACAGGCAATAGCCCGGACGAGATTTTAGGTAGCTCAGCAGCTCTGGACTATCCGAGACGCTTACATTGCGGGTTGGCCCTGCTATGGGAGGCTCAAGAAAACCCTCGGGACGCCCGCAGGGACGGCGAACGCCCGTGTTCACGTTGGGGATGACCGCTAGGTTCACGGGGAGCTTCCGCTCGTGGAACGGGTGATACAGGCGCTCCAGATAGTCCGTCGGCGTCAACGCGTGTGTGTCGTCGTCCCGGATCAGAACGTAATTCATGACCTGTTGCCTCCTTTGATCTCCACCAGGGTCTCGTAAAGCTCCCGAATCCGCCGTGAGAGAACCAGAACGTCATAATCATCCCTCGCGATGCGGCTTCCCAACTCCACAGCCGCGTTTCGTCGCGAAGGGTTCGACAGGATCTCGTCAAGCCCCCGATGGAACTCGGCCGGTTCAGCCAGATCAAAGAGCCACCCGTTGACCCCGGACTGGACCAGAGAACACGCCCCCGAAGTCTTCGAACTCAGAACGGCCGTGCCCGCGGCCCAAGCCTCCAGGATCACCAGGCCGAAGGTCTCGGAAAGCGACGGCACGACCAGCACATCACTCAACTGCATCAACCCCGCCAGCACCGGGCTCCCGGGCTCAATCCCGCCCGTCATGAGAACATTCCCCGCAAGCCCGCTGCTCTCCACCAAAGCGGCAAGCTTGGCGCGATACACTGGATTTGTGCAAGCACCCGCGAGCACAAGCAAACAACCCGGGTGCCTGGCAAGAACCTCTCGAAACTGGCTCACGACCCAATCCTGGTTCTTCGCGGGGTCCACCCTGCCAACCACCAAAACGACCTTCTTCCCCACGAGCCGCGGACACGCCGTCCTCGCCGCCTCGACGTGATTCTCCGAAAACCGGGCTGTCTCCACGCCGTGGGGCTGAACAACCACACGTTTCCCAGGGTGTTTCGCCGCGACCAATTCGGCCTCTCGCGGGTTGCATGTAATCACCGCGTCGGCGTTGTCCAAAAGGTTGCGTGATTGCAAAAGCCACCCAAAAACACGTCCCCACTCGAACCCGCCCTTCAAGGGTTCCGTGAGCGAGCTGCGAACCGCCTCGGGCAAATCGTAGACCCCTCCATGGATCGTGAGCACCAGGGGAATTCCGCGTCGCCTCGCCACCCGCCAGGCCATCGCTCCAAGCCGGTTCAACGCATGGCTGTGGATCACATCCAACGAAGGCTCCCGCCAGAGTTGCCCTCCTAAGTCAAAAGACATCAAGTTCCCCCCGAGACGCACCAATTGCTCGCGTTGGGCCCGCGAAATTCCTGAAATGGGCAAGAAATAACGGTAGCGCCGGACCTCGGTTCCGTCTTCAGCTATCGGGTCCCGCCCCAGGTCGCCCTCTGCCCGCGGGCAAAACACGACTCCCTGAGTTCCGCAAGCGCGCAACCCCCGCAAGAGGCGCAATAACACGGACTCCGTGCCGCCCCATTCACGGGGAACGTACTTTCGAAGAACGTGAGCCACTCGCATGCGTTAGACCTCATGGGCCGACTGCGGCGCGGCAAAGGCTCTGACGCGAAGACAGAGCTTGGCCGCAACCGCTTCCGGAAGATACAGTGCTTGGCACCGCCCTTTCAATTGAACCCCGAGCGTTGCGGCCGCGTCCCGGTCCCGAAGCAACCGGATCGTGTGATCCGCCAGCTCACGCGCCGTCGTGCCAATCAAAACGGTTTCTCCCAGCCCCAACCCCTCGGCCCCAATCGGTGTCGTGACCACGGCCCTCGCGGCGCCCCCCGCCTCAAGAATCCGCGTGCGCGTTCCCGAGGCGACCCGGAGTGGCAGGAGCACAAAAAGCGAACTCGCGATGGTTCGAGCCATCGAATCCACCCGCCCCAGCAACACGATCCTCCCATTTCCCACCTCCCTGGCTCGCTCCCCAAACCCTGGAGGAGCATTGGCTCCGGCGACGTGTATCCGCGCCCCGGCCTCTTCCAGCGCTCGCTTGATCAAGGGAAACACTTCGTCCAACAAAAAAAGGAACCCGTCGCGATTCGCCGCCGAATCCAAGGCCCCAAAAAACAGCACCACCGGCTCCCGCCCCACGTCCGACAACGATTCCTCCCGAGGCATGATATTCGGCAGCCAGTCAAACTGACCGGGCCCGCCCGGAGGAGCCGATTGTTTCCTAACCCACTCCAGTTCGTCCGGGTTGGTAAACAAGAACAGCCAGGGCTCACAGAAGAGTCTCCGTTCGAACAGGGCCAATTTCCAGTGCTCGAATAAAAACCAACGATTCCTAAACCCCCTCTTCGACAGCCATGAAAGCCGTGCGAGCCTCGATGACACCATGTCGACATCCACAATCACCTTCGTTCTTGGAGAGGCCGCCTGAAGCGCCTTCAACAATTCCCAGGACACGCAGAACCGACTGAACACCACGTCGAACCCGCCCCCGCTCACAAACCGCGCAAACGCCTCGCGATCCCGCTTGTCGAATGCGGGGATGGACTGCGACCGCCCCCACGGAGCCGGCCGGCATTCGCCCGTGATCGACGGAACTGAGGCATGCCGCGCCAGCGCGGCGCGCGTTGAATCGTCGATCGTCAGGCCGAGGGACGCGTCGAACTCCTCCCTCAAGGCGTCCCAAAGAAACCGACTACGGTTCTTATCCCCTCCCGCCTCACGCTCAAATGGAACGTCGACGTAGAGGAGTTTTAGACGCGTTGAAGGCATGCAAACTTGTGTTTTCGTTCAGGCTCCCTGACGCGGAGACCGTTTCAATACTTTTTCCAAAACCTGCGCTCTCTCCGTGGCGTCCAGGCTGAAAGTCCATAATCCGGCCAAACCCACGGCAAAAACCGAACCGCCCTCGACCAGAACAAGGAGCGTTGTGGAACCGCTGGCCCAGAAGGATTGGTAACGCAACAGCAATCCCACTATCAACATCGGGACGCAGCCCGCCACGCTCCCCAGGACGACTCGGCGAAAGAGGGCAAACCGGGTGAGTCCCGCTTCGACCGCCGCCCAAGGCCAAAGCACGCCCCACCCAAACAGAAAGGTTGGAATCACCGAACCGATCGCCACGCCCATGATGCTGCCCAGATGCCATGTCAGGAAAACGCTTAAGGCAAGGTTGGTTAAAGCCTCGGTGACCCCTTGCCACATCATGCGCCGCTCCTGCCCGGCCATCATGAACATGCGCTTGAACACCAGATGCGTCACCACCAGAGACCAATACCAGAATAACAACAGGTGCCCCACCCACACCGTTTCCATCGAGGGGGTAACTTCCCCAGTCAATAAACGCACGAGCCCCGTGAGGTAGAGGGCCGATACAATGTAAAGAGGAGTGGCCGCCATCACGCTCCAGCGCATCCCGCTCACCAGCATCCGCCGAAGCGCTTCTCTATCGCCCGACGCGTGCAGATGCGCCGCCGCGGGCGAAAGCGCCTCCGAAATCTGGCGCGTCAGCAGATGAAACATCTCCCCCACCTTCCCGCCCGCCTGGTAGGGCGCCACAGCCCCCACCGACAGCACTGACCCAACAACCAACTGGTCCGTCTTATTCCTCAGAATGTTGCTCAGCATGTTCAGGTAAGCGTACAACGAAAATCGACTCGTCTCCCGCACCTGCGCCATGGAGAACAGTCTCCATGACAGCTTGACCCCGGGCATATGGCGCAACGCCAGAATCATCGCCACCGCGTCAGGGATCAACACGCACGCCAACGAGAATCCGATCAACACGTTGAATCCCAATTTGAACCAAAGCACCGCGCAGACACCAATGAAATTCGCGATCATCCCGCCCATCGAAATCAGGTTGGCCACCCACAACCTTTGTTGCCCCCGCAAAACCTCCGGAAAAATCCCCAGCGGGAAGGCGAACCCCATCCCCAGCACAAACAAGAACAGGGATCCCCGAAAGACCTCCCGATTCTCAACAGAGACCCCAAGGAAGCCCACGAGCTGCCCAGAGAAGAAAGACGCGACCAAAACGAGGATGGCGGCGCTCGCGAAATAAAAGAAAACAATGCTGCTCAACACCCTCCCCAAGCTGTCCCAGTTCTTCTTGACGCTCAGTTCAGCCACCCGTTTTTGGGCTGCGTAACCAAAACCGAAATCGAGCAAGACGCCGTATCCAAACACACTCCAAAGCAGCGACCAAAATCCAAATTCTTCCTTGCTCAGCCCTTGGTACAACAAACGGAAGGTCACAACGCCGAGCCCCATCCGCACGAACACACTTGCATAGTTCGAAAGCGTTCCCGACAGGACACTCCTCGCGACAGCGCCCGATTTCACGCGCCCTCGCCTCGTCTCTTGTTGGCCGCCGCTGCCGCCGAGGACTCCGCCAGCATCAATCGATGGATGTGTGGAATGTGGGTGATCTCTTCCGGGATCGAACTCTGGTTCGTCAGCAGACTCGCAAAGCTGTGCTTGTCCGTGGGGTGATAACCGTGCATGGCCCGGATAGGCCTCTCACCCATGTGGCTCGGAACAATCAACACGCCCTCCTTCACCAAGAAAATCACCTCTCCAAAATAGCGGTCATCGAACAAAGCGTGCATTCGCCTCAACTCCTCGTCAGGAACAATTCTTCCTTGGGGCACGGTTTCGAGCTGGCTCGTGATGGACCGCCGCGCGTCTTCATTGAAAAACCAAAAACGGGCCATCGTCGAATCGTAGACCACCGCGTAATCGCGAGCCATCTTCCACGGAAGCGCGTCCATGCGCGCCTTCAAATCCAGCAGCTCATCGCAGTTCGCCATCCCGTGATCGCTGAACACGTAAAGCTTCACCTCCGCATACTGCGCCCGGGCCGCCGACATCACCGAGCCCAACCACTCTTCCAGCACGCGCAGTTTCTCCGGGATCTGCGGTGAGTCGTTGCCAGCCATGTGAAGCAACCCGTCCAAACTCGGCCAGTAGCAGAAAGCGAAATCGATCCCGCCCCCGCCGATCGACGCGATCAACTGGTCCCGGTTCTCCTCGTCGGTCCGCGCCGGATCACTCACAAAATAAGGGATTTTTCGCTCGACCATCGTGTCGAAAATGTTCGGCCCGCGGTTCATTCCCCCAGGTTGAAGGGGACTCTTTTTTTCTGTGAAATCAAAGAGATGGATGTATCTAAACGGAATGTTGTAGAGATCGAAGTAGCCACGAAAATTCAGGTGGCGCTTCACAAGTTTCGTCAATAGCCGGCGCACGATCCTGCGGCTCGTCAAGGCTGACGGAAGCCACCGCAGGGGGCGCAGAATACGAAAGGGGCTGCGCTCCGGATCATAAACAAAATAACACCAGTTCCGATGTTGGTCAGGCCATCTCCCCGATAAGATCGACGGCACACACGTAGAGCTGTAGCCAAACACAGACTCTAAACGCTTGCGGGTCGGTGCAATCTTCGCCGCGAATGAATCGTTTCGAATGATCTCCCAGCCCATCGCGTCGATCATCACAAACAAGGCCAGCACCGGTTTCATAGTTTTCCAAAAAACCACCAAAACACCGCCAACACCCTCTTATATGTTGTTGGCTAAGCTAAGTTTCGCCTCGCGCGAGTATCTCTTTCACTTCTTTCAGCAACTCTGTCGGGCTGAAGGGTTTGGTGAAGAAAAGCACCGCACCCGCTTTCTCGGCCTCAACGCGAGTCAATGAATGGCCCTTCGAGGAGAGCACGATGACCGGGATAGCCCGAGTCCCTTCGTCCCCCTTCAACCGGCGGAGCGCGGCCATTCCGTCCAGCCCGGGCATCATCACGTCCATGATGATAAGGTCCGGCTTGCGCAAAGCCGCCACTTCCAAGGCTTCCACGCCAGTCGCTGACTGAACCACCTGGTAACCTCCCTTCTTAAGAGTGGCCTCCAACAACCGCCGCATGAAAACCTCGTCGTCGGCTATCTGGATCAATGGCGCGGTGGAGCTCATCAACAATGTCTCAAAAGGATTAGAGTTTGATCATCGGACGCCGGCGCATCCGAACAAAATGCTTTCAGCCGGCGCAGAAGCTCGGACGATGCGTCGCCCGCGGTTGAGGTTGCCCTCAAAACCTCTTCAAAGTCATGGGTTAATCGCACATCCCCGTACATTTCTCCCGCCGGATTTCGCGCCTCAGTCAGGCCGTCCGTGTAAATCAACACCGCTCCCCCATCGCCCAACCGCCAACGCGCCTCGGGATAGTCGACCTCCCGTTCGATGCCCAATGGCAACCCCGCCTCGACCGAACTCGCCGCGGAGGCTCCCCGCGTGGCGCAAACGAGCAGAGGGCAGTGGCCGGCGCTGGCAGAGGTCAACGAGCGGTTTGAAAAATCGAGAAATGCCACCTTCGCAGTCGCAAACATGTCTGCGCCTGAAAAATCCTCGTACAAGATTTGGTTCAATGTTTTCAAAAGCACACCGGGCTTGCGAAAGAGCTGTGGCATGGACCGCACGGCCGTCCGAATAATCGCCGCCAACAAGGCTGCCGGAACTCCCTTTCCCATGACATCCGCGATCACCAGCATCAGCCCGTCCGGGCCAGCAGGGACGATATCGTACAAATCCCCTCCCACCTGGAGCGCGCTGCGGCACGTTCCCGCGATGGTGAACGGGGCCGGCACCCGCGCCTCCGATGGCAGCAGCGATCGCTGGATGTTCGCCGCAATTTCCAATTCCCGGCGAGTCACCCGGGCGCGTGTCCGCTCGTCCTGGAGCCGTGCGTTGACAAATTGGATGCCAAGAAAATCGACGAACGTGTGGAGCAGGTTCACCTTGGCCGCCGTCAGATGAGGGTCCTCCGACGCATACCCGAGGGTCACCGTTCCTATGAGCTGGCCCGCGACCAAAGCCGGATGACAAAGCCCCGAGACCAGACCTTTTGCGCCGGCCAGGGGATCCCGCGCTCCAAGAGGCCGCTCGACTCCAAACCAAACATCCTCGCAACAACTCGCCGCGTGTGCCTCGATCGAACCCGCAACGTCGGCGATCGATATGGGTGGGCCTCCCCCGAACCCATCGGGTGGAAAACTCCTGAAGGTCTGCAAAACCGATTGGCCCGACCCCGCCACCCTGAAAATCAAGGCGTCCGCTCCTGTGAGAGTCATGAGGTCACTCAAAATCCGGCCTGAGAAATCCAACAGATTGGCCGACGCCCCAAGCTCCCCACTGTAGCGAAACAGGGCCACCAAACTCTCGTAGTTCGATGACAGCTCCTCGGTCATATCCGACAGCGCCCGCTCCGCCTCGGCCAGTCGCAGCCGCAACAACCCCACCGAAAGCGAGTCGTCGGGGGCTCGCTCGCTTCGAGATCGCTCAAGCACGAGCACATTGCCCCCTGGACCTCTCAGATAACGGCAGCTTTCGGTCAGGGACTTGATCAGGAATAACCCCCGGCCACCATCGCTATCCAAGTCCGGCAGCTCAACCTCCTCCGGAAAGTCGAAGCCAGGGCCATGGTCGGTCACCCTCACCACGACATCTCGATCGGAGCAGATGACCTCAATCCCAACCGGGAGGCTCTTGGCCTCCACCGATGTGTGCTCCACGGCGTTGTTCCCCGCCTCCGCCAAAACTAGCTCCCACGAGGCAGCCTCGCGTTCCGCCAACCCTTGCTCCACCAGCCACGACTGAACCGTCTCCGACGCCTTCCTGATGGAAACAAAATCGCAACCCGCTTCGATTTGAATGACGGATCGGAATGCCGACCTCAGCGATGCCGCTCCAGGGGTGCTCACAGGACAATGTCCACAATACGCGTCTGTTAACGCGTAATTATCTGAAACACGCGATGGAGCCGCGTCAGCTCGAGGATTTGGAGGACATTCGGAGCCGCGTTGACGATGCGAAACTCCCCACCGCGAGTGCGGAGGGCCTTGTGGAGTGAGATAAGGGTGCCAAGCCCGCTGCTGTCCAGAAAAGTAACGCTCGCAAGATCCATTTCGAGGGCCAGGCAATCGGCGCCCATGCGGCTCTTGATTTCATCTCGAACCTGAGCGGCGTTCAACGCGGCCAGTTCGACAAGACCCCCGACTTCAAAAGTTCCATCTTCACGTTGATGCATCCTCATAGTTGCGAGTTCATCCTGGCCAACACCGCCTCAAAAGCCAGCCCAAAACAGAACGGTCCAAGCTGGCTCCCGCTCTGACTGCGTAGTAGCTCGAATGCGCCCGTTCTTCGTCGGAAAACGAGCCGGCGCAGCCGTGAACATCCGCCAAGGACACCAGCCCAATCGGCGCCGTCAGCCAGAGCTTCTCAAACTCAGTCTCCAACGATGAGGCCTGCTCCCGGGTCAAAGGTCTGTTCCCAACCCACGTGAACTCTCCGCGCACAATGTTCCATAACTGCGGCCACCGCCGTGCCAATCCGGAAAAACCCTCCAACTCCCAGTAGCTCATCTCACGCACGGAGCTCCCGGAGAGCACCGCCGCGGGAACCACCGCGGATTTCTTCAGAAACAGCCCTTCTCGCCCGCCGCGCTTCTTGAAAAACGCCACTATGGGGACAATCCATGTGACCACCATGATCAAGAATGCCGCCGCCCTTCCATGCCACGGGCTTCCCCGCGCGAACCCGGGCGCTCCCCTCAGATCTCCAATGAGGAAAGGATCCACGATCTCCGTGAACGACCCCGTGTCCAGGCTGAACAACCCATCCGACCATGCCATCGAATGCCGCAGATGCACCATGGCACCCAAGTAAGTCCTGGGCCCAACCCAACTCCCAACCACTTCCACGTCGTGATCCACCAAGGCCGACTCCTCGATAACCGTCCCGGGCCCCACGGTGGCCCGACCTCGAACCCAGACGTCATTCCCAATCCAACAAGGCGGAACCACCTTCGCCGTTGAGTCCACCTTGACGCGCAACCCCACCCAAACCCCTGGAACCGCCTCCCTCATCCCCACCCGTCTTGCCCCGGCCGCCCCCATTCCCGCAACGGCCGCACCATGGAAAATCCCGCACCCAGAAAACAGTTTCTCTCGGCCCTCCTCCAGAACCCGGTCGGCGATCACCACCGCATAAGGTTCCCCCACCCAACCAGGCCCACCCACGCTAAAACGCCGCCGCACCTCCGCAACCCCTGGCTCCGTTCCTTCAGCCAAAACCTCCACCGCCATCCCCCATCGCTCCCCGCGGCCGACCGCGAGGCGAATCTGATCAGGTCGATCCGGCGCCAGGATCGTGACCGTCCGTACTCCACGGTCCGCCAGATCCGCCAACACAAGAAACAGAACGGGCGCCCCCAGATACGGCACCAGCGCCAAGGGCGTGGTTCGAGCCAGAAACGAAACTTCCGGACGTCTGTCCGGACAGATAACAACCGCTTTCATGCTCCCTTCCCAAAAATAATAGCCGGAACGGTCTTCAGCAGAAGCCACAGATCTTTCCAGAACGACTGACTCTCGATATACCGCACATCCAAACTCACCTGCTCCTCAAAATCGATCGTGTTGCGGTCGCCAATCTCAAACACGCCACCCGTTCGCTCCCCCACCTGCCACAAACAGGTAATCCCAGGCTTGACGTGGAATCGGCGCCGATGCCGCTGCTGATAGAGGTCCACTTCGCGTTTCACGGGCGGGCGTGGCCCCACAATCGACATCTCTCCAACCAGCACGTTCCAAAACTGCGGCAACTCATCAATGGAACTCTTTCGGATGAATCGGCCGAGGCGCGTGATTCTTGGGTCGTCTTTCATTTTGAAGGTAATCCCTTCCTTTTTTTCGTTCCGAGCCAGCAATTCCTTCAAACGAACCTCGGCGTCCACCACCATGGAACGAAACTTAAGCATCTCGAACTCTCTCCCGTTGAGGCCATACCGGGTTTGCCTGAAAAAGATGGGCCCGCCATCGAGCTTCACCAAAAGGGCCACCAACAGAAAGAGCGGCGACAGGACCACCAGGGCGATGACGCTGATCACCATGTCGAACAGCCGCTTCAGCAAATGAGCGAATCCAGTCACCCAATTCCAGCTGAGCCGCTTCCACTTCAAATAAAAATGCAACCGTGCCCTACCCCAAGGAGTTTGGGCCGCGACGAGGCGTTGCGTCATCTTTTCCAGAAGCTCCTCCTCGGTCATGCGGCCCTCTCTATAAAGGCAAGGTGCTTCCCAAAACCTCGCTGACTCGCCGTTTCGCCGATGCCAGAAGCCTCATCAGATCCTCTTCTCCCGGTGGCGAGACCACCCTCATCATCGCGCGGTTGCGCTGCGGCTCCACGTGCAAGTCGTGCATCGGGTTCACCATCCCGTAAAATTGCGCCTTCACCGAACCCTCGGACCGATCACGCTCCAACCGATCCCGCCTGATTCTTCGACGAAGCCGCTCCTCTGCCGGGCATTCGACGAACACACTCCAGCAAATCCGTTCCCCCAGCCAATCCGGCCCCAGGAGCCATAGCCCGTCCCAGATCACCACCGGTTTAGACTCGCATTTCACACCCTGACCACGCCGCGTGTGCGTCCCAAAATCGTAGACCGGCAGCAGCGCCGATTGTTTCAACTCCAGGGTCTCGAAAAAAGTGGCGACGCCCCCCCAGTCGATAGCCGCCGGCTCGTCAAAGTTCACTCTCTCACGCTCGGCAAGGTCCATCTGGGACAAGTCACGATAGAAGTTGTCCAGGCTGATCGACAGGGCTGCCGGAAAAAAATAGTCCGCCAACCTTCCAGCCAACCAACTCTTCCCAGAGCCGCTCCCACCCACAACCGCGAGGTGACACGATCGCGTCATCCTTCCCTTCTCGTTTTGGCACGCCGGGAGGCCACCCGTTGAAACATCGACTCCAGATCACCGATGTAGCCCTCAAAATCGTAACGATCACTCACCAAAGTCAAACCCTCCTCGCCCATGCGCCGCGCGAGGGCTTTGTCCCGCAATAGCCGCGTGATCGCCCCCGCAAACGCCCCTCGATCCATCCAGGGCACCAGGATCCCGTTCTTCCCATCCAGCAGCCAGTCTTTAATCCCACCCGCGTCAAAAGCCACAACCGGCAAGGCGTAGCGCATGACCTCCAAACCTATCGTTGCGATGGGCTCAGGCCACACAGAGCTGATCACCACCACCGAGCACTCTCGATAATAACGCTTCAGTTCCTCCTGGGGCACAAATCCCTTGAACGTGACCTTGTCCTTCAATCCCAAACGGTTTGAAAGCGTTTCGCATTCAGCCTTGTGATTGCCGTCACCCAAAATAATGCATTCGAACGGCTCACGCACCTCAGCCAGCGCCTCCAATAGCACATCGACCCCTTTGCCGCGAATGATCTGCCCCGCGTACACGATTAGATTGCGATCGCCAAAGTTGCTCCTCAGACCGGGATCACCCATCCGTGGCACCGGCGCATGGATCTCGATCCGATTCTCCTCAAAACCGTTCCTCAGCAACTCGTCCCGCATGTAGGTCGTCACCACCACCATCACATCGAACCGACGATTCAGCTCAATCTCCCGCTTTTTTTCCGAATAGCTCGCCCACTTCAACGGGAATCCTCCCCCGGGATTTCTAACCACCGATGCAAGGCACGGAAAAATACAGTAGGGACTCGCGGCACGGGTGCAGATCTCTCGGGTGAAGTAGTTGTACTTGTAGCTTCGCATGCAATAGATGTCATGGTCATGAACCATCCTCACCAGCGGCCGGCCACTCTCGGCCAAGGCCTGGATCACGTTCAGGTCCGCCATCTTATGCACGTAGACCGCGTCGGGATCAAACCGCTTGAGCGCATCGCGAGCCGCGTCAGCCGTGTCCCTCGAGCCCAATGGATAGGCATTCGGAAAAGTGCTCCGCCAGCCCTCCTCGTTCTTGCCGGTCGAGGGCCCGTGCAGGATCCCCACTTGATGGCCACGACGGCCCAACTCAGTCGCGGTGATGTGCGCGTTGGCCTCGGCGCCCGCGAGCGCTCCAAACCGCTCATGGACATACAAGAGCTTCATTATTAGTTCCGTGCATTGGCCTTCGTAAACGACGACTCGTGATCTTAGCCTGAACCTTGGTCGGCAATCAAGCCTCAGACCTCATTCTCCCGTCACAAGTGCATGACTCCCCCCCAGCCAAGGCACTCGCGGAGGGGCCGTGGCACAACGGTTCAAAGCCTAGTCGCCGGTTGTGGCCAGGCTCCAAATCGGCCACTGTAGCTTCTCTTCGAAAACACGGTTTGGATTGATTAATCCATGGTCTGGTCGTATTGACTTTCCGTCCCGGCCTGATAGGACAAACTTGAACGCGGCACGACAAAACTTCGAACAGCCAACGCCTCCAACCCGTTTAGGAGCCGCGTTCCTGACCCCTGCGGCTGCCCTGATGCTCTGGGCGGCTTTCATCTGGACCCGCGATCTGGCATGGCTGCTGAAAGCGGAGGACACTCTGCCAGTCATCGCCGGGATCCCGTTAGCCATCTGGCTCGGGTGGCCGTGGAGGCTGGCTCGCTATCCGAAGCCCCTTCACTCAACCTGGACCACCGTCGCGGCTCTCCTCGGGATCCTTGGAGTGATGCTGGACATCACCCTGGTGCTGACCCTTGCCTGGCTCTCCGCTGTCTGGGCCTGGTGCCACGGGGTCCTGGATGGGGCCGAGAGACGAAAGCTCCTCCCCTTGCTCGCCGTCGCCGGGCAGTCGTTCCCATGGATCGTTCAGGATTTCGCCTTTGTGGGATGGTGGTTTCGGCTCAGCGGGTCTTGGGCTGCGTCGGGCATCTTTCGATTGCTCCAGTTTCCCGTGGCGCGTGAAGGAACCCACTTCTCGATCCAAGGCGTCCCCATCAGCGTCGACGCGGCGTGCTCCGGGCTGAACACTCTGCAGTCGATCCTGCTCGCGGGCGCTTTGGCAGCCTACCTCGTGTTCGGGTCGCGCAAATTGTTTTGGGTGAACTTGCCCTTGCTCATAGGAGTTGCCTGGTGCGCGAATCTATTGCGCATCCTGATGCTCTCCGTCGCCGCCCTCACCATGGGATCAACCTTTGCCAACGGTCCGTTTCATCACACCAGCGGCTGGTTGGTCGTGCTTTGCATGTTCCTCATCTGTTTTCCTTTCTTTAAACTCCAGAAAAGCGTCCTGTGCACGACGAACGCCCATCCGTGAAAACCCACGGCTCGTGGATTGCGACGGTCCTTTTCTGCGCCGCCCTCTCCCACAACCTTCCGTCAGCTTGGATACACTCCCCATTTGATCGCACCGGCTCATTGGCATTCGCGATCTGGATCTCATGGATGCTGCGCATGCTGAAGAACGCGCCAAAAGAGGTGTGGAAAACATTCCGCTGCAGCGACTCTCTCTGCGCCATCGCGATCCTCCTATCCCTTGCCTCAAGCATCCTCGAACTCAACGCGCTCGCCTACGCAGGCCTGGCCCTGGCCTTTTCGAGCATCATCCCAGCCTCCAAAGCCAGATGGGTGTGGATTGCCGCCTCGTGCTCGTGGATGCCGGCTTCGGGTTGGACCGCAAGCCAGCTAGGCATCTCCGCGTCTGTCGTCGGCGCAGCCAGGGTGTGCATCGCTCTCGCCTGTGCGGTCTCGCTCTCTGGAAAACAAAAAAACGCGTCATGAAATCCCCTTATGAGTCTCGCGGATTGAAAATCTGGAGCCTCCTCGTCGTCGCAATGGCTTTGATGGCGCTCTGGCAGTACTACCCGCTCGATCCCGCAACAGACAGGCTCGACAGACTCCCTCTCAACGGGCTTGGGTTCAAGGGTGAAAACATCAAGCTGGACGCCACTGAAGCGGAGGTTTTTGGCAAAGCGAAAGTGCTCAAACGCATCTATCGGGCGGGGGGAATAACCATCCTCTTAACGGTCATCGATGGCACCAAGAACCGGCACGCCATCCACGATCCGTCCTATTGCATCAGGGGCGGCGGATGGTCGGTGGTTTCTCGCTCCCCATTCACGGAACAAGGCCAGTCGGCGGAGATCCTCACGGTCCGCAAAAAAGCCGAAGAAACCACGATCCTTTACTGGTATGCCACCGCCGGCCGGCGCCACGCCTCTCCCCTCAGGTACTGGATGGATACATCCTTGCGCCGCCTGTTATTGGGCGCGTCTGGGCCCGAGCCGGTGCTGGTCCACCTCCAACCTCTAAGCCACCGGGCCATCGACTGGCATGAGTTTTTTGCCCGGATGCCCATGCTGCTGGACCTTTGATCATCCAGAGTGCCCACCCTGCGCTTCTGTCTTCAGCCAATCGTTGAGCCTCGCGATCGTGGGCGTCAACTGCTCTTGCAAGGCCTGCAAATGCCGCATCATGAGTTCCGGTTGCGCCGCCTCGGAGGCGCTCTCCAACGCCTGAAACAGCAGGCTCATCCCGCCTAACCCGAAAGTCTGAGCCACCCCCTTCAACGAGTGCGAGGCGAGTTGGGCCTCCTTCGTCCGGACATTCGAAACCAAGTCTTCCAACTCATCTATCCGCACAGGCAATTCTTTTATAAAATCCGACACCATCGTTCGCACGAACTCGAGATCCAGATCACCGCTCAATTCCTCCAGCCGTTCTCGCACGCTGCTTGTCTCTTCGAGGCCCAAGACATGTTTCTCAAACTCCTCCGGCTTTGCCTCAGTCGAAATCCTCCGGAGCGAGGGCGCGCGCCCAACCTCACTCGTGTCCACGTCAATCTTCACGCCGACCGTCTGTTCGCCTAAGGTCGATGGATCGCCGGGCGCGGCAGCCTCGGTCTTGGGGAAGTCCCCGAACATCCTTGCAGGCACTCGTTCCGGCGGCGACAAGCTCACGAGAGGGGATTGCGCCGGCGCTGGAAGATGGGATTCCAGTCGAGGTTCTTCCCGCCGTGGAACCGGCCTTGGCAAATCAACCAGCCCAGTCTCCTCATTCACGGAGGCGTGCTCTTGCTCAGACATCTTCAAGGCCCTTTCTGAAGGTTCAACAACGCACAGCATGCCAGCCTCCATCCAGAGAATCAAACTCAGTTCTCAACTTCGATCTCGTTCCCGCGGCCTCGCCCGCACCGAGCCCCCCCCAAAAAAAATGCAGCGTGCTGGGCTTGAACTGGGTGCATTTCGCAAAAAAAGAAAACTCCAGCAGCCGCCAACCCCTGACCACCGCAGCCTCATTTCCGAGGGCGCATTTCGGTTTTTTGCAGTGGCGTATTGTTGCCGCTGTCCCTACTCCTAATTGGCGCCATCATTCTTTACCAGGCCCTGGGCGAGGGCCGCGGCGGGGCGGGTGCGATCGATGAAACGACACTGCTCCGCTTTTTGGAAAACAAGTGATCACCTCAAGCTCACTCACCGTCACCTCGGCGGCGATTACCGCCTCACCGATGTCCTTGGCGAGGTGTTGCGGGAAATTCTGGCTTAATTCACACTGACAACAACGATGTTTCATACCGGATATTTCTCCCGGTCCTGCATGCTCCTCACAGCCTGCCTTGGCTTCGCGGGTGCCGTCCGTGGAGCGGAACCGTTTGAAACCTTCCTGACCAAGCATTGCATCAGTTGCCACGGACCCGACAAGTCGAAGGGTGACTTGCGCATCGACAAGCTCTCTCGCGATTTCAAAATGGGCGCGGACACGCATCATTGGGCGGAGGTGATGGAGCAGGTGAATTCCGGCGAGATGCCGCCGAAGAAGGAGAAGCGACCGACCCAGCCGGAGATCGCGGCGTTCGTCACGAGTCTCGATGAGCGTATCCAGGAGGGCAAAGCGGCGCGGATGGCGGCGCGGCCGGCGGTGGCGCACTACCGCCTGAGCCGGAAGGAGTATCAAAACACGGTCTATGATCTGCTCGGGGTGCGCTTTGACCCCACGAAGCCGGGCGAGCTGAATGAGGACACGCTGTGGCACGGCTTTGAACGAATCGGGTCGGAGCTGTCTCTTTCGCCTTCGCATGTGGAACGTTATTACCGCGCGGCGGAGCTGGTGCTGGATCGTGCGTTTCCAGCGGTGACAAGCGAGGCCCGCAAGGTGCGCAAAACGGCAGCGGAACTGCGTTACAACGGCGGCAAGACCCAGCAGGCGGCGCTGGACCGCTTCGCCATCAAGCGTCCTCTGCGTTACCTGATGTTTCCCGGTCGGACCCAGAATGCGCTTGCGCCTCACTGGTTCGGAAATACGGGGCCGGAGCACAGCGGGCTTTACAAGCTCCGCCTCCAGGCCAGCGGCATTCGTCCGCCAGGCGGGCAGACGGCGCATCTGAGCATCGGCAAATCCACGAGCGAGGAAACGGTGGACGGGCTCATCGAGTTCGACATCACGGCGCCGGAGGACAAACCGCAAGTGCACGAGTTCGAGGTATTCCTCGAAATGCCCACATCGCTGGATTTCTGCGTGGTGGCCACCGATGTGGTGGACCGCAGACTTGGCGCGGCCTTCCGCAATGCCCTCTCGAGCCATAGTTACCTCTTCACTCACAGCAGCGAGACCGCGCTCCTGGATCCGAACGCCCCGCAGATGTTCGATGACAAAGGCAACGGCCTTTTCTCCACGGTGATTCTCGATTGGATCGAGTGGGAAGGCCCGCTCGTGTCCGAAGTTGAAAAATCGCGGCGCAAGGATGTGATGCCGCCCAATGACGTCACACCGGAGGTGGTGGCGGAGCATTTGCAGCGCTTCGCCGAGCGCGCGTGGCGTCGTCCGGTGAAAAAGGAGGAGCTGGAGCAGTATTTGAAATCGTATCGCGAAGAACGCGAGGCAGGCGAGAACTTGGCCGATGCCTATCGCGTGGCCTTGCAGGGCGTGTTGACCTCGCGGCACTTCATCTACCTCGTCGAGGGCGACACGGTGGTTCGCGAGCGCCTCACCGATTCGGAACTTGCCTCGCGGCTTTCGTATTTCCTCTGGAGCTCGATGCCGGACGACGCGCTCTTCACCGCGGCGAACGAGGGCACGCTCAAGGGCGATGGATTGAAGCAGCAGGTGGACAGAATGCTTGCGGACAGCAAAGCCAGCCGCTTCATCGACGACTTCGCGCGGCAGTGGCTGCAATTGCACCGCGTCGGCATGTTCCCGCCGGACAAGAAGATCTATCCCACCTAC
>SXGS01692523.1_pt1 | contig 22001 bp, 17 predicted proteins | sample 3174681 | NCBI WGS metagenome assembly SXGS01 (sample SAMN11356861, study PRJNA531348) | freshwater metagenome | isolation source: freshwater sample F1-80 | place: China: Fuxian Lake, Yuxi | collected 2017-12-25
CAGCTTCTCGATCTGCGCCGCTTGTGCGGCGGCCAACTCTCGAAGCTCCCGAATCGTTTCGTCTCTATTGTCCATACGCGAACAATAGAAAATCAACTAAATTAATGCACTATCAATTTCGTACCGTGAACGGTTACCTTTTGGATACCCTGTCGGGCCCTGTTTCGAACTCTCCCATGCTTTGGCCACTAGCACTCGACCAAGCGCCCCTGATTTAACAAATTCGATCGCCGATTGTAGCCGTGTCGTCGAGCGATGTTGCGAGCCCATCTGCACGATGCGTTTGTGTTTGCGCATCGCCGCGACCATCCGCATGCCTTCGACAATATCATGGCTATCGGGCTTTTCGACATAAACATCTTTGCCGGCTTGGCAAGCCAGTATCGTGGGGATGGCATGCCAATGGTCGGGCGTCCCCACTACCAGCGCATCAATCGACTTGTCATCGATCAGCTTGCGAAAGTCGCTCTCGCCGCGCGGTTGCTTGCCTTGCAATTTGCTGGACGCTTCCAAACCTGCGGGCAATCTGTTGGCATCCAAGTCGGCAATTGCCACGACTTCGACATTCTTATTCGCAGAGAAAGACTGGATCAGCGACATAGCGCGCCCACCAGCACCCACGATACCAACTCGCACGCGCTCACTCGCGGCAGCTTTGGCAGTCTGACCCAATTGACTCGCAATCGCGCTCCCCACGGCAATCATCGAACCAGTCTTTACGAACTCACGGCGGTGTTGTGTTTGCATAACGTACGGTTCCGCTTAAACGAAAAATGAAATGGTATAGTTGGTCGCGCTGTCCTTGCCAGCACCGAGTGTTCGGTCAATTGCTCAGCGGTTTATACTTGAGCGTTCGAAACTCAATCGTGTAGAACTCAGCTTGCAAGCCGACGTATCCTTTGGCGACCGCACAGTTTCGCCACGTAAGTGTATCGTAGCCGTTGATCCACACTTTGATCTCTTTACCAACGGCAGTGATTTCAAAAGTGTTCCACTGGCCAGGAGGATGAACTCGCTTCGGCCCTTCTCCCGGGATGATAACGCGCTCGGTTTTGCCGTTTACCTGCATGTCGCCGAACAAGTCGCCAAGCAATGGCGGTTTGTCGAGATGTGCGATCTGGATCTGATGCCAGATGGCTGAATCCAACGAGCGCACATAAGCACCCGCGTTATAATCTTGCTTGCCATCGAGCGGACGAAATCGCCATTCCAAATGGAACACACCGTCGCCCTGCGGTTGGTCGTAAAGGAACATTTCCTTAACACCTTCGCCGCGACAGACTAGCAATCCATTTTCAACACTCCAAGGCTGTTTATTGGCCATGCCCAAATCCAGGCCGACTCGCTTCCAGCTCTTGAGATCTGGTTTGGGGAATAAGTCGATCCAGCCTCCGGGTTCCCGTTCCAACAAGCTCTTTTCCTGGGAGTTTACCTGTACGCACAGCGAGCAGACTAGCAGCGCAGCGTACTTTATCGATCGATAGTTGGTCATTGTTTCTCGCTTGTGAATGGCTGGTTCATTTTTCCGCGACAACTGGGTTTCGCAGCGTACCGACGCCCTCCAGCTCGACCTCGACAATGTCCCCTGGTTTGATCGTCGAAGTGGTGCCAGGTGTGCCCGTAAAGATCATATCGCCCGGGTGAAGCGTGACATAGCGGCTGATAAAACTGACAGTCGACGGGATATCATGGATCAAATGGTCGGTTCGCTCCTCCTGTTTAACCTCACCATTCAATTTCAATCGCAGCATCAGATTTCCGTAGTCGAGACCTGTGGCAATAACCGGGCCGACTGGTCCAAACGTGTCTGCCCCTTTGGCTCGCCACCACTGGACGTCTTTAACATTCTCATCGTTTTGCCAAATCCGTTCGCTGACATCATTTCCGGCAGATACACCAAAGACGTATTCCATCGCGCTCGCTTTGGAAACTTTGGAGCACTTCTTGCCAATGATGATGACCAATTCTGCTTCGTAATGGACGGTCTTGGCGTCTTTGGGTAGGACGATCGATTCGCCTTGAGCCACCAAGCACGAAGGGCTCTTGTAAAATGGCTGGACAATTTGGAATTTCGGCGGCACGACATCATTCTTCAGATGACTGCGGTAATTACCTGCCAATGCCAAAACCTGTGTGGGGACAGCCGGTATTAGAATCTTGACGTCAGCCATCGCATGAGTCGTATCGGTCTTCTTAGGCGAGTTAAACAGATCTCCGCTCAGTTCTCGAACTCTGGTTCCCTCGACCAGTCCATACGAGATTTTTCCATCTTTGGAATAACGCACGTATTGCTCGGCAACTGCGAAGTTCGTCCAGCTCAGCAGACATGCGTAGGCCAGTAGCGTTCGACTGATCATCATTGGTTAAACTCCTGGTTGCAAAAAAAGTCATGTGAGTAAAACGATTGTCCTCAATCGTTTGCAAAGTAAACAAATGTCCTCAATCGCTTGCTGAATATCGTTTGCTGAATTTATACAGGACAGTTTTCTGAGCAATTGGGGATGCCTGAGCAATTGAGGACAATTGCTCTACTCTCCACTAGCTCAACAACGTCAATGGATTGACGCGAGTTTTCAAGGGCAACTCGACTGGTCCACCCACTCGATGCGATTCGAATACTGCAGCGATCATTTCGACGATCGCTCGACAATCGTCCGCAGAGCACTTCGTGGGCCGGTCGCGTTTCACTGCGTCCAACAAATCATTAATCGCCGCAATGTGGCCCCCTTCGTAACTGCCGTCGGTGCGATTTTCTGCCTTACCTACACCTGCCGAAGTAATCGGCTCCCAGGATTTGCCCGAACGTCCTGGCGACCAACTGCTGTCCCGCAAAATATAGCCCTTCGCCAAGTATCCGCTTTCCATTTCGATGATCCCTTTCGAGCCAAAAACTTGGATCGCAAAACGCGTGGGACTGCCCGCCATGCCGCGCCGCGACGCAAAGTGACCGTAGGCACCACTAGCGAAAGTATATCGCGCTTGGACGTTATCACCGGCGAGCTGTCCGATGCCCTCGGCACCCGTGACAACGTCTTGCTTGGTAACTCTGTGCCCTTGTTTGGTAACCACAGAACTGCACGACGAAGCACTGCCCCCGGCCAACGATCGCATCAACCCAAACACGTGCGAGCCGAGCACCCACAGGTCCTCGCCTCCGCCGCGAGCGTCCTCTTTTCCGCGGGCGCGCAGTTCGAGTACTTCGCCAATTTCGCCATGGCTGATCAGCGATTTGCAAACGTTCAATACTGGCGAATACTGACTGACGTGTGCGATGCCCAGCTTAAGATTCTTCTTCTCCAGCTCTTTGATCGCGGAATCGCATTCCACCAGCGTCGGACAAAACGGTTTTTCCATATAGACATGGCATCCAGCCTGCGCCGCGGCGAGAATCATATCGTGATGCTGGTCGATCCAACGTGGGCAGATCGCCACAACATCCAATTTTTCCTGACTGAACATGTCACGGTAATCGGCATACGTTTTCTTGGGATTGGTACGTTTCTTGGCCGCCTCGCGCCCGCCTTCATGTGCGTCTGCAAGCGCTGTGATTTCTACGTTGGGCAATTTAGTAAACGCAACATCAACACCGTGACCGTAGTCCCCTTTGCCAGTTGCGCCTATGATGCCGACACGCACCTTTTCACTGCCAGCAGCTCGGACAGGCCTACAGAACTTGGTTGCCAAAACTCCCGATGCCATAGCCACTGAACTATTCTGCAGAAAGTCTCGCCGAGTTCGTGATTGCATGATACGTCACCTTGTTTGTTATGAGTTGCTACTGGCGACATCGCCGAAACCAAAACTATTTCTGGCTTAGCGACCTAGGCTGCCACATTTTATGCCGCTGGACCAGCCAATTGTTGCGATCAAACGAAATAATCCGAATATTGTGCTGGGTTTGCAACTTGAATTCAATAGCCGGATGCGATTTATCTGCTTGGTTCACAACAGAGTCACGGGAGTCACGGTGTCCAGAGTGGTTCGACGATGCAGCATTAAGGTCACTAGCCTGGGCTTTCGAGAGGCTCGGAATGGACGCTCGAACGCGCACCATTTTTTCCGATTTCGCATGTCATGGGACGAATAATCAGAATGAATGTTGAACCAGCGAGCTGAGTGGAGTTCATGTTCTTTGATCGGAGATGCTTCATCCTACAGGCGTGGATAGTCCGTTTCCGCATCTTGTTAGCCTGCCATTCGCAAAAAGCGAGCAACTGTTATTGTCCGAATAGTTCAGCGTGAACATCGAACTAACGAGGTCGATCGGCGTTGACTTTCATAGCGCGTTGAGCGGCCTGCGCATAGTCTTTCGAGAACTGCTGGATTCTCTGGGCAGCGTTCATCAGGTACTCCTCGAAATTTAATTCGGACCGATGGCGATGTCGGTCGATCGCCATCAGCAGCTTCGCATCCTGCACCAAACGCCGCTGGCGCTCTTGCTCTCCAAACCGCCGAGCATCGTTAGCAAATAGCGGTACAATCCATGTTCCCGGCTGTTGTTTCTCCATGTGTCGAGTTTTCATACAAGTGTCCTATTGCTAGCAAAATGATAGAGACATTTATGCGCACAAAAAAATCGATATCGCATTGGAATTCGCAATTCTGCTAGACTTAAGCGATGTATGTTGAGTATTGATAGGCGCGCGGCAGATAGGGATTTACCGGGACAATCGCAAATACAAGCCCGAAGCGCAAGCGAGTGCGTCAATCCCGGCACGCACTCGCTTGCACTTCGGGCTCGTATTGGTAAAAACCTATCTGCCGTTCACCTAAACACACGCACACCAATACGAAAGGAATGATCAAATGCTCTCGCTGCATGCCGTATTGCCCGACGTGGCTGACAGTGAAACTCGTAGTTTAACATCGTTGAAAGAATATGATGGATGTCCGGCTGGGACCTATATCTTTACCGAATTCTATTGCGAGGATCTCAGTTGCAATTGTAATCGCGTAATGATCAAAGTCTATCGAACTAGACCATTTGATGCTAACGACCCTGGCGAGGAAGTGGCGACGATTAGTTACGCAATGAGCGATTCGAAAGATTCCTATTGGAATACTGTTGCCGAAGATATGGAAAACCCGTTCCAGGATACATTTCACAAACAAGCTAGCTATGCAGACGAAGTGATGTACATGTGGCTCGCACAATGCGAAGCCGACCCTGACTATCACGACCGGCTCAGTCGTCATCACAAGGCATTTCGCAGGGAACTAAAAAAGAATCCTCATATCCTAAATGGAATTGAGTCCATGGAAAAGCGTGAGGCGAAGGCGAAGCGTTTGCCGAGTGTGCCAAAACCCTTTTCACGCAAGGAAATGAAACAACGAGATCGCCAGCGGCAGAAATTCGTTCAACTTCAGCGCGGCTCTCGCTGAGGTATCACTTTCGAAATTGGGACATCGTTCTGACAAGACCTGCCAGACCTGGTCGCCCAGGACCGCCAGGGGTTCTGGAGTGTATTATCTTACCGTCCATTTAGACTATAATCGCTTTCGGTCTAACCTACTTTCATGGATTCGGTGAATCTGCGCATCGGGACGCATTGGGAATATAGCGTGTCCGCGGCGCTGGAAATTGGAAGTGAAATAATGGACGCGAAGTTGAATTTCGAGCGCGAAGTAAATGGTTCCCGACGGCACTTTTTGGCAACACAAGCAATGGGAGTTGGCGCTCTGGCTGTCGCTTGGTTGCTGCAACAAGAACAAACTCAGGCAGCGCCGCTGAAGCCGAATTTTGACAAACCGACCTTCGATCTGAAGGCCAAGCAAACTCATTTTCGGCCACGGGCGACCGCCATGATCAGCATGTTTATGCAGGGAGGTCCCAGCCATGTGGACTTGTTCGACCCCAAGCCTGAGCTGATCAACCACCACATGCAAGAGTGCACGAGCAACGATTTCAAATTTGATAGTGTGGACCAAGCGAGTCGCAAACTGTATGCGCCTCAGTGGAAATTCAGGAAATATGGACAATGCGGCATGGAGTTGAGTGAACTGCTGCCGCATTTAGGCAGCGTGGCCGACGAAATTTGTTTGATTCGCTCAATGAAGACGGGTGTTAACAATCACGGACAATCAATTTTGGCGTTACAGTCTGGGGCAATCTTGCCTGGCAAGCCTTCCCTAGGGTCGTGGATGACCTATGCACTGGGAAGCGAAAGCCAAAGCTTGCCAGCATTCATGGTCCTGCGCGACCCTGCGTCTTTGCCGGTCGAAGGCGTTTACAATTGGTCCAATGGTTGGTTGCCCTCGTTATTCCAAGGCACGGTTGCCAGGCCGAGCGAGCCGCGCATTCCAAACCTAGACCCTCCGACATTTATGCGCGGAAATACTCAGCGTCGGTTTTTGGACTATTTACAATTGCTCAATCGCGAACACTTGGCGGCGCGACCCAACGAGACCGATTTGGCGGCGCGCATCGCCAGCTATGAACTGGCGGCCAAAATGCAAACCGCTGCCAAGGAAGCGTTTGACATCTCCGATGAAACCGCAGCTACTAAATCGATGTATGGCCTCGACCAAATTCAGTCGCGAGAATTCGGGACTCGCTGCCTGATCGCGCGCCGATTGGTCGAACGCGGTGTCCGCTTTGTGCAGATATTTACTCGCAACCAAGAATGGGATCACCATAACGACTTGGCCAAAAACCTCCCGCCGGCGGTGAAGAAAATCGACGCTGGATCGGCCGCTTTGGTTCGCGACCTCAAACAGCGCGGGTTGCTCGATACGACTTTAGTGCACTGGGGTGGCGAAATGGGACGCCTACCTGTGATACAAAACGAGAACAATATCGGACGCGATCATAATACTTACGGATTCAGTATGTGGCTCGCTGGTGGTGGATTGAAAAGCGGACTGGTGTATGGTTCGACCGACGAACTGGGACACCGTGCGGCTGAGAATGTCGTAATGCACTACGACTATCATGCCACGCTATTTCATTTGTTTGGCTTGGACTATGAACGCGTCCATTTCCAACGGCCCAACGCAGTGGGAGCACTGATCGAAAACGAGAGGCCCAGGGTGATCCACGAAATCCTAGCGTGATGAGTTGCATTAACTATTCGGAAACCCAGTGCCAGTCAATATTTTCCGTCGCGGACTTCGAAATGCGTGGGCTTGCCCAGTATTTCACCACCTGAGAGCAACCAGTGTGCAACCCATTGTATCAAAGTATCTTCGTCGACCGCCGGACTTCCAAACAGTCGATGAGCTTGGGATGCGTTGTTCAGCCAGGCTGTGTTTGATTCCGAACCCGTGATCGTAACAGGCTTGTCAAAAATCTCGGCGAATCTAGTGGCCACTTTTCGTATTTGCAAGATTTGCGAACCTGTCACATTCAAGATGCAGGGAGGGCGCGAGGCAAGCCCCAGCGACATAATAATTTCTTCGCAAGCATCTCCCTGCCAGATGACGTTCGCATATCCCATGGTAACATCAATCGGTTGACCATGAAGGACTTTTTGAGCGATATCCACGACAACGCCATACCGCAGGTCAACCGAGTAATTTAGTCGAATCAACACACACTTCGCTGACGAGTTTGTGTACGATCGCTCGCGTCCCAGGCACGATAACGCATACTCTCCAACTGGGGCCACAGGGTCGGTTTCCTTTGATCCTCCAGATTGCGGCGAAACGAAAGGGTAGACACAACCAGTCGACAGGGCGACGATGCGGGCATCGGAAAATCGCTGCGCAATACCAGCCGGCATATCCACATTCATCTGCTGTAACAGTGATGGATCATTGGCGGTGCCGAATTTGACCCCAGCCAACGCAAAAATATTCTCTGCATCAGGGAGTGAGGAAAGCTGCCGTGGGTCAATTAAATCGCAGGATAGTGTCTCGATGTTGTTCCGCTCAAAAAGCTCTGTCGCAGATGCACTACCGAAGCGGGACACCGCCATCAAGCGACTCGTTTGGCCGGCCAATTCGAGTCCGCGTCGCAACATATTGGTCAGATGAAATCCCATCTTGCCGCCTGCACCAATCACCATCACATCGCCGCGCAAATCGCGCAGGAATTCAACCACTTTCTCGCTCGGTCGCGACGCTCGTTCATGCAACTGGTCGATCGTGCTTGGACCAGCAAAATTCTCGCGCATCAAAATCGTCTCTCCAATCGTAAACTGCCGCTTGGATCCCGCACAGCAATTCGGACAAGCCGCGGCATTAGGTGGCATGAAAAGCCGAACTGTGAGCGGATAGAGTTTGTTGCATTCACGTCAGTTTTTCAAGATGCAAGGTGGTATCCAATTCACGCGATTCTGGATCTTCGGAACATTCCATTTTCCTCGAGCCTAACTCTTGAATGCTAGCTTCGATGTACGCGAAAAAGATTGCTCGCAATTGAGGTGGGCCTCGATTTGTGGCTTAACAGCCAAATTTGCTCAAAGTTCCGTGGTTGTATGCGTCGAATGAACTCTGACGTGTAGGATTCCCTTGTCGTTGGGCTTGTGGCTCGACCTATGAGTGGAGGCTGAGGGATGGCTGGCCCCAGCGGTGGCGCGGTTTTGCGCACGCTTAAATACTCGTCGCGGCACAATCGAGCTTGGCAGATGGCTCTGGCCGTATCGCTTGGATTGCTATTGGGTCTCATCCCCAAAGCGAACTTGTTGGCAGCCATGTTGGGCCTGGTCATCTTATTGTTGCCCGTCCACACGCTGCTGGCATTTGGCACTTGTTGCCTGGCAAGTTGCTGCGCAGCGATTGCCGCCGAAGCACAGAATCATTTAGGAAACCTGCTGCTAGCGCACCCCAAGACGCAGTTCTTGTGGGAGTCTATTGACTCGACCGCGTGGTTGCCTTGGATGGGCTTGACCAATAGCGCTGTGTTAGGCGGATTCTCGATCGGCCTTGCGGCTGGGTATCCGATTTTCCTGGCAGCATACGCACTGCTGCGATCGGCTGAACTTCGCTGCAAACGCACCAATTTAGTTTCGGAAACAACCCGAGTCCTGCCCACACAGAGCCGAGCCGAGCCACGCGTGCAATCAGTAATCTCAAAGAAACATTCGCCCAGCAGTGTTACTCAGCCTGCGGTTAAGCATGAATTGCACTGGCACATGCATAGCAAATCACCCGCACGCCTTGATAGTCAAACACAATTGGCCACGATCGGCCGCGTAGCGGAGCCGCTACAGATCAAGCAAATGACTCGCACGGTCAGTGGTAAACTATCCGCGCTTGAGTCAACGTCCGAAGATTCGATACTGCGATTCGATAATAGCGAGGCTTCGACCGCTCTGCAAGTTGCCCAGCGAGCCGCAGATCTTGCGCGCTGGGCCGACGAGGCATTAAGAGACTGCCTGGCGGACAACCCTATGGAATTATTGCGCGCCAGCGAATGCTCGGTGCTTGCAGCTACGTTGGGGATTGATGATGCGGATGATTATCTTACGGATAACCGATCGAATGGCGAACTGACCGCCGACCGAGGTGAATCAATGCCCAACCGGCAAAGTTCGGATTCTGATTCCGCAGCACCCGAGCAAATTGCCGCCATTGAGCAAAGCCTCGAACGGCTCGAAGCCTCTCTTGCGTTGGAACCGCCAATGCGTTCCGAAAAACAGCACCTGAGTTCCCCAGAAGATTCGCTGGATTGCTCGATTGAAAGTTCATTCCCGTTAGTTGGCAATCTACACGAAGGAAATTCAAGCAACCATCGTGATGAAAACTGGCTGATCGAGACGACGATCGAAGTCGTGCGATTAGCTGAACAGGTAGTCGTTAACAAGTTTGAACAACAACGCAACCAGGAACAAATTGAAAATATGCCCTCGATTCCCAACCTGTTATCCTTGCCCCATGGCGGTACTGGCCCAACACTCGCACAGATTCCATTGTTAAACACCGCTGCACAGCGAGCTGCCCAAAGCAGTGTAATCGAGGACAGCAAAGTATCCATGCCCACAACTCTTGTTGGGCCAGCGGTAGCGTCCAAGGCTCTTGAGCTCGGTGCTGTCGGCAAGGCCGAGCATTCGCAGCTCAGCCAGCCGAGTGCCTCCGATTCCATTACAGCTCGCCACGATGCAGCACAAAAAGTTGCGCCCAACGGAAATCGAGAGGAGGCGCTGCGGTACCTGCTGCGCCATCTACGTGAAATACGTGAGAAAGTCTAGAGCACACTTATGGGACAGTCGCCAGCACGTCGCCATCGTCTGTTGACAGTGTTAGTGGTCGCGGCCACATTCGCACTTGCTAAACCAGTTTGGCAATGGAGTGAACAACGGTTTGTTCACGGACTGCTGGGACCAGGCGTCCAAGTCTACACGTGCAGTTTGCTGAACCGATCCAACGTCGCCAGGCTATCGCAGATTTCGTGGACGCGCTCTGTTGCAGGTCCAAGTAACATCGAGTTTGCGTGTGACCAAATCCGGGCTCGGTATGACATGAGCCAACTGCTCCGCAAGCGGTTTCATTTCGCGGATATCCAGGCAGACAAAGTCGCCATTCGCTTGACGCGGGGCTCGACTCAATCTACTCCTGCTAGCGACGAAAACGTGGCTGCGACATGGCGGAAGGAGTTGAGGTCGAAATTGGCGTTGGTGCTGCCCGAGAGACTGATCGAGCGATCGAAATTGGTTCGTGGAGCGAACGAGTTCGTCAACGCCTGGGACCAACAATTTACAACTTGGCTGGAGCGCGGTTCGCAAATTGTCGAACAGTCGAAACGCGAGCAAACTCAGTTTCAGCAGCTAAGCATGAATCCCCTGCGCAGCCAACCTGAAATTGCAGTAGTGCTGTCGAACCTGCAAACGCTGAAACAAAGCATGGATCAGGCCGATTCTGAAATCAGAGAATCGGAAAAGCAAGTTGAGAATCAACGGCGCATGCTGACCAATCTGAAACAGGCCGATCAAGCCGAAATCGATAAGTTATTCGCCATGATGCCTAGATCGATCGCATTGCCGTTTGGTCAATCGGTGGCGAGCGAGTATTTTAGCAAGTGCTGGGAGCGGTACGCCGGCGTTTGTGAAGCAGTCGATCTAACGTTGGGGCAGTCAAGGTTTCTCGTCGTCGCGTCCCCGGTAGGAAATGACTACCGTCCATCAATTGCAGAGTGTCCATTAGTTGCCGTGCGCCGCGCGTCGGCTCGCGGGGCAATCGATCTCGGCCAACTTAGTTTTCCGTTTGAGGCTCAGGGAAAACATGTCGATAACGGCGCACATGGTTCGGCGTCCCAGTCCATTTGGCGATTGCAAGTCAAGTTCGCATCGTCGGACGTTATGCTGGCAGTGCGAGATCAATCCTTCGCCGCTCAAACTCAACGTGAATTCGCAATGGCCAGTTACTCGCGAATCGCTACGTCATCACCTTCCCGCAGCAACGATCCGTCCGGAAAACTGCAACCGATGTTTGAGATCAAGTGTAACGTCGAAGAAGGACAACTGCGCGGATCGGGAATGATCGATCTCAATCAATGGCTAAAAGATCAAGACCGCATTGAAGATCGTGAAGCGATCGTCGACTCGGGCGATATTCCCGTTGTGGAAGATGCGTCGCCGGCCAATTACGTGCATGTTCGCATTGGCGGAACTTGGCGACAGCCGGTGATTTCCATGATGAGCGACGCTCCCGATTGGATTGCCGCGAAACTGGATCGCGAATATCAGACTGCCGTTGATCAAGCTCGCGGTCAAACCACAAAAATGCTCGATGAACATCATACGGCGGCATTGCAGTCGGTGGCCAAACTAGTCAATACCAAACGCTCCCAAACACTAGCGCAGTTTCGGCAACTGCGCGCACAATTAGTGCTGGCAGAAAACGTTCAGCGCGAGTTATCTCAGCGAACAAACCAAGGGGGCTTCGTCCGGCGCATTCAAGTCGCCACGCCCGTGACTCGTTAGTTAATAGGTCCCGTCAATTTCTGGCTTCGCCCGCGCAAGTCCAAAAGAGTGGCGTTCGCGGTGGATGCATGAGTTGCCTTCAACCAGCGCTGGAGCTTAATCAACTTGTCGTCTGCACTTGGCTCGTCGGTCGATTCTCTGCCCGGAGCGTGACCCCACGCGATCAGCCGATGGTCGCGAGTTTTGATCGACAGTGTCCACGGACTGCGCGCTCCCGCTTCTTTGTCTGTGTTCACGTAAACGACTTTCAGACCGAGCGATTCCCGTTGCGGTGCAAGTAACTGGCATAGTTGCAACGCATCAAAGATGCGTGAATCGCCAAACGGCATGCCAGCATCGCGACTGGCCGGAGCCGCCCCATCGGCAAAAATACAAAAGTAATTGCCGACTTGATCGCTGGTGAAATCATCCGTGGGAAGCACAATCCCAGCTTGGTCGACCGGGAATACTCCGGGCTCCAAAGGCTTGGCTCCAGGGATAACCTCGCCGCCAGTTGGCTCATAGTACACCATGGCAATTGGCTCGCGGTACACCAAGTCAACATTCACGCGACTGCCTCCCATTTTCTGCACGCGAATCGTGCGCTGCACCCAAGCGTGCGCATCAAACGCGCGATCAATGGTCGCTGTCGCGTCGCGGTCCAGCAAATGCACGAGCGACAAGCTGCTATTGCGATACACTTCTTCGCGCACATTTGATTTGGAAATCCAAGCAGGCTGCTTCGTGACCGTCAAATTCTCTAGCTTCAAGGAGTACAAAGCTATGTTGAGATGTTCAGCTCCCCAGTAGAACCAACCCACGTATCCCAGAATCAGTAAGGGGACAACGGCAAACAACAAGGCGGCTCCAGGCAACGAGCGGTACGCCGTCAGCACCTGGCTGATGAACGTGGGTGGAGGTGGTGGAGGTGCGGGCTCCGCTTTTCCTTTGTTGTCGCTCAATTCGTTGGTTCCTTCCTGGTCGAAGAAGGTACCTTACCAGATTCGTAGATGCGATTGCAACTGGATTCCGGTCCGATGTTCTACGGCTTTGCGAACTCGGTCAAGCAATGCTAGCACTTGTTCGCTGTTGGCGCCGCCGGAGACAATTAAGAAACCCGGATACTGTGCGCTCAATGAAACTTCACCCAGCGACGCCCCTTTGAGTCCCACCTGATCGATCAATTCGGCGGCGGTGATTCCGCTTGGGTCGACAAAAGCCACTGCAGCTCGTTGGTCGGATGGCGGCTGCTGTGATCGCTTGTAGATCCAGCTATTTTGCATGCGACGCGTTAACTCTACGACGTTGCCCGCATCGAGTTCCAATTCGACTTCGTGGATTGCGACATCATCCAAATTTCCCAGTCGGTAGGAAAACTGTAGGCTGCTTGCATCGCGCTGCACCAATTCGCCATGCCGCGTTACGCAACCGACTCTGCGCACTCGGCTGCCAATATCGCCATTGATCACACCCGCGTTTCCCGCCACGGCACCACCGACGGTTCCCGGAATGCCGACCAAATGCTCCAATCCCGCCAATCCCGCCCCCACAGTGCGCGAGATCAAGTGGCTCAACTTGGCACCGGCGCCAACCGTCACTCTTCGACCGTCGATGCGGATCGAAGATAATTCTGGGGCTGCAAAGCTGAGTACCAGCCCGTCGACACCCGCCTCGCGGATCAGCAAATTGGAACCGCCTCCGAGAACTCGGAAGGAGATCTGCGCTTCGAAAGCTGCTCGAATCATTCCTGTAAGTTCGTCACCAGTATTGGGTTCCGCGAAGTATCGCGCCGGGCCGCCAATCTGCAACCAAGTGTATTGAGCCAGTGGTTCACGCTCGCGTACCACATGTTCAAAACCGCTAGGAAACTGCATTAAAAACTACCCTAACCCGTTATCTGATAATGGCTTAGCCCAACAAACCTCTGGCTCTCGCGAAGATAAGTCTCTCCGAAACCCCGTTGATTTGAGCCGGAGAGACTTGTGATTCGAAACGGAACTCGGGACTAATTCCGCGCCGGACGCACCCTTTGTAGTAACTCGCGGATTCGGGATTGGCTTTGCATTCCCGTCAAACTGAAACGTTTCCATCCATTACTATCTTGGGTGAAAACGACGACTTGGGGAAGGGTATTTCCTCGCATTAACTGTTCCGCTAATTCTGGTCGCAGGTCCTTGTCGACGGCCGAAACAACCACGTCCCGCAATTCTCCCGAGTTATTCATCGGTTCGATCGTTTCCCGCTTCAGTACTTGGCAAGAAGCGCACCACTGTGCTCCCACCAAAACCATCAGAGGCTTTTTCTCCTTTTGAGCCTTGGCAATTGCGGCATCGTATTCAAGCGATTCTTGCTTGTTGCTAATGCCGGTAACGGTCAAAAGGAGGGCTAGTGCCACATAAACCATACTCATCATCCCTTCGTGAAAAGACAGTGTGGCGACAACCACCAACAGGCGCTGAGCCGAAATGCGTAAGCATGAGCAACTCTGCTCGGTTGATGGCGCAGGGACGACATACTTTGGTTAAGGAAAGATCCGTTCTTTTCCCAAAGTAGTCCATCATCCTGCTTAACTTCCATGGCTACCGGTTGTAAACCGTTGTTATCAATTCGTCCTGAAGTGGATGCCGCTTGCCAAACTCTGAGCGTCCTGATTCAAGTAGAAAGTCGTAGATGGGGGAGATTAGCTAAAAACTAGCGATTGCGCGGAGTTTGGCTTCCAGTAAATCGGGTTGCAAGTATAAGGCACCAGACTTCGTTGACAACCAGTTGCCGGTCCTGCAGGATTTATCGGACCGACCAATGCTAGCAATGTAGGTCTAACCTGTCGGGAATGACAGCAACTGGGGCAAATCGTCCCAAGTCGTTCGTTTTTTTCGGCTTAGATAGACCAAATGAATCTCATTCCGGCTAGAAATCAGGGTGATCGGCGATGTAGACTATGCACTCAAATTCTGGAAAGTTTTTCAAACGCGCACCTTAGAACTAGTCCTTTCGGGTATTGAATTGTGGCCAAAATAGGGTGTTGACAGGTCGAAGACGAACCTCTCTCGGAAGAAAAATGCGACTGCGACTTGGACTGATTGGATTGTCCCGCGACTGGCAAACGCGATATTGCCCCTCACTGCGAATCCTTCAAGATCGTTTCGAAGTTCGTTATGTCTATAGTTCTGTGGCCATGTTAGCTGACGCCGCCGCGAAGATCTTTGGGGCGCGCCGCCTGGACGGGTTCCGCGGTTTGATCAGTCGCGATGACATCGACGCCGTCATGATGTTGGAAGGGGACTGGTACGGCGTCTCACCACTGCTGGCGGCCTGTGACTATGGCAAAGCCATCTACTGCGGCTCGGAAGTCGACTTCGATCCCCAGCAAGCTGCCGACTTAAAGCATCGCGTTGATAGTTCGGGAATCGCATTCATGGCGGAGTTTCCGCGCCGCTGTGCTCCGGCGACGTTGCGACTAAAGGAATTGATAGCGACCCGATTAGGCAACCCGCGACTTTTGTTTTGCCATCGCCGACTTGCAATCGGCACCGGCGACAGCCCACGCGTAGGCAAACCGCTTTCGGTTCGCAGCGACCGCGAGCTATTCGAGCTGATCGATTGGTGTCGCTTCATCGTTGGGCGAGAACCGAGATCGGTGCAAGCCGTCTTTCACCCGACCTCGCAAGACTTGGCCATGCCCGATTACCAGATTCTCAGTCTTGACTTTTCCGGTTCCCAGTTGCCTCGACAAGCCGCGCTGGCGCAAATCAGTTGCGGTGCGTACATTCCCAATTATTGGCCCGAGGCGATCACGTTTCGTCCACCGGCTGCCGTGCAAGTTTGCTGTGAAAAAGGCATCGCATTCGTCGATTTACCAAACACGCTCGTTTGGTTCGACGAAGCGGGACGCCACCAAGAAGCTTTGGACAGTGAACTGTCGGTCGGCCAGCAACTATTAACGCAGTTCCATCGCGCTGTTACCAGTCTGGTGCGCAAGATGGGTGACCTCGAAGACGTTTATCGCAGCCTACACGCACTGCAACAAGCTCGCCACAGTATGCATACCGGTGTGCGACAAGAGTTAGTCGAAAACTGCTTGGGCCCGGCAGAACAAGCCTGATTGTCAATTCGCTGGTCGCGGTTTGAAAAATTGATTGATCACCAGTTCACCGATTCCCCGGCCAGCGGAAAGTCCTGCCGTATTATCGAATTGAAAATGGATACCGCCGTAGATTCGACTGATCCCGGCCTCTTGTGCTGCGGATTCAAAACTATTGAACGAACGCTTTGCCAACAAACTAATATCGTCCGGCGGTGGCCAAGCTCCCAAACTGCCGCGATCAGCGTAAGTGGAAAAAGCTACAGAGCTGCCGAACAATTCCGCCAACACCGTTGCTGCGGCACCACTAAACGTACTATGCCCCGACGTGTAACTGGGAAACGCCGGAGTTGCCAGCAACGGCAACCAAGTCGTATCAGGTACTGTGGCTGGGTTGCCATCCTCGCCAGCACTCCGGATAGCTGAGATTGGGCGCCACATATTGTGGGCGTACTTCGCATCCCAGCTTGCGATCGCAGCATCGGCCAATGCCACATTCAACATCGCGAACAGCCGCGCGTTGACGACTGTCGAATTGCCTCGCTGCAGCGCCAGATCTGCTGCAATTTGGTTCCAGTGTCCTGGTGGCGTTGCGGTTCCGCCACCATCTGCCCAGAACGCTGCGATCGCGGTTTGATCCGCAGTGCGCGATGAGTTCTGTTTGACTCCCAAACGAAAGACCTCATCCAATGCGGCTGCGTACTGTGCACTATCTAGCGTCGGTGGTGGAGCGGGACGAAACTGACTGCCACTGGCCATTGCAAAAGGCGCGACGTTGGGCCACTGAGGTAAGACCGCGCCTGCATTGTCCGGCGGAGTTGGCCGCCACTGGCCAGCCTGAGTGCCGGGAACATAAGACGCTGGCGCTGTTGCACCATCGTTGGTTCGCTCCGCCATAATCGCTTCAGCGGCCATGCCACCGATTTCTAATCCAGCAGTCTTGGCTGGTCCGTCCGGAACTTGCTCCAACGAGGCGGCAAGCGTACTGTCCCAAATCGCCAGATCGTGAGGTTTTGAGTACAGTGCCGAAGCAACTCGATGTGCGGCACTAGCGGCTGCCGCAACGATGGACGCATCCGTACTGGAAGTCGGAAGATTCGCACCATCAAAAACATATCCAACGAATGATCGATCAATGGCATTCACCGCGTCAAACATCGCGATGTGGATCATAGCCATATTGCGAGCCACCAAGGGTGGCGGCGGTTTGACTAACAAGCCCGGTACCGTCGCCGATTCTACCGTGGTTTCCCGAACGACGTCGAGGATTGCCGAATTCCAATCGAGCAGCACATCGCCAGTGCGCAGTAATCTCTCGGTCTGGTTGGTGCGGCCTCGATCATCACTGACCAAGAATCTCAAATGATTCAAAGGCGCGTTTGAATCCAAGACGATTTGCACCTTGCCAGTTGCATCCGCACGCCCTTCCGCCAGCACGGTCAGCCCAGGTACACTTCGTATCTCGACCTTTACATCCGGCAACGATTGGCCAACGTAGTTGACGCGCGACTTTAGTGCGACACTATTCTGGTTGCGATCCGAGAGCTGATCCAGATTGATCGAGATGTTCAAGGGATCGGCGTACTTGTTGATCGTATTGACGACCAACAGCGCATCCAAGGGTGTCAGGTGCTGGTCTCCGTTGACATCACCACAACGGCCCGCTGTAGTCGAGTGGTTTTGCCGGCAGCGAGCGTACTCCATGCTGGTTGATATCATTGGCGATTAACAGCACGTCCAGTGCGATCACTAAACCCGATCCGTCGACGTCGTACCGATTCGGCGAATTCTGCCAGTCGCCGGTCATCATGTACCGATCTTCCAGCTTTTCCAGCAGTAATCCCATCGTCTTATGACTCCCGGATAACACTCCCCTATTGCCTAAGATACAAGGAATTTGCGTTTTGAAACTAGATGACCAGGGTGCGTTTCTCAAGGTTTGCACGATTGGATTTTCAGTTTAGATGGTTTGGTTCGTTTAGACACAATACCGTTCAACGAACGTGGGATAAGCTTCCAGCTTGTCAACCTGTAGCGGAGTTTCGCCATTGCTTGCACAAGATATTGACAAGCTGGAAGCTTATCCCACGTTCGTTGAACGGTATTGTGTTTAGACAGGCATCCGGATCGCAGGCATTTGGCATAGTTTCTTGGAAGTCTACTAATGATGGTGTTGTAGAAACGGCGGACTTTTCGCCAGGATTCAGGGAGGTGCTCTTGTGTTTTTCGCAGTGGGCGGACATCTTGTTGATTCTCAAGCAAATTGCCATTTGTTAAGGCATTTTTGGGCTTAGGCGATCGCCAGAGTATCGCTGCTTAATTACAGCAAGAGGCTTCCTCGGATGCTCCAAATTCAGTTACCAGATGGGTCGATCGTCCAGCATCCCGATTCCGCAACGGCGCTCGATGTCGCTGAGAAAATCGGTTCGCGGCTAGCCAAAGCAGTCGTTGCGGCCAAAATCGGTGACAAGATCGTGGATGCCATGCGCCCGCTAGCGGACTTGACAAATCTCAGTCCCATTCCGCTGGTTTTGCTTACAGAGCGCGACGCAGAAGCCGTGGATGTTTTGCGGCATTCTTGCGCCCACGTAATGGCGCGAGCCGTCATGCGACTATTCCAAGGTGTGTCGCTTGCGTTCGGACCGACAATCAACGGTGGATACTATTACGATTTCGAGGTTGCCAAGAAGATCAATGAAGACGACTTTCCAGCGATTGAACAGGAAATGGCCAAGATCGTCGAACAAGCGGAACCGTTCGAGCAATTCTCGTTGCCGCGCGATGAAGCGGTGAAGCTGTGCGGTGACCTAAATCAATCCCTAAAGGTGGAGCATATTCAAACGGGACTGGCCGAGCATGCTCAGTTAGGTTTCTATCGCCAAGGAGAGTTCGTAGACTTGTGCCGCGGCCCCCACATTCCTAATGCGGGCAAGATTAAGGCTTTCAAATTGTTGAGTGTTGCGGGCGCCTATTGGAAAGGTGACGCCAACGGAAAGCAGTTGCAGCGATTGTACGGGACGGCGTTTTTCAGTCCCAAAGACTTGCAAGCTCATCTCGAGCAGATCGAAGAAGCACGTCGCCGCGATCATCGCGTGCTGGGCAAGAAGATGGGCCTGTTTCATATCAGTCCCGATGTTGGCCAAGGATTATGCCTGTGGTTGCCCAAAGGCGCTCGTATTCGAGTCTTGCTGGAAGATTTTTTGCGCAACGAATTACTGCGCCGCGGATATGAACCGGTCTACAGCCCGCATTTGGGACGCGTCGAATTGTACGAGACTAGCGGGCATTTTCCGTATTACCGCGATAGCCAGTTTCCGCCGCTGTTCGTGGCTCAAGCCGGTGCACTGGTGGATGCCTGGATCGAGCGTTTGAAATCACCGAGCGGATTAACCGATGCAGATCAGTCGCAATTGATTGGTGCGGCGCGCGTACTCGGCTGCGAAGTGGCCGACTACGATCCCAATGCGTCTGCCACCGATCGCATCGGTACTCTACAAGCCTGGCAGAGACAGCATGAACGGTATTTGGTCAAGCCGATGAATTGCCCGCATCACGCGCAAATTTTCAAAGCACAACCGCGGAGCTACAAACAATTGCCGTTGCGATTGATGGAGTTTGGCACCGTCTATCGATTCGAACAAACCGGTGAGCTCAATGGCATGTTACGCGTGCGCGGATTAACTCAGGATGACGCGCACATTTTCTGTACCGCTGATCAAGTCGAGCAAGAATTCCGTAACACGATTGAACTGACACGATTCGTGCTGGAAAGTGTTGGATTGAAAGACTATCGCGTACAATTGTCATTGCGAGATCCGCACAGCGACAAGTATGTTGGCAGCGAAGAGAATTGGCAGAAGGCAGAAGCCTCGCTGCGTCGCGTGTTGGAAGAATCGGGCTTGGATTTTCATGCGGCCGAGGGCGAAGCCGCTTTCTACGGGCCCAAAGCCGATTTTATGGTCCGCGATTGTATCGGTCGGCAATGGCAACTCGGTACCGTGCAGCTCGACTACAATCTCCCAGAACGGTTTCAACTAGAATACGTTGGCCCAGACAATCGCACGCATCGGCCAGTGATGATTCATCGAGCTCCATTCGGCTCGATGGAACGCTTTGTCGGCATGTTGATCGAGCACTTTGCTGGCGCGTTTCCATTGTGGTTGGCTCCGGAGCAGTTGCGCATCTTGCCACTGAGCGAAAAGACCAATGAGTATGCGTTGCAAGTCGAACAACAGCTTACTGCGGCCGGTTTTCGCGTCACCACGGATTTGCGAGGTGCCAAAGTACAAGCAAAAATTCGCGACGCGCAGATCGAGTTAATTCCGTACATGGCTGTCGTCGGACCCAAAGAGGCGGAACAGTCCGCGCTTGCCCTACGAGATCGGCTAGACGGTGACTTGGGTGCTATGCCGGTAACGGAAGCCATAGAGAAACTCACTCGGGAACTGCAATCGCGAGCCATTCGCCATGTCGCTTCATCGACGCAATCCGAAGAACCTCAGCAGTCCAGCACAGAGCAATTTCAATACTGATCGAGTTACCAGCTCACCGGTGTATTGGCAGCTCTGCTGGCTGATAAACTGGCATGTTCTCTTCAACGCTACATCATCGCCAACTTCTCGCGGGTAGAGACTTTGTCGGGGCAAGCGATATGCGAGTGCGAATAGACTTGGAGCAACAACTCTCTCATAACATGACGGCTGAAACAACAGAGGTAATTGCGATTTGACTTCACAAAGTGGGCATGATGTTTGATGGGAGTCGCCTTGAGTTGTGCTTGATCAATCCCCAGCCGTGTCGAATCACAAGCAATAGTCCTGCGAGGACTCCAACTCCAGCGTTTGGCCTGAGGTGACTTCCAGAATTGATCGCGAATCCAAGTAATGCGCTCGCCATTAAAACCACCAATACTCCGATCCAAAATCCACGTCGCTCGTGTTGCCAATCCGTTAGAGGAGGACTCACAGCGAGTTCCGCCATGGCGACTATCAGCACGACTATGCCGGGCAATAAGAAGGGAGCAAACCATATCCAGTTTTCAAAATCCAAACGAATGAATCCTGCGGTCACCCAGGGAACCCCAATCAGCCCCAGCAGCGTCATTAAAATGCCTGCAACGATATTCGACTGCTTAAAACACCACACGGCCAAGCCAATTGCCATTGCGTAGAAAACCCATAGTACCCAGTGGCATTTGTAAAATGCCGAAACCGTCGCCGCCGTACTCGCATTGAGCAGTGCGAGTTTCTTTTCCCACGGCAATTCCAAGTACGCGTATGCAGGTGGTAAGCCTGGCTCGAGACGCAGAGAAATGTAACGGTCAAGTGGAAAAAACCACGTTGTCGTTGGCGGAATCGCTTGACTGGCCCACTGCTGAATTTGAATCGCTTGCTCAGGGGCTGGTAAGTCTTCGCGCATCACGATTGGCTGCATTCGCTTAGGTGTCGTGGCGTAGCTGTAACCAAGACACAATGTGCCCAGCAAGGCAAGCAATCCGTAGGTGATCGAAGCTGCTCTACCAATGCGTCGCAATATTCGTTTGATCCCGGAATGTCTCGCATCCAATTCGACTTCTGCCGGTGACGCTAATGGGTTTGAAACAGTTGATGCCTGGCAATCTGCCGACTGCGATTTGGTCGCTGATGGCAGGTTGCAGGTTTTTCCCCCTGCCAACTCAATAGCGCGCTCGTTGACAATGTGTTGAGCCAAATGTGATTCTAGTATCGTGAGACTAGTGGTTCCGTGACTCCAGGAAGTCATGTCGACTTTCAAGCGGTTCGCAATTCGCATGGTCGCATCGATTGCCTCTGCGGGGGACAGCGAACGATGCACGCACAAACTGGCCGCCGCACCGCAAATGTCGCCGGATTCCAGAAAAGATAGGAACGCAGCAAAGCCCTCGCTTTCGGTTTCGGGAAACTTGCCTGACTGCATTGCAAAAACCAGGTTCTTCGAATCCAGAAGTGGAACGAAAGAGATCTCGTGATAGTAACGAATCGCCTCAATCGGTTTTCCTTCGGCGAGGTATTCTCTGATTTGCTCGTAGACTGCTTCAAGCAATCGACTTGAGTGATTCGTCA
>SXGS01421397.1_pt1 | contig 21973 bp, 12 predicted proteins | sample 3174681 | NCBI WGS metagenome assembly SXGS01 (sample SAMN11356861, study PRJNA531348) | freshwater metagenome | isolation source: freshwater sample F1-80 | place: China: Fuxian Lake, Yuxi | collected 2017-12-25
AACGGTGCTCCGTCTTGCCTTGGCGGGTCCATCCCTCTAAGGTCTTCATCTCTTCGTCGCTGAGCTGAAATTTCGCGGACTTTCGGCGCATGACTCAACATACAGTAGTACCAGAACTAATGCAACTAGACACTAGGCTGAGTCAGGGTTATCCCCGAAGCAGAGCGAGCACGGCTTGCGGCGCCGAGTTTGCCTGAGCGAGGGCGGCGAGACCGGCTTGCAGCAGGATCTGCGCCTTGGTCAGGTTGGCGGATTCCTGCGCCAGATCGGCATCCCGGATGCGTGATTCGGCGGCGGCCAGGTTGGTTAGCTGGGTTCCGGCCAGGTTGATGGCGAAATTGAACTGGTTTTGTCCTTTTCCGACGTTCGCCTGAGCGGCTCCCAGCGTCGAAACGGCGGTTGCCAGAACAGTGACGGCCGCAATCGCGTTGCTCTGCGTGGCGATATCAGCCGTACTGCCTCCCGAGGACGTCGAAGAACTGTACACGGCGCCCTGGGTATTGGTGCTGCTCGAGTTGTCCGACAGCCCGACCGTGCCGCTGGTGGCGACACCGCCGATGCTGACCTTGAAGGCGCTGTTTGTGCTGAGGAAGCGGATGCCTTCGGCCGTGCCGCCAACATTGATTTCTTTCACCGCGACGATTTTCTGTAGCGTCGCGTTGTTGGACTGCCGCAACTGGGTATTAATCGTGTCGATGGCTTCGTCGATCGAACGGGCGTTACGCGTGGTGGCGTCGTTACGTAACACGACCGCGAGAGACTGTTCGGCGCCGTTTGCGTCCGTCGCGGAGATGGTGACTGTCTGGTCGTCATGTCCGTTGCGGATGGCCCCGAAAGTGAATACGTCCGCCGTCGCCGACGATCCTGTCAGGGAGGTGTGAGACGCTCCGCCCGAGTTAAAGGAGGATTTCGTCGTGATGGCGCTCTGCGCGTTGGCCGAAGCGGCGATACCGGTGTTGCTGCGATTGAACCCGAAAATGTCCGTCGCGCCCACCGCATTCAGACGGAACGCCGTGCCGTTGCTCGACGTGATGACAAGTTCACCGCCGGACGTCGAGGCAACTAGGCCGGCGGCCTGGAGCGTCGCGTTGCCGTTGAAGGCAATGTTGAGAGCGGCTTGCGCGCCCGCCACGTTTGCCGCCGTGGGCGTAACCGAGAGACTGACGGTTGTGCCGCCACCGACCGAGAATTCAAGGGTCTGCGCCGCGGCGGCGAAGGTGCCGCCCGTTCCGGAAATAGAGGTGTAATCGAAGCTCGTGCCGGTCAGCGTTTGCAGCCGGTGAGATCCCAGGCCGAGAACGTTTGCGCCGTCGCCAGCCGCGTCGACCGTGAAGCGTTCGCCGCGCTTGCTGGTGAATACCAGAGCTGAACCGGCGGTAGCGGTGGTTAACGAGATACCCGCCGCCGCTAGAGCGGAGTTGCTCGCGACCGCGGAGCTCAGACTCGCAATCGCGGCCGCAGCCGTAGTTGCTGTGGTCACGCCCAGCGTCAGATCCACGGGGCTCGATAGACTGGAGCCCTGGACACGGACAATCACGTTTGCGGTAGCGGCAAACGTGGTACCGGACGCGGAAGTCGCGACTCCACCGGTGACCGTGTTTGCGAGATCGACGCCTGTCGAACCGCTCGAGAAGTTTCCAAGCAAAGCGTTCGCCAGCCTGTCTCCCGCCTGGACCTGGAACGCGGCATTCGAGGAACTGAACGCAAGCTGCTGCTTGCCGTCGGAATCCGTGTTTACCGAGGCCCTGATCACCGCGTTCTTGAAAGCGGTCGCAGCGGCCGTGCTTCCGTTCCCCGCCGTATCGATCGCGGTATTGATCGCCGTGACGAGCGTGCTCGTGTCGGTAACGCCAGCCGTACTCACCGAGATTTTGATCTTGTTCGAATCGGCGAAACCAGGTCCTTGAAAATAGAAATCAGTGAAGCCGCTCGCGACCTCCGAACCCGTGTTCGTCGTATTTGCGAGAATCGTCGACACGCTGGTCGACGCGGAGCCGGTTCCGATGTCGGTTCCAGACACTCCGATCGCCTGCACGCCCTTCAAGCCGAGCGCCTGGGAGTTGACAAGCGACGTGCTCAGATCCACCGACACCGAACCGTTGGTGGTCTGCGTGATGCCGCCGTTGGAGCGGCCGCCGCCGAGGACCACGGAGATCGATCGCGCGAACGATCCGCCCGAATCGAGACCGATCGATTGCGCCTGCCGGTCGATTTCCGCTACCACGCTCTGGAATTCGCCGTTCAAGGTCGTGCGGCTGCCCGTGAACGTCCCCGAGGCCGCTTGCGCCGCGAGTGTGCGGGCGCGGTCGAGAAGTTGAGAGATGTTGTTGATGCCGCCGTCGATGGTCTGCAACGTTGCAAGACCGTCATTGGCATTGCGGATACCCTGCGCCAGTACCGAGCGGTCGGACCGGAAGCTGTTTGCCACGGCCAGGCCGGCTGCGTCGTCACCCGAGTTGACGATACGCAGGCCTGAGGTGACCCTGTTGATTGTCTTATTCTGAAAGTCGCCGCTGATCCGAAGATACTCTTGCGCTTGCAGAGATGAGATATTTGTGTTGATCGAAAACGCCATTTTGTCTGTCTCCTCGGGAGCCTGGTAGGTCCGGAGATTCCGGTTCAGCGGTCTTTCCCGCTAGTAAGCTCCGCGTACAAGAGGCTTATCGGAGTGCTTCTCAGGTTCTTGAGAATTATTGTGGGATTCGCCTTAGAACCGGCGCGCGGACGGGAGCGTGGAGCCGGGGCGGCCAATCTGCCGCTGAAGTCCGGTCCACGGACGCAGCCCCAGCCATGGCGCGCCCTAATCCCGAGCTCATTTGCCCGCGGCGATTGCACGGCAAAGCAGCCTTCGCCCGGCGAATGGAATCCGCCGGTTCACGTGATTGATGGGCATTCAGCGGGAAAGGAGGAGAATCATTGGGCCGGCGTCTCGCTGTTAGTGCGGCTTCTACTGCCGGCCCGCAAATTGCTCAGGGCAGCGATAGGAGCCGCTCGGCGATCATGTCTGATCTGATCGGAATCGTGCACGCTCTGCCAGTCCCGGTGTGCTCCTGTCGGGTGGAATGAATCGTAGAATACTCACTCCGGCAGCCGCACATTGGCCGCACTACCTCATTGAGCAGATTTCCAGTGGCGTTTTCTATAAATAGGAGAATCGGCTTGTTCAATTCAAAGTCGAAGATCCGGAAGCTCCATCGTTTGGCGCGGGCAGTGGCTCGGAAGACCGGGGGGAGCCTTACCAAAGTGATGGTCGATTCCCTGCGGGAGCGGCATGAAAAGCTCGTAGAAGCGGAAGCGCAAGACCAATTTGGCGGAAGTGATGGTCACCGCCAAGCTGGCTTCCCTTGCGGACGAAACGTCCCTGCGCAGAACATGGCGAACTGCTGTGTGACAACGAGTGTGACAAACATGGGCTGCATGTGACGTGTAACTGCCACATCGTGTCAGCGGATTCCGCTTCCGATTCACGTGGAGCCCAGATTGGACCTTGGCCCAATGCCGGATCAGGCTAGATGGACCGGTAAAGATCCCGCCACTGATCACGCACTGCCGGCCACTGGTAATTCGTGCACTGAGTGAACGCGTTGCGCGCTATCGAAGACGCGAGATCAGCGTCCGCCAGGAGCCGGAGAGCTTCGCGGGCCAGAGCCTCGTGATCGCCGCAGGGAACCAGCAAACCCGTCTGCTCGTGCTGGACGATATACGGAATACCTCCGGCGTTGGTGGTGACCACTGGCGTACCGGAAGCGTAGGCCTCGATGATCGACACCGGCATGTTGTCGATTTCCGAACTGTTCAGGTAAATATCGGCGGCGTTGTATAGTTGTGGCATGCGGTCCTGAGGCACGCGGCCCATAAATTCCACGTTTCGGAGTTTCAACTCCTTCGCTAAATCGAGCAGCACCTGCCGTTCGCGGCCATCTCCGGCGACGATCAGCGAGGCGTCTGGCCGGGCTTCCTGGATCAAGGCGAAGGCGCGCAGGATGACATCCACCCGGTAGAGGCGCTCAAAATTCCGGTTGGCCAGAAACACGGGGCGGAGCGGCACGCGCTCCCGCCACGTGTAACGCGACGTGTCGACAACGTTGTAGATGGCCTTGGCATGAAATCCGAATTTGGCGAACACGTCCACCAGATATCCCGACGGCACGACGATGCCGTTCATCAGACGGATCGTTCTCCGCGCACTTGACCATCGAGTCAGGTGGTCCTCGGCTTCGCCGCTACGGTAGTTGAGCAATGCTTTCTTCCCGAACAGCCGGGCAATCAGAATGGCCGGCGTCGGCGCGATCACGAACGACAGGTACGACGCCGAAAAAATGTGGATCACATCGTACTGCGGGACGACCCAGAGCAGCCGCAGGATGTAGGCAAGCGAGGTGATCACGGTGCGCACATACTTAATATCCTGCAAGTTCCCCGGCAGGCGAGGATTCACCGCGAGGAATCCGACTTTGAGCCAAGGTTCGCCGCTCAAGCGGCGATACAGGTGGTCCGCCTGGACGGCCTGACCTCCGAGGATGCGCAACGATGGCGCGACCAGAAGCACGGAGACGGTCTGATTCGCGGTGGCCATTACGCTTGGGAAACGGCCGGTGACGCGGCAAGGCCAATCTCGCCGTAGACGCTTCGCCGCCGCCAGCACTCGAGCAGAAACAGGTACCAGAGCTGATGCGGAGCCCGCTGCGCGCTCACCGCCGCATCGAGTTGCCTGAGCACCGCATCGGCGCGCACCAGCCCTTCGCGGGCGAGCACGGAATCGCTGAACGCTTCGCGTACCATGGCTTGCCAGCGGCCTGGAATCCAGCGGTCCACCGGAATGGTAAATCCGCGCTTCCGCCCGGTCGCGACTCGTTCCCCGATGCGTCGCCGGGCGATCTCCCGCAACACGGCTTTGAGCGCACCCTGCCGCAGGCGCAGGCTGTAGGGCAGCGCCCCGGCATATTCCCACATCACCTGGTCGAGAAACGGGGACCGCGACTCCATGGCGTAATACATCGTGCCGCCATCGACCTTGGTCATGTACTCGCCGACAAACTGGTTCTGGTAAATGTATTCGAGCCACTCTGCAAGCGCGTTGCGCGCCGACTCAACCGAGCGTTCAATTTGCCGCTGCGGCAGTTGCGCGCCGCGTATCCGCTCCCCGAGCAGATTGTGCTTCCAGTAGTAGGGCAGGCCGTCGTGGATGCTCGTGAGCGCTCCGAGGCCGCCGCTCGCGTAATCGAGGAAATTGGCGGCTCGCTTAAGCAACCCCCGCCGGGGCAACGCCTTCGAGACAGCCTGCAAAGCGGAGGCTCCCGGCGAGGGCACGCCGCGCGCGATCGATTGAGAGAGCAACAGCCGCCTGTGGATTGGGTAGCCCAGGAAAACGTCATCGCCGCCGTCGCCGGTGAGCAGGATGGTCGCCTCCGGGGCAACCGCCTTCGCCACGCGCAGCACGCCGAGCGCGGAGGAGCAGGCAAAAGGCTCGCCATAGGCGGCAACCATGACATCGATGCCGGGAAAATCGCCGGCGCTCATCGTCAGGACTTTGTGCCGTATCCCAATCTGCCGCGCCGTTGCAATCGCGTCCGCCGATTCGTCGCCAGGATCGCCGGGAGTGGCGATGGTGAACGCCGTGATGTCGCCGCCGAGTTTGGCAACCGCCCAACACACCAGGCCCGAATCGACGCCGCCCGACAGCATCGATCCCACCGGCACGTCGCCTTGCAATCGCAATTCGACAGCTTCAAGCAACAGCCGTTCCGTCTCTTCAACCGCCTCGGCGAACTTCGGAGCCGCGCCTCGCGAAGGCGTCGTATGCCGCCAGTATTGGCGGCTTTCGATCTGTCCGTTCCGGAACTCCAGCCAATGCGCTGGCGGCACCTTCCTCACGTTCTCGTAAATGGATCGCTCCTCGGTGATAAAACCGAATTCAAGGTATTCCAGGACCGCCAGTTCGTCGATGTCTCCTGAATACGGAAAATGGCGCACGGCGGCGGCGGTTGAGGCAAAGGCCAGTTCTTCGCCGTGCTGGCAGTAGTAGAGCGGCTTGACGCCAAGGCGGTCCCGCACCAGGTGCAATACCTGTTGCCGTTCATCCCAAATGCAGAAGGCGAACATGCCGCGCAAGCGGCCGATCAACTCCTCCGCGCCCCACGCCAGATAGCCGTTGAGGATGACTTCGGTGTCCGTGCGGCTCTGAAATTCATAGCCGAGCCGTTCGAGTTCGGCGCGCAGCGGCAGGAAGTTATAGATGGCCCCATTGAATACAAGACCGACTTGGCGGTCCGGCGTCAGCATCGGTTGAAGACCGGCGTCGGACAGATCGAAAATCGACAATCGCCGGTGACCGAACACAGCCTTCGGCCAAGCTTGCAGCCCCTCGGCATTCGGACCACGCCGCGCCAAGCTCGACATCATCTGGCGCACGACTCCGGCGGCGCTATCCGCCTCTCGCCCTACGTACCCAGCGATGCCGCACATAGGGCCCGTTTAACCTCCGGCGATATGCCCCGCACAATTAGCGCCGCAGGCCGGGCTTTGTGATGCGAAAAGTTCATTTCCATATTCAGTATATAGTGCCCCGGATCCGGCTGCCTGGAACAATTACGTCGGCATTACGGAGGCATTACGAGCAATATGCCCGCCTTTTCCGGGCTGTCGCACACGCGATCGCCCCGTAAGTCCCCCAAAGTCATAGTTGAACCAGCCTGCGCGGAAGCTACGCGAGTGGCCGAACTTAATCGATAATTCATTGCTCTTTCCATTAGGGCTTCCAGGGCCGGAACGAGATGCTCAACCTGCATACGACATGGCTTGGGAGCGGCCTGAAACCTGCCGATCTCTTCTGACGCGATGGCCAGGCTGAGACTGAACGGCGAGGGCCAACGCTCATTCTCCGTGCCGGGCACCGGAAACCGCCGTACCAAGCCGCAGTCCTCTCTCATCCGTGTACAATGAGGGCAATCCTTGGGAGGCACTGCCATGCGAATTCGACGGATTGTTCCGGTACTACTCGCGGCTTGCGCGGTCCTGCGCGGCCAAACCGTTTCCACGCAGATTCTCGGCCTCGTGACCGATCCCGGCGGCGCCGTCATTCCCGGCGCAACCGTCACCGCGCGACGCGTCGCCACCGGAGACACCCGCATCACGGTATCCAACGAGACGGGCAACTTCATCTTCCCGCTGCTCGATATCGGCGAGTACGAAGTCACCTGCGCGGCCGCCGGGTTCAAGACCGAGCTGCGAAGCAACATCGTTCTTCAACTGCAAGACAAGCTGCGGCTCGATTTCCAGATGAAGATCGGGCAGCAGGCCGAGACCGTCGAAGTCTCCGGCACCGCCGCCCTCCTGCGCACCGAAGACGCTACGCTCGGCAGCGTTGTCGAACAGCGCCGCATTGTCGAACTGCCGCTCAACGGGCGCAACTTCGGGCAGCTCGCCACTCTGATGCCGGGCGTCGTGTACGGAACCTCGCGCATGGGACTCGACGGCCAGCAGACCATCGGCACGCGCGCCATGCCGGGCCAGATCGTCGGCCTCTCCGCCAACGGCCAGCGCGACATCAACCAGAACATCACGCTAGACGGCGTCACGGCGACCGAAGATTTCAAAGCCGCCATGCTGTTCGTGCCGTCGATTGAAGCCATTCAGGAATTCAAGATCCAGAGCGCCGTCTACTCGGCCGAGTTCGGCATGAACTCCGGCGCGCAGGCAAACGTCGCGATCAAGTCCGGCACAAACACGCTGCACGCCACGCTGTTCGAGTTTCTCCGGAACGACCAACTCGACGCGCGCGGCTTCTTCCTTCAACCGGGCGCGGACAAGAACCGCTTGCGCCGCAATCAATTCGGCGGCGTGGCCTCGGGCCGCATCGCGAAGGACAAAACCTTCTGGCTCGCGAACTTCGAAGCGCGCCGCGAGAGACGCGGCACGCCTTCGCGCCAATCCGTGCCGACGCTCGCCATGCGCTCGGGCGACTTCTCGGAGTTTCTCCAACCAGGCAACCGCTGGTATCCGCGCGACGCAAATCCCGCCGCGGCGCGCTCCATCCGTCTCCCCGGCGACGCGCTTCCCTTTCCCGGAAATATCGTTCCGCCCAATCTCATCAGCCCGGTTTCGAGAAACCTGCTCACCTGGAAGAACAGCAGCCCGTTCCCCGAAGGCGGCTTCATGCCGTTTCCGAATTTCGACGCGCAGGCGCGCGCGGCCGGCAACACGCTCAACCGTGTAGGCACGACCGATCAGCAACTCGAAAGCGATCAGACGCTTGGCCGCTTCGACCACCGTTTCGGCGACAACGACCGCATCTTCGCCCGCTACGTGATCGTCGAATCGAGTTGGGTGCAGAACCCCTTGCAGCGCACCACGCGCGGCACGGTCGGATACCGCGCGCAGAACCTCGGCGTGGGTTACACCAAGATCATCAGCCCCACCGTGCTGAACGAACTGCGTTTCGGCCACAATCGCATTCGCGCGAACGCGGTCGCCATCCAGACCAATACGGATTTCACACACCGCGACCTCGGCTTCGACTTCCGCGTGGTGGGAGATAACAACCGCCAGTTGACGAAGTTTGAGGAAGGCGTGCCTAACATCGGCATCACAGGCTACACCGGTATGGGCTCGGCAAACCTTTCGCGCGACACGAACCGCGTTTTCGAAGGCACGGACAACGTCTCGATCAACCGGGGCAAGCACAACTTCAAGTTCGGCGGCCTGCTGCGGTCAGGGCCGGTGGATTACGCGGGCAGCAACAACCCGCGCGGCGTGCTCAGCTTCACGCAGGACATCACCGGAATTCCCGACGGCTTCGCGGCGTTTCTGCTGGGCTACCCGCTGAGCGCGAATTCCGCCGAAGGCGCGCCTCCCGGATTTATACGCCAGAAGAAAATGGGCTTTTACGCGCTTAACGATTTCAAAGCGACTTCCAAGCTGACCGTCAACTTCGGTCTGCGTTGGGACTGGTTCGGCCCCGTGACCGACGCGAAGGGACGCATCCGCAGCGTGTCTTTCGAATCGGGCGCCGCCCGCACCATCAACGGCTTCCTCGCGCCGGCGCTGACGCCGAACCCGGGCGTTTCGCAGCAGATTTACGACATCAACTGGAAACAGTTCATGCCGCGGCTCGGCATCGCATACCGCATCAGCGACACGCTGGTCTTGCGCACCGGCGCGGGGCAGTTCTACAGTCCGCAGCAGCAGAACAATTTCAGCATTCTGAACCTCAACCCGCCGTTCTCGGGCTCCGTCGTGTTCCAGAACGACCGGGCGCGGCCCACGGCCACGATAGCGAATCCTTTCCTCGGCTCGCCCGTCGGCGGCGGACCGCAGGCGCTCATCATGCTCGGTAACCTTCAGGCTGGCCGGGGTAACCGCTCGCTCTACCTGAACAACGACATCTGGCAGTGGACGTTTGAAATCGAGAAGGGCTGGGGCAAAGACTTTGTGACGGGAGTCGCCTACGTGGGCAGCCAGGCGTCGAACCTGGACATGGGCGTTCAGAACTCGAACAACCCGGACCCGGGCCTTGGCGCGGTACAGGCACGCCGGCCGATTCAGTTTTACGTCGATTCGCGCAACCCTGCCGCGCTGCTTCCGCTCGGCACGCTGCGCCGTCTCGAAACCGGTACCAGCGCCAATTACAACGCATTGCAGATGCGGGCGGAGAAGCGTTACTCCAAAGGGCTGACGTTTCATGCCGCGTTCAATTACCAGAAGGCAATGACCGTGGGATACAGCGTCAATGAGAATGGGCTGTACGGGGCAAATTTCACGCAGGACCCGCGCAACCGCCTGGCCGATTACGGACGCTCCTACATCGATCAGCGCTTCCGCTACGTCTTCAGCCATGTCTGGGAGCTTCCGTGGATGCGCGGCGCGAAGGGACCGGCTGGATGGGTGCTTGGCGGATGGGCGGTGAACGGGATCATTCAATTGACGGCGGGTCTGCCGGTGACGGTGTCGCAGACGGGAGACTCGCAGAACACGGGAACGCCGGCGGCGGCGCGTCCGCACGTCGTCACGGGGCAGGCTGTGGGCCGCGTGATGGAGGGCCGGTCGCTCGACCGCTGGTTCAACACGGCGGCGTTCGTGCGCTCGAAGTGCGACGGCTGCGCGGGCGAAGGGTTGTTTGCGGGATCGAAGGGATACGGAAACGCAGGTGTCGCGCTGTTCGACGCGCCCGCGCAGAAAACCTGGGACTTCGCCCTGTTCAAAGAGTTCAAGGTAAAGGAGCGCCACAAGGTACAATTCCGGTGGGAAGCGTTCAACTTCCTGAATACGCCGCAGTTCTCCGCGCCGAGCAGGTCGCTGGGGGCCGCGGATTTTGGGCGGATCAGCGGGACGAGCATCAATAATAGGGAAATGCAGTTTGGGCTGAAGTATAGCTTTTGAGAAACGGCTCGACGCTGAGCGAGTTGCCGAATTTTCGGACCTTGTTGAAGGGCCGGGCGCGCGCCTCAGCCGCACACCACAATCTCCGGCAGCCCTTCCCTTCGGAATCGCACCGTCTTGCCTTTCCAGTCGCACTCGATTCGGTCGTCGTGGTTCCGCGTGGTCAACCGCGCGGGCGCGCCGTCTCCGAATGCAAGCGCGGCAGCCAGGAACGTTCGAAACTCGCATTGGCGGCGAATGACAACCACCGGCGCTTCCACTTTATGACCCAGCGCAAGCGACCGCCAGCCGTGCTCTCCACCCCTACTGAGAACTGGCACGGCCTCTGGCGAGGCTGCCGGCGCCTGCCCTATCGCCAGCACCGTGCCATCACCTATGCGGTAACATTCTTCATCAAGCGCGACAGCCGGCTCGCCCGTGTGCCAGAATTGCTCCACCGTGTGCGGTCCCGGCGGTCCGTCGAGTTCGTCGAGAACGAACAGAAGCCGCTTCTTCCTGACCAGGAACAATCGCCGACGGTGAAGATACCTGTCATAACGGCAGGAGGCATCCAGGTAATCGTGTTCAGGTCCGGTGACCCAATCGCGGATCTCGACTTGCGGGTTTGAGGTCCAGCCGAACGGTCCCGCCGGCGCTGCCTGGTCTTTGCCATCGATCCGGATCGTGTTGTGGGCGGCCGACCCGCGAAACCAATTCCGCCAGACGGGTTCGCCGACATAGGTGTAGGTGGCGGGATCGATCAGGATCTCTTCCGAATCCAGGTACGCCGTAATGCCTAGCGTATCGGAATGACTGTGGCTTCCGCGGCCTCTCCCGAACGGACCGGCATCGGCGTAAATGCGCACGCCGCCGGAAGCCATTACCGCTACTCCAAGATCGGGAAACAGTCGCGATTCAGGAGCGACGCGCCCAATGGACGGCCGCAGGGCAGAGGGGCCGAACCACCACGCCGCTTGTTGCTCCAGGGCGTCCAATGGGCGCGGCCAGTCTTCGCGCTTGAAGTAGAAGGCGCAGGAAGCAAGCGAGGCGCGGCCGAAGCGATCGCGCGGACCGTAGGGGTGAAAGAGCCGCCCGCCATCGTCGTCGCCGATGAGAGGCATTTCGCCTTCGGGGCCGAGCAACGCATCGAGGTACTCCGCCATGCGCTCCAGTTTCGCGCGGTAAGCCTCCGTGGTCTCCCCGAGCACGGCGTGCAGAAGAAAGAAGTCCGTTGAGTATACGTGATAGTAGGTCGACTGCTCAAAGTGCGTGCCGTCGGTGCGGACCTGGCGATCCATAGTTTCCGCCACCACGCGCGCCCCTTCGGCTCGCCAGCGGCCCGCGCCCGGAAACGAAGGGAATAGCGTCCCCAGCGCGTGCAGCGCCACGGCTTCGCCCATCAGATGGGTGTTGGGGGAAAAGTAAACGGAAAGATTGAATTCCAGATGGCGGGCATGGCGAAAGAGGCCGGTGAGGAGCCGCCCGCGAATACCGGCGTCCAAATGAACACCCACCAAATGGTACACCCAGACCCAGGAAAGGGCGCGAAACGCCACTTCGAGCGCGCTCGCCCAGTTGATGCCGCGTTGGAATGGATTCGCGGCAAACCAGCTCTCGAGCTGAGCCTGAATTTCGTTCAGGAACCCGGCGCGCCCGGTCAGCAGGTATGCCTGGGCGAGTAGGACCAGATGCTGATGGCGGTTGAGTTCCCAGACGACCTTGTGATCTCCAACGCGGGTGGCGTCGAGATACGGAATGAGGCGGAAGAAATCCGTGTTGGATTCGAGGCCGGAGACATAGTCGCGCCGCCAGCGGATTTCAGGCCCGGTCCGGATCTCGAAACCAAGCAGGGGAAATTCGTGGGCGAGGATTTGCCCTGCGAGGCTCTCGATCTCCGTAGCGCAGGCCGTTCCTCGCAGACTCCGCGCGACGGATTCGGGATCGGGAAGACCGGCCAAGGGTGTGGGTTGATCCAGAGCGGGAGAAGGCTGCTGGATCAAGAGCCACAAATTGCCGAGCTCCTGGCGGAGACGGAAAGCAATTTCGGCGGGACTGCGTCTCATCGGCAGATCCGGCGAGGGCTCACGGAACGGGGATGATCCTGTGGCGTGCGGGACTCGGCGGTCCGCGCGAAGTGTCCGGAAATGGGATTAGGGTCGTTTCGCATTTTTTGTTTCCGCCGTCACGAGGCGGCTTTGCGGAGGATGGACGGGCGCATTTTCCCAAAATGGGACGTTAGGGTCGTTCCGCAATTTTTTGTTTTGCAATTTCCTGTTCTTACATCGACGTATATCATTGCCCCCGGCCTATCGAGGATTGTACACCAGCGGGCTTTTCCGGCGGCGTCGGCGGGCGTTAACGCTTTTATAATCAACGCTCAAAAATAGTTCAAAAGATATCTCCGTGTTAACCGCGTGCAGTTCAACTATCAGGAGATGGCAGGTGCGGTTCGGATTGCGGCGAAGTTCTAAGCCGCGTTCAAAGGGCGGCGATACCACCCCGTCTTGAAAGTCCGCTACCGGTACAACCCCCGCCAACAATTGGCGCGCACGCGCAGCAGGTCCACGAACATGCCCACGCTGTCCCGGAACATGCTCACCTTCGTGCCTTCGGCATGGCTCCAGTGCACCGGCACTTCGACAACCCTGTATTTCAGTTTCTTCGCGATGAACAACACCTCGGCGTCGAAACCGAACCGCTCCAGCCGCTGCCTGAGGAAAATCTGCTTTGCCGCCCGGCCTTCGAACAGCTTGAAACCGCACTGCGTGTCCCAGAACGGCAACCCCGCAATCAGGCGCATCGCCAGGTTGAAAACGCGTCCCGCGTTCTCGCGGAACACCGATTGGTGAACCCCTATCAACGAACGGTCGAGCGCCCTCGATCCGATCGCCACGCGGGCCGGCGGTGATGCGCTCCCGATCGCCGCGAATAGCTTGTCCATCTCCTCGATCGGCGCCGAAAGATCCGCGTCGGTAAACAGAATCCAGTCTCCGGTGGCTTCGAGCATTCCGTGACGGACCGAGTACCCCTTGCCCCGATTGCCCGGATTCAGGAGTAGCCGAACGTTGGGGGCGTACCTGCTCGCGACTTCCGCCGTGCCATCGCTTGAACCATCGTCAACCACCAGGATTTCCGTTGACACCCATGACCCGCGCGCAAGGAAGGAGAGAATGCGTTCAAGCGTTGAAGCCAGCCGCTTCTCTTCGTTATAGGCAGGTATGACGATGGAGATCGAACTGCTCACCGGATAACGGCTTCCGCGGCGTCTCCGGACGGCGTCTGAAAGGGCAGTATCGCTTGTTGCGCCTGACGCCGCAAACGCCATTTCTCGAAGGGTGCAACCTCTCTTCGGGCGATGTCCTGAAGCGCGAGCAACTCAACTTCCCGCTCCTGCATCTCCACCGATAGCCGGAGAAACCTCTCCTGTTCCCGTAATGTAGCGGTTTTTTCCCGCCTTAGCGCCGCCTTTCGCGTCTCCGGAAGTTCGTTGAAGAGGGTTTGCGCCATTTGTTCCCGGAACGACTCGTATTCAAGGATCGAATTGCGCTCTTCGAATTCGTCCTTCTGACGCTCGGCCGCCTGCTCCCGGCGGCGGAAACTCTCTCTCAGCGCGTTCTCCGTCTCCTCGCTCACCAGGCGGCGGCGCGAAGACTCATCCTTGATGATCTTGATCAGGAAACCGCCGGCGTTTTTCAGCAGTTGGCCGGAACGTTTCTTCTGGCGGCATACGTTCAGGGCGATTTCGCACCAATCGAGCAGGTCGCGGCCCTCGAAGCCCGACGCTCCAAGCTCCAATGCCCGGCGGATAATACTTGCCGCCACATGCGGCATCACGTCCTCTTCTTCGAGTTGCTGCAACAGTTGGCCGGCGCGCTCAATCGCGTGAAAGTCCATTTGCGAGCAAGCGGCTTCACAGTACGCCGAAGCGACTTTCGCCGAAATTCCACCACGCTGGAGCATGTTCTGACAGTAGGCCCGGCTAACCTCAGGATCGCGGGTCGCGGCCTGAATCATCAGTGTTTTACGCTCAGGCACATAGAACGGATGGCGGTGTAGGGCGATTCGCCAGCCTTCGGCTGAAACCACGTGATAGGAGCCAAGTATCTGAATACGAATCAGTTGATCGAAAGCCGGTTCGAGCGTTTGCATGAGCCGCGAAAGATATTTCGGCGGCGTCAGAATTCCGAGATGCTCGGTTGAAAGCTTTCGTGCATCGATGATAACCAGATCCGTCTTCTCGAAGGCGACGGCGAGGAAGCGGTACAAATGCTTGGCTGTAATACCGTCGAGTTCCATGTACCGGCCCGCATCCATGAGCCGGAAAAAGCCGCTGTCCATTGACTGGATAAGCTTGTCTGTCCACGTGACAGAACCCGTGCAGCGGCCTGTTGTCCGGTCAAGTGAGAAGCTCGCCTCCTGGAAAACGTTCAGCCATTTCACCTCTTCCTGGCGCTCGTTTTCAGCAAGTGCCCGGAATCGGAGCGGAATGAACCGGTCCATCGCCATCTTCAATCTTTGGTAGAACTTACCGTGAACCGTACCGATGTCCAGAATCTTGGCAATCTCACGCCCGGTAAAGGAAACGGTCTTGGCGAAATTACTACGGAAGGTGAGGACGCCGAGGGCAACGAAAATATCGAGGTCCTGCTCAGTGGGCAGGCCTAGATCGTTGTTGCCCTGTACTTGCCAGACTACACGCATCTCGGTGCCGTCAGGGAGAATTTTTGTCCCTTTGAGTTCAATTTTCCCTACACGCTTACCGACACGTCTTTCGAGAACCGCGAATGGGATAGCAGCCAGATTCTCCTCTTCTACCGACAAGTTGAGGAGTGATGGTTTAGAAGGTGGTTTCGCCACGCCTATCTCCACTTGTACAACAGTTTCATGACTGGTCACCAGACTTTTATGATCAAGCACATAGGGCCGTGAGGTTTTTATGATCAAGCACAGGTTTACGGACCAAAACCAGCTTCCATGGCCAGTGGTTTGGTGTTCTATTCCAGTACTTCCATAAAACCATACCATATTGCGAGGCTTGGTCGTAGAATTGCAAGTAATTGATTTAAAAAGGCTTATTAGGTATAGTTTACGATCAAGCACACGGGATCTTACGAGCAACCTCATGGGTCTGAACGTAAAAGAACTCAAGTCATTGAAAGCAAAGCCCCCGATACGGGCAATGTGCGTGTGCTTGATCGTAAACCAGTGAAAGCCTTGTTTTTCAATAATTTACAATATCAATGAGCGAGTCGTTTACGGTAAAACCCATGGTGTTTACGCTCAGACACAACGAAAACAGCCGCGATTACGCTCAGTCCCACGACTGCTTACGGCGAGGCACGTCACGGAATGGCGGGTACCGTGAGTTTGAGCGTAAAAACTACAAATGTTTCATTTTTCTGCCGATACAACAGAGAAGGTATCTACCTTATGGGCTTTACACCGTTAGCGTTTACCGGCGTCAGTTCTTTCTCTGACTCTTTTCAGTCGATACTGCAGCGTGCCGTGTCGATTGCGCAATTACCCGTTCAGCGCCTTCAGAATCAACAGAGAGATCTGATCACAAAAAAGGACCTGCTCACGAACCTGCGCTCCGGGGTCGAGAGTCTAGGTTCCACTGTATCGAGTCTAGGCAGTGTTGGTGAGAACAGGGCTATCACGGCGAGCAGCAACAATACTTCGGCGGTTACGGTATCGAATACCGGAGTGGCAACGACAGGCTCTTACATCATCAGCGAGATCACATCCGTTGCTTCCGCGGCGTCGGAAACCTCGACGAGCGGTTACGCAACAGCAGACGCGACTTCCGTTTCCGCTACGGGAAACCTTGAAGTCTTGCTTGGATCCACACGCTATGCAATTACGCTCACCGCTGAGAACGATAATCTGAACGGGCTTCGCGATGCGATCAACAATTTGGGAATAGGCGTCAGCGCGAGTGTTCTGAACACGGGGACGGGCCCAACGCCTTACTACCTGTCCCTGACCGCCACCACTACAGGCGCGACAACTCTGAAGCTGAATGGCACACCTGGCGACGATTTGACGAATCTTATTTCGGCCACCAACCAGGGATCAAACGCCGCCTTCAAATTGAACGGCATTGCCGTCAGTCAATCAAACAATACAATCAGCACAGCAATTCCCGGCGTTACGTTTACCATCCAGTCCACGACGGATGTTGGAGAAACGGCAACTCTGACACTAGCCTCGGACCGCTCGCAAATCTACAATGGCCTTTCGAGTCTGGTGAACGCTTATAACGCAGTTGGAACGCAGCTTAACAGTCAGATTGGGTTAGCGGCGGGGCTGCTGAGCGGAGATTCGTTGATCCGCCAGACGCAAGAGGCATTGAGGGCACTGACGACTTACTCAGCAGGATCCGGCAACATCAAGTCATTGGCGAATCTTGGAATCGAATTCAACAGCAAAGGAGTGGCGTCATTCAACGCCGACACCTTCACGGCGCTATCGGATGCCGACATTTCGGAGGCCCTCACGTTTCTTGGGTCGACTACGACGGGTTTTGGGGCCTTGTCAAGTAAGCTCACACAGATCAGCGACCCGATCACCGGTCTCATCAAGGTCCAACAGGATCAATATGACAAGACAGACTTGCGGCTCAGCGATCAGGTCGATGCACTGAACGACCGGATAACACTATTGCAGAGCTCCCTGAACCTCAGGTTGCAGCAGGCCGATACACTTCTAGCCTCCCTTACGAGCCAGCAGGACATTCTCAAGGGCAGCCTTGAGAGCTTGAGTTTCGTGACGTTCGGGAAGCGCTCGTAGGATGAAAAATGCCGGAATGGGAACAGGCTGTTGAAGAACTCGAGTCCGCAACCGCGAGACTCTCCTCGGCGCGTCCCGACGATACCGGCGCGCTCAACTCCGGCTTGCGCGACAGGTTTTATGCGGCATCCCGAATCGCGGAACTGGCTCACGCAGAGCAAAGCCGTGGAAGGGAGGTAGATGAGACCCTTCGCAAGCGAATTGAGCGGGCACTTGATACCGGCGCGGCGGTCGAAGGCAGAATGCGCCTCATGCAGGCTGGCCTTCGGGCCGAACTGATTGAGACGGAGCGGACGCGGGCTGTGTTGCTGGCCCTTGCGCTCGAGCGCGATGAGGTCAATCCGGGTTTGGTCGACTACTCAGGCTAGGGGAAACAGCGATAGGATGAGGGGAATCAATGGAAACCTCGATCCATGCCCCGGCCAGAAGCGCGCTGACCGATAAGGTTGTTTTCCTGAGAGCGCCCGAAGAGTCGATCCGTCAAAGCCTCGTCCAGATTCACCAGGATATACTGACTCGTTCGAAATACATCCGGCAGGCGAACTTCACCTCGATCCATCCCCGCGACCTGGAATTCTTGTTTGGCGCCTATGACGAGCGATTCTTCGGAGGCCTCTGCCGGCTGGCACTGGACGGAAGAAACATTGAATTCCGGCTGTCCCCGCGAATGACCAAAGCGGGCGGCACGACTACACGCTTCAGGAAAGCGGCGGGAGAAGTGAGCTACGAAATCGCCGTTGCGACCAGCATCCTTTTCGACGGTTTCGGCCCGGCGGACCGGCTGACCAGCGTCTGCGGGCTCGAATGCGGAAGTCGTCTGGAGGCACTACAGAGAATCTTCGAGCATGAAATGATCCATCTCGTCGAGTACTTGTGCTGGGACGGAAGCGACTGCGCGGCCGCCCGTTTTCAGGACATCGCGGGAAGATTGTTTCTGCATCGAGCTCACACGCACAGCCTGGTGACGCGGCGCGAGCGCGCGTCGGAAAAGGGCATTCGTCCGGGTTCGCGCGTCGCCTTTGTATTTGAAGGGAAACGCCTCATGGGCCGCGTTAACCGGATCACCAAACGCGTCACGGTCCTCGTTGAGGACCTCGAGGGGAAAAAATATTCGGATGGCTTGCGCTACAAAACCTACTACGTTCCGATTCGATGTCTGGAGGTTGCGGGGTAAAGGGTGATGACAGCTTCTTCGGCACTTGGTAGGAAATTAACGGCTGGCCCTTCTGTTGGATCACCAGCGGATCGGGCGCGAAGAATCAGGTCAGGCGTTGGCGCGGCGGTTGCACGCCGCCAGGCTGAAGGGCGCCTGCGTCGAAGACATCGACTATCGTACATCTCGCGGGTTGGACAAGAGCGTGACGCGCGGGCTGGCGCAGAAATAGGCGCGGGCTGCCAATCACGAGAATATCTTCGTGCTCGGACCCACGGGTGTCGGCAAGAGTGGTCTCATGAGTGCCGGGCGGAGAAAAGGGGGGTGCCGCCCCTTTGGCGGCGCCTATACGGAAATGGTCCATCGAACTCCGACTACGACCCCGATTCATTGTAGACTGAAGTCGTCGCTGGCCTCCGACGGCCCAGCCGAAAGGCTCTGATGATCAAGTGGGCTGCCCTCATTCCGTTGTGCGCGCTTCCAATGGCCGCCGTTCAGCCTAAACTGACGAACATCAGGCTTGATCACGTCACACACACGGGCGTACGAGTTCTGTGGACGGCGGATGCAAAGGGGGTCGCTCAGATCAAATTCGGAACGGCGAGCGGGAACTACCAGTACCGTTCCTACAATCTGAAGCCGGATCAAATGTCCGGTGCGATTGCGATTAACGCACTAAAGCCATCGACGACGTATTATCTTCGAATCGCCTTTCGCCCGAACGCCGGCAACGACGTGGATATCTGCCAGACGGACGAGTGCGGATCGACCGAACAGAGCTTTACGACCCTTCCGGAATCAGCAACGCACCCCGAGTTACCGGAGTTGCCGAAGACATTTAGAACGGATCCGCCAGACACCAGCGGTTACGTCATCCAGACCGTCAAACAGCTTCCGGACGGATCGTGCAACATCCAGCAACTGCTGGACGCGGCCACCTACGGAACCGTAATCGAATTGCCTCAGGGAATGACCTGTAAGGTGTTTCCGATAAAGGCGAACGATTCGCGCGGATACAGCCTGCGGGGGAAACCGCTCGATCCCAGTGCGGGGGGAAACATTGATTCGCCGAATCACCGGTGGATCGTGATCCGGACAGCGAAAGGCCCCGCGACACTGACGCCGCCTGGGGTGCGGGTGACGCCGCAAACGGCGGCTGCATTCGCCAAGCTCGAAGCGCAGAAGCCGATTGGGACAGGCGGAGAAGTGTTCTCTTCGGATCATCGCGGAATGGGGTCGCATCATTACCGGATCGAGATGCTGGAACTCACCCACACCAACTCGCCGGCGGTGTTTCCTCCGGACGGCGCGGATCCCGAGCCCGTCAGGTCGCTCATTGCGCTGTGGGGCCACGTGATCCCCTCGATCCCGACCCACATAATCTGTGACAGGCTTTACATTCATGGGCGGGGATTTCCGGCCAGGTTGAAGTTTGGCATCTGGCTGAACGGAAAATATGTCGCGCTGACTAACAGCTACATCGACAAGGTGGATTTCTGGAGGCCGTATAAATGGCCGGACGCGCCGCCACTTCTTTCACCCGACAGGCGAATGATCAGCGTGCCTGCCAAGAGCTTTCAGCGAAACAGGAATGAGACGCCGTGGACGATGACCCAGCCGGCGACGGTGGGACTTTCAGCAGATATCAACTTCAAAGGGACTTTTAGCGGATTCCTGGGGCCGAACGGCGTGGTAATCGAACATAAGGACGCCAATCCGGCGGCGCAGGCACAGGCGACTCTCTACTGCGTGAACTGCACATCAGTCAGGAAAGCAGCCGCCGATCCTCTCTTCACCGGGTATTACTGGTTCGGCGGCACGATCGCAGGCGGGCAGTTCACGATCACAAACACGCGCACTCAGGTCTGGGAAACGAGCATGCACCACGTGGAGGGCAGCCCCGGCATATACACCACTGACGGAGCAGGACCGTACTTAATAGAGAACAATTACGTTGAAGCGTACGGGTTCGGTTATTTCATCGACGGGGCGCAAGCAGCTCCAAGCCCCCACGATATTGTCTTCCGCCGCAATCATCTGTTTTGGAACCAGGATCACCGAATCACGTCGGCTCGCTCGAACGGTTTCTACTACTCGGTGCGAAACCTGTGGGAAATAAAGCGCGGCGTGCGGGTATTGGTGGAAGGAAATCTGTTTGAAGGAAACTGGTCAAACGTGAACAGTGGCTCATCAGTATTAATCAGCAGCCGGCCGGCACTGAAGCCCACGGACGAACAGGGAGTGCGGGACGTTACGGTAAGGAACAACATCATACGGAACGCGAGCGGCGGGTTCGCCTGCCAGGGAACGAGCGAACTAGCGAACAGTCCGCCCTCGACGGGGCCCGTACTGATTGCAAACAACCTGATCTACGGCATCGATCAGTTCGAGCAAAACGCGAACAGCCCGAACGGGATTGGAGACAACATAAGAATTATCAACGGATGCCACGATGTGGCGGTGAAGAACAATACGTTTGGAAGCAATATAGGGAAAAGGCCGACGCAGTTGGTGAGCGGGGCGGGGCTGTGGAGCGAAGGACTGGCGTTCGTGGACAATCTGCTCTATCTGAATCTGGGGGAAGGTAATTCAGGTGGCCTGACGATCGACCCCTCCAACGATTCGGCCCATCCATACATTCCGGCAATGACGCAGGGGAACTACAAGAACAATCTGGACAAGGCTTACGTCCGAATCGGAGCAGCAGTGGAGCCGAACTACAAGTTCACGAACAACGTGATTATCGGCGGGGTAAAGGGAGGGTCCAAAGCCGCGCTGACCGATGTCGACGGGAAGGACATGATGGGCTACAAGCCACAGTATCCATCAGGGAATTTTTTTCCGGACGGCCTGACGAAAGCGCAGAGAGAGGCGAACGTTAAGTTTACGGACGTGGCGCGGAACAACTACCGGTTGCGCCCGGACAGCCCGTACCGGGCGGGCGGCGCGCATCCGGCAACGAACGGAAAAGACATAGGCGTCGATTACGACGAACTGGAACCGGCGTTGGGTTTGACGACGCAGGTGGCGGCCGCGGCGGCGGGAGCGGACGCCGCTGTGTTCTCCTTTACGGCCCCAGACGCGCGCGCCTGTTACGTGGAGACGAGCCTGGATGAGTTTCTTACGTTTAAGCGGACGGCGGATAGCGGGGGCGGCCGCTTGCGAAAGGTGACGGTAGGAAACTTGCAGCCGGACGGGAAATACGCGTACCGCATTGTATGCTATTTCGAGCAAGTCAATGACACGGCGCATCCTAATGCTTATTTACCGGGTCAGATCACGAACGGCACGTTCACGACGCGAACCGGCGAAGCGCCTCCCCCGAAATAGGTATCCAGGGTGACAGGCAAGAAATGCTCCGCGGCCGGCGACGCTAAACTAGAGCGCAGGCTGCCCAGCCGATTTCAGAGTTTTCCCAGCGCCGGCACGTTCCCACGGAAATGGGGTTGGGACTTCGGACGCACACCACCCGGCCCCGGCCTGTTACCCGGCCCAACCGCTGGTCCCGGTCCCGATGCCGCTAGTGTGTCCTTAGTACCTAGTTGCATAAGTCAGAGTACTTGGCTTTGGGGCCGGAAGGGAACACGACTGCCTTCTTCCATTCAAACGGCGCTGCCTTTTCGTTGTAGACTTCAACAAAGTCGTCGATCGCTTGCCGCACTTGCCGCGGCG
>SXGS01338364.1_pt1 | contig 21967 bp, 23 predicted proteins | sample 3174681 | NCBI WGS metagenome assembly SXGS01 (sample SAMN11356861, study PRJNA531348) | freshwater metagenome | isolation source: freshwater sample F1-80 | place: China: Fuxian Lake, Yuxi | collected 2017-12-25
ATGCTTGAGACTGTCGGTGGGCACATGATTGCAGAGGCCCTTACCAACGCGCCGAGGCTTGAGACTGTCGGTGGGTACATGCGTGCAAACGCCCTTACCGAAACGCCGAGGCTTGAGACTGTCGGTGGGGAGATGCGTGCAAAGGCCCTTATCAACGCGCCGAAGCTAACTAAAGTTAACAGAAGGGATGTTGATCCAATAGTTCCAACGGTCCCAATTTCAAACAATCCCGACGAAATGGCTTTGGCTGCTAGTTTGGAGATGCCGCTTCCACCTACAGTAATTACTGCGCTCAAAGAAGGCAACTTTGCCGAGGCTATGGAGCTGATGGCAAAGACCAAAGACTTTCGTACCGCTAGACTGGCAAGAACGCTGCTTAACGCGGCGGTTAATCCCAAAGTTGTGGTGGTCAAGAACCTGAAGAACGAAGAAGGCAACGCGGTTGCGGGGCTGTATGACCCTCGCACCAACACAATCCGGCTGGACTCAGTTACCGGCATGTCAGCGCATACCTTGATACATGAAACCGGACACGCCGCGCTATCACATGTACTGGACAACAAAAACCATCCGGTTACCAAGCAGATGCAGCAACTGTTTGACGCCGTGGTGCCGTCACTGGATACGACCTACGGAGCGGAAAATCTGCAAGAGTTTGCGGCTGAGGCGCTAAGCAATCCTGAATTTCGTGGAAAACTTAACAGCCTAACTCCTGCAGGAAGCAACATTTCTGCGTGGCAACGGTTCCAGAATATAGTAGGCAACTTCTTTCGCAAGCTCTTTGGTGTTTCAGGTAAACCCACCGAAAGCGCGATGGACCGGGTAGACCGGCTTATCGACCAGATACTGTCTCCGGCACCGGAGTCAAGAGACGCGGGTAGTCTTTACGCAATAGCGCAGAGCAAAACCAAGACCACAAAGTTTCTTGATTCAGCCGCCGAGTTTATTTCAAAACTGCCCAAAATGAACCAAGAACGCGCAGACAAGCTTCACAGATTTATTACAGAGTCCCCAAAAGAAACTGTAAACGCAGTTCTTTCTATCTTGCCACTTAATCTCCTTAGCGATGCAGCAAAAAACCATGTTCGCGGGGCCGAAACAATAAATAGCCTAAACAATCAAAAATCTGCGGATATTGCTAACCGCAATGAAGAAATTACGGTGTTAGTTACTCGCGCAAACAAATGGGCTGCAAACGCAAGCAAATCCACGTTGCTAACCTTTAATAATGTGGTGTACGACAGCACTACTGAGGAGGTTGATCCAACCCGTGCTAGGACTTACTACGAAGCTAAACCCGACAAAGACGGAAATATTAGTTTAGAAGCAGCAGCAGACGCAACAAAAAAACTAGCGGCATACGACCGGATATATGCCGAGTACACAAAACTAGAACCCAACGATAAAGCTATGTATGTTTTGCTACGCAATGCCTACAAAGAAATGTACAAACGGGTAAAAGAGTCCCTTAGTTCCAGAATTGATGAGGCTTTGGAAAACACGCCAGACAATGTAAAAATAAGAAACAAGCTGTTTGCAAAACTGCTAAGCCGAGGTGGTATAGATCCCTACTTTCCGCTAACGCGTGAAGGAAATTTCTGGCTTGCGTATAACTTCGTGGACTCAAACGGGCAGCGAGACCGGGCTGTCCAAGCATTTGAAACCCCACGGGCGCGGGACCGCGCACGGGTGCAATTGGAAAATGACCCAAAGCGCAAAGAGCAACTTGAAGCGAGTGCCGAATCTGGACTGGACAAAAAAGCCGTAGACGCACTGAGCAAAGTAGAAAATTACAGCAACATAAAAAACATACCTTACAACAAATTTCCACCTACTTCGTTTGTTAACGACGTTATTAAAATTCTAAAAGAAAATAACGCAAGCGAAGCTAGCATAGAAGACGTAGTCAATTTGTTTGTAAACGCACTGCCTGAAACCTCGTTTGCCAAGGGATTCCAACAACGTAAAAACACACCCGGTTTTAACCGCGATGCTATTAGCGCAATAAGCAAAAAATTGTTTGCCACGTCTAGTCAAATTGCAAACATGGAATACGCTCCAAAGTTTAATGCAGTAATGAAGGACATGCGCGACGACATACTCGAAATGGGGAGGTCGGGAAAAGACATTTCATACGCACGTATTTATTATGAGGAATTTAAAAAACACGTAGCGCTTATCAACAACCCAACAATTACAAACCTTTCAAGGATTTTTACGTCTATTGGGTTTAACTGGCTGTTGGGAGCTAACGTCTCGTCTGCGTTTGTCCAGCTACTCCAAGTCCCTATGGTTACGCTGCCCTATCTTTCGGGGGCGTACAACAAAAACTATGCGGATGTGTTTTCAGAAATAACAGCGGCTTACGGCGAGTTTATGCAGACCGGCACTAGAAAAACAACTCAGGCGTTTGGGGGCGCGCCCTCTGATACTGAAACCCGAAAAGCAATGTTGTCGCTAGCCAACGTTGGTCCGGGTCATCCGCTTTACAAAAAGTACGAAACGCTTATAAATACGCTAAAAGAAAATAACTTTCTCGGTTCGTCAATGACGCAAGACATATTGCAAGTGCCTAATACTATAGGGCTTGGGCAAAAAGTTAATTTTTACACAAGTTGGATGCACCACCATTCAGACCAGATAAACCGGCAGGTTACAGCCATAGCTACGTACAATCTTGAACTTGCAAAGCTTAAAGCCGAAGGTAAAAAGGGGGTAGATGCTCAAATAGAAGCCGCTAACGAGGCCGTATACGTAACGGAGATGACCCAAGGGGGTACTTCGGCAACGTCTGCGCCACGCATCGCCCAAAATTCGCTTGGACGTGTGCTCTTTATGTTCAAACGATACGGTGTAATGATGCTGTACCTGCAAGGAAAGACGTTACGTGGTGCGTTGGCAGGCGAAAGTAAAGGCGTCAAAAGGGCGGCGATGCAGCAGTTTGCTGGAATGACCGGCATGGCGGCGCTGTTTGCAGGGCTGCAGGGGTTGCCGTTCTTTGGCATCGCCGCCCTTGTTTACAACTTGTTTAAGGACGATGACGAAGACGATCTGGAAATGGCTACCCGCAGAATGTTTGGCCCAGTAGCAACGTACGGACCGTTTAGCTATATTACTGGCGCGGACATCTCGCAACGGGTTAGCGCAACCGACTTGTTAGTCAGGGAGATGAGGACAGGAGACAGGGCAACAAATATGACCATCCTTATGGAGCAGCTACTCGGCCCAGTTTACGGCATAGGTAGTAGGATGGAGCGAGGCTTTACCCTGATGGGCGACGGATATCTGGCGCGGGGCGCTGAGCAGGCAATGCCGGTTGCACTGGCTAACCTTTTAAAATCCTACCGGTTTGCAACCGAGGGTGCCCAGACGTTGCGAGGAGACCCTATAACCTCAGACATAGGCCTTGGCGCAGCAGGCCTACAACTTTTTGGATTCTCCCCGTACGATGTTGCACGGCAAAACGAAATCAACAGTCGGCTCAAGGGTTTTGATAAATATGTAACGGGTAAACAAAGCAAACTGGCGCGGAAATACTACACTGCAGGCCGAATGGGAGATTACGAAGAACAAGCCGAAATCAGAAAAGAACTTCAGGAGCTGTTTGCCAAGCACCCGGGGCTTGGCAGCGTGCAGGATTATCTGCAGCGATCAATGGAGTCGCATAGAAGGTCTACAATAAAAATGATTAACGGAATAACTGTTAACGAAAAACTTCGCTCTGAATTGTTGCGTTACGCAGAAGATCTACAGTAACAAAAAGCCCCCCGGCATTGCGCCGGGGGTAAGCTCATGGAGGGAGCACGTAGCCAAGAAAGCTACTAACAGTACTATATCATACGAGCCTCCAAAACCGCATTCCATATTTACCCGCCTCAATTCTAGGGTAGCCTTTAACTGTTATTTGCTTGCGTTTAGCTATGTCCTGTACTTGCGAAAGCAGTTTGGTTAAGTTTATAGCAGGAACAAACACAGATGTGCCTACCTCCAGCATCTCCCACTCAATAGCAATAGGTAGCCCATCAGGCGCGACAACGTCGTTATGAAATTTAGGTAGCGGTACCAAGGGAAAACTCTGACTCCTCATCTACAAACAAAGAGCAATCCAGAACCAATACGCGGTCAGCAGGCAGGTTCATGCGGGTGCCTTTGCCCATTCGTTTTCGCTCTTTTACCGCCTTGGTTTTACCCTTAGCCAGCTGGTCTTCGACTGTATAAAAATTCAAATGCTGCTTACTGCACCAGTCTTTAAACGGTTTTATCATTAAATACAGCTTTTTAACGTCGTACTCGTACCGGGCTACCAACGCTATGCGGGGAGTGCTGTCCGGTATAATCAAAACCTCTGTATCGCCGTGGCAGTCTCTGCCGTCGTCGGTGCTCTTAATGCGCAGAATGTTGTTATAGTTCTCGGCTAAGTAATTGTTCAGTAGCGTCTCTACCCCTACGTTTAATTCATTGGTGGCATCTTTGGTCTTTCTCATGGCGTGTATTAGCCAGTCCACGATAGGTGCTATCGCAAAATTATGTAGCCCCAACCGTTTAGCGATAATCAACCCCGTAATGCTGCAAGCCGCCTCTGCGGAGTAAAAACGTTCCTGCGCGGTAAGTCCTATGGCCCTATCCAGCTTCTCCATAGTAACTTTGAACAAGCTACGTACATCCGCTAGGTTTTTTATAACGTACTGCATAAACGGAATACATGCAGTTCCGTAAGTCTGTTTTATCCGCATCGAAAGTTCGTCGGTAACAGCCTTGTCAGGTAGATCAGCCTGAGTAACATGCAGTTCAAACACCCGCATTGCCTCGGCTCTGGACACAGCCTTCCAACTAGAAATTATCTCGATGAGGCTTCTGTTGCCGGTAGAAATACATAGTTGCTGCCAAGCATGCCCGCGAATGCGCTCCACATTAGCACTTCTACCAAGCCTATTGCGCTGATGACCATGCGTATAGTCCTTTAACATCTTGCTTAGATCCTCAGCTTTAGACGATGTGATCTCGTCAAGAGGCAGAACAATGTTCTTGTAGAGCTCGGCGCGGTTCATCCGGGTGTTAGTTGTGTCATTCTCGGTGGTCATGAGCTCTTCGGGGTTACCCCAAATACTAGACGCGCAGTGCATGACTGTAGTCTTGCCAAGCCCGGTGCCTTCACTCCACAAATGCACCATCGCAGCGTTAAGCGCCGTAAACGCCATAAGCGGAGAACCAAACCCAATGCCAATTGCGAACTGATGCATTTCAAATCCGGGCCGGTTAAAAAATTCAACCGTCTCTTCCCATTCTTCTAAAGTGCCCCGTGAACGAAAATGCGGAAATAAACGCGCTGTTGCTTTAGATGGGGGGTTAAACTCAATCCTGTCAGCAAATATTTCTTTATCCCCCACAACAAAAGAACTCAACGTTTCGTCTGTCCAGCCAAACTGCCGCTTTGAAATATCTGCAATGGTGCTCATTTGCAAGTGATTTACCCAGTCGGACATGTAGTACATGAGCTCGTCGATTTTGACGACGGCAACACCATTGGCGGCAACGTGTTTGCGAAATTCTTCTTTCGAACCAATTGCTGTCAAAGGTAACGTAAACTCTCTCACGCCGTCTTTGGGTAAGTGCAGCCTCACCAATACTGACTCCCCAAACTCAACGTCTACCATACGCCGCACTACGTAGATGTCGTTGTGATATATAGGTACCACGATATCCGCGTCCTCGCCGCGTACGCGCTTCGCCACCCCGCCGTTCTTTGGTCGCAAGTACGGCGGCGGATATTTAGGGATTACATACGTCTGCGCAGGCGCAGTAGGCACGTCTGCAAGCTTCTCCACAACAGTGTTATCTGCTGCTGTGGCCTCCTCCATCTCGCGGCCCAGTACGATGGGAGAGCGTATAACGCCCCTGTTTGGACACCCTTCGCAGCCGCCGGGGCTAAGCTTCTCAAATGTGGCGCAGGTGTATGGGCCCTTGGTTTCAGAAGCTTTCTTCTCGGTATAGTTAGCATCGTAGTCCAGATGCTTCTTGGATATCAGGTGTATTGCCTTGCTCCGGTCCACGCAATAGTTCGCAACAGACAATGCCGCCCTCCACAGCGGCTCTTCTATGCCTGCCTGCTCTGCGTAAATATGTCCAATCTGCTGACACCCAACACCCTTAGCCGTTTTAAGTATGATGATTTTAAATTTGCTGACAAAGCTTCCAAGTAGCGCCTTGCTAGCGTCGTTCATTTCCGCAGGTGCAAACTTCTTGCTGTGGGGCGTATTGCCTAGAATCTGACCCCACTGCGCTGCCGTAGTAGGACCGCTGTCACTGAACAACACCTCCACCGGCTTGGGTGGCGCGTCCTTGTAGTTAAGCGTTCCGGGCACCCGCAAGATACGCGCAGCGTCCGCAGTAACTACAGGGTCGGCGTACAACTTGTGCTTGTCGCACAAATCTTTCAGCCGAGAAGCCAAAGGCACCCACTCATCTACCGGGATTGCATCTTGAAGCGCCCAGTAGACATGCACCCCCCTGCCGGAGTTAACCAACAGAGGGCGTGGTATCCCTGTAGTTTTACAAAATACTTTTAATGCATGAACAGCTTCAACTTGTGTGGTGTACGGTTTGCCAACGCCGCAGTCCAAATCGAGGAACAAGGAACGCATTGCCTGCGCGTTCTTAACCTGCCTTGACGACCCGTCTTTGAATGTGGCAAGGGCGTAGTAAGAATCAAATCCATTGTTTTGTAGCTGTTTAGCAGCGTCTACCGCCGCCTCTAGTGTGGGATAGAACTTCTGTACCCTTGAATCTTTCTTCAAACCCACTACGCAATAGAAGCCCGTTTCTGCCAACACAGCACGTAAAAAGTCTAGTGTGCCCATAGCCCGTCCGTGGCTGCGCTCAAAGAAGATAAAGCCCCCGTAACTCTGGGGGCTTTGCCTACAACTTTATATTAGTTCTAGTCGTCCCACTCGCTGACCAAGTCCTCAAGTTTGGGCGCAACTAAAGGCTTCTTGGCAACGACCTTCTTTGGCTCTTCTACCACTGCCTCGGCGGCTTCTTTAGCGTCGTCCTTCCCAGCATTGGATCGTGGCAGTTGCTCAGGGACCGCTACTGCAGCCTTACCAAACAGGGGCGCGCTACGGGGAGGGGGTGAGACGCCATCAGTCTGGGCAACATTCATCGTAACTGCCGCAACCGCTTCTGGCGAGTCTCGTAGCTCAGCAACAATCTCTTTTTCTTCGTCGGTTAAGATACGCACGGCGCTGAATATCAGCTTGGGCTGTGTCGAAGCTGTATCGAACCGCACCTCGGTAATAATGCTGGTAATCGGCTGGTTGTGCGCTTTCAAGTGCTGCGCATATTTTTGCAGCGGCATCTTGCCGGGTTCACCGTCACCAAATATAGACGTAGCCGGGGCAATCAACTGATACACCTCACGACCATTTATACCGCCCTCAAGCATAACTGCAAGCCTGCGTTGGAACCTGCAGGCGCGAGACTCTCCCTGCCCACTACCCTTGACGTTCTGGGGGCATGACGCGCAGTTGGATGCCTGCTTCTCCCTAGCCTCCTCGTCTGGCCTCTGACCATCAGAGGTCCAGCACACGGGAGCAACCTTCTCGCCCTCTACATAAACTCCGGGAAAATACTGACGCGAATTGTGCGCAGCCACACGGACAACGACTATGTTTACGGCGCGTTCATCACTAGCGCGAAATTCTTTACCGCCGAGCATTTCACGAAAGACCCCACCCTTGATAGATATGCGCCGCATCCCGCCACTTCCTCCGGCGAGGGCGTTTGTGTCAAGGTCCATCGGCCCTGCTACGGCAGTAAGAGATTTTTCGCCTTTAAACAACTGAACATTAGACATTCGTTTTCTCCGTTAAACATCTTGATCGGGGTTGATTGCCGGGGCTCCTACCGGTGCAACAGCTGCTATAACTGGCTGCACAAGTCCGGCGTTCTGCTTGAATACGGCCTCTATGTCCGCAAGCTTTAAGCGATATACGCCACCCAACTTCAAAAATGGAATTGCGTTGGCTTTGATCCAAGTGCGAACAGTTGCTTTTGATACTTGATAATACGCGGCTATTTGCTCAATGGTATGGTACTTGTAACAATCGTTATGTAATGCTTCTGGTCTATCCATTACTTTCTCCTGATGGTTATAATGTGTTCGCTAGATGCGTTAAGCCCCGGAGGAACAAGCTCGGGGTTGTCAGCAAGAAACTCCTTCACAGCCCCCTGATGCAGCCGCTTCTCCAACAGATACGGTGCCCTCTGCTCTAGCACAAACTTGTGAAAGTTCTCCCAGTCTGCAGTCGAGTACACGGTGCGCACCGTGCGGTAAGCCAATCCATACGATGTTCTGATGCTCTCGACACCATGAGCCTTGCAGTGTTCAAGCAGCGCAATCTTAACCACCTTCATGTCATTCTCTACCCGCTCAACGTCCTGCTGAAGTGTCTCAAGCCTGCCCCGCATCTTTGTATAAATGCGCATCAACTGATCCGGGGGTGGCGGTACTACCTGCTCTTGGACTAAAGCATTCATTCTGATTCTCCATAAGTTAGACTACTATGTTTTTGTTATTATGGGCGCAGCATACTACCAACCAAGCACCTACGCAAGCGTTTTGTTGTATAAGTCTACTAGCCGTGCATGCTGGTGGTCTTTGTTATCTAACAGGTTATATATATGCCGCTCTGCAGCAGAACCTTGTAACCGCACAACCGTGACCGGGTTCTTCTGCCCGGTCCTGTGCACACGGGCGTTGGCTTGTGCGTAGATCTCCAATGACGGTGTTGGCCCCCACCACACCACCGTGTCTGCCTCCGTAAGCGTGACACCATGCGCCGCCGCCTGTGGCTGGATTATGAGTATGCGAGGGTCTTCGGTTTCTTGAAACCGTTTGAATATACTAGCTCGTTCCCCTGCCGCAACGTCACCTCGTATTACTTCCGCCGAATAGTTGTCGGCTGCAAGAGCACTACGCAACACATCAATAGCGTGTCTAAAAAGAACAAACAGCAGCACTTTGTTTTTAGTTTCATCAATAACTTCTTTAAGCACCTTGTATCTATTTTTAATATCAAACAACAGCACCGCCCCGCTATCGGAGTAGGCCGCACCACAGGAGATTTGAAGCAGCTTGTTTAAGTTTACCGCCGCGTTCACGGCAGTTACCTCCTCCCCGGACGCTTGTACGATCATCTGCTTACGCATCGTGTCGTAAAACTTCTTTTGCTGGGGAGTAAGTTCCACGTTACGAATAACATACGTCATGTCGGGTAGATCTGAGCACTCCTTCTTTGTATGCCGTATGGCGGGTTGCAGGACCGCATGGACAATGCGCTCTGATTGTGGTTTGGGTACCCACTTAAACTGGCTGATTTTGTGCATCACCATGTCTTTGAAAGACGTGAAGTACGGAGGCACACCCTTCGGGTTTACCAACTTAGCCAGCCCATACGCCTCTACTGGTGACTGAGCGGCGGGAGTGCCTGTCAGCATCCACAACCACGTATCGGGGCGCAGCAGGCGGTTAAGACACTTCCAACGCTTGGTTGTAGTTGTCTTGTACGCATTGCACTCGTCAACGACTATAAGGTCAAACGCGGCGTTAGCAATCTCGCGCTCAACTATTTCGATGCCGTCGTAGTTAATAATTACAAACGAAGCATTGCCTTCGATCACTTCCTTGCGTTTCTTGGCGCTACCGTAGGCAATATCTACGGATCGATGCATTGCAATTTTAAACAGGTCAACTTGCCACGCCGCTTGCATAACAGACAACGGGCAAACAATTAACACGCGCTTTATACGCTGAGTCTTCATCAAGTAATCTGCCGCCCAGATTACGCTTCCGGTCTTCCCGGTGCCCTGCTCCGACAGGCAAAACGCCCTGCGATGTAGCGTAAGGAATGCAGCAGTTTCTTTCTGGTGCGCAAACGGACTATACACTCCGGGCCAGTTGTAATGCCCAAGAATCGGAGACGGAACACCTTTTATTTTCAGGTTTTTCAAAACCTGCGCCTCGTCCAACCCCCAATTCACCAACACTTCGTTAGAACCTAGCAGTTTGCTTTTTGGTATGACTGCTGAAACCCGCTCCGGATGCTTTAGATTAAGCAGCAGAGCTTTATTTGCTATTATTTGCATGCCGTCTCCATGTCCTTGTAGATAACACAAACCAAAAAATAACCGGGTAAACAGGTTTCCCGTGGTTTACCCGGTACAGACTCCCATACTTAAAAGGGGATGTATGTGTCTGCTGACGTGGTTATAGCCCACTCACGCCTTACGGCTTACTACCTAACGCTGTTTCTTCTGCCCGTTCCTGCTGCGGTTCTTACTAGCACTCTCTAACTTATACCCGTCAGCGTTGGTGCCCCCCTTGGACAGCATTTTGTTATGGGACACGTCTTTACCGCTACGGTCAACACCTTTGGCATCCAGTGCTCGACGTGCCCGTTGGCGTTCCATTCTGTCAGGCAATTCTTTACGCTTTTTCTGCAACACGTATTCATGCTTGTACGGACGCGGTGACTTTGTATACGGCATAGACTCTCCTAGCTATTGGCCCCGTTGTGAGAACAACTTACCACCGCGCAGTGTTTGCGACACAACCCACTGGGGCTTGGGTTCCACACATTGTTTGCGTAGGCGGCTTCGATCCTTGCGTACTTGCGCAACCACTTTTGCCATAGCGTTGGTTGCATCGTTGCGTCGTACCGGTCTTTCACAAGTGCGTTACAAGCCACAAAAAGAAGGGCAGCTCGTATTTTAGTAATCGTAGGGAAATGTTTAAATACCCCCAGCGACATTAACTCAAGCTGGCCGGTATCAGCATATTTAGTAGACTTCCCTGTTTTGTAGTCAAGAACCCTTGCTTCACCTGTTTTGTGGTCGAGAATAACCAAATCAATAATTCCCCGAAACCAAACGTTAGCATCAGCAAATCCACACGGCTCTAACTTTTTAGTCAGCCCCAACTTATACTCGCAGAGGCGCTCTCCGGGAAAAGTTTTCAAAGTGTCAAGCACATTTTTGACATAGTTAAAACGCCCCGGCAGCGGGGCATCTTCCTGCACATAATCTTCCGCCGCTTTATGGAAATCGCTACCGTAGGACATTGCCTCCGATACTGACTCCTGCACATCTTTCAACACCCGCAAATGATAGTATTTGCGTGGACACTGCTCAAAAAGTTTTATACTGCTGTGAGACTGCGCTGGAATACCCGACTGCTTATTAGCAATCTCCATAACGCGCCCCCACTCCAGATTCGCAGTTTATAGGTAGCCCCGCCGCCCAGTCAGGCACCGTGCGCATGCACCTCTCTGCATATGCCCGGGCTTCGTCCGCCTCGTTCTCTGGCGCAAGACAGGCAACAGCGTCATGTACAGTCAGCACGGGGGGGTATCGCTTGCTAATATTAATCATCTGTTCACCAACAACAATACGCGCTAGCGCCTGAACCGCGTTCTCAACCACCTTGCCACCGTATATGTTAACGTTGCCACGTCGTGTCTTGTAGTTATACTGCATACCCTTCTCTCCACGCTCAGCATACAACCCCTCGTAGCGCATAGACAATCCACTGGGCAGCAGAATTGCTTTTTCTTCAGGCAATACTCTGAGAACACCCCCCAAACCAAACGCGGTGACAGCCCCCTGCAACATGGCGGTCAACACAAACTGCCCCTGCCTCCATAGATTAACCACCGCGCCGTTTGCCTCGCGGTAGGCTGTGATAATTCGTCGGCACTCCTCCAAGGGCACATCCACACCAAACGCCTTCAACTGCCCCATAAACTTGGGTGCCCCCATGCCGTATCCAGCACCCAAAACAGTTGTTTTTCCTATGAATCTTTCGACGTCAGTTACCTTGCGAGGGTCTTTGTCGTAAATACGCGCAGCCATTAACTTGTAAGGGTCGTATTGGAAGTCCTTCTTGTCTACCCCCGCTGCCATTTCGACGTTGTTTCTTTCAAACACCTTCACCATGTCGCTTTGCTGTGCCAACCATACCAATATACGCGCCTCGATCTGCGAGGAGTCGCAATCAACAACAACGTACCCGGCAGGTGCCACGATAGCGGACTTCAGCTTACCACTGTTCTTGCCACGGGCTGGTAGATTTTGCAAATTAATGTTATCAGAGCCACCCCAACGCCCAGTATGCGCCGCGTAATATTTAAGTGGTACAGGCATAGAGCCGCGCTTGGCAATGCCAATAAACCGCTCTGTCCTAGTCTCCTCCAACGTGGACTTGACACCCAGACGAGCAGCCACAACAGCCTGCACCTGCTCATTGGGGTGCTCTGCCAGCTCCTTGAGTCCCCCGTCATTCTTGGCAAACGCCCACGTTTCCTTGCCGGTGATGGAACTTATTTTTACGGGAGGGACAACATCAAAAGACCTAAGCAACTCTGCAAACTGCGGGTTGGATAGCAGCGCCGCACCGTCTGCAAAACCACAGCTTAGCAAAAGTGCCTCCTTGCGGCTGCGCACCTCTATCAGATGCTGCTCCAGCAGCGGCAAATCTAACTCCAACTTAGGCTCCGTAAACATGCGCGTCGTAAGGTCAATCAACTTAAACTCCCGCTTGGGAAACCCCTTACTAGACATCACGCCAAACAACTTGTAAGTCAGGGTCGTGTCGTTGACGCAGTAATCACCGTACCGACCAAGTTCTTCGGCATTAAAATCAGCGCGGCGCTTGCCCAAAGCGTTCTGCACCTCCGTACCCTTCTCGCCTAACTCGTAGCGGTCAGCCAACTTGGCAAGAGAGCCGCCAACGTTTACCCCGTGCAGTGCTCTGCCCATACACAGTGTGTCCAACCAAAACTTGGGGCGTATATCGTAGTGCCAGTTTAAGATCGCACCATCGAACCCCGCGTTGTGTGCAAGCGCGAAAGAGTCCTTCCACGGGAACCGCTGCAACCACTGTTTTATCTGCGCATGTGTGCCACTAGCCCACTCAGCGTCACCACCGTCTTCCTTGACTGCCACGCCAATGGTCTCAAAACGCGGGTCACGGATGTACTCTTCGGTGGTGAGTTTGGTAAGACTGTACTCTTTGTCGTAGTACGTTTCAAAATCAACGGTCAATATTTTCATAAACTTTCAGCCACGAGCCAAGTTGATCGATGTTTGTTTCGTTAATAACAATACACGCCCCCCCGGCTTTGCGTATCAACTGCATTGCGCGTTCCTGTAACGCCGTAGGCTGATTGCCCCGTGCTTTGCACTCGATACCAAAGAACCGTCCGCGCCAACAAACAATAAAGTCAGGAGTGCCTGATACCCCATACCCGCCGGTTACGGGCATAGTGTAGTACGCGCCAAACTCTCTCAGCGTCTCCCGTACTTTTTTCTTTACCTTGGCTTCAGGAGTCATGGACGAAAGAAAGGCGGCTCGTATTGCCCGTCTAAAAGTTTTGGTATCCGCCTGCTGCGCATAGATGGCAGCGCATACAGCGCATCGATCTTCCTCGCCACCCGATACGCCTCTGCAAGGTCGATAGTACGTCTTCCTCCGGGCAGCACCCATCCGGATATGCAACTCACAGAGGGACGCCCCGGGACGGAGGTGGTGATGGTTTTCGCTCCCCAGACAATTCGACCGTGCCCAAGTCTGATGTCGCGTGTATCGCAAAAATTAAAAAGCTCTTTCGTATGTGTGCTCATGCGGCCTCTAATTTGACAGCCCGTAGTTTTGATTGCGCAGCCCTGTACCGCTCCCAAGTGTCACGGACAGAGGTATTTGCGGAGTCGGTTGGCAGGAAAGGAAACTCTACGATGTATATTTTCCTCTGCCGCAGGTACGCAATCGCCAGCGCCAACTTTTCGCAATGCTTTGCTGTGTAGTTATTGTGCGCCGTGCTCATTTATTCTCCTTTGGTTTATGTCTGCCAGCGTTACCTACGCGTTTTTCAGCGTCTGCGAAGGGCGTGATCGAGAACACAGGTAAAACAACAATCGCCTTTTTGTGCGCGGCTTTTTGTTTCTTGGTCATTGCCCCCACGAAGACCCTCATTTGCCAGACATTACGGATATCAATTTATCCAGATAGTGCCGCGCCTTCTTCAAATCCTCCACACCACCTTTCTCCTTATGCCGCGCAACATACTTGACCACGTTACCACTGAAGAACCCGAGATTCCACGAATGGATAGCATCCCACGGCTGAATACGCTTGTTCAAGTAGTGCTTCCCGCCAATCTGTACCTCGTTGGAACTGTCAGAAATCTTCCCCAATTCTTTCTGTTTTTGTTTTTGTTTATACCTAAGCTTGCTCACCATCGTTGAATTGCAGCCGGGTACAAGCCTAACAATGTCGCCGTTAGTTCTACCTGCGTCCAACAACCCACGAATCATCACAGTTTTAATAGACGGCTTTCTCATAGAGCCTCCGGAACTGGTATAAAAAAGGGACAAACCGACAAAGTGTCGGAATGTCCCAACCTTGTACTATTTCTCAACCCAAAACACCCCCTCCTCTACCTTCATGCCAACGCCATCAACATGACCCCCGTCGTCCAGCGTCCTCAAGACTGCCACCTTCTCCACAATATACTGCGGCACCTTCGACATATCGTGGGTCACTGTAGTGAGGGTGGGGGTGATATCACGTATGTTCTGCATCTCAACGCACTCCACCACAACACCCCCCGCACGTTCAATAAAGCGCACCAACACGGCATCGACACGTTTCATGTGCTCGGACTTGGACAGCTGCATGGCCTCGTCCATGTTATCCGCCAAGCACTTAAACTCTGGCGTGTTGAACAGGACCCCCGCAGCCTTCAACGCACGTACTTCGTTGAGCAGTGCGTTGGAATTTACCCCGGCAACCAGCTCAGTTAGCATAAAAGATTTACTTGCGCTGGCAGCTTTTGATTTCTTGATTAGGGCCGGACCTTCCAGCAACGCAATCTCAAGCGTCGAATACGGGCTTAAATACTTCAGCGCATTCTTGACTGCCATCACAAGGCGCACAGATGCCTTTACGTGGTGGCCCCAGCTTTCAGGGCGATGCATGTTGTTGGTTATATTTCTTGCGCGAACCGTGTACTTTCCGATAGCGGCAATATCTAGTAAGACGTAGGGGCATGTGTCCAGACAGACCAGAACACCTGATAACGGGTCATCGGTACATAGTGGGGCGCGCTGTTGCGGTGCCCGAAACCTCAAAAGTGGAGAAACTTCCCGCAACGCATTGCCGTAGCGATGCAACGCTACAGTGACAGGCAGACCATCCAACCAATACCCCCAACCCTTCGCAGCCATTATAGCTATGCTTTCACGCTCGGACGGCTGTAAAGGAATAAGATCGCGTACCGCTGTATGCTTGTACATAATGGATTCCCCTAAATCGTGATGTGAACGACCTGCCCGTTGGTAGGAGCCGCCGACTTGTTGTTGAGTACGCACCAGAGCAAGGGCGTTGACCACTCGCCGCCCCAGCTACCAACGTATCCATCTGTCAACATGACCACACATTCGGGCTTTATGTTGTGCTGCTCCATGTACTGCGTCACACACCGGGGATTAGTGCCCCCGCCACCTTCGGGCTTCGTTGTGCTTGCCAAACTATCAAGGTCAGCCGTCTCGTATACTTCTTCGCGGCACACCGTTGTGTCCCAGTATAGTAATCTGACTTTGCTGGGATGTAAAGCCCGACATATCCCTACCACTTCCCCCAAGAACTGCCCAATAAACTTAGCGCCTATTGACCCAGATACGTCTACACCGATGACAATTTCACCCATCTCGTCAGTCACACCGGACGGTAGATAGTCCCCGCTCGCTATGCTGCGGCGGTGCACCTTGCGCCACGATGAGTAGTCACGCCCCGCGACAACCTTCTGCAGAAACTCGCGCAGCACGTCTTCCCACATCACCTGTGCGGCTAACAAGTCCTGCACAAGGCGTTTACCCCCACTCCCGGTACGCCCTGCGTACATTGCACCCTGCCTGATGGCATCGTCAATATCACGTGCCACCTCGTTCACCTCTTCAGCAGACAGCTTACCTGCCCCCTTCCAGTCGTGCTCATCGAAGCCGCCCTCGCTATCACCCTCACCCGCGCTCCCACCCTCACCCGCGCTCTCACTCTCACCCGCGCTCTGCTCCTTCCTGCTTTCCTTCTCCTTGCGCAGGAGGGCATACACCTGACCCGCATGCAGCCCACGGAACCGTTCATCCAGCAGCCCCCCCTTGGGCATCGTAATGAACCCGCGCTTGGCATCTATGTCCACCAGTGTGAGGTTGTTCACATAATCACAGGCGCGACCCGCGCAGTCTGCGTCCTCCTTGAACAGGTGCTGCCACACGTACAGGTCTCGGCGCATCTTGTGGACCACCTCATGCAGGCGCAGGAAGCGCAACTCCGGATCGCTCAGCTTGTCACAGAACACGCGACCATACTTCTCGTTGCGCCCGTCTGTGCATGCCGTGGGCGTAGTCTCATCCACCACGCACTCGCCATACATCATCACCCCGATCAGCGCGTCATACGCCCCCATACCCTTGGACAATATTTTGGATGTGGCCTGCTCCAGCCGCTTCTCTACGGACAGTACCTCTCCGAATATCAACATGGTGCCCCCCTACTTCTTGTCTGTTGCGTGGAAGTGCTGGTTCTGCAGGCACCAGTCGGTATACTTCTTGTTGGTCATCACCAACTCGCGATGCTTGTACTTCTCGCCGCGCACCGAATTGCTGAAGAGCGCCTGCTCCTGCGGAGCAAGCCGCACCATGTAGTCCATCCATCCGTTGATCCACGTCCGGTCCAGCGTGTTGAGTGTGCGCATGACCAACATGCACACCGCCGCTGGGTTGCTCGGAATCTTGGCACTCTTTGGGTTCTCCTTGATGTCCTCAAGGGTTGGCATTTCCTCCGCCACCTTGAAATAGCTTACCAAGTCAGCCGCACCCCGCACCCCCACCGTACCCGCCAGCGCAGCGTGGAAGGTGGTTGCGTCCATCTCATCCTTGAGATACATGATGTCCGATGCCGCCGCTGCAGACCTGTGCGTCCAGAACGACGTGCGCCCTACCGCCTTGGGGTGGTAGATATACGGATTGCCACCCTTGTCGAGGGGATCGTCGGGGTTGCTGCTCGTCACGTCCTCAAACGACTGGAACACCTGTGGCGTCTCCCGCAACACGAACGAACACATCACCGGATGGACGCCTGCGTTGATGGCAAAGTTCTGCACCCACTCCTCGGCTGTATCCTTGCGCATGCGCACCGTTATGATTGCGTTCCTGCTGTGCGCCGGGAAGATATCGCCAAGACCTTCCTGCCCCAGATTAGTTGTAGCGAACACATAACTATCCGGATGCAGCGGCTTGCCGTGCACCGTTCGCTCCAGCAGAATGCGCCGCACCCCGTTGATGATGCCCTTGTTCTTGCCAATCTCATCGAACATCAAAACTATTGGGCGCTTCAAATGCAACCCCAACTCCTCGTTGGGGACCATCGTCAGATACTCCTCGCCCGTCTCGTCCCACCGCATCACCTTGGGCGCACCCAAGTCCATCAAGTCCTTGTTGGTGCAATCAAAGTACACGAACGTGTGCGTGTCCTTGTGCTTTGCCGCCAGCATGCGACCGATGCTGGTCTTGCCCGACCCCATGTGCCCCTCGACCAGCACGGTGCGCTTCTTGCCAACAGCCTCGATGAGGCTGCTCACCTGATCTATGCTGAGGTCCAGCATGCGTTGATTAACGTTTGTCATGATGTAGTTCCCCTTTGGTTTGTGTTTACTTACCAGTCCATCGACTTCAAGATGGCATCGACCTGCTGCTTCACCTCACGGCGAACCTCGTTGCTGTGCCGTATTGCCTCCGGGTTCGCCGTTTCCAAAACGCTGCCTAGCTGCTTTGTAAGTGCCGACACGGCATCAATCTGCAGCACCCCGTTGTACTGCTCGACGTGCCCGTGCCAATCCCGCACGTTAGATATTAAAGTGTTGCGGAATGTCTTCTTGTCATCTTCGGCATAATCAAGACGCTCCGACATTTTGGACAGCACCTTCTTCGTGTTGTCCATTATCTCTGCGATAATGCCGTCCTTGACGTGCTGCATGTGCTTTACAAACCCCTCACGCATTACCTCCTGCGCCGCACCAGCAACCTTGTCGAACCCGTTCACCTCCGGCACCGGGACACGGGCGTGGTGAAACTTGAACATGCGAGCAATCCTGTCCTTGCCGGGGTACAGGCCCAAGTCGAAGGTGCTACCCGCCCGTCCCGCCACGTCCTGCAGGATGGAGTCGTAGTTAGCCTCGATATCCTGCACCACGTCCCAGAACTGCTGCTCCAGCCCCGTGATGCCCTCAACGTAGTCAGGTATCTTCGGAGTGACAAGGTAACGCTGCCCACTGTCCGAGAAGGGCACGGTCTTCTGCTTGTGCATGTGCCGGGCGCGCATCTCCAGAGTCTTGATCTCCCCGAACTGGCGGACACCGGGGAAGAGCCGCTTCACATACTGTCCACTGTCAGAGGTCGCATTCTCTGCAACGTGCACGTTGTCTGTGACGCGTGCGTCCTTGCGCTGTGGGTTGTACGCGCCGATGCTCAGCTCCGCCAGCACCCCGCCGGAGGCTAGGCTGGGCAGAGGTAGCGCGTTGATGCCTTCAATACTCATAATAGCGTCCATGATTCCCTTTCCTTTCGGTTTAGTTTCTTCAAGACATTACGACAGGATGTCGCTTTGTCCCCGCTTACTTAACTAACACAAACAGTATATCACAGGGTATAAACAAAGTCAAGTGTTTGTTATTGTTTTACATTCTTTTGCACTAGGTAGCTCCTGCGGAACAAGCACCCTCCAGAATAGCGACCACCGCCGCGACTAGCGCGAAGACCCACAGAGCAAAGCGCAGCTCGGCAGCACGGTGAGCATCAGGGCCGGTTGTAAATATCCGCCTGAGATCATTCATGGTCGTAGCGCCATGTTTCTTCGGCGTAGTCTTCAGCCAGCGCCACCAAGAACTTATCCTCTCGGAGAGCTTTTCTAACCACCGCCTGAAAATCATCTAGCTGGTCCCGGAAATCAATGCCCTGCGCCACGGCTGCGGCTAGGTGGACAGCTGCGGCGTGATGGTTCTCCTCGATTTCCTGCTCAAGCAGGAAGTCAGCGGCACCCCTGCGGGGCCACTGCCCGGAGGTCATGATCGTGTCCACGACCTCCTCCAGCGCCAGCTCATAGTCCCGCGCCGAAAGAAGTAACTCAGGAACATCACTAAGCCGCTCGGCTAAGTCGGCGGGCATAGCGCTAGGCATCTCTTGTCTGCTCATTTTCTCTCCCAAGGTCTCCGTACATTGATTAGCCGTCGCCGTAGCTGCCGACGCTTATCCCGGTACCTCTCACAATCTGTTCGGCCTGAGGCAGGTTCGGGTCGTTCTTCAGAAATGCGCCCGCCTCGATGAAGCCGCGAAGGCCGTCGTAACAACGGTAAATCCACAGCCCCTCCCACAGCGTGCCGAAATTGCCATAGCCGGCATGATGGAAATCGCCAGAGTCCTTGAGAGCTTTCAGTTCGTCGAGTGTCATTATCTTTCTCCTTTAATTGTTAACCACGAAACCGGAAGTGTCTCTGCGCGCTCGCCCCTTGGCGTACAGGGCAACGACCACACCTTCGGGGTCAACGTGGCGCAGGTCGGAGTCATCACCGTCCACGCAGGGCCTACCGTAAAAAGTCGCAGGAATCGAGGCACGGCTGCGGAACACCACCGCAATTCGGCGCAGCGCGGCGTTTACTTGCGCCTTTTTGACAATGGGCTGGAACTCGGGCACGTCGCTGTACGAGAAGGTGAGGTCATAATTGGCTGGCAGGTTCCGCCGGTTTGGGATTTTGGTGTAGTCGTAGAACTGCACCTGCGGAAACGCAATCATGACGTTGGGGTACTCTACCCCGTCCCGGATGCAGGGCTCCTGCTCCCAGCGAATATCTGACGTACCGTTGAGGCGAACTAGGGGGATAAGGTGCATCTTGCTTGCCTTGCGCATGAGTGCACGGATGCTGAAAATAACATCTGCCATGAATGCTGCCCGGTCCAGCATGAACCGGCGAGTCTTGGCAATTCGCGCCGCCTGTACACTATTGAAGGCACCGCGCCCCGCAGTGTTTAAGCAGGGAGCCTTACACTTTGCAAGAACCGCCATAGGGCACACGTTAATCGGCAGCTCTGGAGTGGATGCGCTGTCGGCGGGGGCAAGATATAACACGCCTGTCATGTATCCGTATTTCTGACCCTTTACTGTCTTGGGGTTGGTATCGATACTAAATAGTTGCTTCATGTGGACTCCCTTTTAATTTAAGACAATTCGACACAATGTCGTTTTGTCGGCTTTTGTTTTACTTCATCTAATACACAACCATTCTACCAGAAAACAAGTTATATGTCAAGTGTCCACACGTTAAAATTGTGCAGGTTGGTGCAGTCTGGCGTAATGTACCTAAAGTTCCCGTAATGTAGGCACGCAAGTCATTGATTATCGGTATTGTTCCAAAAGTTCCACGTTTTAGGAGGTAATGAGGCGGAAAATTAATGAGGCTAAGTTTGGAACAATTGGCAAAAAGGCATGGAGGTAGGGGGAAAAAAAATTTGGCTAGACACTCTTAAAAACATGGAACATTTGGAACATTTGGAACATTACACTATTTGATACTATTTGATACTTTTTTTACCTACTAACCCGTGCTGTTTAGTTGCTTGGAGTGTAGAAAAGTGTAATGTGCATAAAGTTCCTGCAGTTTTAGAAGTTTTGGAACTTTTGGAACATTCTAGTTTGGTGCCGTTTTGTGCAATCCGTGCTAAACGCCGCAACGTTGGGCATCCAGCTACTCTGGAACTGGTATAAAAAAGGGACAATCCGACAAACTGTCGGTTTGTCCTGCATAAAAGTCTTGACAAGCCCAAACTTTTTAGGTAAGCTGCGACCCAGCAGCTTAGTTTTTCCCGCCCAGTTTTTTGGTTAGTGTTTGCTACTAGTCTGCAGACTAGTCGGAGGTCCGCGCTGGGCATCCAGCTACTCTGGAACTGGTATAAAAAAGGGACAATCCGACAGTTTGTCGGATTGTCCTGCATGAAAACGGGCGAAAAAAAGCCCGCCAAACTTGGCGGGCTTTTCAAAGCTACTTAAGAAGCGAGAGGGCGTCTTTTAGTTTCGCGACCATGGGCGCAGCAGGAAAGTCTACACGTTCTGCTTTTTCAATCCTTCCAATCCACGCTACGAGATCGCGATGCAGGCGTGTGGACAGTGTGGCGCTCGCTTGCGCTCCACGCTCCTCGTCCGTGATCATCTCATTCTTTTCGGAGCGCTCCACGTATTTAATAACTTTCGCAATGCGTGAGCCGCATTCAGTATGAATGTACCGCCGCGACACGCGCTCTGCATCCGTAAGCAGTGTGGGCGCCTTCGCAGCGATCGCCTGATCGGTTTTCGAGAACGAAAGCATGATCACGTTCGCCCTGAACGCGGCCCGGAAATCCGCGTCACTTCGCAGCATATCGGACGTGACGCCTTCAGCGCGCAGCATGTCTGCGGCTTTCAAGAAGCGCTTCGAAACTGCGCTATCCTCGCGCAGCACTGCGACTAGTTCGTCGCATGTATCCTTCGAAATTGAAATCATATCCATGACTATATACCCCTTAGGTTAAACCGTGCCGAAATTGACACGGTAAGACATTATCGCACGAGTAGCGTTCAGTGTCAAGGATTGCTGTTCTGTTCTGTTTTGTGCTGCTCTAGTCTACAGCCTAGTGGTAAGTGCCCACTAACTCGCCCTGCTCCGGCCCCCCACCCCACCCCGGCCCCCCCGCCCAGCATTCAGGTATCCGGCGCGCTGTAATCTGCTATTCCACACAAATGGCTACGTGTTTTGCAAAGTTGCCCCCACCCCCTATATATTTAGTTAGCCACGCCCCCACCCTCGCTATATAGGAAGCCCCCCGGGGCATC
>SXGS01356017.1_pt1 | contig 21941 bp, 18 predicted proteins | sample 3174681 | NCBI WGS metagenome assembly SXGS01 (sample SAMN11356861, study PRJNA531348) | freshwater metagenome | isolation source: freshwater sample F1-80 | place: China: Fuxian Lake, Yuxi | collected 2017-12-25
ATTAACTACAATTCATACCCGCAAGCTCCAGAAGTGATGCTGGACAAGAATGGTACCTTCCGAGTGCTGCGACAACGTCAATTGCTTGAGCAAATTTGGACGAACGAAATCGTGTAGCAATGCCATGCTGCTCGTCGTTGCACTGCGGGCAGCATCCACCATCCATATCCGAGAAGCCGCTTATCTGATCGCAAAATCGACTCGGCTTCCTTTTCCTCTTCCTTCGGGTTTCTGGGTGATAGATTTAGGCTCAACAAGGAATACGCGTTCACTGCCGAGTTGCCCGGATTGGATGAGATATTCTCGCACCCGTTGCGCACGCCGTTTCGCCAAATCCTTTAAAGTCTCATCCGTCACTTCAATATGGGTCAGGATGAGTTTCTCCATCTCCTCGTCGGGCAAGCTTTTCGCGAGGCCAACGAGATTACGTGGCTTAGGAAAGTCCTCTTTCTTATAAGCTAAGGCGAGGTAAGTCGAGTATTCTTTCTCCTCAATGATAGCTTCGTCGAGAGAAGCTCCTTCCGTGCCTTTCTTGACCGTATCATTGAGCTTTTGCGCTTTGAGCTTGCGTTCAAAGAGGTAGCGACGCAGCCCTTCGGGATCACGCTCTGGATCAACATACCCGGAGATATCAAGTCGAAAGGCCGGACGTTCGGCTAAGAGCGAAACAATTTTCTGCAATTGTTCTTGAGCACGACTATCGAGCACCGCCCGTCCTGGGTCAAATTCCAGTTGACTCAACCCCTCTCCTCCTCCTTCAAACATTGCTCCCAACAACGCAAAAGGCGCGGTGGCAGCTTTCGCGACAAGATTCGTCACCATCTGCAGCAAAACTCCCCAGACGCTAAACTGAGGATCATCCAACGAACCATTGACTGGGAGGTCAAGTTGTATGGCTCCGTTGCGATCTTTCAGCAAGGAAATAGCTAAACGCACAGGCAGCTTCGTCGCTTCAGGGCTGTTCGTTTCCTCGCCGAAAGTGAACTGGTCAAGGAAGATGCGATTTCGCGCCTCAAGTTTACGGTCAGCAATAAGGTACTTGAGTCCGAGCGATAGTTTCCCCTTCTCCACAGAGTAGCCTGCATATTTACCGATGTAAGGCGTCATAGGATTTAGATCGATATCTTTGAAATCGATCGCAAGGTCAACGTAGAGGTTTTGCGCAAAAGGGTTGATTTGACCGGTGATTTCTAACGGAGCCGCATCGTCAAGTTTCCCGCGAAGATCCACATCTGCCGGATTAGTTGCCACTGAAGACATCTCCGAAACTCGTCCAGTCATTTGGGTCAGTCGAGCCGAATAATTGGGCTTGATGTAACGGTCAGAAAAATCAACCGTGCCTCCTTGAAGAGTCACTTTTTCAATACGGATAAGAGTTGGTTGCTCTGGTTGAGCCGCCGGCAAATTTGCCGGCGGCGTGGGAGACAAAGAGGCAGCGAGCGGTGGCGCAGCTTCAGGGCTCATCTCAGCTGGTGCCTCAGAACGGATGATATCCTGAACGTTAAGAGTAGCGTCAGGATTAACAATCATACGCGAATAAAAGTCCGCCACGGCCACCTCTTTGACCTCGACTCGCGGCGGCCTAGTTTCAACCTTCATCCCATTGAGGTACAGCGAGTTCCATTTGAGGAAATCCTCCGCATTTGCTTTGGTGACGCTCGCCAGCTTGGTCACTGTCGCTTGCCCAACAAACGTAACCTTGGCTGCCCCTGGCGACCCGGCTTGGATGGAAAGATTCCCGTTCGCCGAGAATGCTCCATTGGTCAGAGCAATGTTCACGTCTTCAGTAAAATAAGGCTGAAACGGCAAGAGGCTGATCGTTTTCGCCTCGACTTTGAGATTCGTAGAAAACGGCTCAAGACTGACCGGCCCTTTGACATTCAGGCTCCCGGTCTTGTTAATCGCCATCTGAAGGGTTGTTTTAAATTTGGCACCCTTTTTGGTCGAAAAATCTTCAACCGTCAACGAGACTGGATTCGTAATCGAGACAACAGGTTGCTCCGGAACATGGTCTTCAACCTGTATCGCATATTTGTCTAGCGTGAGCTTTTTCAGTGTCACTGACCATGAAGGTGAAGGATCATTTCGCGATTTTGAAGAAGAAGGTCTTCGGACACGCTTTATTTTTGCTGGCCGCGAAGCTGTCACCGGCAATAATTTTGCCACACTTATGCTTCTATCCTTTTCGCGTCGGACTCGGATATCTCCGCTCTTCGTGAGAAGCGCCTCCACGGCAATAATTTTGTTCGCTATATCAACGTCCGCGTTGTGAACCGAAAGGGAGGAAATTTTGACGAAATCATTTTTCTCTCCTCGTTTACGCAGGCGTAGAGCATTCACCGTCGTGTTCAAGTCGGAGAAAAGAAGCGTTCCTCCTCTGTCATCAGCAACATAATTGTATTGCCCAGCAAGATCAAAGTTTCCGTCTTCGACATCAAACAAAATGAATTTCCGGTAATAGGGAGCATATTTTTTTGCATTGATCTTCGTCAATGTAGCGCTGCCAGATGCTTTGAGCGGATCAAGAAAAATTTCCCCCTTCCCTGAGATGAGTTCTCCAGCTTCGCTTTTGACTGAAATCTCAACTGACACCGGAAGATGAGGGAGATTGCTCGCATTGCGAGCGACAATCTGGACTGCCTCTAAAGTTGTTTGGAACGAACGCTCTATCGAGTCATCACGGTACACGATCTTTCCGTCAGTACAACGCACTTCCGCAACGGTAACCATCAAAGGCGCAGGAGGAGGTAAAGTTGGTGACACAGGGACAGGGCTACTTTCCACTTGCATGTCGACCGACGACCCGGGCGTTTCTGGAGGATTCTTTCCCTTCTCAGCAATAAGCCGCGAGATCGACAATTTGCCGCCTTTTTCTCGGTGAAGAACGATCTCCGGAGACTGGAGATGAGCGGATTGGAGCGCAAATTGCCGGGAAAAGATATCAGCGGTGTCGATATCTACATCGAAAGCAGCAAACTGCAGGAGCGGAAGATCCTTCGTATCCACAATATTCCAGCGCTTAAAATGAATCTGGCCGCGAGCCGCCACAGTAGGTGCTTGCCCTTTCGCCTGCGCAAAGGAGACCGTCATACGGACAGCGAGGTTGCCGGTCTGAATTTTCACGGGCAACGAGACGGGCAGGTATTCCACATACTGGGCAATATCAGTGTCGTTGATGTCGAGATTAATTGAGGTCTCGCGCGTATCGCTAAACGGCTTGGTGTTCGCCTTCAGCTCAATCGGAGCCCCATTCACACGCACGAAAAAGGCTGGCTCGATGGAAACGTTAGCGTAATGCGTCAAGTTGGACAGAAAGGGGATCGCAATGGTCAGGTCACGAATTTCATGATGCTTGTGCTTTGGGTTGTCCTTGAAATCGAGGCTACCTCCTTCAATGCGGATATTATTAAGGGAAAAAGGTAAGGATCGCCCCGCAGGCGGAGGCTCGGCTTGTTCCGGTGGCTTTTTTGTAAATTCCTTTAGAAGATCAGAGAAATTATAGGTCAGATCTTCATTCCGAATGATATGGAAGTATGGAGCCTTCAAGACAATATCTTGGAGAATCGGACCACCTTCAAAGAGCGATGCCGCTTGGATATCAAAAGCGAGGGTCTCGAACGTGAGAAAAGGCTCTCCATCCCGTCCTTTGATGGAGAATCCTTCGATTTGAGCCTGCAAGGTCAGCAGATTAAAGTCGAGCTTTTGCACGGAAACTTCCCGGTGCAGCATTTTCGCCAACTGCTTTTCTGTTAGCGTTTTTAAAATTGGTGATAGAGCAAAGAAGGCGAAAATTCCGAGAACGAAGATACTACTCACCAGTAAAAGAGTTGCTTTCTTCAATAGCCGAAGGCTCGGTACAAAAAGGAACCGCATACTCTCCCTCGCTTCATTCTTTCTTTTGCGATCAAGGCATCAACACAAGCTAGAGACGTATCTCCAGCACTCCTACCGGACGAAACTGCATGCTATATGGGAAGTCACGTTATCAGAGAGAAGGAGGGAAGTCTCATGGTTGATTTCGGCATCGTCACGATTCCCACGCACAACACTATTCAGCCTGCCGACCTCGGGCGCTGGGCTGAAGACTATGGATTCGAGTCCGTCTGGTTTGGCGAGCATACGCATATCCCCACAAGCCGCCGGACCCCATTCCCGCTCGGAGGAGAATTGCCCGAATACTATAAACAATTCTTCGACCCTTTCATTGGCCTCGCCGCTGCCGCCGCGGTCACGAAAAAATTGAAAGTCGGGACATCAGTTTGCCTTGTGCCAGAGCATCACCCAATCACCTTGGCAAAGACGATCTCGTGCTTGGATCAGGTCTCTAACGGGCGGTTTCTTTTCGGTATTGGGGCTGGGTGGAACGCCGAAGAAATGGCAGACCATGGGGTGGCATTTCCGGATCGCTGGAAGGTGACACGGGAAAGCGTCTTAGCAATGCGTGAGATTTGGACCAAAGAGCAAGCCGAGTTTCACGGCCAATTCGTCAATTTCGATCCCATCTGGTGCTGGCCGAAACCTATCCAAGCTGGAGGCCCCCCGGTTTTGATGGGAGCCATTTCGAAATGGGCCTTCAAGCGTATTGCAGCCTACTGCAATGGCTGGATCCCGTTAGACGGGGGATACGATTTGGCCAAAGGTGTTGAAGCGATTCGCACCGAAGCAGAGCGCATGGGGAGGAATCTCAAGGAATTTGATCTCAGTGTGATCACCGGCTACGAGCTTGCCGGAGTGAGCGGCACGGAATCTCGCATCCGGGAGTTGATCCAGACAGGATTTAATCGAGTACTCTTTCTCCTCGAACCAGCTGCTCCGGATGCACAATGGGGAGTGCTCGAACGTTACGCCAAGCTCATCCGCTCATTTCAGTAGGACCAACACAACACCAAACCAATGGAGGGAGCATGGCGCTCCCTCCGCTTGATAGAGTCTGACGAATCTACGCAAGTCCGGAAACCTGCAACGCGGTATCGCGGACGATCTTTCGCCGCTGCTCATCCGGCAGATGGCCAAAGCGTTTCGCCACGATTTCTCGCGAACGTGGGAATGTCGCCGCCGTATGCGGATAATCAGATGACCACATAATGTTCTCCGGCCCGTAACGATGAAGCGTATCAGCAAACACTGGGTCCGCGATAAATGTGGCATACACTTGGCGCCGTATGTATTCACTTGCACGGAGGGGTAATTTCAATCCACCAAGCGCCCCCAATCGATTCTGCACCGTGTCAAGGCGGTACATGAAATAGGCCATCCATCCCACATCGTTCTCAGCCGAAACGATTTTGAGCCGTGGAAATTTCTCCAAAACCCCACCAAACACAAGCACAGCAATGGAACGTTCGATCTGGTGATGCAGGGTTGCTAGAGAAAGCAAGAAGCTTTTCCCGCTACTTTGATTAGCCCCTGTCCCGCCGCGTGCAGTCAGAATGTGCAGGGAGAGCGGCATGTTTAAATCCTGAGCCGCAGCCCAAAATGGCTCGTAATCTGGATGGCTATAGGGACGATCATCTGGCGGCTCAGCCCAGATCATGGCCCCACGCATTCCCAGTTTGGCGATGCGCTGCAATTCAGCAACGGCACCGGGAATATCCTCGAGCGTGATAAGCCCAAGTGGGATCAAGCGCTTCATGTCATATTGGCAATACTCCGTTGCCCAGTTGTTGAACGCCGAAAAACAGGAAGCCCGGAATTCTGCGTCGTCGAGCCCAAACAACGGCATACCCATCGACGTGTAAATCACCTCGGCTTGGACACCGTCGCGATCTTGATCAGCAATCCGAGCAGCCGGGTCCCAAACGCTCTTAGGAGCTTGATCGAAACCTTTTTTGCTATGCTCGGGAAGTTCCTGCGATGGAACACCCGCCCCAAAGAACCCAGCAACCGACATCGGCGTAATGTTCTCACAAACAAACCACTCCCCGTCGCGGCCATTAAGACCTTTCACCGTGTGCGGAGCACGGTCTCGAAATTTTTTGTCAATGCGCTCAGCCCACATGGCAGGCGGCTCGACAAAGTGGGAATCCGCCGAGATCAATGGATAATCAATCATATGACACCTCCTCTTTCTGCGCAAAATACGCGAGAGCTGCGCTCGTTTCAATGTGGCCGCCACACGCCTTGCCTTTCTGGGTCCCTCCGTTCTAAGCTGCCAGACGTACGCCTAGTAAAGAGAGATCAAAAGAAAGGAAGGCTACAATGGAATTTAGTCTCACCGTAGCAACTAAAATCGACGACTGGCAACTTATAAAATACGCGGAAGAATTGGGATACGACCGCGCCTGGATTCCGGATTCGCAAATGATCTGGTCGGACTGCTACGCAACCCTTGCCCTTGCTGCTCACAATACTTCCCACATTAAATTAGGCACTGGAGTCGCGATTCCCGGCGTTCGTCTAGCTCCAGTCACCGCCCATTCTATTGCCTCCATCAACCGGATCGCCCCAGGGCGAGTATTTCTTGGGATCGGTACCGGCCATACCGCCATGCGTGTTATGGGGTTCGATCCCATGAAAATTCGCAATTTTCGCGACTATCTGCGTATTGTCAGAGGCCTGCTACAAGGAGAAGAGGTCCAAATAACGCTCGACGGACGCACCCGTACCACGAGGTTTCTCCATCTTGATCGAGGTTTCATCAACATCACGGATCCGATTCCCATTTATGTTGCCGCCAACGGCCCTCTCGCACTCAAGACCGCCGGGGAATTCGGCGACGGCCTCGTCACAGTCTTTGACGTCCGTCCCGAGATCATGCAACAAAACATGGCCCAAATCAAAGCCGGAGCGACGAAGGCTGGAAAGGAAATAAAGCCAAACAACTTCCACGTCACAGCTTTAACAACTGCCGTAGTCCTCAAACCAGGAGAGAAATTGACCTCGGAGCGAGTCATCGACGAGTGTGGATCTCAGGTCGCGGCTATTCTCCATTTCGTCTATGAGATTTTCCAGTACACAAAAACCGCAGAGGTGGTTCCCCCCGCTCTTCAAGACGTATGGGAAGAATATTGCGACTACGTTACCAAAATGGAGACTCCTCCCGAAAAACGCCATTTACAGATCCATAACGGGCATTGCACCTTCCTCATGCCCGAAGAACGTCGCTTCATCACCCCCAAAGCTATCCAAGGGACCTGCATCGTAGGCGAACCGGCTGAAATCGTGCATCAGCTTCGTCAAGCAGAAAATGCTGGAATTAAGGAAGTGGCCCTCCTCCCTCCTATCGACTATGCCCGAAAGGTCATAAAAGACTTCGCCAAAGAGGTTATAGCTCGCTACCGCTAATCTGCCCCGCAAACGAAGAGGAGATCTTAGTGAGCGCCACAGGCGCGAACGGTGATCTCCTCTGAGAGAGAGGCAACTCCAATCCTCACGCCTCAGGAAGAGTGCCGCTTTACCTTCGAAGTCATTGTTCGATTTTCAGAAGAAGGGGCCATTCTGAACACCAAGAAAGGCCTGCCATTTCCCCCTTCTTCCCGTATCGATCAGCTAATCTCTCCAGTCTGAACAGCGACAAGCAAGCAACGTAAAGCAAGAATTTGACTTTTAGATCTTTGGAATATAGTCAGTAAATAGATGAGGATAGCTAGGATGAAGAACAAAGAAGACTCCCAACCCGCTACCCCCTCTACATTTTTACCAAAATCTACCCCAGAAGACACGACAGTTCAGGTGCGTCTCTCTCGTCGCTCCTCTTGGCAACCATCACCCCGCCTTCCGGATTATCTGCTTGAAGATGATCTGAACAAGCTTATGGATCCTCGCGAATGGAAAGTGTATCGGGCCTTATGGCGCCATTCCATCGGTCTACGACAGACCCCTCTCATTACTGCCGGCTATGCCGAAATATCGGAAATGACTGGGCTCTCAAGAGCTTCAGTCATCCGCTCACTCAAAGGTCTCATGAAAAAGCGGTATGTGGTCCGCATCATTGGAGCAGAAGCCGCCGGAGCGACGCGCATCGAAAAAGCCCGCCTGCCTGGCAAACCCCGCGATGGCCACCGTTACCTCATTTGCAACTATCGGGAAATTCTCGAGGGTCGCCTCCGGGATGGAACTCCGTTGAAAGATATTCCTGAAGGTGGCCTGTATCCAGAAGAAGTTCAAGTTTTTCGTCGCGAAGAGCAAGAGTCACTATTCCCGAACTGATGCCATTGCAATATGCTTCAAGGTTCGGCATGTTCGGGGCCGGGATTCCATTTCTCCTGAACTGAAGGAAAGCACGATGTGGGGCTGGAAATCAAAGTCACTATTCCCTTTTGCCATCATCTCATTTTGTATACTGGGTTTTTCACACTCAGTTCCGACGCTAACATTTGCGCAATTCTTCTCCCAAGGAGAACCGGCTCGCGGCAGTCAGTTATCAGGGGATCGCGTTCGCGACCGTATGGGACGCCAAAAGAAGGGCTCGAATGTCCAAGAATGGGTCCGGCGCCTGAAAAACGATAAACCGGAAACGCGCCTTGAAGCAGTAAAGTCATTGGGAGATTCAAAAGACCCCAAAGCGATCGAACCCCTGATGAACGCGACCGCCGATATCGACATACGGGTGAAAGTAAAGGCGATCGATTATTTGGGTACCCTCAAAGCCACAGATGCTACGCCACTGTTAGTCCAACAGTTATTTCTTCGCGAAATTGGTCCAGGAATAAAGCAGAAAGTCCTAGTGGCCCTAGGAAAAATAGGGGACCCTCGCGGAGCCGAGCCTATTATGGAATTTCTCAAGCGCAAACTCGACCAGAGGACGAAGGGAACTGCACTGTTTGCCCTACGTGAGGTAGGCAATGATAAGGTCTTACCTTTCCTTGATAATTTGGCTCATTCGGAACAATCACCGCCGCTTCGTCGCCTAGCTGCCGAGGCTGCAGAAGATATCCGTCATAGGCTCTCGCCAGAATTCTCTCCGGTAGTCCCCACTTTTGTCAAACAAGTTGAACTCAGAGAAAAGGTCGAGAAAGGAGAACAAGCCCAATAGGCTCAGCGTTTCCTTTGCCTTCAGCAGTCCCTCAAATGCGCCGCTCCTCCTCTCGTTCCCGGGAGTATCAGCTTGGGAACAATCGGCAGGACCAACAAGCCCAATTTGTTAGCGAGGCAACCCTTCTCTCCATCTGGTAAGGAAAATGAAATGAAGATATTGGGGATTCTCAATCTCAAGACCATAGTGATTTCTATCGGTGGAAGCTTAGTCCTAAGTTGGATCCTATGGATCTATCCGTTGAAGTCGGCTGAAGGGCAGAGCGGCGAAGAACAAGCCTCCGTTCCTTCCGGACATCTCGCAGGCCTCCCCTCTTTAGCGGCAACGACCAAGCGTGCCTCACCCGCCGTTGCCAACATTTCGACTACACAGAAGACGGAACGGCGTCGCCCGTCGAGGCCAGGGCCGATGCCAGGACCTGGCCCTAATCCCTTTGGAGGAGACGACCCTTTCGAAGAATTCTTTCGACGCTTCTTCCCTGACCGTCCGCCACCGGGTCAAGCACGGAGTCTCGGATCTGGCTTTCTCATTAGCGATGATGGCTACATCATTACGAATAACCATGTAGTTGGGGAAGCTGAGAAGATTACCGTCCGGCTTTCCGACAAGGAAGAATACGAGGCGAAAGTCATTGGCTCTGACGAAAAAACTGACATCGCTCTCATCAAAATCAACGTCAAGCATCCGCTATCGTTCGTCCCTCTAGGAAAATCAGCAGATCTCCAAGTCGGAGACTGGGTCATCGCCATCGGCAATCCTTTCGGGCTCGAACAAACTGTCACCGCTGGCATTGTCAGCGCCAAAGGCCGCTTCATCGGGGCAGGACCTTATGACGATTTCATTCAAACGGATGCGTCCATCAATCCCGGAAATTCAGGAGGCCCATTGCTGAACCTCAAAGGCGAAGTCGTTGGCATCAACTCGGCTATTGTTAGCCAAGGCGGCGGCAATATCGGTATCGGTTTTGCCATCCCCATCGATCTTGCCAAGTCCATCGTGGAGCAGCTAAAAGATAAGGGCAAAGTGACACGCGGATGGCTTGGTGTAGCCATCCAATCCGTAACTCCTGAATTGGCAAAATCTTTCGGCTTGAAAGAACCACTTGGAGCGCTCGTCGCCGAGGTGACCAAAGATGGCCCTGCCGAAAAATTTGGCATCGAGCGCGGGGATGTAATCATCTCCTTTAATGGAACCACAATAAGAGACTCGCATGATCTACCCGCCCTTGTGGCCAGAACTCCGGTAGGAGAAAAGGCTCAAGTCTCGATTCTCCGTGGCGGAAAAGAAAAGACCTTCTCGGTGAAACTTGGAGAATTAGCCGATCAGCAGGCCAAAGCCTCGCCAGAGGAAGACAGCGGGGGAAGCTGGGGGATGGTCGTTACGAATAGGACGCCAGACGCCATGCGTCGTTTCCAGATGGAACACGCGAACAAGGGAGTCATAGTGACTGAAGTCGAACCAGGGAGTCCGTCAGAGGTGGCAGGCATTCAGCCCGGGGATATCATCGAAGAGGTCAATCGGCAGACGGTGAATTCGGTAGAGGAATTTAATAAAGCTCTGCTAGCGTCAAAAGAGAAAGAAACGCTCCTTCTCCTAGCACGTCGAGGGAATGCGACCTCGTTTTTCGCGCTCCGCAAGCAGAATTAGGACTCATCAAAGGGGAGGAAGCCATTATGCGTCCTCCTTTTTTCTTTTCTTCGCCCAGCTTAAAAAATTTCCAATCGCTCAGAAATCTACGGTGAAATGCTCGCTAGTCCCATTCGCATAGGAAATCTGGACGGGAGAGATCCGCACCATCCGCAATGTGTCGTAGCTAAAGAACGGCTCCTCGAATGGGTTCTTTTTTAGAAAGAGTGCCTGCAGATCTTTCCACTCGGCACCTTTTCTCTCAACTTCCCTGGCGCGTCCTCGAATGGAGACCCGCGTCACTTGAAGGGTCGGAATATCACCCTTGTCGCGGTCATCAATCACGAGAGCAACGTTGGGTCGTTGCAACAAATTCTGAAACTTTACCGAACTATCCAGCATAATAAGGACGATGTCGAATTCTAGAGTTTCGGCGAAGGCTTGCATAGTCGCAGTGGGCCAAGCATCTCCTTGAGTCGAAATAACAAGAACATTTTCCTTGGCGAATAAATCCGCGATCTTTCGTCTTTGTACAGTATCCACTCAAAAATCCTCTAGGCATCGGAGAAAGTAGGTCAAAATCACCTAGCGGCGTAAATGTTTGCCGCCGCCGATGACACGCGAGATTAGGTACGTCTCATTCATTCCACGAGCGTTTCTTCTGCCATTGCCGCAGCAGGTTCAATCCCCGCCCGACGAAGAATATCGCGCAACGTGTGATTTTCTTTGAGTGGCTCCTCTTCAACTACAGCACCGAGCTGACTCATAATGGAGTTGACCGTTGCGCTCTCCCGATCAAGTAGACGCGATACGCTTTCGGTCAGATGCTTCGCCGTCTCGTGGATTCGCCAACTTGCCGAGAGATAACCGACAATCTTATCAAGAGCATCAGCTTGGTTTTCCCCTAACACAACTTCCAGAGGGTAGCCTTTGTTACGAATCGCTAGCAAGAGACCCATCGGAATTTCGATCTCGCCGGTTTCATAACTCGTGATCTGCCTCTGGCTATATCCTCCGAAAGATTGACCAAATACCGACTGAGTCAATCCAATTTGCTGCCGGAAGCGGCGGAGGTTCACACCGAGATCCTTCGGCTGAATGGTACGCTCGCGCAACTGCTGTTCCAGACGTTTACGTTCGGTAATGTCTCGCCCAGCCCCATACAGGCGAACGACCCGCTCGGCTTCCCGCTCCCATACTGGTCGGATCGAATCGCGCACCCAGCGAATCTCTCCGCTTTTAACAACGATACGAAACTCGCTGGTCTGTTCTTGGCCAGCCAGGGCAGCCTCACGATGGCGCTGAACCACCCAGAGGTCTTCCGGGTGGGCAAGCTTCAGCCATCCTCTCGGTCCGAGCACCTCTTCCGAGGTCAATCCACTGACACGCGAGAAGCCGGCATTGATCCATTCTAGCGTCAGTTTTCCGTTCGTCTCGACTTGAATGGCATAAGCGTAATCGGAAGTCATTTCAGCAACTGCACGATAGCGTTCTTCGTTTTCTCGCAATTGTTCTTCAATGATCTCTTGTTTCGTCACATCAAGGCAGAATCCTGCGAGCAATTTCTTTCCAGAAGACAGCACAATTGGAAATTTGAAAGAGGTCCAATGACGCACGCCCTCCGTACTTTCGATCAGCTCGTCAAATTTTGAGACGTGCGTAGACATCATCGCCGCCACGTCATTTCCTCGCACTTCCCGAGCCGTCGCCGCAGAAAAGAACTCTGGATCCGTTTTCCCCAAAAGATTCGGGAAAGCACGCTCTGCGTTCTTATTCATATAGACATATTTTCCAGTCTCATCCTTCAGATACGCACAAGCCGGGCTGTGATCGACGAAGCGCAAGAAAAGCTCTTGGCTCTGCCCTAATTCAGTTTCAGCTCGTTTGCGGGTAGTAATATCGAGCGCAGTACCGACAATGGCTGGATTTCCGTCAAAATCGACTTTCCCAGTACCAAAGTCGACCCAGCGTTCTTCGCCATTCCGGGTAACCATTTTTATTTCATAACGCTTTCCTGCCGACTCTCTATGTTGGCGTCCCGCAACTCGGTCTCGAACCGTTTGGCGGAAGTCGGGATGGATCAGGTCCCAGAAACTGAGATCTTTCAATTCATCTTGTGAATAGCCAGAAAGAATCTCGGCCTCCGAGTTTGCATAGAGAATAGCAGAACCACGATGGACAAAAGTGGCAATGTGAGTGACATCTGCGAGAGGAAGAGGCTGACTCTGACTTGCGAGGAAAGCTTCCCGCTTTATCATTGGGGACGCAGGATCCACGATCATGCCTTCGTATTCGACCACCCTCCCACGAGCACTCTTGCTGGCACGGGCATATAAGAGAATAGGAAGACTTTCTCCATTGCTCTTTTTCCACAGCAAATCTTTCCCGCTGATAAATCCGCCAGCCGCGCATTCAGCGATCACTTCGGCTTCATCGCTTGGTCTGCAATAAACATCTTCGCGCAAGGAAAGAGGAAGAACCTCCGTAGGGGAAGAATAGCCGAGCAAACGAGCCAAAGCCGGATTGACTTCTAAGAAATGTCCTCCAGCAAGGCAACGAAAAAATCCCTCGTTAGTATAGGTGAGAAAATCATGACTGCGGCCATCACGAGTCCTCAGCTCTGGTGGTGGAATCGCCCGACTAGAGAGTTTTTGGGACCGAACTTTTTTCGATGCGGGCATAATGTGTCATCCTCATTTCATGTAGGCGTCGCTTGACAACGCTATTAAGTGCGTAGAAACGTAAAAGAATTTTCCTTCTTCAGAGGAACAGGGGTTGACGATGGATACTGTCTGTTCAGGGCAAAGTCAAGATCGGAAGAAGAATTATAAGAAAGCTATCGGAGTAAGGAAGGACATACGAGAGTTGGTTAGTTGCTCAAGGTTACAGGCATGGGATCAGGGTGTCCGTAGGAGATGCCGTAGATGAGATGAGGCCCCGTTGTCTTTGCAATAATAACATCGGTTGGTCTCCTTCGCGGAGTAATATGGAGAATGAACCCATTTTTTGCAGTTAACAATTTGATCGGCTTCGGATTTGGCGGCTGCTGTTGTTCCATACCCACGCTCAACTCATCCATCCTTGGTTTTAGTGACCAACTTCTTTTTGCGGATGCTCAGCATCGACATCTTCTGCCTGGTCGAGCAGATATCCTAATTCGTGCAACGCTTCGTTGACATGAAAGGCTACCGCGAGCAGAGAACTGTAAGCATCCTCATCAGTCTCATGGAGCTTCAGATGGTCATTGATCACCGCTAAGAGATCCCGCATCTGTTCCTCGGCATTACAGAGATGATCGCATGAAGCCATGATATCCTCCTACTGCACCTGGTAGGGGTGCAAATTCCGCCGCATTGTAACCGACAACAGCCGAGCCGCCTAGCCGCCTAGGCTAAAAAGCCGCCGCAAGAGCTTCCACACGGGAATCGCGAGACTAACCAAAGTACGCTACAGTGTTTTGCTCAAATGTGGAGGCTTTCATGAACACGAGATACGCTTGCTACTCCCGGTGGTGCATCCTTTTTTCTTTCCTTCTCCTCGCCACAACGGCACAGGCGGCCGAAGATTTGCTCCTGAAAGCCCAAAAATACGAGCACGAACAACAATGGAGCGAAGCTTATTCCACGTACGCTGAGATCCTACGTCGCCACCCGAACAACGCCCAAGCCCACTATCGTCTCGGCGTAGTCAACGCCAAGCTAGGTTCTCTGGATAGCGCGTTGCGTTCTTATAAAGAAGCCTTACGACTGAGTCCAGAATTGGGAGAAGCACGTATCGCCTTGGAAGGATATTACACGAATCAGGGCATTACCCAGCGTCGGAATAACCAACTAGATGAGGCCGTCTTATCTTTTCGTGAAGCCCTCGCTTACAATCCATCCTCTGCCAATGCTCATTTTGAATTTGCCCAAACTTTGGAACAACGCGGTCAAAAAGCCGAGGCGCTTCCAGAGTATCAAGAAGCGGTCAAGCTCGACCCCAGTAAAAGCGCGGCGCACGTGGGCCTAGCCAAAGCGTATACTGCGCAAGGGCAGCACGATCTGGCAATCTCGGCTTACCAGGAAGTGCTGCGGCTGAATCCAGAGGATCCCGCTGCGTATCACGGGCTTGGGGTTGCCTACTATGAACTCGGTCGCAAAGAACAGGCACTCCCAGCCTTGCAACAAGCCGTACGCTTCTATTTGCTGGCTGGTCAACGAGACAAGGCGCAACCCGCCTACGATCTGCAGAAACGATTACTCGCAGAACAGTCGCCTCCTCCATCCGCCAAGCCAAAGAAAAAATGATAGTCACCACTGAGCGAAAAGCTCGCGACAAATACGCGCGATGCTTTGGGTAGCAGCCTCACGCGCACGTTTGATCGCCAATAATGCCGGCAATTGGTGTGGATGCGTCGCGAGATACGTCACAGCTTTGACGTAGCGCACCTCTCCTTCCGGAGTCGTAAGTCCGGCAACCGCAGGAATCGTCAGGTCGACACCGTCGAGAATGACACGCAACACAAGAAACGGTAGGCCGCGCTCCTCGGCAAACGCTGCATGCACCCCGCTCTCCATTTCAACAGCAATCGCCCCGGTTCTTTGTCCTTGCCTCGCTTTCTCCTCTGGCGTGAACAGAATTTGCGGACTGGTAAACAGTGCTCCCTCAGCCTGTGGTACGTGAACCCGCACCGCTGCCGTGCGCATGCACTCAAGCAGGCTGGCATCGACTGAATAGTGTTCCAGTCGCTCATTATCCTTCGTAGGCTGAAGATGAACCTTCGCGGCAAGAACGAGATGACCAGTGAACAGCCCCGGCACCAAAGCGCCTGCGCAGCCAACCGACACGAGAGCCGACAAAGGTGTCGTCGAAAAACGCGCTAGCGTTTCTCGCGTCCGGCGGGGTCCAATTCCACCAGTCACGATGAGCACATTTTTCCGCCCAGTTGAACCATGCCAAACATGGGGTTCGATTCTTTTTACTTGGCGGAGCACTGACCGCACTGCCGCACCTTCCCACGCAAGAGCCGTAAAGATACCGATCGGTGCGTCCTTTGTTTCTTCATCACTCATCGCTTCCTGCCTCACTCATCTTGCTTGGGATAACTACACTTCATTGATCGCGCCAACCGATGCGTTTCCCAGTCACATGTCGTAAGGCAGAGTCCAACGTCATGCTCTCATACAACACTCCGGCAATGGGCAACGTCCAACAGCGCCAAGGAGGAAGGCGAAAAAAATGGACGGCAGGTCGGTACGCCACAGCCATGAGCGTCCAGGCTCCTGCGCCTAGCGCGAAGAGCAGCGCACTTTCCGGCACTCCCATCACTGGCCTATTAAACATGGCCAAGAGAGCACCCACGAAAGCGCCAATCGTCCAGAGTGGTGGCACGACGAACATCACTGCCATGCCGGCAAGCGTGCCGAGTAACCGCAACCATGAATGCCGCAGTTCGGTGAAAGCCGTGCGACGCACCATAATCCAAATAGCGCGGATCGAGTCGTAGACTCGCAGACTCTCCACCCGGGAACGACTTAGAGCCAACTGGATCGGAACGCCGAGGCGTTTGATACACCGTGCTAGGCTGACATCGTCAATAATGCGATCGCGAATGCACGAGAGTCCTCCAGCTTGCATGAGCGCTTCTGCACGCAGCAGCACGCATCCCCCTGCTGCCCCAGCCATTGAGCTGCGGGGATTATTCACCTGCCGCATCGGGTAGAGAATATTAAAGAAGAAGACGAATGGTGGGATCAATAACTGTTCTGGACGAGAAAGACATCGTAAGCGTGCCATGCGGCTGTTCAGCGCCAAACGGCGGTGTTCACTCTCTACCACGAGACGGCGAAGCGAATCAGGAGTGTGTCGAATATCAGCATCGGTGAGCAGGAGATAACGCGGCTGGGGAAAGACGATCTGCGTTGTGCCTTGAGATGAGCCCGCTCTATCAAGAGATGCGTATCCGCATGCCGTCGCGCCTTGTTCGAGTGCCCAGACTTTACCGACCCATCCCGATGGCAATGGAGCACCACCAATAACCTTTAGCCGTTGCTCGGCGTGGCAGTCTCTCGCGATGCGTCGTGCGATCTCTGCCGTCCCATCTTCGGAGCGATCATCGATCAGCACAACAGTAAATTCTCCGGGGTAGTCTTGAGTCAGCAAAGCCGGGAGTGTGTGCGGAAGAGACTCTTTTTCGTTCCTTGCTGGCACGAGAATGCACACGGCTGGCCAAACCGATGGTGCAGGAGGAAAGTCTTCATCGTCAGCAACCGGATGAAAATCCCAGGGACGAGCAGGATGTAGAAGCAGGCCTAACCAAAAAGCAACCGAGACAATCCCCAAGAAGATCAATAGCGACACAATATTCCTTCAATATTTTCCGGTTCTACCTTGCACGTAGCCATGTTGAGAAAACCAGCGAACAGCTTTCGCCAACGCCTCACGCACCGGAGTCTGCGGAATCCCCAATTCACGTATGGCTTTCGCAGGAGTGAAGAACATTTTCTTCTTGCTGAGTCGCACGCCCACTGGCGGCACAAAGGGCTCACGTCCGGGAATCAACCGGGCAGCGGCAGCATCCAGATACGCCACCCCCAAGGAGAGGAGATAAGGTGCTTTGAAGCGAGGAGCCGCTAGTCCTGTGAGGTCAGAAAGCAGTGCAAAAAGCTGGCGCAATGTCAGATTTTCATTGCCAAGAATATATTTCTCTCCGATGCGTCCTTGCGCCGCTGCGAGGAGATGGCCCTTCGCAACGTCATCGACATCGACAATATTTAAGCCAGTATCAACATAGGCTGGAATTTTTCCATTGAGGAAATCAACAATGATTTTTCCGGTCGGCGTCGGTTTGATGTCGGCCACGCCCACCGGGGTACTCGGATTCACGATAACCACCGGAAGCCCCTCGCGCACGTAGCGCAAGACAATCTGCTCAGCAAGATATTTGCTGCGTTTGTAATCGCCCACCATCTCGCTCAGCGCAACCGGTGTCTCCTCATCGCCCGAAGAGCCATCGCGCGGCAAACCTAACGTTGCGACAGAACTCGTGTAGACGATCTTCTCAACACCACATCCTCGTGCGGCTTTGAGGACATTCTCTGTGCCCGTCACATTACTGAGGTACATATCTTGGCGATGGCGTATCCAGAGCTTATACAAAGCTGCTACATGGTAGACTTGTCTACATCCAGCAGTGGCTCGCTGCAAGGATGCCAAATCGACCACATCGCCGTACGAAATCTCAGCTGGAAAGTCGCGAATGTTGCGTTGATCCGCCGTCGGACGGACCAGAAGGCGCACGTCATGTCCAGCATGGATCAAAGCCCGTGCGACTGCCGCCCCGACAAACCCTGTCGCTCCAGTGACCAAAACACGCATAAGCACTTCCCCCTAAAGGTGTCTCTCCCAAGAGTCAAGGGGAGAAGGGCGCAGCCATTCAGCGCTGTTCCAATGAAGATGACAGAAGCGCAACCTCCAGCTAAAAGAGCGGCAAGAGGAACCTATCGTGACAGACAACACACTCATAGAAAACGACCTCAATAAACAAATCCTCGCAGCCCAGCAACGATTTCAGAAAGCCATGAAAGAGCGCTTGCCCCACATGACAATGGAGTCCAAAGAACGCTATTTCGCCGTCCTCTCAATGCTCGTGACCAAGCTGGAAGATCACAGCAAGCCATTACGAGCGGTCCTCCAAGAAGTCGTTTTTGAATCTGCCCCTCACATCGCGCAAGAGATCAGCGGTTCCTAGCGTTGTAACCACCCTGCGTCGCCGCAGGAATGTCGCCGAAAACACACAGCGGTCCCCACTAGGTTGTCCTGACACTTTTTGCTATGTAGGACCCATTCCGCAGCAGAAGGAGGCGCCTGAATGGCAGCAGAAAACATCGTACAAGTTTCGGATGACAGCTTCGACACTGAAGTCCTACAGTCCCCCCTCCCGGTCTTGATTGACTTCTGGGCACCATGGTGTGGCCCCTGTCGCGCCATCGCTCCGATTGTCGACCAGCTCGCAGATGAATATGCTGGAAAGCTTAAAATTGTCAAAATGAATGTCGATGACAATCCGCGCACTCCAGCCAACTATGGCGTGCGCGGCATTCCCAACCTCATTTTGTTCAAAGGTGGTCAAGTCCAACAGCAAATCGTCGGTGCCGTGCCCAAAGCCCATCTGGTCAAAGCCATCTCCGGCGTCGTGTAAGTCAATAGAGGGAACGCCTGGTGCTGACATTCAGCGCCAGGCCAAGACAAGTCATCATCGTGAGTAAGGATGACCCACCGTAGCTCAGCAACGGCAAAGGTACCCCCACTACCGGCAGCATACCGAGATTCATCCCAAGATTAATCAAAAGCTGCCAAAACAGAATGCTCGCAGCCCCTACAGCGAGACTCGCTCCAAAGCGATCACGTGCGTGCCACGCAACAGCAAGGAGCCTCGCCAGCAAAGCTCCATAGAGTGCAAGAAGCACGACTGCACCGATAAACCCCCACTCCTCAGCCACAACGGCAAAGACGAAGTCAGTATGTTTCTCCGGCAGAAAATCAAGGCGATTTTGCGTTCCTTGTAAAAACCCTTTTCCCCAAACCATCCCGGAGCCTATGGTCACTTTCGATTGGATCATGTGGTATCCAGCCCCAAGCGGATCTTGGCTTGGGTCAAGAAACGAAAGGACACGCTGCTTTTGGTAGGGTTTCATATGATGCCATAAGAGCGGTAAGACGCTCCCACCGGCCACGGCCGCCAACGCGAGGGACCCCCAACGGATACCAGCGGCAAACGTCAAGGTAAGAAACAGGAGTCCGAGGATCACCGTCGTCCCCAGATTCGGTTCGGTCAACACCAATGCTGCGGGCAACGCAGCAAGAAGAACAGGAATAAGCAGATCGCGCAACCCATAACCAGAGGGGGGAACATGGCGATGATAGAAGCGCGCGAGGACCAATAATAAGGCGAGTTTCGCCACCTCCGAGGGTTGGAGAGAAAACACTCCTAAGTTAATCCAGCGCCGTGCGCCGCCCCCCGAAGAACCAAGGATCGGGACGAGAACAAGTAGGATGAGCGACAAGCAGTATGGGACATACACCCATCGTTCCAAACGCCGATAATCAACCGCAAAAGCGACGAGCAGACAGCCAAAGCCTAGGGCAGCCCAGCTCATCTGGCGCATAGCTAAGGAACTGAGCTGCTGCTGGCCATTGTACGTGGCACTGTAAACGGCCAAGATACCTGCCCCTAATAAGGCAAGAATCAAAAGCAACAGCACCCAATCAAAATGCGAGATGAGCCTCCTGTCGAACTTCATGCGTATGGGTTCCTTCGTTCCGAGCACTCGCGAAATACGTTTCTAGCAATTCCTTCACTAGTGGTGCGGCGGCGGCACCGCCACCTTCCCCGGCATGTTCGAGAATACACGCCACCGCAATTGTGGGGGCATCGGCTGGGGCAAAGGCAATAAACCAGGCATGATCGCGATATTGGCGTGGCATAGCCGTCCCCTTCCCTTTCGTGCCAGCAATGACTTGAGAAGTGCCAGTTTTACCTGCAACGACAACTTCGAGCAGCTTCGCTTTTTTCCCTGTACCAGTGGGAGCGTTCACCACATCGCTCATGCTTTCGCGTACCAACTCGAGGGTGTGAGGAGCGATGTGCGTTTCTTGCAGGACCTCTGGACCGTACTCGTGCAAAGGTTCACCAGCATCGTCGAGCACACGTTTGACCACGTGCGGTCGATACACCGTCCCGCCATTCGCTACGGCGGCTGCCACCACCGCCATTTGTAATGGTGTCGCCGTGACATACCCTTGCCCAATCACGACCGACAATGTTTCCCCAGCATACCACGGGGCACCAAGCCGTGCTTTCTTCCAAGCCGCGTCTGGAATGATCCCACCCGCTTCATGGTCAACCCCTAAACCGAGGGGTGCTCCCATGCCAAACTTTCGCGCGTAATCGGCAATAGCTTGAATGCCTAACCGTTGTCCAACTTGGTAAAAATAGACGTCACAGGACTGGGCAAGCGCTTGGCGCAAATCCATGCTCCCGTGTCCTTTTTTCTTCCAACAGTGAAAAAAGTGGTTACCAAAGGGGATGCCGCCGGAACAGGAAAACCGCGTCGTCGGAGACACCACACCCTTTTCTAAAGCTGCTGCCGCCATAATAACCTTGAAAGTCGAACCAGGCGGATATTGGCCTTGAATGGCGCGATTGTTTAAAGGATGCAATGGATCATTGGTCAGACTGTGCCACTCCGAAGCTGTCACTCCACGCGCAAACTGATTCGGATCAAACAGGGGCCGGCTTGCCATGGCAAGGATCTCGCCGGTACGCACATCAAGAGCGACAATCGCTCCTTCTCGCCCCTCAAGTAAACTTTCGGCTTTCCGCTGAAGGGTGGCCTCAATCGTCAGGACGAGGCTTTGTCCGGCTGTGGCTTCAACTGCACCGAGCACCCGCAACCGCTTGCCAGAGGCATCGACCTCAATCTGCTGCCCACCGCCACGGCCACGCAGGGTAGACTCCCAGCGCTTTTCGATGCCAAATTTTCCGATGAGGTCGCCCATCCGATACCCTGGCAATTGCGCCAGTTCGCGCGGACTAATCTCTCCAACATAGCCGAGAAGGTGCGCAGCAAATCCACCCGGCGGATAGTCGCGCCTCGTCCCCGTTTCAATACTCACTCCAGGGATCTCAAGCTGGTGGGTTTCTACGGCAGCAATCACCTGCCAGGGTACATCTTTCGCCAATAATGCCCCTTCATAAGAGGGACGGCGCAAGTCACGCGCCGCAATTTTCTCGAAGAGGTGCTCCTCGGTAGGCACATAGCGAGACAGAGCCGCGATGGTTTTTTGCATGTCTGGCGTGTCTTCCGGAACCAGAATGACGTCGTAGGAAGGGCGGTTGTCCACCAAGAGTTCACCGCGCCGGTCGTAGATGACACCACGAAGAGGCGGCGTCCGAATGAGCCGCATACGATTCTTCTCAGAAATGCTGCGCAGCCCTTCGCCATCAAGAATCTGTAACTGCCACAGCCGCGCGACCAACAGCGCCAAGGTCAGCGTAATTACCACCCCGAGAATGCCAATCCGCACATGGGGGGCAAGTGTGGCTTCTCGTGCCCCGAGATTCAGCCGTCCAAGCTCACGCATTTAAGCCCTAAGATTGAGTGCTTCTCCTCGGGACAAGAAGAAGAAGACGAAAGGGGTGAAGACCAAAGCTGCGGCAGCCTCTTGGAGCAGGATGTGGGTCATGATCGGCTGTGAGTAAGTAGTAATGTCTTCCCATTCACCCCAAAAGAGAAACACGCCAGTTTTGAGCACCACAGCAAGAAACACCATAAACAACGTAGACAGGGGGTTATTTGAC
>SXGS01370183.1_pt1 | contig 21938 bp, 15 predicted proteins | sample 3174681 | NCBI WGS metagenome assembly SXGS01 (sample SAMN11356861, study PRJNA531348) | freshwater metagenome | isolation source: freshwater sample F1-80 | place: China: Fuxian Lake, Yuxi | collected 2017-12-25
CGACGAACCGCCCGGACGTGCTCGAGCCGGCGCTCTTGAGGCCGGGTCGCTTTGATCGTCGGGTGGTGGTGGCCAGGCCGGACGTGGGTGGTCGGGTGGGCATCCTGAAGGTGCACACGCGCAAGACGCCGCTGGGGCCGGACGTGGATCTTGAGAAGATCTCGCGCGGGACGCCGGGTTTTTCGGGCGCGGATCTGGAGAACCTGGTCAACGAGGCGGCGCTCGGGGCGGCCAGGCGCAACAAGGATCGTCTGGAGATGGATGACTTCGAGGACGCCACGGACACGGTCCTGATGGGCGCCGAGCGCAAGAGCGCGATCATCTCCGAGCGCGAGAAGCGCGTGACGGCCTACCACGAGGCCGGCCACGCGCTGGTGGCCACGCTGCAGTCGGGCACGGACCCGGTGCACAAGGTGACGATCATCCCGCGGGGCCGCTCGCTGGGGTTGATGCAGCAGCTGCCTTCGGAGGACCGGCTGACGTGGACGAAGTCCTACGCGACCAAGCGCATCGCGGTGATGATGGGCGGGCGGGTGGCCGAGGAGTTGATCTTCAACGAGATCACCAACGGCGCGGGCGCGGACATCCAGATGGCCACCGATCTGGCGCGCAAGATGGTGACCGAGTGGGGGATGAGCGAGGTGATCGGCCCGGTGTCCTACTCTTCGGGCGATTCGAACCCCTTCCTGGGTCGCGATTACGGCAAGCCCTCGCACATCGCCGAGGAGACGGCCAAGACGATCGACCACGAGGTCCACAAGATCATCTCCGAGCAGTACGAGGTGGCCCGGACGCTGCTCTATGAGAACCTTGAGTTGCTCAAGTCCATGGCCGAGGCGCTGCTGGAGTATGAGGTTCTGGATACGGAGGAGGTCGAGGTGATCGTCAAGGGCGGCTCGCTGTCCGCGCTCAAGACGGCGAGGGCGGCCCGCGCCTCGGAGCGCGAGCGGTCGCCCAAGACGGGCTTCACGTCCAAGCTGCGCGACGAGCTGCGCGAGGGCGGGCCGGAGGGCTCGAACATGCCCGAGCCGCCCAAGGTGCTCGAAGGCGAGTCCTGATCGGCGCCACTCCAGGGGCTCCGCGTCCATGAGCCACCCGACTCCCATCGACTTCGGGCGCACGACTCTGCGCTTTGACGGCCCTGCGCACATCATGGGGATCATCAACTGCACGCCGGACTCCTTCTCGGACGGCGGCGCGCACCTCGACAAGGTCAAGGCCGTCGAGGCGGGCTTGTTGATGGTCGAGCAGGGCGCGTCGATCCTGGACGTGGGAGGCGAGTCGACGCGGCCAGGGGCCTGGCCGGTTGGTCTTCAGGAGGAGCTTGACAGGGTGGTGCCTGTGATCGAGGCGCTGCGTCGGCGCTCGGAGGTTCTCATCAGCGTCGACACGATGAAGGCGGCCGTGGCCGAGGCGGCGTTGGCGGCCGGGGCGGACATGGTCAACGACGTCACGGGGATGACGGGCGACGCGTCAATGGCGAGGGTGGTGGCGCGATCTGGCGCGGCGGCGGTGCTGATGCACATGCGCGGCGATCCGCGGACGATGCAGCGCGATACGGATTACGGCGGGGATCTGGTCGAGGTGATCGCCGACGGGCTCGACGCGCTGGTGGAGCGGGCGGTGGAGGCCGGGGTGGCCCGCGAGCGGCTGATCGTTGATCCGGGCATCGGCTTCGGTAAAGATGGAGAGGGGAACCTGCGGCTGATCGGGTCGGCGGGCCGCTTTGGGCGCGGGGGGCTGGCCGTCCTCATCGGGCCGAGCCGCAAGAGCTTCATCGGGCAGGTGCTGGGCATCGCCGATCCCGCCGAGCGCGACTGGGGGACGGCGGCGGCGTGTGCCGCGGCGGTGATGTCGGGCGCCCACGTCCTGCGTGTCCACGCGGTCGGGCCGATGGTCCAGGTGGCCCGCATGGCCCACGCGATCATGCGCGCCAGAGGGTGAGAGTCGGGGGGGCGCAGGGGCCGTGTTTGAAGGGTTGAGGGACATCTTCAGGGTGGGTGACTGGCTGGACCTGGCCCTGGTCCTGCTTGACATCACGATCGTGTATTACATCATCTACCGCGTGCTGATGCTGCTCAAGGGCACGCGGGCGGTGCCGATGCTCATCGGCCTGCTGGCGATCATCATCACCTTCTTCGCCTCCAAGCCCGAGTTCTTCAACCTGCCGACGCTCAACTGGCTGCTGGACACCTTCCTGGGTTCCTTCTTCTTGATCATCATCGTCATCTTCCAGGAGGACATCCGGCGGGTGCTGTCCCAGATGGGTCAGACCTCGCTCTTTAGCGGCTTGTCGACGCACATGGCCGGGGCTCAGATCATCGAGGAGATCGTCAAGGCCAGCATCCAGCTCTCGGAGCACAAGACCGGGGCGTTGATCGTCATGCGCCGTGAGGCGGAGCTGAGCAAGCACATCAACTCGGGCACGATCCTCGACGCCCAGTTGAGCAAGGAGTTGCTCGTGTCGCTCTTCGCGGCCGAGAAGAACAACGCGCTGCACGACGGTGCGGTCATCGTCCAGGGGGACAGGATCTTGAGCGCGGGGTGCGTGCTGCCCTTGACGAACAAGACGAACATCGACAAGCGGCTGGGGACCCGCCACAGGGCCGCCATCGGCCTGTCGGAGGCGACCGACGCGGTGATCGTCGTGGTCAGCGAGGAGACCGGGACGATCTCGGTGGCCTTCAAGGAGGAGCTGATCCGGGGTCTGGACTCGACGAAGCTGCGCGAGCTGCTCCAGCGCCTCTTCAGCTTCGATCCGGGCCAGGGCGAGGGGGGGGAGAGGCGCTTGAGCATCGGGTGGGTGCGTCAGCAGTGGGCCACGCGCCGCAAGGCCAGCAAGGAGGCCAGCAAGCCGTGAAGGGTTGGCTTTCAGAGAACCTGCTGATCAAGCTCATCGCGCTGCTGCTGGCTTTCGTGCTGCACATGGTCGTCAACGAGGATCGCGAGGAGGTCGGGGTCTTCTTCGTCAAGACGGACATTACGCTGCCCTCCGATCAGATCATGGTCAACGAGCCCATCGACAAGATCAGCGTCTCGATCCGGGGCAAGCGCTCGATGCTGACCCGGCTCAGGAGCGAGCCCATCGAGGCCATCCGGGTGGATCTCTCGGAGGTGACCGACGGGGCCTTCAAGTTCAAGCCCGAGCAGCTCAAGCTGCCCTCAGGCCTGGAGGTGATCGCCATCAACCCGCCTTCGCTGACCGTGGAGCTTGAGGAGCTTCGTCGAAGCGCGGCCTCGGTAATAGTGCCGCCGATCCAGGGCGCGCCGGCGGCGGGCTACCAGATCGTCGGCCAGCGGGTCGAGCCCGAGAAGGTCGAGGTCATCGGCCCGGCCTCCAGGCTCAACGGCGTCTTCGCGCTGACCGAGCCGGTCAACCTCACGGGGAGGACCGAGACGCTGGTCAAGATCCTGAGGCTCAGGGACGCCTCCGGCCGCGGCCTGGAGTTCGAGCCCAGGTCCGTGACGATCACGATCGACATCGCGCCGGTCAGGGTCGAGCGCGCCTTCGAGGGGCTGCCCGTCGAGGTGCGAGACACGCGCTACCTCATTGCGCTGGAGCCCGAGCGCGTGACGGTGACGCTGGCCGGCGCGCCCAAGGACATGAGCGGCCTGGACATCAAGGCGATCACGCCGGTCATCGACGCCAGCGGCCTCGACGGCAAGCCCCCTGGAACATGGAAGAAGAAGGTGGAGATCGACAACTTGCCGCCAGGGGTTGACCTCATCCACGTGCGGCCCGCCTACATCAAGTTGACGACCCAGGCGCCTCCTCCGAAGGATGAGCCCGAGTGATCTGCGCCCCGGCGCCAAAGGAGCACCCATGAGAAGATTGTTCGGCACCGACGGCATCCGCGGCGTCGCCAACCAGTTCCCGATGACCGCAGAGATCGCCGTCCGCCTCGGGCAGGCCGTCGCCCACCACTTCCGGCACCGCGCGGGCCGACGCCGCACCCGGATCCTGGTGGGCAAGGACACCCGCCTGTCGGGCTACTTCTTCGAGTCGGCGCTGGCCGCCGGTCTGACCTCCATGGGCGCCGACGTACTCTTCCTCGGCCCGCTGCCGACCCCCGGCATCTCCTTCATGACGACGAGCTTGAGGGCCGACGCCGGGATCGTCATCTCGGCCAGCCACAACCCCTATCAGGACAACGGCATCAAGATCTTCGGCGCCGACGGCTTCAAGCTGCCCGACGAGGTGGAGCTGGAGCTGGAGTCCATGATCCTGGCCGGCGACCCCCGCTCTGGCGCCGACATCGAGCAGGGCGGCAATCCGCTCACCGCTCTGCTGGACGCCGAGCGCATCGGGCGCGCCCGGCGTTACGAGGACTCCGCGGGTCGCTACGTCGTCTTCATGAAGAGCGCCTTCCCCAAGGACATGACCCTCGACGGCCTCAAGATCGTCGTCGACTGCGCCAACGGGGCCGCCTACAAGGTCGCCCCGCTGGCGCTTGAGGAGCTCGGCGCCGAGATCGTCATGCTGGGCAACCAGCCCAACGGGACCAACATCAACCGAGACTGCGGGTCTCTCCACCCGCGCTTCGCCGCCGCCAAGGTCATCGAGACCGGCGCCGACCTCGGCATCACCCTCGACGGCGACGCCGATCGGGTCATCCTCATCGATGAGAAGGGGCAGCTCGTCGACGGCGATCACATCATGGCGCTGTGCGGCCCCGCCCTCAAGGCCCAGGGCGCCCTGCCCCACGACACGGTCGTGGCCACCGTGATGAGCAACATCGGGCTGGAGATCGCGCTGCGACGGCACGGCATCTCCCTGACCCGCACCCAGGTCGGGGATCGCTACGTCGTCGGGGAGCTGCGGCGCTCGGGGGCGACCTTCGGCGGCGAGCAGTCCGGCCACCTCATCTTCCTCGATCACGTCTCGACCGGGGACGGCATGGTCGCCGCGCTCCAGGTCCTGAGCATCATGCAGCGCACCGGCAAGCCGCTCAGCGAGCTGTGCAAGGTCATGGAGTCCTTTCCCCAGACCCTCCTGAACCTCAACGTCCGCGACAAGCCCGACCTGAACACGCTCAAGGAGGTGAAGGTCGCCATCGAGGACGCCGAGGGGGTCCTTGGGCAGCAAGGGCGCGTCCTTGTTCGCTATTCGGGCACCGAGGCCAAGGTCCGGGTCATGGTCGAGGGCGTCGATTCCAAGATGACGGACACCTGCGCGCGGCAGATCGCCGACGCCATTGAGCGCGCCATCGGCGTGTGATTGGGAGAGCCATGAAGACCCCTCGCCTTGGCGTCAACGTCGACCACGTCGCCACTCTGCGGCAGGCCCGCGGCACCGCCTACCCCGACCCTGTCGCCGCCGCGTTGCTGGCCGAGGGCGCCGGCGCCGATCAGATCACGGTCCACCTGAGGGAGGACCGCCGCCACATCCAGGATCGCGACGTGCGGCTGCTTCGGCAGACCATCCAGACTCGCCTCAACCTGGAGATGGCCGTCACGGACGAGATGTGCGAGATCGCGCTGGGCGTGCGCCCGGACATGGTCACGCTCGTGCCCGAGAAGCGCCACGAGCGCACCACCGAGGGCGGCCTGGACGCCATCGGCAACCGGGAGAGCCTGGTGCCCCTCATCCAGACGCTCCACCACGAGGGGATCGTGGTGAGCCTCTTCATCGACCCCCACGAGGATCAGGTGCGCGCCTCGCAGGCGCTGGGCGCCCACAGCGTCGAGCTTCACACCGGCGACTACTGCCTCGCCAGGCGCCCTGCGGAGCGCGCCGCCGAGCTGCGCAAGCTCGCCGACGCGGGTCGCCTGGCCGCCGATCTCGGGCTGATCGTGGCCGCTGGCCACGGCCTCGACACCCGAAATGTCGTGGACGTGGCCGCGCTTCGCCTCTTCGAAGAGTTCAACATCGGGCACTCCATCGTCGCCCGCGCCCTCTTCATCGGCTTTGAGGGGGCGGTGATCGAGATGAAGGCGGCCATCGCCAGGGGTTGCGCCGAGGGCGCCTGATCGGGAGAGGAGCCTTGAGACTGTCCACCGCCGCCCAGATGCGCGAATGCGATCGCCTCACCATCGAAGAGATCGGCCTGCCGGGCGTCGCGCTGATGGAGTCGGCCGGGCGAGGGGCCGCCGATGTCCTGCTGGTGGCGCTGGCGGCTCGGGGGGTGCGCGGGGGACGGGTCGGGGTCTTCTGCGGCGGCGGCAACAACGGGGGCGACGGCTTCGTCATCGCCCGCCAGCTCTGCGCCGCCGGCCACCGCCCCCACGTCGTGCTGATGGGGCCGAAAGAGGCCACCGCCGGGGACGCGGGCGTCAACCTCAGAGTGCTTGAGCGGATCATCGAGGCCGACCTGGCCGCCGCCCCCTGCGTCATCGATCCCTGGGGCGACAAGCTCCGGGCGGGTCAGAAGCTCGCCGATCTCTTCGCCGGCCTGCCTCGCCTCGACGCCGTGGTGGACGCGCTGCTCGGCACTGGCCTGGGCCAGCCGGTGCGCGGGCCGATCCTCGAGCTCATCGGGCACCTCAACGAGCTGGGCGCCTTGACGCTCGCGGTCGACATCCCCAGCGGGGTCTCCTCCGACAGCGGGGCGATCCTGGGGGACGCCGTGCGCGCCGACATCACGGCCACCTTCGGGCTGGCCAAGATCGGTCACGTCGTCTACCCCGGCCGGGCGCTGTGCGGCGCCCTCAAGATCGTCGACATCGGCATCCCCGAGGGCGTCTACGATCTCGCCGGGATCAGGGCCGAGGCGCTGACCGTCGAGGTCATCCGGGCCGCCCTGCCCCGCAGGCCCGCCACGGGGCACAAGGGCACCTTCGGCCACGTCCTGGCCCTGGGCGGCAGCCCCGGCAAGCTCGGCGCGCTGATGCTCTGCGCCAAGGCGGCCTTGCGCGCTGGCGCAGGGCTGGTCACCGCCGCGGGCTCGACCACGGCGCTGACGCAGGTCTCGACGGCCTACCCCGAGGTCATGACGGTGGCGATCCTGCCGGACTCCGACGAGGTCAAGACCCCGGTGGGCCGCCTGGAGCGCGCCGCCGAGGGCAAGGTCGTCGCCGCCGGGCCGGGCCTGGGCACCTCGGTGGCCGCCCGCGATCTCGTCCAGCACCTGCTGCTGCGCTGCAACAGCCCTCTGGTGCTGGACGCCGACGCCCTCAACGTCATCTCGGCCGTGGCCGCGGGCGCCGAGCGGCGCATGCTCCTGCGGGCCGCCTCCAGCCGCCTGCCGGTCGTCCTGACGCCGCACCCCGGCGAGTTCGCCCGGCTGATCGACGGCGACGTCGAGGGCGTCCTGCGCGACCCCATCACCCCCACCCGGCGCTTCGCCGAGGAGACCGGCTGCGTCGTGGCCCTGAAGATGGCCTCCACCCTCGTCGTCCACCCCGACGGGCGCCTGAGCGTCAACACCAGCGGCAATGCCGGGATGGGCTCGGGCGGCTCAGGGGATGTGCTCACGGGGGTCATCGCCGCGCTCCTGGCCCAGGGCCTCGACGGCTGGGATGCGGCGCGCATCGGCGTCTTCGTCCACGGCCTCTCCGGCGACGTCATCGCCGAGCGCTCAAGCCAGCGATCGCTGGTCGCCAGCGATCTGATCGAACACCTTGGGGAGGCCTTCCGCCGATGCGAGACGACCTGAGAGCCCTCTGGCGGCGCCCACCCCCTGGCCTGCTGCTGGCGATGGCCGCCGGCCTGATGTCTCTGGGCACCACCTGCAATGGCAACCAGGACTACCTCCTGCTTGAGAGCCCCATCGCGATCAACATCAAGCTCGGCGGCTTCGCCGCCCACCAGATCGCCAACGACACCCCCTACGACGCCCGCAATCGCCTCGACTTCGTCCTCTCCAACGCCAACGCCGCCGAGGACATGAAGATCGCCATCGGCGCCTTCGCCGCCACCTCGCTGAGCGCCGACCTCGACGCCGAGTGCGCCGTCGACGACGCCTCCGACGTCCCCGAGGTCGACGACGCCTCCTCTCCCTTCGACTTCGACCTCGGCCTGGGCGGCGCCGCCGACGCCGACACCCCCGAACCCGACGGCCTCGGCGGCGCGGGCATCCGCTTCCCCGATCTGGACGATCTCATCAACGACCTCGACACCTCGAACCCCTGCGATGACACCGCCGCCGGCTTCCAGGAGCTCACCATCCCCCCTGGGGCGCGCGTCGCAGGGAGGATCCCCGAGACGACGCTGGGCACCGGCGCGCTGGTGACCATCGTCGTCCAGTGCCTCAGCCCGACCTGCCAGGGGACGCTGGAGTTCGCCCTCCTGCTCTCCCAGCTCGACTGCCGCAGCAATGACGACTGCTCCGCCGACGAGAGCTGCGACGCCCTCGGTCGCTGCGCCGCGCTGCCCGCCGAGCCCTCGTGCCAGGCCGCCGGCCCTGGAGATCCCACGCCCCCGGCCCCTCTCCTGCTCCTGCTCGGGCTCGCCGCGATCGCCGCCGCCCGCGCCTGGGCGCGCCGCCCAGGCGCACCGCTGACCTCGACGCCCGCGCCCCGACGCGGCGCGCTGGATCATCGCGATCCCTGCAGGGGCGCGCGCTCGTGCGGATCTCCGAGGTCGGCAGGGGGGGCGCGCGCGGCGCTGCTCCTGGCTGCGTGCGCGGCGGGGATGGCGGCCACGCTCCTCGCGCCGGGGGCGGCCTGGGCCCAGCGCAATGACTTCAACCGCGCCTCGGCCCAGACCTCCCTTGGCTTCGGCGTGCGCTCGTGGACCGGGCTCCTGGCCGAGGACTCCCGCACCGGCATCACCATGGACTGGTCGCAGTCCCTCCAGTACCGCAACCTCGGCGCGCGGATCTCCGTCGGCACCGCCTTCTTCCTGACCGATCAGGAGCCCCCGCCTTCGGCCAAGGGAATGCAGACCTACTCGCTGACCCTCGGGCCCCGGGCCATCCTGCCCTGGGGCAGCTTTCGCCTCTTCGCCGACGTCGAATACGAGCGCCTCGGCGTCATCTCCAACGCGCTGGTGCGCCAGACCGGCCAGGACTTGAGCTTCAACGGCCTCGGGGCTGCCCTTGGCGGCCAGTGGCTCTACGGCCCCGTGCTGATCAGCGCCAGAGCCAGCTTCACCCAGGTCCTTGAGTTCGACGCTGGCCTGCTCGGCTTCACCCTCAACCTTGGCCTCAACGGCGAACTCTGAGCCCTTGCCTTGGCCCCCTCGACCTGCCATCGTCGATCCGATGCGGGCACTGCCTTGGAGCCGACAACCCATGAAAATCAGCCTCCCGATCGCGCTGCTGGCGCTGATCGGCCTCCTGGCCGCGTGCGGCGAACCTGAGCCCGACGATCCCCCCGAGCCCGTCATCGAGGATGATGGGCTGACGGACCCCGACTTCATCGAGATCCAGGCCGGCACCTTCGTCATGGGCTTCTCCGAGGGCGAGCCCTTCACAGGCCCCGACGAGGTGCCCCGATCCGTCACCCTGACCCGCGACTTCCTGATCCAGAGCACCGAGGTGACCCAGGGTCAGTGGTTCAAGATCATGGGCGAGAGCCGCCCGGCCTTCTTCTCGGGCTGCGGGCAGGAGTGCCCCGTGGAGCGGGTCAACTGGTTCGAGGCCGCGCTCTTCCTCAACACCCTCTCCGAGCGCGACGGGCTGCCGACCTGCTACACGCTCGTCGGCTGCGTCGGGGAGCCCTCGACCGGCTGCCAGCTGCCCGACTGCGGCCCCCCCGATCGGTGCGAGCAGTCCAGCTGCGAGGGCAGCTTTGTCTGCCAGGAGGCGACCTTCGCGGGGCTCGACTGCGCCGGGTGGCGGCTTCCGACGGAGGCCGAGTGGGAGTTTGCGGCCCGCGCCGGCTCCGAGGACTCGATCCAGAACGGCCTGCTTGAGCCCCCCATCGACTGCTCAACCCCCAACGTGGCGCTGGACGCCGTCGGCTGGTACTGCGCCAACGCCGACTCACGCACGCAGCCGGTGGCGACGAGAAACGCCAACAACCACGGCCTCTTTGACGTCTCGGGCAATGTCCGCGAGTGGGTCCACGACGCCTACGCCGCGGACGTCGCCCAGCGCGACGCGCTCGACCCCACCGGTCCCGACGAGCCCACCCTCGGCCGCGTGGTCCGGGGCGGGAGCTGGGCCAGCAATGGGGCGGACTGCCGCCTCGCCCGCAGGCTCGCCGACGACCCCGCGCGGCGCTCCCACACGACGGGCTTTCGCCCGGTTCGCACCCTGCCCTGATCGAGGAGAGGAGGTGGAGCCCCGGCGCCCTCAGGGGCTCGACGGGGCCTCGGGGGTGATCTGGCTGGAGGCGCCGAAGTTCTGGACGACCTCCGAGGAGCGGCGGCTCTTCTCCACGCTGTAGAAGACAAAGAGCCCGACGCCCATCAGCAGGAAGATCGACAGGATGGCCAGCGCCAGCGTGAGCTTGTTGTGGCTCGGGGCGCCGACGGACTGGCCGCGGGGCTTGGTCGGCGGCAGCGACTTGACCCGCGCGGTGTTGCGCGGCGCGCCCTCGGGGGGCACGACGCGCGGCAGCTGCGCGGTGTTCTCGACGGGCTTCATGATCGGCTTCTTGAGCGCCGGGGACGCCGCGGGCGCCGCAGGCGCCGCGATCTCCTCGCGGGGCTGCTCGGTGGTCTCAAGCTCGTCTTGATCGACCAGAGGCGACAGCGACGAGATCGGGGCCTGGACGATGGCCGCCGGCGCGGGCCGCTCCAGCGGGGGCATCGCGGCGGTGTTGAGATCGTCGTCCTCGAAGATCTCCATCGCGTCGTCGAAGTCCAGGATGATGGCCCCGTCGGTGTGCTCCGACCGGGCGGTCCTGGCCTCCTGCGGCCCCTCGCCGATGTCCATCGAGGTCGGGATGTCGAGGGGATCGAAGCTGGCGTCCGGCGTGGCCTTCCCGACCTTGTAGATGGCGGTGTCGACCGGCTGGAAGGGGTCGTCTTCGATCTCCATCACGGCCACTTCGGTGGCGTCGTCCTGGCGAGACAGGGGCTCCATGGCCTCGGTCGTCTGTTGGGCCGAGAGCAGATCCAGCGAAAAATCCTCAAGCGTCGCGTGACGATCGGCGGGATCGGCGGCCGTCGCGCGCGCGATGATCGCGTCGACGCCGACGGGCAGCTCCTTGTGGTTGGCGCAGGGCAGCACCAGCTCGCCCTCGAAGGCTCTGCCGCCGAGCAGCTCGGCGACGATCACCGCCACCGAGTAGATGTCGCTTCGGGCGCCGGCCGAGGCCGGATCCTGGCGGACCTCTGGCGCGACGTAGACGCTGCCGTGGCGGGCGCTCTTGAACACCTCCGCGCCGACGCCCTCGCAGATGAAGAAGTCAGTGATCTTGAGCCGCTCGGGCAGCAGGACGACGTTCTCAGGCTTGATGTCGCCGTGGAAGCCCGTCCGGTGGCAGTAGCTCAGCGCCCGGGTCATCTGCTGGAGCAGCGGCTCGATCTCGGGCAGCGTGAAGGGCTCGCCCTTGTCCTCGCGCAGCTTGAGGATCTTGCGCAGGTTGAGCCCTTCGAGGAACTGCATCGCCACGAAGGCGTGGTTGCGATCAAAGCCGCTGTCGTAGAGCCGCACGATGTTCTGCTGGGAGAGGCGGCGGGCCTGCCGCAGCGCGCCCTCGAAGCGCTCTCTGGCGTCGTCGCCGGCCAGCCACGCCCCCGCGCAGACCTTGACGGCCACCTCGCTCTCGAGCTCTTGATCGAAGGTCTTGAAGACCACGCCGAAGGGGCCCTTGCCCAGCGTCTCCTGGACCTCATAGCGGCCAGCGATCAGATCGCCGCTCTTGTAGGGGATCTCCCCCTCTTCGGCCTCGGAGCGCCGCTGGCGCAGCGCCTTGATCGACCCGCGCGGGATCTTCATCGCCCGCGTCGCCGAGCCGAGCTCCGCGCCGCAGTTCGAACACCTCAAGGCCCTGTCGGGGACATTATGACCGCAGCGATAGCACAGCACTTCTTCACCCTCTCAGAGGAAGTCCGATCCGACACGCTCTTGTATATTGGATCGAAACACCAGAATCGGGGCCTCTTTAGCAGAGTCCACGGGCGGATGCAAAGTCTTCCAGCGGTCGGACCTCATGACCGCCCCCCTTCGACCCGATGGGGCCTCGAAGCGCCCCGAACAACAGTCCGCGCCCCTCGGCCCAGGCCGTCGAGATCGCGCGCACACCCTCCATACGCTCCAGCGGCTCGACTGGGCGGTCCAGAAGGCGCCGCGCGCTCAAAACATGAGGAATTGCGCAGGGTGGAGGAGGTCCGCCTTGCTCTGGATCAGCGGAAGGGTTCGAACTCGCGGAAGTCCCCGCGGGAGGGTCGCTTGTAGACGTGGCTGGGGGGGTTGACGCGGAAGGCCGCGATTCGGACATCGCGGTCGCCAGCGGGGATGGTGAACTGGAAGGTCCGGGCCACGCCCAGGACCTTGATCCGGACCCAGCCGCTGGCGCTGGCGGCGGCGTCGCCTCTGCGGGTGACCTCGACGATGTAGTGGCCCTGGGGCGCCCAGGCCATCACGATGGCCTCAAGCGGCGCGCGGGCGCCCGCCCCGGCGGGGTGGCCGGCGGCGGCCTGCGCGGCGACGTGGCCGCGCTTGCCGTCGCCACGCAGGGACATGGGCATGTCGGGGCTGATCCGCTCGCCGTGGGGCAGGAGCACCGACAGATCGAGGTCCTGTGCGCCCTCCCAGCCCATCTCGACGACGGCGGCGCCGCGGAAGGCGCGCTCGGCGCCGGGCATCCCCTCCAGGGGGTCGCCGCGGCCGCTGGAGAGGACCTGGGCCAGGGCGTCGGCGCGGGCGAGCTGCGCGGGGCTCATCGCGGCGGCGTGGGTCGCCCGCATCCGCGCCAGGTGGTCCCGGGCGCCCGAGGCGTCGACGAGCGACTCGACCGCCACGAGGTCGAGCGCGTCGTCCAGGCCGCCGGTCAGCGCCGAGAGCGCCCGCCAGACCGAGGCCGCCAGCGTGTGCTCGCCCCGCAGCAGCAGGTGGAGCGCCCAGCGCTTGAGCGCGGCGGGGTCCGAGGGGGCCACCTCGATCGCATTGCCGAAGTGGCGCTCGATCGCGGACGTCTCGACGCCGGTGCGGCCCATCAGGTCCGCGAGGCGCCAGTGGATCACGGCGTACTCGGGGTCCACCTTGAGCCAGTCCTCCAGCGCGGCGCGGGCCTCCACGGCGTCGCCGCGCCGCAGGAGCGCCTCGACGAGGCGGCGCCTGGGGTCGCGCAGCAGCGGCGCGGCGGCGACCGAGGCCCTCAGGGCGTCGATCTGGGCGTCTGGCCCTGACGGGGGCTGGGGCGAGAGGCTGGTGATGCTCGCGGGCGGCGGCGGGATGTAGATTCGCTCGTGGATCCCGCGGCCTGCCATGCCCTCGCCCTTGTCGACGCTTCCCCCGCCCCCGCTCCGACCCTTCGCCGGCGCGCCGCCGAAGATGTTGTCGGCGCCGCCTGCGTCGTTCGGGGCGAAGTCGAGGTTGGGCTTCTTCGGGCGCGCCGCGGCGCGCGGGGCTTCGCCGGCCTTCGCCCTGTCCTCGCGAGGCGAGGGCTTGCTCAGGGGCGGCGGATCCTGAGAGGCGATGGCGTCGTCGTCCCCGTCGCCGCCCCACGACGCCCCGAGGTTCTGGTTGCGCCTTGTCTGGGCGGGCGCCAGCGGGGAGGTCTGCGCGTCGTCGAGCTTGTTGCCGCTCGTCTTGCCCCCGACCTTCGGGTCCGGCATCGGCCCGCGATCTCGGGCCTTCATGTCCTTCTCGGCGGTCTCCTTCTGGGATTCACCCTCCCGGTCCTCCGCCTCGGCGCGAGCCAGGCCGTCATCGACCACCTCGGCGCCGCGCCTGAAGTTGTTGTCGGCCTCGGGCATGGGCTCTCGGGACGGCGCGTTGGGGAGCGCCTTGGCGGCGCTGGCCTCCAGGGAGCCGCCCTCGTCCTCGGACGCTGCCGCCTCTGCCTCCTCGTTCTTGTAGTCGCTCTTCTCCTCCTCTGCGGGCGGCTGGGCGCCCTGAGGGGCCTCCCAGTACTGGCGGTCGCGATCCCGGTTGATCTTGAAGTTGGCGAACATGCGCTCGCTCTCCAGGACGAGGAAGGTGGTCAGACGGCTCATGACGGTGTGGCGGACGCTGGTGTCGATGATCTCCTGGTGGCTGGCCGGGCCGCCGTAGAGGGTCAGGTGCTCGATGTGCTGCTGGGCCCAGAGGCGAGGGACGAAGCTGCGGGGCTGCGCCTGCTGGCTGTCGAGGCGGACGCGGAAGGGTTCGGCGAAGGGCTCGTCGCCGACGAGCCCGGTCAGGGTCACCTGGCCGTCAACGACGCCCTTGTAGCGGCCCACGACGACGATCTCGTCGCCGGCAAAGAGGGTCGGGATGTGGGTGGGGTAGATCCGCTCGATCTTGTCGGAGCTGAAGGTCAGCGTCGCCTGCCGCAGCGCCGGCCTGCGCGCCCCGAAGGCCACCTCCTCCACCCTGCGCGGCACGTCCTCGCCGCGGTTGAGGACCACGGAGACGCCCCCGAAGCGGCGCGCCAGGACGCTGAGCATCGGCACGTTGACGTCCGAGCCCAGGCCGACGGTGTGGATGGTGGCGGCCGCGCCGCCCAGCGCGATGTCGACCCGGTCGATCAGGGGCTCGTGGCGCGTCTCGCCGATGGTCGCGCGGCCATCGCCCACGTAGACCAGCACGGGCGAGCGGGCGCCGCGCAGCAGCTCGGCGCTCTTGAGGAAGAGGCCCTCGATGTCGCTGGCTCCGGCGGGCTGCAGCCCCTCCAGGAAGGCCATGGCCTGCTGGACGTTGTCGTTGGTGACGGTCTGGAAGTCCGGCCTCCACAGGGTGAAGTCCTGGTTGGCCGAGGCCACCGCGAAGCGGTCGTCCGGCCCCAGCGTCGCCAGCCACGCGGCCACCGCCGCGGCGGCGGCCGACAGGTCTCCCTCCGAGGTCCCGAAGGAGGTGTCGACGCAGAAGAGGTGATCGCGGGCGCCCGTCGAGCGGCCCGAGGTGCCCAGCTTCCCCTCGCGGGCCATCAGCGAGGGCCGAACGACCATCATGAAGTAGGGGTCCTGGCCGGGCTCCCGGTCGCTGGCCTCGAAGACGGTGCTGCTGGTCGACTGGGCCGCGGACCACTCCAGCACCAGATCCTGACGCGGGGTGAAGCCCTCTTTTTCGAAGCGCACGGTGGCCCGGCGGCCGCCCTGGGCCATGTCGACGGAGCTGGCGTACATCGGGGTGCGGACGGCGTCGAGCGGGTTGACCGCCTCGATGTCGGCCTCGAAGGTGAAGCGATCGACGTCCACCTTGCCGGTGCGCGGCAGGGGGTAGGTGTAGCGGCTCGACGCGCCGTCGCGGGTCAGGGCCTGCGTGTACCACAAGAGGACCTTCTGGCGGGCGTTGGGGAAGATCGGGAAGATCCTGATCTGAAAGGTGTTTCCCCCCTTCCACTCCAGCAGCGCCGGGTCCTTGGGGCGGATGTGATCGGCCACGATGCTGTCGAAGATCTGCACCGCCCGGCCGCGCTCGACCACCTCGCCCTCCATCATCTCCCCGTTGATCTCCATGGCGAAGCGGACGATGGAGGCGTCGTGGGGCAGCGGGAAGGTGTAGATGCCCTCCAGGGTCCGGTTGGTGGTGTTCAGGAAGGTCTGCTCGATCTCGGTGCGGGCGATCTGCTCGCGCGCGGTGAGCTTGACCTTGAGCTCGGGGATGAGGATGGCCTCGGGGAGGACGACCTTGGTGGCCGGGTCCTTGCCGTGGATGCTGCCGACGCCCGCCGGCGAGGCCTCGGAGCCGTCGGCCTGCTCGGCCTCGACCTGGATGTCCCGAGCCCAGGCCGTCTGGTAGGCGAGGTTGCCGCCGGGCAGGATGCGGATCTGGCGGGCCTCGATCAGGGCGGACTCTCCGGCGGCGAGGATCCGGCGCTCTCCGGCGACCTCGATCTCCGCGTCGCCGGCCAGGATCCCGATCTGGACCCGCTCGGGCGTCACCGCGATCCGCGCGGTGCCGGCGCGGGCGCTGACGAGGCCGCCGGGCGTCTCCACGCTCAGGGGGCCTGGGGTTTCGATGACCACCTCGCCCTGCTCAAGCTTGAGCCGGCCCTTGTCCTGGAGGGAGAGGCGCGTTGATGCGTCGAGCTGCACCCTGGCGCCGTCGCCGAGCCGGAGCGCCAGGCGCGAGGTGGCCTGGGTCTGGAGCGCGTCTCCGAGCGCGAGCGAGGCGCCGGCGCTGACGGGCTTGCAGTCGGCGCGGCACAGCTCCGAGGTGCCTTCGCCGACGACCGCCTCCACCTCCCCCCAGGGGTCTGGGGAGACGGCCTCGGCCCTGTCGGGCTGCGGGCTCGTGGCGCGGCCTTCGTCGCCGCTCTGGCCGCAGGAGGGCTGAAGGGCGAGCGCCAGGGCGCCGCAGAACATGAACTTCGATGGGATCCTCATCTCGGGCTTCATCCTCTCTCCTTGGCGCGCTGGCCCCGATGGGGCCTGGATCCCTCCCTCAACGCCTCGGGTCGAGAAAGGATCTGAAAGGGCTGCGCCGGCCCCAGGGCTTGATGAGATAGACACTGGCGCCGATGTATACTAGATGGTTGTGGTGTCGCTTGTTCGCGCAACTTTGTGTCGAGACCCAGACAAGATGAGCACTCCTCCTGCTCCAAAGGCCGGCGCCTTCCACCCCGAGGCGCTCCGCCAGATCCGCCAAAGCACGAGCCTCAAGCTCGACGGCGTGCTCTCCCATCAGCTCATGGCCAACGTCTCCATCTGCGTCCACCCCAACCGGCGCACGGTCCTGACGGCCTATTATGGCCTTGAGAGCCGGCTGGATCTCTGGGATCTGAGCGCGCGGAGCCACCTCCAGTCCCTCCATCTGACCAGCGGCGACGGCGCTGGCGCCATGACCGGGATCATGATCCTCGGGCCGGCCGGCCCGGTCTCAGGCACCGCGCTGCCGATCCGGGACATGAGCCTGTCGCCCTCGGGCGAGCTCTTCGCGGTGGGCTGCGCCAACGTCGTGCGCCTCTTCGCCATCGAGGGCGGCGTCGCGATGTCCGAGCTTATCGAGCTCGATGGCGGCCAGAAGGGCGTCCACGGGGTCTCCTTCAGCCACAACGGCGATCTGCTGGCTTGCGCCAGCGACGACGGCAAGGTCATCGTCTGGAGCGTCGCCCGACACCACATCCTGTCGCGCTTCACCCTTGAGGCCTGCCATCTGCGCGCGGTGGCCTTCAGCCACGACGACCTGCTGGTGGCCTGCGGCGACACCAACGGCAACATCGCCGTCTGGGACGTCGTGACCGGGCACCAGCTGGCCTGGTTCCAGGGCCACGCGAGCGAGGTGAGCGCCCTGGCCTTTGCCCCCCAGGGCTACCTGATGGCCACCAGCGGCTTCGACGGCCTCGTCAAGCTCTGGGACATGTCCTCCTCCAGGCCCTTCGGCGAGCCCATGTGCCATGGCGACTCGGTCTACGATCTGGCCTTCAGCCAGGACGGCGCGCTGCTCTACTCCTGCTCCTTTGACCACAACGTCGGCGTCTGGCGCCTCGACCACCAGCAGCTCATCGACGCCTACGAGGACGACGACGCCGTTCTGGCGCTGGCGTTGACCCCTGGCGAGGAGAAGATCCTGCTGGTGACCTCCTCGGCCATCAAGAGCCTCGACAACCGACAGCGCGCGAACGCCGCCGTCGCCCAGCCCGGAGGCGCGGCGGTCGACTCCGAGGCCGCGGCCGCGGCGCTGTCCTCCGTGCTCAACGCCTCCATCGACTCCATGATCGCCTCGATGGACGCCGAAATCTCCGTCGACGGCGACGTCATCGTCGGCGAGCTTGGCGTTGACTACCTCAAGGCCCGCCGCCAGACCGAGGCCCGCCCCGCGGCGCCCAACTTCGATGCCGCCCCGCCGGCCCCGCCACCGCCGCCCGGCCCCATCTCCCTGCCCTTCGGCGGCGACTCCGAGCCCTTGATCCCGGCGCGCTTCCCCTCGGCCATGAGCGCCATCGCCGAGGAGGCCGCCGTCCAGCGCAAGGCCTCCGAGAGGCTTGAGCGCCGCATCGCCTCGCGCTCGCGGCTGTCCATCATCTTCTCGATGGGCGTCGGCCTGTTCTGCGCCCTGGTCGCCTTCGCCACCACGCCCTCGCCGCGCGAGACGGACGAGTTCGTGCAGCGCACGGCGCCGATCAACGCGGACTTCGAGAGGGAGAGCAAGGAGGAGGAGGCCCTCTTCGCGTCGAACACCCAGCGCGTCCAGCAGCAGATCGACAAGATCAAGAAGACGCCCGGCGCGACCGACCGTCGCACGATGATCGCCCGCCTCGAAGAGATCACCCAGAAAGAGAATGAGCGGCACAAAGCGGCCATCGATCGCATCACCCAGCAGCGCGAGGTGCTGCTGACCAGCGCCGAGGCGGGCATCAACACCCGGCCTCTCCTGCGGCTGATCGGCGGCGGCCTCAGCGGCGCCGCGATCTCCCTCCTCATCCTGTGGCTCCTGCTCTCCACCCTCCTCAAGGAGAAGAAGGCCCGACCCTCGTAGCGCAGCCTCGGTCGGCTCGCAGTTGACCTGCGATGCCTCAGGTGCAATAACCACCTCGCTTCTGTCTGGACCATCAACCTTTACGCCCGCCTTCGGGCACCAACACCCATGCCCTGGCATTGGAGGAGAAGACGATGACCAACGCACTCCACACTCTGTCCATCGATATCGGCGGGACCGGCCTGAAGGCCTCGGTCCTGGATGAGGCGGGCAACATGGCCGTCGACCGCGTCCGCGTCGACACCCCCAAGCCCTGCCCGCCCGACGTGATGATCGCCACGCTCACCACCCTCGTCGCCGATCTGCCCGAGTACCACCGGATCTCGGTCGGCTTCCCCGGCGTCGTGCGCAAGGGCAAGATCCTGACCGCCCCGAACATCGGCACGGAGTCCTGGAAGGGCTTTGATCTGGCCACCGCCCTGGGCGAGGCGCTGGGCAACAAGCCCGTCAAGGTCATCAACGACGCTGACATGCAGGGGCTGGCCGCCATCGTAGGCGATGGCGTCGAGATGGTCATCACCCTGGGCACCGGCTTCGGCACGGGCATCTACATCGACGGCAAGCTCGGGCCTCACCTCGAGATGGCCCACCACCCCTTCCGCAAGGGCGAGACCTACGACCAGGTGCTCGGCGACGAAGGCCGCCGCGTCGCCGGCACGAAGACCTGGCGCAAGTACGTCCAGGAGGCCATCTACAACCTCGAGGTGCTGACCAACTTCGACCACCTCTACATCGGCGGCGGCAACTCCGCTCGCCTCGTGGACAAGGTCGAGCTGGCCAGCAACATCCACCTGATCGACAACGCCGCTGGCATCCTCGGCGGCATCAAGATCTGGTCGGCGGAGTGACCCCTCACGGGGCGCCCTGACCCTCGACGCGCTCGACCCAGACGAAGTCCCCCACGCCCGACCCCACCACGTCCTCGGCGAAGACCGCCTCGTCGCCCAGCGCGATGGGGATCACGATCACCCCCCCTTCGGCGCCTCGCCGCTGCGCGTGAAAGGCGATCCCCAGGCCCCGCTGGACGTGGAACATCCCCGCCACCACCACCACGTGCGCGATGTCCGGCCTGCTGGCCAGGAAGTCCGCCGCCGTCGCCCCCATCACCGCGTCCCAGGCCACCTGCACCCTGTAGAAGCGCGCGAAGGTCGCCTCGTCCATCCCTCCGTGGGAGGACCCCAGGGCCTCCTGGATCATCGCCCGGTGCGCGGGGTTGTCCGCCCCGAAGGACTCCAGCAGCATCGCCCGCTCGGCCTCGTCGAGCCCCTCCAGGCCCTCCTTGCTCAGGCGCTTCGTCAACTCCCCCGGCGCGTTGAGCGCCAGCACCGGCGAGCCCTGCAGGCGCATCAGCTCCAGCAAGGGCCGGTAGAAGGCGAAGTCGTGTCCCCAGCGCGTCGTGTACTCGGACGCCGACAGCAGCCCGGCCTCGTCCAGCTTCCCCGCCACGAAGGCGTCCAACGCCGGCTGGAAGGGCCGCTGGAACATCTCCATCCCCAGCGCCACCCGCCCGGGCGACCGCCGCGCCAGCCCCTCCAGGATCTCGGCCTGGATCCGGTGGTGGGTGGCGTTGTCGTGCGACTCGCCGATGTAGATCAGCCGCGACCCGGACAGCGCGTCGAAGAAGTCGGCCTTGTCCAGCCGCTGGCCGCCCTCGACCCTGTAGATCCCAGGCTCCAGCGGCGTCCCCGTCGGCTCGATGACCTGCGGCGCCGTCGCGCAGGCCGACAGCATCGCGCAAGCCGCCGCCAGCGCCAGCGCCGCCCGCCGCGTTGGCGCGATGGACTCGGCCGGTGACCCCACCCCGAGGGCCGGCCTCATGAGCGTCCGGCCGCGATGGCCTGGCAGGTCTGGAGCACCAGCGCGTGGCAAGCCCCGTTGGTGGCCACCAGCGGCGCCCGGATGTGCGCCGACTTCGCCATGTAGTCGATCAGCGCCCCGTCCAGCGTCGTCAGCCGCCCACCAGCCTCCGAGAAGATCGCCTCCGGCGCGCACGTGTCCCAGAACGAGGTCTTGCCCCCGAAGTTGAGGTACACGTCGGCCCTGTCCTGCGCGATCCGCCCCAGCTTGATCCCCACCGAGCCGCAAGGCGTCACGCTCTCGACCGACAGCCGCCGACCCGCCTCCGTGATCTCCGGGTCCGGGTGCGAGCGCGAGACGATGAAGCGCAGCGACGAGCCCTCGTCCCGCGACGAGACCTGCAGCCGGCGGCGAACCCCGCCTCGGGCCTCGACGAAGGCGCCCTGCCCCAGCGCCGCCGACATGATCTGCCCCTGGACCGGCTCGACCACCACCCCGAGCACCGGCCTGGAGTCCGCGCGCCTGTCCACGAGCCCGATCATGATCGAGAACTCCCCGTTGCGCTTGATGAACTCCTTGGTCCCGTCCAGCGGATCGATGCACCAGAAGCGCCCCGCCTCCAGCCGACCGCCGTCGTCCGCCGACTCCTCGGCCAGGATCCCGTCCTGCGGGAAGGCCGCCCGGATGCGCGACACGATCAGATCGTTGAGCGCCTGATCGGCCAGCGTCACCGGGCCCGCGCCCGCCGCCTTCTGCTCGATGCGCAGCAGCCCCTCGTCGCTGCCGGCCTCCTCGTAGATCTCCATCAACACCGCGTGGGCCTCCCAGGCCAGCTCACGCGCGAACTCCAGCTCAACCTCGTATGACAACACCGCGTCCTCCCTCAAGGGCGTCGATCTGCCCGGCGAGCTCAAAGTCTCGCGCCGTCAGCCCGCCCGCGTCGTGGGTCGTCAACGACAACCTCACCCTGTCGTACACGTTCCAGATCTCGGGGTGGTGATCGGCCCTCTCGGCCAGCAGCGCCACCTGCACCAGGAAGGCGAAGGCCGACCGGAAGTCCGCAAAGCGCCACGAGCCCTCGATGGACTCTCCCTGACGCGACCACCCCGCAAGCGACCCCAGCCCCGCCTCGATCTCCGACTCGCTCAAGCGCCCCATCTGCCCCACCTCCCCGATCCGCACTCCACATGCCACCAAACTCGACCCGACCGCAACTCGACCGCGCCGGACGGCTCAGGTTTCCTCCGTGAAGGTAACGACGCCCCACGCCCGACGAGCGCCCCACCCGACGAGCCCGCCGAGATCGGCGAGTCGACTTCGTTGACGGGCACGGTGGGTCGCACTCCACCCCCTGTCCCCCACACTCCACCCCCACACTCCACCCCCTGTCCCCCACACTCCACCCCCTGTCCCCCTCCTCCCTCCGGAAGGAGGGGGGACGCTCGTATTACGGGCACGATGATTCGGGGGGGTGGGCCGCAGGAGCCTTCGCCGGGATCACTGGCCGCCTGGGGCGGGTGGCGATGTCGCCGGGGCGGGACCCGATCCACCCCAAGCCGTAATACGAGCGTCCCCGATCCACCGTGCCCGTAATACGAGCGTCCCCCCTCCTTCCGGAGCTGTCTCTTAGTCACATCTCCTCCGGGACCCGGCGCAGAGCCCTCTGAGCCCTTTTGACAGGCCCACGGGTCGATGAAGGATGGCGGCCAACACGGGATCGAGTTTTTGAGCAAGGCCAATGCA
>SXGS01193760.1_pt1 | contig 21930 bp, 32 predicted proteins | sample 3174681 | NCBI WGS metagenome assembly SXGS01 (sample SAMN11356861, study PRJNA531348) | freshwater metagenome | isolation source: freshwater sample F1-80 | place: China: Fuxian Lake, Yuxi | collected 2017-12-25
GCAACCACACCGCGCGGGCTGCTTGAGTTCGTCGCGCCTCCCGGGCAGTACGTCGTTGACATTCTCGTCATCAAGGTTGGGACCGGTGGCGAGATCGAGATTGACGAGCAATCGGTGACGGTGGAGATCGAGAGTTGTTGCGACAAGGTTCCGCCCGCGCCACTTCCGAAACCGGGCGATCCGAAGCCGAAGAACAAGGCTGATCCCGTCGCGGCGCTCGGTCGTATCCAGTTCGGCAATGCGGGCTGTACGGCTACCGTGATCGGGCCGCGCCGCGCCGACGGGCGTTGGGACGTGCTGACCGCCGCGCACTGTGTAACGGGTGTGGGCGAGGGTGCGAAGGGTTCGATGCGGCTGAAGGACGGGCGCACGATCGCGGTGCGCGTGTCGAATATCCACGAGCAACCGGATATCGCGTGGCTCGTGACAGACGACGCGACCCTTACCGACCTCGCGTTTGCGGAACTGGCGAAGGCGAACCCGATCGTCGGAACGAAAATCTGGCACCGTGGGTACGGGATCGACCGGCCGGATAACCGCGAGGACGGCGCGATTACGGCGAACGAGAACACGGACGGTCAGTTGGAAATGGCGCTGTCCGTCAGCAGCGGTGACAGTGGAGGCGGCATCTTCCGCGACGATACCGGGGAGTTGATTTCCGTCGTGTGCTGCACAACGGCGAAGGGGCAGCTGGCGCGGGTGTGGGGCGGCTCGGCGCTGGTCGCGGCGAAGCTCCGGCCGGACGGTGCGACGGGTGAAAACGAGGAGTGGTGGAAGCCGGTTGAGATTCCGACGCGGCAGATGGATGCCGCCGAATTCCGGTGGGCACCGGTCGAGATGCCTGAGAAGCGCGGGCCGGTGGTGATCGACCTGCGCGCGGGGCGCTAAGGGGGATGAATGGCCGACGACGTTAGCAAGTATTGGGACAAGTTGAAGGTGTGGGCGATGGGCGCGGCTGCCGTCCTCGCGCTCTCGGTCGCGTCCGCGCTGGCGAACCGCTGGCTCGGCGCGCCTGTGCAACTTCCGGCACCGCCGGTCATCATCGTGCAGCCGAACGCGGACGGGACTACCCCGGCCGTGCGAGTTCTCGACACCAACCCGAAGGGTAAGTGACGAATGTTCCAGGTGCATTTCAACCTGAACGTGGGTGGGGGCGACGGCCGCGAGTTCGCCAAGTTGGGCGACGGCAAGTTACTGGAACTGCTGCTGAAGTGGGGGCCGGTCATCGCGCTGCTGTTCGGGATCAAGCTCCCGCCGCTGCCGGTGTCCGAGACGGTCGTGGAGGACGTGGGCAAGTCGGGTTGACCTTGCCAACATTCTGATACAACGTACAATCGGCAACTGTATCACTTTGAGCAGTTGCCGATTCTCACTTTCCGGGGCACCGATGAGCGCACCTGCGGCACCTCCCGAATTGATTGAACGCATCCGCGAAGCCTACCAGCGTACCGGTTCTACCCGCAAGACGGCGCGAGAGTGCGGCTGCTCTGAGGGCACGGTAGCGAAGTACCGGGCACTGCCGGCGCAAGCTACTCAACCGGTAGCTAACGGAACCGACCTCCCACGCGGCAAGCATGAGACGGTGACGGTCGCGAGCGGGCTGCCTGACGCGCACCACGAATCCTACGAAGCGTTCAAGATCGACACACCCGGCTCTTGGCTGATCCTCTCCGATATCCACGTTCCCTACCACGATCGCACCACGTTGGAACTTGCGGTCGCGGAGGCGAAGCGACGTGGTGTTGTGGGTGTGTTGTTGAACGGCGACACGCTCGATAGCCACGAGATCAGCAACCACGACCGGGAGCCGTCCGCGCCGCGCTACATTGACGAGGTGGACACCGGTAGGAGGTTGCTCGCGTGGCTGCGGTCGCAGTTCCCGAAGTCGCGGATCGTGTTGAAGGAAGGGAACCACGAGGAGCGGCTTTCGCGCTACATCATCCAGCGCGCCCCGGCGCTGTTCGGCTTGGAGGGGATCGACCTACCGGGCTTGATGCACTTCAAAGATTACGGCGCGGAATGGGTGACAGATAAGCGAGTGATCGCGCTCGGTAAGTTGTGCGTCGTCCACGGCCACGAGTATCGGGGCGGCGGCGGTGTGATGCCTGCGCGATGGCTCTACCTGCGTGCCAAGTACGTCAGCATGTGCTTTCCCGCCGGAACAACGGTGCTGTGCCGCGACGGGATCAAGCCCATCAAAACCGTGCGTGTCGGGGATGAGGCGCTGACGCACACGGGCGAATGGAAGCCGGTGGTGGCGTTGCAGCGACGCCACGCGGAGAGAACGGTAACACTCCGGGGCCACGGGCATCCCGGTATTACCACGACGCCGGAACACCCGTTCTTGTCCCGCACCGGTATCTTCACGACCAAAGGCACGCGGAGCGGATTCACCGAACCGGAGTGGACCGAAGCCGCTTCGATGGAAGGCAACTACTGGTCTTCGCCGTGCGAGTTCCCGGCGGCTGAAGTGCCGTTCATCGTGTGCGGCAACGGTCACGAAAAGCCCGTGGTCATGTCCGAGCCGCTAATGCGTCTCGTGGGGCGTTGGCTTGGCGATGGATGGGTTAGCAAACACAAAGTCGAAATCTGCTGCTCCCATGCCGAAGCCGCTGAACTGGAAGCGATGTTCGCGGATGCTGGATTCGACGCGAGCCATATCAGGAACCGCACTACCTCGCTGGTGTCGATCTGCCGACAGGCGTTCGCGAACTGGCTCACGGCCAACTTTGGGCACGGGGCGGCGGGCAAGACGCTCCCGGCTTGGGCGCTCGGAATGCACCGGGCATATCGGGAAGCTCTGTTGGCTGGATACCTCAGCGCGGACGGGCACGAACCGGATGCACGCGGGACACCGGATTGGGAATGCTGCACCGTGAGCCGCACCCTCGCGGTCGGAATCAAACTGCTCGCGCAATCGCTTGGCTACTCAACGACCCTATACCACGAGACTCGCGCGAAGACCTGTCAGATTGAAGGGCGAACGGTCAACCAACGCGACCGCTGGCGCGTGAAAGGCGTGAAGGAATTCGCGCGATGGTCTTCGGCCGTGCGTCAGGATGGGCACCTTTACGGGCGAGTGAAAGAGGTTACGGGAACGGAAGGGATGGAAGTCTTCAACCTCACGGTTGAAGGTGATTCGTCGTACATCGCGGACGGGTTGGTGGTTCACAACTGCGGACACTTCCACCGATCCAGCGAACACGGCGAACGAAACATCCGGGGCACGGAAGAACGGTCGTGGTCACTCGGCTGCGCCTGCTTCTTGTATCCGCGCTACATGCCGCTCAATAGTTGGAACCACGGCTTCGCGCTCGTTGAGTTGAGCGCAGACGGCATGTTCAGCGTTGAGAACAAGCGCATCCTTCACGGCAAGGTGGTGTGAGCCATGCTCATGCTTGACCTTTTCGCCGGGTTGGGCGGTGCATCGCAGGCGTTCGCGGCGCGCGGGTGGGACGTGGTGACTGTTGATAACGACCCGCGTTTCGGATGCACGCACACGGCCGACCTCGCGACGTGGAAATGGGGGGGGGCACGACCGGACCTGATTTGGTTGTCCCCACCGTGTACTGAGTTCAGCCGAGAATCAATGCCGTGGTGCCGTACCGGAAAGCCGCCGTCGCTCGATCTGGTGTTGGCGGGACTGCGGATCGTTCGCGAGTGCGGCCCGACGTGGTGGGTTCTGGAAAACGTCCGGGGCGCAACCAAGTACCTGAACCCGCTGCTCGGAGAGCCGCACCAGTCTCACGGGCCGTTCTTCCTGTGGGGCGAGTTCCCGGCTTTCGAGTGTCAGGTGAAGCCGTTCAAGGAACGGTTGTCGGGTAAGCAGAGGGCGGAACGGGCGAAGGTGCCACGCGCGTTGAGTGAGGCGCTGGCGGTCGCGTGCGAGAGGGCTTCTGTGTTCTTCGACCTGAGTGAAGCATGAACCACGCGACCTTCCATTCCCGGCTCGAAACCGGTTCGTGTCTCGACTTCCTGCCGCGCCTGCCGGAAGGGTGCGCGGACCTCGTGTTCGCGGACCCGCCGTTCGGCATTGGCTACAAGTACGACGTGTACGACGACCGCACCGACCGCGAGGCATACTTGCGGTTCGCTGATCGGTGGTTGTGCGAGGCGTTGCGCGTCCTGGCTCCGCGTGGCTCCTTCTTCCTCGCGATCGGTGACGAGTTCGCCGCTGAGTACAAGGTGCGGCTTGACGCGCTCGGCTTGTCGATGCGGAACTGGATCATCTGGCACTACACGTTCGGACCACACCAGCGAATGAAGTTCGGTCGCGATCACGTTCACATTCTCTATTACACCCGGCCCGGCTTGTCGTTCACGTTCAACGCAGACGCGATCCGAGTGGAGAGCGCACGACAGCGAATGGGCGACAAGCGGGCAAACCCGTTGGGCCGTGTGCCGGGCGACGTGTGGACATTCTCTCGCTTGTGCGGCACGTTCCGCGAGCGCACCAAACACCCGTGTCAAATGCCGGAAGCCGTGTTGGAACGGATCATCCGCGCGGCGAGCAATCCCGGCGACCTCGTGGTTGACCCGTTCGCGGGCAGCGGCACCACGCTCGCAGTCGCGAAGCGGTTAAGGCGCAAGTGGTACGGCTGTGAATTGAGCGAGGCTTACGCGACCAGTGTTCGGGCGCGGTTGGATTTGGTTCCTTCCTCCGAGGTGTGAATGATGGCCAACCGAAAGGCGATGCCGTTATTTTCCGGTTGCATCAACTACTTTCCTGACGCGCTGCTTGCGGTCGCGCTGCTGTCCAAGATCGGGAACGACAAGCACAATCCCGGCGAACCGCTCCATTGGGCGAAGGATAAGAGCGGAGATCATGCCGACTGTCTCGCGCGGCACCTGATCCAGCACGGAGAAGTTGACCCGGAAACCGGGTTGTCGCACACGGTATCCGTGGCGTGGCGGGCGCTGGCGTTACTCCAAACCGAAATCGAGAACGCGAGGAAGGGGGGTGTGAATTGAAACGTGTGTACCTCGCGGGGCCGATCAGTAAAGGCGACCTCGCCCACAACATCAATCAGGCGTCGGAGGCGTTCGCCCGGCTCGCGCTCGCTGGCCTCTCTCCGCTCTGTCCGCAGTGGAGCGCGTTCAGCGGCGGTGCGCACTGGTCGCACTTCGGGGACGTGGTGCGCGTGGAAGGGGTGGCAACCGCGACCGGCTGCGGGCTATCACACGCAGATTGGCTGCGGGTCGATCTGTTGTGGGTGGCGGTGTGCGATGCAGTGTTGCGGCTCCCCGGTGAATCGGTTGGCGCGGAACAAGAAACCGCCTTCGCGAAGATGAACGGTATCCCGGTGTTCACGGACGAGCGCGAGTTATTGATGTGGGCGGGCGGTAACTGATGTGCTGGCGTGCGGCGAAAGGATTGCCGTCGTGCGCCGTGGCTTGCTGGCGGATCGGCCGACACCTTTCACCGTGCGACCTCGTGACCAATGGCCGACTTGCTGAAGTTGCTGATGGATTTGCTCCAACCCCTCTGGCCGTTCCGCCTCGTGTGGACGTGGCAGGTGGGGTTGTACTACTTCGCGGGCCGGTATCAGGGGACGGTGGGACCGGGGCTGAAGGTGATTGTTCCGTACCTGTGTGACGTGAAGTACATTTCCGTGGTGCCGGAAATTTACACCACACCGCTTCAGACGGTGACGTTGCGGGACGGCTCGCCGCTCACCTACAGCGCGTCGGTTACGGTCGTGATCCGCGACGCGAACGCGGCTTACAACCGGCTGGGGCGGTACGCGGAAACGGTCGTGGAGATGGCTGCCGCGATCCTGTCGGAAGGATTGGCTGATGCGGACCCCGACCGGTTCGACCCGGCGCGCGGGAAGCGGGACCGGCTGCTCTCTGAACTGCGGGCGGATATCAACGACGCGGCCCGCGAGTACGGGTTGGAGGTGACGGCGCTGCGGGTGAATAACTTCGTTCGCGGCGCTCGTACCGTGCGACTGTTACTTGACCGCGCCGTGTTGGGTGCGGGGTAATCACTTCTTCTTCGCGGCGTTCCTGGACCCCTTCGGCGCGCCGACCGCGAGCGGGGAAACTGAAACGGTCGCGCAACGCCTCGCGGGGATCGGCGGCGTTCGGGCCGATACCCTGATCCGCGAAGCGCTCGCCCGACTCGGCTAAACCTGAACGTGTGTGAGGTGTGGCATGGTGCCACACCTTTCTATCCCGAACTGCCCGTTTCAAGGCAATTCCACGTTACAGAACTGACAGAGTGTTAGTTGCCCGGTGTCGGTGGAAGTCGTGAATTCCATTGCACTAGCGGCGAAATGTTGGTAGTATCCCCATTGCAGAACCAGCATTTGAAGTAAATTCGTGGCATTCCGTACATCATACGAAACCCTTGCAAATAAACAAAGTACGATGTACGATGTACTCAGTATCAGACGTGGGGTGTGGCACACCTGACCATTTACAAATCACATGAGTGGCGAACCGTGGCAGAAGACAGCAAGATTCAGTGGACGACGCACACGTTCAATCCGTGGCGCGGCTGTACGAAAATCTCCGAGGGGTGTCAGCACTGCTACGCCGAAACGATGAGCGGGCGCAACCCCGCCGTGTTGGGCGAGTGGGGGCCGAACGGGACGCGGGTCGTCGCGGCGGATGCGATGTGGCGCGAGCCGGTGAAGTGGAACCGGCTCGCGCAAGCTGCGGGCGTCCGGGTACGGGTGTTCTGTGCGTCCCTCGCGGACGTGTTTGAGGGGCCGGAGACGATGCCGGGGGACGGGCATGACCTCTCGGAGCAACCGACATCCGACCTCACTCCGCGCCTTTTCAACCCCTCCGTTGCGGAGGCGAGAGAACGCCTGTTCGCGCTGATCGACGCAACCCCGTGTCTCGACTGGCTGTTGCTCACGAAGCGTCCGTGGAACGTGATGCCGCTGTATGGTTCGTGGCTCCACTGGAACCGCGTCCTGGACCGCAAGCCGATCCCGACCGAACTACCGTCGAACGTGTGGATCGGGACGAGCGTGGAGAACCAGCGCCGCGCCGAGGAGCGGTTGCCCCACCTGTGCCGGATTCCGGCGCGCGTCCGGTTCATCAGCGCGGAACCGCTCTTGGAAGCCATTGATATTCGGCCGTGGCTCGGTGGCGCGGCGGGCGTGAATTGGGTGATCGTCGGCGGGGAGAGCGGCGGCAGCGCTCGCGAGTTCAATACCGATTGGGCGCGCGTGCTGCGCGACCAGTGCGGCGACGCGGGGGTTCCGTTCTTCTTCAAGCAGACCGGGAGCAATCCGATTCAACTGACCGTGAAGGGCAAGGGCGGGGATGAGAGTGATATTCCCGCCGACATTCGCGTTCGCGAGTTTCCGTTGGCAACCTGATCGGAGTGAGCAAATGGGCCGTGGTCCCGCTGTCGTGGTCGAGTATCGGGGCGAGCGGCTATCCCTCGCCCAATTGTCGGAGCGGTGCGGGATCGCGCCCGCGACCCTGCACGCGCGCGTTCGCATTCGGGGCTGGACCGTTGAGCGCGCGGCGTCGGTTCCCGTTCGCCACCGTGCGCGGTCGGGCGGGCGTCCCGCCGAAAACGTTCCCCGCCCGTGTCCGCGTCTGAAGCGGCATCCGAGCGGCCGCGCCTACTCGCGCTGGAAGATGGGGGGCAAGACGCACGAGCGGTATTTCGGAAAGCACGGAACGCCCGACGCAGCGACCGCCTACCGGCGATTCGGGGTTGAGTGGGCGAACGGGTCGTATGACCCGCAACCGGCCGGTGCGAGCGCGGGTGGGATCAGCGCGGGCAGCCTCGCTGCCCGCTGGTTCGCGCACTGCCTGACCTACTACGTCAAGGACGGGAAACCAACGTCCGAGATTACGCTGTGCCGCGCGGCTGCGCGGCTCGTGAACGACCTTCACGGCGATCGGCGCGCGACGGAGTTCGATCCGGCGGCGCTGCGCGTCTGTCGCGACACGCTCGTTGCGCGGGGTTTGGTGCGCAATACCTGTAACGCTTACGTCTCGCGAGTGGTGCGGATGTTCGCGTGGGGCGCGGCACAGTCTTTGTTGCCGGCTGCCGTTCACGGCTCGCTCGTGCTGGTCGAACAACTCGCGCCCGGCCGGACGGTCGCGCCCGACCGCGAACGGAAGCGGCCGGCGACCGACGCTCAGATTGAAGCGACGCTCCCGCACCTCGCGCCGTCCGATCTGGTGCGCCGGGCGAAACTCGCGGCGATGGTGCGGTTACAGCGCCTGACCGGGATGCGGCCGGGCGAGGTGTGCGCGCTGGCCGCTTCCGACCTGGACGCGGTTGGCGAGGTGTGGCGGTACACGGTCGGCAAGTCGAACAAGAACCTGCACCGGGGCCGACCGCAGGTGTACTACTTGGGACCGAAGGCGGTCGCGATCCTCACTCCGCTCCTGACGGGCGCGCCGGCTGGCCGGCTGTTCGGTGAAACGGCCAACAACTACGGTCACGCAATTATGGAAGCGAGCGTGAAGGGCGGCGCGGGGCGCTGGTCCCCCCACCAACTGAGGCACGCGCTGGCAACCGCCGTCGCGGAGAAGTTCCGCAGCCTGGAACACGCGGCTGCCGCGATCGGTGACACCGAGGCTGTCGCGGCAGCGGTTTACATCCACGTTGACCCGCGTGAGCGCGCGAAGATCGAAGTTGCGAGGGCAATGGGGTGAACGATTTGAACTGCGGCTATCAAAATTGACGGCAGGAGATGAATTGCGGCGCGTACTTAACCGCGATTGGTCGCTCACCGGCTGTTATGATGTGGGAACAGGCAAGCGTAAACCGGACGATTCCGTACCAACAGCGAACGCGCAGCGCGTTCGCTGTTGGTACGGAATCGTCCGGTTTACGCTTGCCTGTTCTGCGTCTGACTGGCATAGTGGAATGGTGTACACTAACTAAGGTGATTGATTATGAGCAACACGAGCGCGCTACGCGAGATTTTGCGCAACGAAGCGGATCAGCGGTTCGGGCCACGCGGATGGCGTTCAGCGTGCGCCACGTTCCTCGCTGACGACGGGGAATCGGAGACGGTTCGTGTGGTGAACACCCGCCAGAACTTGCGCGGCGAGATGGGGGAGCCGGTTACGAAGGCTTCTTCTGAAGTTTCTTGAACGCTTCAGATTGCTTCCGCTTTTCTTCAACCACCTTGTCGAAGAGCGGGAGTATCCATTCCCGCAGCGGGCAACTCGGATCGTCCAGGATGGCGGCTTGGGTCTTCCATCCGTTCAACTCATGCTCCGCGATGGAAGACATCATCTTCGCGATATCTTCCGGTACGCGGATGAAGCCGGACTTGACCCCGGTCTTCCGCGCCCGCTTGGGCAATTCTTTCTGCGGCTTCGGCATTTCGAGCAACCCATTCATGTAGTCGAAACTCCTCAGAACACAGGTAGTAGCGTAATAGGCGTTCGCTCTGGTGTACAGAATCTTTCGGTACGTCCGTTGATTTTGTTTTCTCATGATGCTACAACGTACACATCGCATCAGATACATCGAACAACGCACACGAAGAGGGCAGCCATGTTGCGGGCCGAAGACGTGGAAACACTGGCGCAACTCGCGAAGCGGATCGGCAAGAACCGCGTCACGGTTTGGCAGTGGGTCAAGTCGGGCGTGCTGATCGGCAGCCGTCGAGTGAAGCTCGCGGCCGTGCGTATCGGGGCACAATGGGTAGTCGATCGCGAGAGTTACGAGCAGTTCGTGAAGGACTGCAACCCGAAACAACCGGCCCTGCCCGAATCACCAGCAGCCGAGGCGCGCCGGCTGAAGGCTGACCAACTCCGAGCGCGCCGGCTGATCGGCTGACCCTGTGTTCTTCTTCAACCCTGTGGAGTCTGGAACCATGAGTGAGATTCTGAAGCCAACCCCGGAACAACTCGTGTTGATTCTGGCGGATCACGCGAAGTACCTGCGAGGAGAGAGCGACGGTAAGCGCGCGGACCTCCGCAGCGCGGACCTCCGCAGCGCGGACCTCCGCAGCGCGGACCTCCGCAGCGCGGACCTCCGCAGCGCGGACCTCTACGGCGCGGACCTCCGCAGCGCGAACCTCAGCAGCGCGGACCTCCGCAGCGCGAACCTCTACGGCGCGAACCTCAGCAGCGCGAACCTCAGCAGCGCGGACCTCCGCAGCGCGGACCTCCGCAGCGCGAACCTCTACGGCGCGGACCTCAAAGACCTCTTGAACGGCGCGCTCGTTCTTGCGCGTACCGAAATCCTCCCGCGTGAGGGCGAGGTGGTCGGGTGGAAGAAGTGTTACTCCGGTGTGATTGTGAAGTTGAAGGTGCCAGCAGACGCCAAGCGGAGTAACGCACCGGGCGGGCGGAAGTGCCGCGCGGAGCGGGCCGAAGTGTTGGAGGTTTTCGGGCGCGACGGTTCGCCGGTCGAAGTCGGTATTTCTCTCTACCACAGCGCCGTCCAGTATCGCAAGGGTGCAACCGTTGCGGCTCACGAGTGGGGTACGGATCGGCTGATCGAGTGCGCGGGCGGCATTCACTTCTACCTCACGCGCGACGAGGCTGAAGTTCACGTCTAACCACGACAACCCCCGTCGAACGTTCGACGGGGGCTGTACTCCCCAAGACTGTGAGTGCCCCAAACATGCCGACCGCGAACACGGTTGCCGACTTACGCAACCTCATCGAACGAATCGCAGCCCGTGAACGGACACAGCCGGAAACCGTATTCGTCTGGTACCGCGACGCGGCAGCGGTTCCGCCGCACGTTCTCTCACCTGACGACATGACCACGACCCAACTCGCGAAAGCGTGCGGCGTACTCCGCGCGACGCTTGAATCACTTACTGAGGAACCGACGTGCCAACCGATCAACTGACAGAACGGCAGCGGGAGATTTACCGCATCATCGTGACCCACTTCCGGGACCACGGCCACGCGCCGACCGTCCGCGAGGTGTGCGGCGCGGCCGGATTCTCTTCACCGAATGCCATTCGCGGGCACCTCGCGGCGCTTCACAGGGGCGGGCTGATCGTCGTGCGGAGCAACGGCACGTCACGCGGCATCGAAGTACCGGCACTCGCGAAGGCGGTGCGCGAAACGGCGTCATCCATGCTCGCGGACGGCACGTGAATCCGCGCTTTCTTTTGTGTCCCTGTATTGATACAACGTACATTCTGCAACTGCTACACATCGGAGAAGCGGTGAGTTCACCACACGTCACTCCACCCATCTTGGAAACGGCCCGTCGCTATCTTGCGGCGGGCCTGTCCGTGATCCCCGTGCGCGCGGACGGGTCGAAGGCGGCGGCTGTCAAGTGGGACGAGTTCAAGGACCGGATGCCGACCGACGCGGAGTTGGTGTTGTGGTTCGGCTCCGGCCGCGCCGTCGGGTTGGCGATCGTGTGCGGCAAGGTGAGCGGCAACCTCGCGGTGATGGACTTTGAGAGCCAGTCCGGTTGGGACCGGTGGCGCGAGCGGTTGAACGCGAGCGGACACCTCGCGGCGCTGGACGGGCTGCCGATCGTGCGGACCCCGAAGGGCGGGCGGCACCTCTACTGCCGCATCCCCGAAGGGTGGGTTGCGGGCACGAAGCTCGCGATGGTGAGCCGGAACGAAACGCTCGTGGAGATTCGCGGACAGGGACACTACGTCCTCGCGCCCGGCTGCCCGGCCGCGTGTCACCCGCTGAACGTACCCTACACGGTCGAACAGCAAGGATGGCTGCCTAATGGTTGACACGCCCATCGACCTGTTCACCACATTCTGCGACCTCGCCCGTGAACTGAACGAGTACGTTCCACCCGAACGGGTGCGCGCCGCGTCGGCTGCTCCCAGTGCGGCGACGGGCGAGCGGCCGGGCGACGAGTTCAACCGGCGCGCGGCGTGGTCCGAAATCCTGGAGCCGCACGGCTGGACCGTGGATCGCACGGCCGGAGATGTTACCTACTGGACTCGGCCGGGCAAGGCGCGCGGCGTCAGCGCGACAACGGGCAAGTGTCACTCCGACCGGAGCGGCGACCTGTTGTACGTCTTCACGTCGAACGCGGGGCCGTTCGATCAGGACAGCGCGTACGACAAGTTCGGCGCGCTCGCCCAACTCGACCACGCGGGCGACTTCGGCAAGGCGGCTAAGGCGCTCGTCGCGGCGGGGTACTCGACGTGCGATCCGGCCGGGCGCGTGCTGCCCATCGTCAGTACCGGCGACGCGACCGATGACGGGATCGTGCCGGATTTCGAGTTCGCCACCAACGCGGACCTGAAGGCGCTGGACCTGGGCGTGTCGTGGGTGTGGGAGAAGTGGCTTCAAGCCGGAACCGTGAACCTGCTCGCGGCCGAAGGCGGCGCGGGCAAGACGCGGTTCGTCGCGGACCTGTGCCGGCGGGTTCACTTGGGGCTGCCGTGGCCGGACGGGGCGGCGCTCGGTGAGTTGGGAACCAAGTACGCGGGCGACGCGCCGGGGAGTGATGCTCGTTACCTTGCGATGTGGGTGGCGGGCGACCGGAACCACGGCGAACTGCTGGCGCTGTCCGAGGCGTTCGGGTTCGGGGAGCGGATCAGTTACAGCGGGTCGAAGAAAGACCCGCTCGGAGGGGTGACGCTCCAACTCAACGGCGACTTCGCGACCCTGTACCGGCGCGTGAAAGCGGCGCGCCCGCTGTTCCTCGTGATCGACACAGCGGGCGGCGCGACCGGCTTCAACCTGTCGAAGCAGGAAGAGGCTCGCGCGTTCTTCGGCCCGCTGACCGAACTGGCGCAGCGGTTGAGCGTGTGCGTGATCGTCATTACCCACTTGAACGCCGCGAAGAAGACACTCGGTAAGCGCGCCGAGGAGCGGGTTCGCACCGTGACGCGGATCATCTGCGACAGCCGCGACCAGTCTTGCCCGCGCCGGATCGAAATCACCAAGTCGAACAGTCCGTTCCCGCCACCGATCGGGATGCAACTCGGTGAGACGGGGAACGAGTACACCACGACCGACGTACCGGCCGACCCGGACGGCTCCGGCCGCAGTGACGAGCCGCGCGCGGCCGCGCCGGTGAAGACCCCGACGCGAGTTCAGGAGTGCGCCGACCTTTTACGCGCCGAACTGGCGGCACAACCGAGGCGCGTTCACGAGTTGCGGACCCTGTGCGACGGCAAGGGGATTGGTGTGAGCCAGTTCTACGCGGCCGTCCGGCTTCTCGACCTGATCCAAACCGAGGACTCTTTCGGGAAGAAGTGGCTAGGTCTTCCGAATGTGTGAATGTGTCACTGTCTACTGTCTGAAACCCCTAGATGCGTGGTGGGCTTAGACAGTAGACAGTGCTTGAAAACAAGGGTTTCGTCACTGTCTAAGCGCGGCCTACTTCGGGCCGTTAGACAGTAACGAAAGCAAGTGGAAATCCCGACCGGCGCGCGGCAACCGGTCGGGGCGAGTGTGCCGCAACAACCTCTGTGGAGTGTGACGTTATGGCGTTCGACAAGATCAAGGCGACGACCGGCGGGGGCGGGACCGAGAAGGCACCGGCGGGCAACCATGCCGCCGTCCTCGTCGGCCTGTTCGACATGGGCCACCAGTGGCAGGAGCCGTTCAGCGCGAAGGACAAGGGGTACTGGGCGCACCGCGCGTTCTTCGTGTGGGAGTTGGTGAACGAGAAGGTGGCGGGCGCGACCAAGAATCACGTCATCGGGATCGACCTGACTTTGAGCCTGGGGGAGAAGGCGAAGCTGCGGAAGTTCATCGAAGGGCGCACGGGGAAGAAGCTCGCGGCCGACGCGGAGTTGGACCCGATGACGGAGTTGGGCCAAGCGTGCCTGCTCAACGTGATCGAGAAGAACGGGTATCCAAAGATCGAAGGCGTGGCCGCGCTGCCGAAGGGGATGCCGGCTCCGGCACCGGGTTACAAGCCGGTGGCTGTCGGCCTGGAAGAGTTCCGCGCGGGCGGGGTGAGCATCCCCGAATGGGTGCCGTACCTGTACGGCTCGCCGCTGGCGGATCACATCAAGGCGTCCCGCGAGATCGGGGAGCCGAAGCCGGTTGCGAAGAAGAAAGACGACGCCGCGCCGAAGACGGCCGACGCGAAGAGCGGCGACCCGATCCCGTTCTGAGCGGGCGCGAATCCACTGTCGGCCCGTCGGAATCTCTATGTGCGTGAGGAGTACCGACAGTCCGACAGTGCTTGAAAACAAGGGCTTCGTCACTGTCGGGCGCAAGGGCCGACAGTGACGAAGCCCACCGACAGACGACTATGCTCTTTCTTCCCTGAACAGGGGACAGAGAGAGAAGAGAGGGGCGAACTACGTCCGTACCCGGAGTTGCGGTGAACACCCTTCAAGCGATCATTGACGAGATTCGGACAGTGCGTGACTCCGAGGCGTCGCGCCGGTTGTGTCTTGATTGTTGGTCGCGCGGCACCTCGCACGGGGAAGCGGAAGGGATCGCGTGGGCGCGGAACGTCCTCGCAGGGGTCCGCGCCTACGTCGCTTACGAGAACCGGATTCAGAACAAAACGAGGATGAACCAATCATGACACTGAGAGCGCGGATACTGGAAGTGCTGAAGGAAGCGGGGGGGGGGCGCTTGATACCGGCGCGATTGTCTTCTTGTGCGCTGCCGACCTCACCAACCCGCAGCAACAGGTTGGTCGGCAACTCACCGACCTGATGGACGCGGGTCACGTTCGGAAGCTCCCGCCGGTGCGGTCGGGTAAGTTCCGCCGACCGGCTTCAAGGTGGGAGTTAGGCGAGCCGAAGCCGGAACGACCGGCCGGATTGCTCACAACGGCCGAAGCAGCCGTCCTTGTCGGCCGACCGTACAAGACGCTCTCGTACTGGAAGTTCCGTGGCCTCGTCTCATCCGCAGCGACCGTGAGCGGGAAGAACTATTGGAACGCAGACGCGGTGAAGGCGGCAGCGGAGCGGATCGACAACGATTCCAACTCGTTCGCGATCCGCGAAGCGATGCAGCGCAAGAAGAAGCCCAGCAAGAAACCGCCAGCTTTGGCGAAGCATCCAACCGACTCGTGGCCGGGAACCACCGAACGGGTCGCGGTCTACGAGGCGCGGGTGAAGGCGGGCCGAGCCGTGTTCCACCCTCTCGACTTCAAGCCAAAGTAAATCCGCGCGGTTTGATATTGATACATCGTACATCGTACATTACAGTTTGTATGCCATACCTGACACACACGAGGACGGAAAGCCATGTTGAACGAATGCCGGTGGATGGAATTGGGGGCGGCGCTAGGTGACCTCGCGACCGATCAAGCGGCGTGGTCGCAGGCGACGTTCGGGAGCGACGCGGAGCGCGGCCCAATCGGCGCGCTGAAGCACCTGGCGAAAGAGGCGCGCGAAGCGGAGATCGCGTGCGTGATGAATCTCGGTATCGGTGGCGACCGGGGCATCATCGCGGAAGAGTTGGCCGACTGCCTGTTGCTGATCTTGGACGCCGCGCGGCGGTCGGGGCTGACACCGCTCCAACTGATTCGCGCGGCGCAATCGAAGATGGCGGTGAACAAGGCTCGGACGTGGCCGAAGCCGACGAGTGACGAGCCGGTTGAACACGTTCGCGGCACCATGCCGGAACCCGACCTGACGCGGCTGGCCGACGACGGCAACCCACACCACGAGGTTTGCAATGAGGCTCCCGCCGGACCTGACGGCGAAGGTGATGGCGGCAGCGGCACCGGTGAAGAGGATGCCGACGATACCGAAATCTACGAGCCGCGCACGGTCAGTCACGACGAGCGCACCAACGGCATCTGAGCCGAAGCGGAGTAAGTACCGGAACCGCAAGTGCGAGGTGGACGGGATCAAGTTCGACAGCCGCAAGGAAGCGGCGCGCTGGGTCGAACTGCTGACCCTTGAATCAGCCGGAGTGTTGACCGGACTCCGGCGACAGGTGCGAATCCCGATCCAGGTTAACGGCGTGAAGGTGTGCGTGTACGTCGCTGACTTCACCTACACGCGGAACGGTCGCGAGGTGGTTGAGGACGTGAAGAGCGAGTTCACGAAGATGCTTCCCCTGTACCGGCTGAAAAAGAAGATGCTCGCGGCATGGGGTGTGGAAATCAACGAGGTGTGATCCGCGTGAATGATCCGTTCAAGATCGACGGCCCGGCGGTGATTAGTTTCAGCGGCGGTGAAACGTCCGGCGCAATGCTCCATCGTGTGCTTTAAGCACACGATGGAGCATTGCCCGCGAATGTGTTGGTGGTGTTCTGCAACACTGGCAAAGAGCGACCGGAGACGTTGGATTTCGTGGAACGGGTGTCGTGTGAGTGGGGCGTCCCGGTCGTGTGGTTGGAGTACCGGCACAACGGCAAACCGACCTTCGCCATTGTGGATTACGCGACCGCGAGCCGGAACGGAGAACCGTTGGAAGCCGCTATCACCGCGCGGCGCGGTGATAGCGGCTTCCTCCCCAACCCGATGGTTCGTTACTGCACCATCGACACCAAGATTAAGACACTCATCCGCTACTTGCTTTCGCTTGGTTGGTCGCGGTGGTCGAATGCGATTGGCTTCCGCGCCGATGAGCCTGCGCGGGTGGCGAAGTTGCGGGCGGGGGCAAACCGCGAGAAGCGCGAAGAGGCGTTGTTGCCGTTGGCCGTGTCGGGAGTGACGCGGGCCGACATTCGGGCATTCTGGGACGCGCAGCCTTTCAAACTCCAATTGGGCAGAGACGAAGGGAACTGCGATCTGTGCTTCCTGAAGGGCGCGAGCAAGCTCCAACGGATCATGAGCGAGCGGCCCGACCTCGCGGATTGGTGGATCAGGATGGAGCGGGAAAGCGGGCAGCGGTTCCGCAACCACGGGTCAAGTTACGCGGCGCTGCTCGCGAAGTCTCAGCGACAATCGCTCCCGATGATGGGCGACGACGAGCCGGACGAGCCGGACGAACTGAGCATCGCGTGTCACTGCACAGACTGAGGAGCGACCGTGCCGAAGCAACCGACCGAACTTGACCACGAGCGGAGGCGGTGCAGCGCGCTCGTGAGCCGCGTGCTTGACGCGGTGTTGGATCATCCGCCCGCGAAGGGTACGCGCGAAGCGATGTGGACTCAGATGTTGGCCGGTGTGATGAAGACGATCCGCAATGGTGGCGACGTGATCGACCTGGAACGGGCGCTGCCCGAAGTCTTCGGAGGGTGAATGGAACTGCCCCTTGTGGCCGCGCTACTCACCTGCCTCGCGCCCGATCCCTCGCGGTTGGGTGTTGACGACTGGCACGAGCGGGAAGTTTGGATGCGACGGTACGACAACCCGCTATCGGCGCTGCTGCTGCCGGACACGCACGCGGACCCGGAGATAGCGCACCGCCTGAAGGCGCTGAAGGCGAAGAACCTGCGTGAGTTCTGCCCGCGATACCGGGAAGCGAAGCTCCACCGAGACGACTTCCCCGCATGGGTTCAGCGGCATGTGATCGAGAGTGACAGCCTCGCGTTCAGCCTCGCGGACGTGTTCCACGAGTTGCACACGGACGGCGACAAGGCTGACGTGTTCTTCAAACTCGCGCCGCACTGCCACACCAATCAATCATTCTTGCGCGGCGCGTTCGTGGACGGCGAGTACCAAACGTGGCGCGAACATGTGGCGAGACACCGATACCCGAACGTGTGCGGCGTGGCCGAAAGCGTCACGAACGGCGTGATCTGGGCGAGCCTGCCAGTGCCGTAACTGAACGGATGGCGGCGGCTGACCAGTTGGCGCGGCTCCGGCCGCGTCCTCACAGAAGCCGGAGAGCGCATGCGCTCTCCCCCGTGTTGGTCAGCGGGGACGCCTGCCCACAACCGAGGAAGCGAAATGACCCCGATTTCCGACGAGCAGTACACGCCCGCACCTTCGGGCGCGAAGCCGATTGAGGCAAACCCATACGGACCCAACCGCAAGGCGCGACGCGCTCTGCTTGCCGCCGATCGACGGGCGAAGCGGCGCATGGCGCGGATCGACCGCAAGTACGGAGAGCAACGGTGGACCCGGACGACCTGAAACTAGTGAACTGTGCCAACTGCGGGCGGGATACGCTCGCGCCGGGCTTCAGTTACCTCGCGAAAGAAACCGGTCTACCCGCGTTCGGCGGGCGCATCGCGGGTCGGCCGTGGTGCCGACCGTGCATCAAACCAGCGCGGAGGCCGACCGGATATCAGGTGGGAACCGAGGGGCCGGGCGAGGACACGAGCGCGGAACAGGCGAACGCGATCCGACACATGGAAGATGCGGGGTGTGAATGAGCGGCGAATTGGTGTGGCAGTGCGATCATTGCGGACGGGTCAAGCCTCGCCTGTGCTTGGGGAAACCGCCACGCTGCAAATGCGGGGCGACCTCGTGGAGCATCGCGACCAAACAAGCTGAACCCGAACCGCTCGCGGTGTGGGGCTTGTGCGTAGTCGTCGTGATCCTCTCAGGCATGGGCTTAGGATGCCTCATCAGGGGCGTGATTCAGGCGTTCGGGGGCTGAAAAACACCACAAAAAGCCCGAAAAACACGCCATTAGGACGAAAAAACGCTGTCAAAACAGTCATTTTCACGGGTATAACGAAGAAAAACCGACATAAAAGTAGGTTCCTCCTACGGTTATGGCGCATAAGCGGGCAACGGGAACAGGACCGGGACCGACCTCAGTTAGTTTTCGGGGCGACACATGGCATTCAACGCCGAGCAAAAGAAAGTCTGGAGGCGCGAGCATCGCGCGAGGCTTGACGAGTACCAGCGCGGGTGGAGAGAGCAGAAGTTAGCCGCCGATCCGACGTACTTCGACCGTCAGAAGGAAGCGGCAAGGGTAAAGGCTGAAGCGGCAAAGCCGGTCGTGATGTGCGCCTGTGGGCGGTCATTCAAGAAGAGGGGCCGTGCAACGTTTTGCGGCCCTTCCTGCCGACCAGGAGTTGCAAAGAGGACTCGCCCGGTTGACCTCTGGAATGGCGTAGCACACAGGGCGGCAGAACGGCTGAATAACCGGGCACGCCTTCACAGCCTCTCGCCGCTGGATCAAATGGCCGCGAAGTGCGCCCGCGTCCTGCGGTTGATGGGTCGGAACCTCTCCCGCCGTGAGCGGCAACCGGTTCCGTCAAGGCGGTCTTGGGATCGGGCGTTTGCAGCCTGCTCGCAGCAGGCTGCAAACGCCCGCTCGCGCCTGAAAATCTCGCGTCTGGATTTAAAGTTCGCGAGTATCGCAGCGTCAATTAACACCCGGAGAAAAACGCATGGCCGCGAGAGCAACACAGCGGATCAAGGCAACTGACATCCGCAAGAAGTTACGGGAACAGAATTGCCGCTGCTCTCTCACGGGTGATGAACTGACACCCGATAACCTGACGGCGGATCATGGTATCCCTGTCTCGCGTGGTGGGGCGCACGAAATGGAAAACATCTTCCTCGTAACTGCGACCGCGAACGCCGCGAAGGGTACGTTGTTGCTCCCGGAGTTTGTGGCGCTGTGCCGAAAGGTGGTTGCGCACGCGGACGCCACACAGCCACCAATCGCGACCGCCGTGGCGGAAGCCGAATCCCTGTCCCGCGAATGGCTCTCTTGAAGGGTTCAATGCCGAAAGCCAAGTCGAAAACGGGTGTTAAGCCGAAGCGGAAGTCTCCGGCGAAGGTGGTCGCGCCCGTGGCCGCGAAGCGGAGCGGTACCACCGAGGGCAGCGGGTACGAGAAGTACAAAGAGAAGCAGGCGGGTATCAGCCGCGAGCGCTCCGCGAAGGGGCGTGAGATTGGCGGCATTCCGCCCGTGACCGACCCGGCGCGCCGCGACCGGTGTCGATACTCGTTCCGCGACTTCTGCGAAACCTACCTCGCGGAATGGTTTCCGCTCGGTTGGTCGGCCGATCACTTGAAGGCGATTGCGAAGATTGAAGATGCGGTTTTGCGGGGCGGTCGGTTCGCGTTCGCTATGCCGCGTGGAAGTGGGAAGACCACGCTTTGCCAAGCTGCGGTGATGTGGGCGCTTCACTACGGGCATCGGGTGTGCGTGGTGCTGATCGGCGCGACCGATCCGGCGGCTATCGAAAGCCTGGATTCGATCAAGCAAGAGATCGAACTGAACGACCTCTTGTTGACGGATTTCCCGGCGGTCGCGTACCCGATTCGCTGCCTGGACGGGATCGCGAACCGCGCGCCCGGTCAGACGCTCAACGGCGAACGGACGCGCATCGAGTGGACCGATAAAGAACTGGCGTTGCCCGTAGTACCGGGGGAGCCGACGAGCGGCGCGGCGGTGCGCGTGTCGGGGATCACGGGGCGAATTCGCGGGCTGAAGGTGCTGAGCAAGCGGCCCGACCTCGTGATTGTAGACGACCCTTCGACCGACGAGAGCGCGCACAGCCTGACGCAGAATAACGCGCGGGAGAAGGTGTTGGCCGGCGCGGTGTTGGGGTTGGGGGGACCGAAAACAGAGATCGCGTGCGTGATGCCGTGTACGGTGATCGCGCCCGGCGACATGGCCGACCGCATCTTGGACCGGGACCGACATCCACCGTGGCAGGGCGAGCGCTCCAAGATGGTGTACGCCTTCCCTCTCCGCGCTGACCTGTGGAGCCAGTACGCGACCATTCGCGCCGATGGGTTCCACGCGGAAGACAAGGGGATGGCGGCAACGGATTTCTACCTCGCACACCGCGAGGAGATGGACGCGGGCGCGGTCGTGGGGTGGGTTGAACGGTTCCCGACCGGCACCGTGTCCGCGATCCAACACGCAATGAACATGCTCATCAACGACCGCGCCTCGTTCATGGCGGAATATCAGAACGAGCCGGAAGTTGACTTAGGAATCGGTGGCGTCGAAGACCTGGACCCGGACGAACTAGGGAAGAAGGTGAACCGTGTCCCTCGCGGAATTGTTGCGCCGGACTGTACTCGACTTACAGCGTTCGTTGATTGCGGCGGGTCCGTCCTGTGGTATCTCGTTGCCGGATGGAACGAGGGCTTCGGCGGGTCCGTGGTCGATTACGGTCCCTTCCCCGCACAGAACCGGGCGTACTTCGCGGCAGCCGACGCGCGCCCGGCACTTGCGGAAGCCTTCCCCGGTCGCGACGAAACCGCGCGCCTCTACGCGGGCTTGAAGGCGGTCGTTGAATCCGTGATGGCGCGCGAGTACCGGCGGCAGGACGGCGGCACGCTGCGCGTCGAACTGTGCATGATCGACAGCGGTTGGCAGACGGACACGGTTCACCAGTTCTGTCGGCAGTCTCCGTTGTCCGCGATTCTGCTCCCGTCGAAGGGGTACGGGATCGGGGCCGGTGCCGCGCCGATGGACCGCTGGCACAAGAAACCGGGCGAGCGGTTGGGCGAGGGCTGGCGGCTGTCGCAGGTGACTACGGGCGGGCGCGGGCGGCTCGCGGTGTTCGACACGAACCACTGGAAGACGTTCGCGGCGCAACGCCTCGTGACCCCGGAAGGGTCGGCCGGCTGCGTGCAACTCTACGGCGAGGCTGACACGCACCAACTCCTCTGCGACCACTTGACGAGCGAGTACCGGGTGAGGACGGAGGGGCGCGGGCGGCAGGTGGACGAGTGGAAGATGCGGCCCGGTCGGGTCGATAACCACCTGTGGGACTGCTACATCGGCGCGTGCGTGGCCGCGAGCATTCAGGGTGTGAAGTGGAGCGCGGCGAAGGCGCTCGGTTTGGGTGTTGAGGACGCGGCGAAGGGGAAGTCAATCAAGCTGTCCGATATCCAGAAACAGAAACGCGAGGCGAAGCAGTGACCGACGCAAAGCCCGCGCCCATCCGTGGCCTGTTCTGTCCGACCTGTCGCGGCGTGCGACTCGCGGTGACGCACACCCGGAAGCGCTGCGCCGGGCTGTGTGTCCGGTACTTGCGCTGTACCGCTTGCGGAACCCGGTGCAAGTCGGAAGAGCGCATGACCAAGACCGTGGACACCTCCAAGTAAATCGTGTGCCATTCACGGCACACCACTTCTCAGATACTTAGTATCACCCTTCTCATACAAAGCTGTACCCGGCAAGATGAACGCGTCCCTTACCCCCAAAGGTTCGGGACTAGCGTAACCAGCGTGGCGAAATCAACGCGGC
>SXGS01366037.1_pt1 | contig 21925 bp, 20 predicted proteins | sample 3174681 | NCBI WGS metagenome assembly SXGS01 (sample SAMN11356861, study PRJNA531348) | freshwater metagenome | isolation source: freshwater sample F1-80 | place: China: Fuxian Lake, Yuxi | collected 2017-12-25
CAACTGAGCAATTGAATCAGCGTATCCTCGCCTTTATCACCTTCTTCAATGAAGCCCTGGCAAAGCCGTTCCGCTGGACTTATATTGGGAAGCCTCTCGTGGTCTAAATTATCTGACCTATTTTAGAAGCTGGGTACTAGCGGGCGTTTTGGTAGCATTAAAAGCGAAGTGCTGTATTTTAGGGCCTAACTTGGTTCGAAGGTCTTTGATTTGTGTTCCATAAATAATATGTGGAAAATGTTTCAGGTCGAAAGGAATATCATCAGCACATTGTGTCAGGAGAATAACGGTTTTACCGAGCGCATGAGCATATCCGACTTCATAAAAGACGTTTGGATTTTTTGCGGTTAAGTCTGCAATCAAAATATCAGCGCGGGAAATCTGGTTGTAAATCCGGTCAAGCATTGACCCCATAAAATTCTGTTCATCTAATCGTTCACAGTAGACGCCGACATCGCTACACGCGCCTTTGATTCCATATTCATATATGTCATTGAAGCTAGCGTCTAAGGGCATTAGGACAAAGCAAAAGGGTTTAGGGATTGTTGATTGAATCATAGATGGAGGCTGGACTGGTGGTAATAGATCGATAGGGTTGAACCAATTGATTCGGTTATTTCTGGATAAGAATACGCCACCCATCGCGAAATTTTAATTTTCAAGCGTCGGTTATGCTTGTTGATCTGAACACGCTTTAGCATAACATTTAATCCAGGAGCGACAAAAAATGCAAACCCAACCCTGTCCGCCAGGCATCAATAGCGACGACAAAGTCATCCTGTTCGACGGCGTCTGCAAACTCTGCAATGCTTGGGCGCGCTTCCTGATCAGGTTCGACAGGCAGCGTATTTTCAAGCTGGCGTCGGTACAGTCTGAGCAGGGCAAAGCCATCTTGGAATGGTACGGGCTGCCGACCGATTATTACGAAACCATGCTGCTCGTGGAAGGTCCGCAGATGTATCAAAAGTCGATGGCCTTTATCCGGGTGATGATGCGCCTGCCGTTGCCCTGGAAAGCCGCCGCATTGATCCGGGTCATTCCCGCACCGTTGCGTGACTGGCTGTATGATCGTATTGCCTTAAACCGCTACCGGCTATTCGGCAAATACGATGCCTGTTTGATGCCGACACCCGACCACCTGAGCCGTTACCTCAATGACCAATAATACTCTCGTGTTACAGATATGCCGTTTTTCGATAGCCTTTGTTTGGCTATACCAGGGGCTGGTGCCGAAACTGCTTGGCCCGCATCAGGACGAGCTCTTCATGAATAGGGCTGCCGGTATGAGTGAGGCAACAGCTACGTTAATACCCTATGCAGGCGGCGAATTGGAAATGCTGTTGGGTGTTCTGATTTTGGTATTTTACAAAGACCGGTGGCCCTTTCTTGTGACCATCATTGCGATGCTGGTCTTGTTCGTTTTGTCAGCCATCTATGCGCCGATGTTTATCATTTCAGCGTTCAACTCGACAACCATCAACCTGTCGATTGTGGCCTTATCAGCTATTGCGCTGGTTTGTCAAAGGCGGGAATGAGGTCATCCAGACTGACGGAAAATTCTGCTCTGCCCGCTTTGCTATGCTTCCTATTGATTTTCGGCGGCGCGTTCTTTTTCGTATTCCCTATAGGTCTTTTTGTTGACGCGGGACAAACAATTTTCGCTCTCGCCCTGCGGTAATTGTCGGCATTCATTTTCGGCGCCGCGCTTCATGCCTTCATACCATGCTTCGGTAGTACATCCGATGATTGACAATGTGATGGAGGCGAGTAATGCAAAAACCGGGATATAGCTGATTCTCATAGCGTACGTTCGATAAAATTTAGATTCGGAGTCTCTGAGGCAACCTGGGATGTCAGGCGTTGGGTAATTATTTCGCTTCGTCAACCATCTGCAGCGTCGTGTCCTCAACCTCTTGGGCAACTTGAATCAATCCTGCATCCTGAGATAAGGCGGAAAGCATCTGCATCGGTTTTATAAGGCCGATCTTGGTTTTACCTTGCTCGGTAAATACGGAAATACAGCAAGGCAGTGCCATGTTCAGGCGCATATCAATGGACAATACTTTTGCAGCCTGTCCCGGATTGCAGACTTCAAAAATCTTGCATTCCTCATCAAATGCCATGCCTTTAGCGCGAAGCGTGGTTCCCAGATCGTGAACATGGAGTATCCCATAGCCATGACTTATAACGGCTGATTCAAGCGCTGCCGACGCCTGCGTGAAAGATTTATTGCTGTCAACGATGTAGTACATTGATTAACCTTGATATTTGAAATTGTCATAAGGTCCATATTCACGGATTGCATATCCGTTGGTATGAAGTGAATTTTATTGATCAATCGCCTGCTTGCCGACGGTGTTGTACGGTGAAACTGTTAGCAGATACTACTCTGATTTCAGCAATACTACAGCTTCTATAATAAACAAAGTGGAAACGAAGCAGCAATGCTTACATTGACTTTACCGACTATCGCTAAATGGGTTATAAATTGCTTAACTTCGGCATCTATGTAGACTTAAAACACAAAACACAAGAGGGGAAATTTATGGGACTGGCATTAAAAGACCATCAACATCATTGTTACGGCGATTATTTGACCTGGCCGGATGATGTGCGTTATGAGCTGATTGACGGCGATGCGTATTTTATGGCGCCTGCACCGGATTTACCTCATCAGGAGGTAGCGGGGGAAATTTATCGCCAAGCCGCTAACGCTTTACTGGGCAAGCCGTGCCGGGCTCTGATAGCCCCTGTGGACGTACGCTTGCCGAAACAGAATGAAGCGGATGAATATATCGATACTGTCGTGCAGCCGGATGTTTTGGTGGTTTGCGATCCGAACAAGCTGGACCGGCGCGGTGTGCGCGGAGCCCCGGATTGGGTCGTGGAAGTGCTGTCGCCGTCCACGTCAAGTCATGATCAAATCAAGAAGCGCCTGCTTTACGAGCGTCACGGCGTACTGGAGTATTGGTTGGTCCACCCTGTCGACCGTGTGCTGACGGTTTATCGTTTACTTGATGGTGAATACGGCAAGCCTGAAATCTTGGAATTGCGTGGAGAAACCGCCGTCAGCGTGCTACCCGGCCTTGCGATCCAATGGGACGAGTTGGTGGAGCGTTTGCCTAACGATTATTGATCCTGTAATCGCCCCGACTCCGCTATCCCGGCAGAATCCGGCCAAATATCCCGTCTCACGAACCGCTTCGCTACTATTTCATTGCGCTGCAAGCAGCAGACTACCCACAGCGCAATCGCCCCATCTGTAATTGCTTTACAGGGACAAAATTTATTTCGATGATTATAATTGGGCGCTAATCATACGTATCCCTTTCAGGTTAAAAAATTCGCCATGAGTATTATTAAACGTTTGCATCATGCTTCCCTTCTGGTAAGCGACCTCGCCGCCTCTCGCGCTTTCTATGAAGGCGTCCTGGAATTAGAGCCAAGTCCTTTAAGGCCGGTTATGGGCTTTGATGGGGTTTGGTATGAAATAGGAGAACAGCAGATTCACCTGTTGGCGCTGCCAAGCCCCGAGCAAGGCCTGGAACGACCCAGTCACGGAGGACGTGACCGGCACACCGCCCTATTCGTACATGATTTCGACGCCCTGATCGAACGCCTGGAAAGCACCGGCACCGCTTTTACCTTCAGCCAATCGGGACGCCGCGCGCTCTTTTGCCGTGACCCTGACGGGAATGCCCTGGAGTTGATGGAGTAACGCCATTATTGAAGTAATCATGAACAAGATGCCGCATACAAATCATCGGGAACGACAGGACACTTCAATAACGATGGTGATATTTCTGCTTTTCTCAATGTGTGTCTTTGCGCCGTCGCTGAGCGCCGAAGCAATCCCGGTGAAAAACGCCTCGCTGATGCCGCTGTGGAGTCCGCAGGCCCAGTTTGCCGGCTATTATGTGGCTCTCGATAAGGGCATCTATGCCCGACACGGCATTAACCTCAAAATTCTCAGGGCCGGACCCGGATGTTCTCCCGTGGAAGCACTGCAAAAAGGCAGTGCCGACTTTGTCATTATCTGGCTGACCACCGCCTTGCAACATCGCTCGGCAGACACTCCCCTGGTCAACCTGGCGCAAATCATTCAGCGCTCCTCAATGATGCTGATTTCAAAAAAAACCGCCGGCATCAAGACCATCGCCGACATGGATGGTAAAAAGGTGGGCTTATGGGAAGGAGATGTGTCAATACCGCCTCGTACGCTTTTCGCCAGGCAGCACATCAAGATTCGGGAAATCCGTCAATCCCATACCGTCAATCTGTTTCTGCGCGGCGGCATCGATGTAACATCGGCGATGTGGTTCAATGAGTACCACACGATTCTTAATTCAGGCATCGATCCTGAGGAATTGAACATCATTTTCCTGAGGGATCAGGGTATGAATTTTATAGAAGACGGCCTCTACACGATGGAAAAGACTCTCGACAAAGATCCTGCCCTGGCTGCCGCCTTTGTCGATGCCTCGCTGGAAGGATGGCGCTACGCCTTTGATCATCCCGACGAGGCGCTGGATATTGTCATCAAGTATATGCGCGAGGCTCACTTGCCGGCCAACCGGATGCACCAGAAATGGATGCTGGAACGGATGCAGGATTTGATGACGCCCGTCCATCCCAAGGGCGCGCTCGGTCAGCTCGTGGAGCAGGATTACGATGCCGTAGGCCGCACTATGCAAAAAAGCGGCCTGATTCAAAGTTATCCCGATTACAAGGCCTTTGTCTGGAGGGATGATGCCGGGAAAAAATAGTATCGTCATCAAGCTCGTCCTGGTCATCACCTTCTTCAGCACGGTCATTTTTGCCGTAACGCTCGGCTATAATTATTACCGGTCCCGTGTCATCCTGCAAAACGAACTGGAAAGCAATGCCCGCAATCTTGCCATGTCATTGGTCAACCGGGTTGAGACACAACTCACGGCGGTTACCAAAGTGACGGAAGGACTGGCCCGCTCGCTGGAAACCGGCAACTATAACGAACAACAGTTGCTTGCCCTGCTCAGAAGAACGGTCGAAAACAATCCCGAAATTTACGGCTCATTCGCGGCCTTTGAGCCCTATGCCTTCAGTCCCAACTTGCACTTGTATGCGCCCTATTATTACCGGAAAAACGGGAAGATCACTTTTGAAGGCCTGGAAAACTCATACATTGACTTCCCCTACCCGTACTGGGATTGGTATCAGATACCGCGTGAATTGGGCAAGCTCGAATGGAGCGAACCTTATTTCGATGAAGGCGCCGGCAATATTGTCATGTCGACCTGTTCGCTGCCCTTCTACGAGGAAATCAACGGCAAGAAACAACTCAAGGGGATTGTCGGTGCGGACGTATCCCTTGACGCGCTGACGGAACTGATCTCTTCGGTCAAAATCCTCAAAACCGGCTACGCAGCCCTGCTTTCCCGCAACGCAATGATATTGGCTCATCCGCTGAAAGACGCCATCATGAACGAAACCTTCTTCAGCATTGCCGAGGCGCGCAACGATCCGTCGCTACGCGCGCTCGGCAAGAAAATGATCAGGGGCGAGACCGGTTTTGTTCATTATACGAGTCTGGTAGGTATCACGAGCTGGATGTATTACACGCCGATCCCTTCGAGCGGATGGACGCTTGCCGTCGTTTTCCCTGAGGCGGAACTGCTGGAGAATGTCAGAAAGTTGAGCATAACCATGGCTGCCATGGGGCTTGTCGGGCTAGTATTGCTAACTCTGGCGGTCATCTACATTGCCCGAACCATTATCAAACCGCTGCAATTGCTGACAACGGCAACCGATGAAATCGCTTCCGGCAATTTTGACGTGGCGCTGCCGACAGTCAGCTCGAACGACGAGGTGGGCATACTCACCCATGACTTTCAACTCATGGAACTGTCTTTAAAGGAATATATCAGGAACCTGACCGAGACTACCGCCGCCAAGGAACGCATCCAGAGCGAACTCAAGGTAGCCACCCATATCCAGGAAAGCCTGCTGCCGCGTTTGTTTCCGCCGTTTCCTAACCATACCGAATTTGATATTTACGCATCGATGGTGCCTGCCAAAGAAGTGGGCGGAGATTTCTACGACTTCTTTTTTATTGACGACAACAATCTGCTGTTCCTGATTGCCGATGTTTCCGACAAAGGCGTTCCTGCCGCCTTGTATATGATGGTCGCTAAAACCTTACTGAAGTCAGAAGGACAACGACTGGGTGAGCCTGATAAGATACTGCGCTCGGTTAACAACATTCTTGCCGCCGACAATGAAAGCTGTATGTTTACGACGGTATTCTGCGCCATTCTTGATGTCAACACAGGGACTGTGCGTTTCGCCAATGCCGGCCATAATCCCCCGCTGATCATTGACTCGGAGGGGGTGCGTTATATCACAATGAAACCGGGCTTGATGCTGGGCGCGATGACGGACATTGTCTATAAGACAGAAAGCATCGCCTTAAAGCCCGGAGAGACCCTGTTTCTTTATACCGACGGCGTGACCGAGGCAAGAAACCGGAACGAGGAAATGTATGGCGAACAAAGGCTGCTGGAAGCCATGCAACGCGCGCCAAAAGAGAAAGTGACCGAAATGATTCATTACATCAGTGCAGAAGTAACTCGACATGCCGATAACGCCCCCCAATCAGACGACATTACCATGCTGGCGATAAAAATTACGAAGCTTGTTTCCCCTCTCCCCGACCCGGAGGGAGCGGAATATCGATTGATCAATTCCGCTGTCAATAACGTGAACATCGAACGAGAAGGGAGAAGCGCATGAAAATAGCCATAGCGTTTAGGCTTATGCTGCTCGCGGCGCTGATTAATATGTTCGCTTGCAGTAAGACTGAAACCGCCATCACCAGCTTCGCTGACGCACAACACGCAAAAATCGGCGTGATGACCGGCTCAACCGGAGAAGCGATTACGATTGCAAAATTCCCCAATGCCCAAGTCAAAAGCTTCGACGACATTATGGATGCGGTTGCGGCAATGAAATCCGGTCAACTGGATGCAATCGTAACCGCTTTTCCGGCGGCGCTTCAGGTCACCAAGAAGAATGCGGAATTGGCTGTGTTGCCTGAGCAACTGGCCAAGGAAGATACCGCGATAGCAGTCATGAAGGGTAATACGGAACTGCTGTCTTCGTTAAATAAAATTATCGCCGAACTGAAGCAGGACGGCACGTTGGCGGCCATGAAAAAACGCTGGTTTAAACCGGACTTGACGCCTTATGAAGAATTACAAATCATCCTGCCGACTCAGGGAACGCCGCTAAAAATAGGCGTCAGCGCAACCCGCGAACCCTTCAGTTTTGTCGACAAAAGCGGCAGTGTTACCGGTCACGACGGTGAATTTGCCCGCCGTATCGGCGCCAAACTAAACAGGCCGGTCGAGTTTTTAAATATGAAATTCATGGCACTGATCCCTGCCCTGCAATCAGGCAAAGTGGATATGATAGTGACCGGCATGACCGCAACCGATGAACGCAGAAAGTTCGTCGATTTTTCCGAGCCCTATTACGCCAATGCCGAGGTCATGCTGGTCAGGAAAGCTGCGGCGACCAACTCGCTGACAGCACCATCAACGACGGACAGCAGCCGGGAAATTGTCAATCTGGCCGATCTCGACGGCAAACGGATAGCCGTGTTATCGGGTTCTGCCGGAGACCTGGCGGCCCGAAAGCACTTTCCAAACGCAAGCTTTCAAGCGTTGGCAGTGTCGGCGGATGCCGCTATTGCAGTTAAAACCGATAAATCGGACGCCTTTGTCTATGACAAAAGCGTACTGATAAACCTTGCCGAAAAGAACCCCGAATTGATTATCCTGAACGAGCCGGTTGACCATCTGGAAGTTGCAGCGGCCATCAAAAAAGACAATCAGGCCCTGCTTGCACAGATAAACACTGTCCTGAATGAGTTGAAACAGGAAGGCGTGCTTGACCGCTTAAGGACTAAGTGGGTCGATTCAAAATACACTGAAACCCCGCCGCTGCCGGCCATCGAAAGCACACAGAACCAAGGTGTGTTGAAAATGGGCACCTCCGCCACCATCGAACCTTTTTCTTTTCAGGCCAACGGCAAGTTCACCGGCTTGGATATTGAACTCAGCCAATTATTGGGCCAACGTCTGGGGAAAAAAATCGAGATTGTCGATATGAATTTTGAGGCGCTAATTCCAGCCTTGCAATCAGGCAAAATTGATTTCGCCCTGTCCAATTTTAACGTCACCGATGAACGCAAAAAATTAATACTGTTTTCCTTGCCCTATATCCGGAACGATATTTCAGCGCTGGTGAGAAAGACTGCATCCACTCAACCTGCTGCGGTGAAACCGGCAACCGATCAACAGGGCAAACTCGTCTCCGCCGCCGATCTCGCCGATAAACGCATCGGCGTGCTGCTGGGTTCGGCTCATGACACCTATGCGACCAAACACTATCCCAAGGCCACGATACTGCAATACAAAACACCGTCCGATGTCGTCCTGGCGGTCAAATCCGGCAAGGTCGATGCGGCGTTGTTCGATGCAGAACCCTTGCGCGAAATCATGCGCCAGGATGACTCATTGGGGCTTTTGGGGGAATCGCTGTTTTCGTTTGGCGTGGGCGTCGGTTTTAATAAAAGCAATAGCGCATTGAAGCAGGAATTTGATCGCTTTTTATCGCAGATCAAGCACAATGGCGTTTACGACGACATGGTCAAGCGCTGGATGGAAAAAGGCGATACCCGGATGCCGACGATAGAAAACTCAAAAACCAACGGCGTCCTGAGCGTTGGCGTCAGCGACACCGGTATGCCTTTCACGCTGGTCAAGGATAATAAGCTGGTCGGTTTCGATATTGAGCTATCCGAACGCTTTGCCGCGCATCTCGGCAAACAGGCCAGTTTTTCCAATATGGAGTTCGGCAGCCTGATTGCGGCGGTATCGACCGGTAAAGTCGATATGATTGAAAGCTCCATTTATATTACCGAAGAGAGACAAAAACAGATTGATTTTTCCCAGCCTTACTACGAGATGGGCACAAAAGTATTTGCTCTCAAGGAAAATATTGCGACAGGGACTGGCGGTAAAAAACTGACATCGGTTGCAGAACTGAAAGATAAAAGAATTGGCGTACTACTGGGTTCTGTTTACGATGCCTATGTCATGAAACATTATCCTAACGCAAAAGTATTTCAATATAAGTCCCCGTCCGATCTGATTCTGGCGGTGAAATCAGGCAAGATCGATGCGGCTCTCTATACCCGGGAAGCCTTGACGGAGATTCTTCGTAGCGATGATGAGTTGGGAATTTTAGGCGAACCCGTGCAATTCCATCCCATAGGCATCGGTTTTAATAAGAACAACGGCCCGTTGCGCGAAAAATTCAACGAGTTCCTGCGCCGGATAAAAGCGGACGGTGTCTATGAGGATATGGTCAAGCGCTGGATAAAAGACGGTAACACCGTTATGCCGGCGCTTAACCGGTTAAAATCCGGCGATATACTGAAGGTCGGCATTGTCAGTGATAAAGGCCTGCCGTTTAATGTCATCAAGGACGGCAAGTTGATTGGTTTTGATATCGAACTCGTGGAGAGATTCGCCGCTGATATCGGCAAAGAAGTTCAATATGCCGATATGGATTTCGGCAACCTGATTGCTGCGGTTTCATCGGGTAAAGTGGACCTGGTGGCCAGTACCTTAATGCTAACCGAGGAACGAAAAACCAAAATCGATTTTTCCGACCCGTATTATGAATTGGCGTCAAACGTTTTCGCCCTGAAAAAAAATATTGCCGCTTACGACTTGGCCGCCGCTGCAAAGGCACCGTCAGTATCTTTCCTGACCGGCATAATCAACAGTTTTAACAGCAACATCATTCAGGAGGATCGTTACCTGCTGATCTGGGACGGGCTGAAAACCACGGTGATTATTTCGGTTTTCTCGGCAGTATTCGGAACCCTGCTGGGCAGCTTGGTCTGTTTCATGCGCATGTCGAAAAAACCCATTCTGAACCTGCCGGCAAAGCTTTATATCAGCATTTTGCGCGGCATGCCTGTGCTAGTGTTATTGATGCTGATCTTCTATGTGGTGTTCGCGTCCGTCAACATCAATCCCATCGTGGTTGCCATTATCGCCTTCGGAATGAATTTTGCCGCCTATGTATCGGAAATATTCAGGACCGGCATCGAGGGTGTCGATAAAGGCCAAAACGAAGCCGGTATTGCGATGGGCTTTACCCGGATCCAGACCTTCCTGTTTATTATTTTGCCGCAGACCGTGCAGCGTATTTTGCCGGTTTATAAGGGTGAATTTATCTCCCTGGTCAAGATGACCTCGATTGTCGGCTATATTGCCGTACAGGACCTGACCAAAGCCAGCGACATTATCCGCAGCCGCACTTTTGACGCATTTTTTCCACTGGTCATGGTGGCGATTCTGTATTTCGTCATCTCGTGGGTGCTGATGCAATCGCTGGAATATCTCGAACGCATCACCGACCCGAAATACAAACGGCGCAAGGCAGGTAAAGCATGATAAAGGTTGAGCATCTCTCGAAACTATTCGATGGCGTTGCGGTGCTGAAAGACATCAGCACGGAGATAAAAAAGGGCGAGGTCGTTTCCATCATCGGCCCCTCGGGAACCGGTAAAAGCACTTTCCTGCGCTGTCTTAACCTGCTGGAAAATCCCAGCGGCGGCTCAATCGAAATTGACGGCGTGGATATTCTGGATAAAAACACCGACGTCGCCAAAATACGCCAGAAAATGAACATGGTGTTCCAATCGTTTAACCTGTTTTCCCATTTGTCCGTGCTCGATAACCTGACCCTGGCTCCCATCAAGCTCAAAGGCGTCGACCCGCAAGAGGCGCAACTAAAAGCACTGGAACTACTGAGGCTGGTCGGCCTTGCCGAAAAAGCCGACAGTTACCCGGACGAGCTTTCCGGTGGGCAAAAACAACGGGTGGCTATTGCACGCTGCATGGCTATGGAACCTGAGATCATCCTTTTTGACGAACCGACTTCAGCGCTTGATCCGACCATGATCAGTGAAGTGCTGTCGGTAATTCGCCGTCTCGCCAAGGACGGCATGACCATGGCGATTGTCACGCATGAAATGGATTTTGCCAAGGATGTGTCAAACCGGGTACTGTATATGGACGAGGGGCTTATTTACGAAGAAGGCAGCCCGGCGCAGATTTTTGAAAATCCGCAAAAGGAAAAAACCAGGGCCTTCATCCACCGGATTCGCAGTTATAACTGCCGGATCAGCTCGCCGGATTATGATCTCTATGCGATGAATGCGGAGATAGAAGCCTTTTGTGAAAAGCAGATTTTACCTAAGAAAAACCGCGACAACCTGCTGCTGCTCGTTGAAGAATTGCTGCAAATCTATACGCCTTATCTGCCTGCAATGGTGCTGGATATGACCATCGCCTATTCGGAAAAAAGCGAGCGTCTGGATTTGGTCTGCGAAACGACCGGAGAACCTTTTAACCCGCTTGACAGTGACAACCTGCCCGATGATCTTGGTTTGATGATTATCAAGAATTTAACAGAAAGCATTGAATTCCGGTTTGTCAACGGCAAAAGCCGGCTGGAGCTTTTGATGGGAAAAGAACCGAAACACCGATCACCCTTGGAATAAGGCTATTGAATTAAAACTATTGGACTGAATTTATGGAATTTAAGACAACAAATGCAGATCACGCCATCATCATTACTGTCACCGGCAGACTGGATACGGTGACTGCGCCGGAGTATGAAAAACAGATTCGCGCATTGATTGACAGCGGAAATAATTGTTTTGTCGTCGATTTTGAACAGCTTGACTATATCAGCAGCGCCGGTCTGAGAGTGCTTCTGGTGATGGCCAAGCTGCTGAAAACGAAGGCCGGCCAAGTCTGCTTTGCCAACGTCAACAGCACGGTCTACTCGGTATTCGAGATGTCGGGCTTTAGCGCCCTGTTCAAGATAGAAAACTCTGTTACGGAAGCCCTTGCGGCTCTGGAGAACAACCTCAATCTGAACGGGTAAACTATTCGGCATTGAACAATTTACCCGTTATCATGCCATGAGTCGCCTCACGGTTATTAAGTTAAGGAAGAAAGCTTTTCTTACCGCAAAGAATACTGCATTGAACTGCTGGCAATTTCTCGCGCCGCCAGGAATTGGGCGTAATAATTGCGCGAAGCAAATCCGAACAGGGGACTGTCGTAACTCTGCACGATACTGACAAAATCCCGTCCTACCTGATTTTGCGCGCGCTTCATACCGCCGATACCGTGATTATAGGAGGTAATCGCCGTAGGCCAGTCACCCAATTTTCGATAGGCGTAACTTAAGTAATTGGCTGCACCGACAGCGGACGCAACAGGATCAAGACACAGGTCCACTCTCCCACCCGGCATGAAAGTTTTCGCCGCGCCTTTGGTGAATTGCCACATGCCGATCGCGCCGGCGGATGATCTGGCCGACGGTTGAAACGAGGATTCAACATGCGGCAAGTAAGCCAAATCTTCAGGCAAACCGGCGTCGCGGAATATTTTTCTAAATTTCTGTTCGTAGTTGCGACTGATTTCCAGCCCGCGCATGAAACGTTCGCGGGTGCCGCGTTGCGAACGCACCCGCTCGGTAGCGCCGATTAATACGCTGTTAAGCGGCTTGCCGCTATTTTCCAGTTTAGCGATTATTTGCCGGTCGTTAGCATTCAGCGGCATGTTGTAGCGTAATTTGCTCTCGAGCGCCGCCAATTGAGCCTTCCAAAAATTACGCCGCAGCTTGACCATTTCCTTTTGTTCGCTGGTCAGAGTTTCATCGACATAACCGGGTATCGCCATCACTTCATAAACCACATCCAGATAGCGGTCGTCGTGAATAGCGACTTCGGAGCGACGCCACATGGTATAGGTTTTACGCCAAAATTCGACCGCAGGGTGCAGTTCTCCGGGCTTTTGAAATACGCCGGAGTAGGTTGTCGGCGGTTTATAGAAGTTTCTCGATGGCGGCGTGCGCGGCTGGGTAAATGTTTGGTATGCCATCGGTTTATCGGGCTTGACCGTAGGCGCGGTGCTGCTACAGGCGTTCAATCCAATCGCAATCGCCAACAACAGCCAAATCTTCATACTTAATCGATTCATGTATTTATTAGTTAATTCAGAGTTGATCGGTTTCATAATAGTAGTTTTGTATAGGCAATCCGGCTCCGTCGTCGCATAGCCGTTGTTGCAAATCAGGTAGTCTGGTATATCCACGGTTTTTATTTTTCCGGCTAAAATGATACTCTTTTTTAGCGGTGTGGGTAATATCAGTTAGTACTAATAGTTAAGTGCGCAGATTCAACTCCGAAGTACCATCTGCTGATAAATCTATCGAACCTGGCTGTCAATAGTCCGCCTTGGCAGGCGTGATAACGTGAAGCACTGATTCCTGCCGGTAAAGCCGCTTGTATTCATCAATGATCTGTTTGATCGCATTCCCTGCGTCAACGGCATCAGCCGGATGGATAATCTCGACGACAAAGCTTTGCTCGCGAACAAGGGCCTTGTCCGAACCCTGCCACTGCCCCTCGGCTTTCCAGACGGTAAATCCGTTCGGGAATCTTGGCGTTATCGACTGCTGCATGAATGCCGCCCAGGATGACTCCGTCACCGTGCCGCCATCCCGGATGGAGCGACCGAAATACAGGCGCTCGACCACATCGGCGTTGAAGTCAATCGGCGCAACCGATGTGCAACCGGTGATACTGAAAGCAAAAATCAGCACGTTGATGCTGCGCATTAACATGGAAGTGTTATCGCCTTAATACCGTTTGTATACATGAGCTTAGCAAGTAGCCCCTATGGAGCTTGCGGAATACGGGACATCGGAGCCACGAACCCCCGGATTCCGCAAGCTCCATCCGGGCTACTTGTTGTAACCATGTTGTAATCATAGAGATACCGTCCGACACCATTTTGTCGCATCAGTTTTATAAAATAAAGTCTGCTTTTACAAGCTGGTTAACGCCGCCACTGAGTTCAATGGCGAATTCCGCGGCATTGTCGCTATCGGTGCTGCCGTACAAAATATGCGTCGCGGCGACAAACCGCAATTGCCCTGTCGCATTGCTATTGCTGAACGCGGCGGTGCCGATAAAACTGAATGCTTCATTGGTAACGGCTGTCGCAGCGTTTGCATCGATACCGGTCAAATCAATCTTATCCGATTCAGCGGATTTAAAGTCGACAATAAAATCCCAACTGCTGTTGCTTAGTCCCGTTTCAGAAACCGCATTAAAATCAAATCGATCAGCACCCAATCCGCCGGTCAGGTTGTCTTTACCGGCGCCACCGATCAACACATCGTTGCCGTTACCTCCATTCAGGACATCGGCACCGTCAACACCACTAAGCGTATTGTTACCGGTATTGCCGGTCAATGTGTTCGCAAGTCCGTTACCGGTAGCATTGATAGCCGTCGTACCGGTCAGAGTCAGTTTTTCGACATTCGCCGCCAATGTATAGGATGCAGAACTTTGCACCGTGTCCGTGCCCTGGTTGGCGGCTTCGACGACCTTATCCGCCGCAAGATTAACGATGTAATTATCATTACCGGCAGCACCGATCATCGTGTCAATACCGTTACCGCCGTTCAGGGTGTCGTTGCCTGCGCCGCCCAATAACGTATCGTTGCCCCCGAGTCCGTTCAGGGTATCGTTACCGCCGCCACCGGCAAGGAAGTCGTCCTTGTTATCGAGACCGGTCATCACATCGTTGCCGGGCGAGACGAGCGTATCAATCAAAACAGGCTTTGCATTGCCGAATTGCACATATTCCACGCCGGTCAGGGTATCTTTGCCTTCGGTGGTCGACGAGATAACGTAGGTCGTTAGACCTTTCTGAGAAACCGTGAAATTATCGGCTGCGGAGAAATAAACCGCCAAATCGGTGCCGTTTCCGCCATTGAGACTGTCATCGCCTTCCTGTCCGTATAACTTGTCGTCACTGCCGCGTCCGTCCAGATTGTCATTACCGAGACCGCCAAAAAGTCTGTCTTTATGAGTATCGCTTCCGATCAGCGTGTCGTTGCCTTCCTTACCCAACAGCGTGGGTCCCATAGTCGGCGTAGCGGAACTGTCGAGCGTATTATTGCCCGCATTGCTGGCATCGTTAATAACGGTCGAACCGTATAACAAACCGTCAATGGTAAAATCACCGCCGTTGGTGGTTGAAATCTGAAAAACCTCGCTGGTACCCTTTACGTCAGGATCGGTGCTGTCATACCAGTAAACGGCAACCTCTGCAAAATATTTCCCGGTCAAATCCTGCCAGGAATTTTGCACCCACCACTGCCCGTAATAATGCTCTTCGGAATAATAGCTTCCCGAATCGAAACTGCCCTGGCCGACATAACTGGCGTCAACCCTGCCGTTACTATAGAAAACCGCGTGCCTCTCTGTGGAGGTGTACTGGGTAGAGGTGTAATACATCATATCGCGACCCGTCAGGGTTGCAGCCCAGGCGGCGTTTAACAGGGATTCGGCGACAGGTATAGCCATGGTGATTCTCCGTCAGCAAGCAAGGTGGTAAATACCATAAAAACAGATTGAAGTGTTTGCAACAAATACGCTTCACTATTTAATTACGATGAACCTCCTCTCTCAGTGAAAGGTTTGGGGAATGGGAATTGGGGAATTTTAGATATGCTGATTATAACCGGCACTCAAGCTTTAAATGCAAGCTATTTAAAGAAGGTATTTATTGCAATACCCCGAATTTCCAGGCAACAAACGGGGTATTCAAACTAAAGATTCCCAATCCGGGATTGGGAATCTGGTACGCGTTAAATCCCGGCCAATACAGACGCAACCGTTGCGCCCATCGCTGCCGGTGTCGGGCAGATGATAACGCCCAATTCTTTCAGAATGGCTACCTTTTCCGCCGCACTTTCACCGGCTGCAGAAATAATCGCACCGGCATGCCCCATGCGACGACCTTCGGGTGCGGTCAAACCGGCGATATAGGCAACGACCGGTTTGCTCATGTGTTGTTTGGCGAACATACCGGCTTCAACTTCTTGCGGTCCGCCGATTTCGCCGATCATCAGGACGACTTTGGTGTCCGGGTCTTGCTCAAATTGCTCGAGAATATCCCGGTGCGAGCTGCCGTTGATTGGATCGCCGCCGATACCTACCGAGCTGGAAATACCGATACCCAGACGTTTCATCTGGTCGGCAGCTTCATAGCCCAGCGTACCTGAACGACCGACAATACCGACATGACCCTGCATATAGATATGTCCGGGCATGATACCCAGCATCGCGCGTCCGGGGCTGATAGTGCCTGCGCAATTCGGGCCGGTCAAGATCATTCTTTGTTCTTTCGGGAAACGGCGCAGAAAGTTTTTAACGGTCATCATGTCCTGTGTGGGAATACCGTCGGTAATCGCCACACAATATTTAATACCGGCATCGGCGGCTTCCATGATCGAATCGGCGGCAAAAGCGGGTGGTACAAAAATAATACTGGCCTCGGCGCCGACTTGCTGTACAGCTTCCTTGACCGTGTTGAAAACGGGACGGTCCAGATGCGTTTGTCCGCCTTTACCGGGGGTAACGCCGCCGACTACGTTGGAACCGTAATTAATCATGTCCTGGGCATGAAAAGAACCGATTTTTCCGGTAAAACCCTGAACAATGATGCGTGTTGTTTCGTTAATAAAGATAGCCATGTTGTATTATGCTCCTGCCGCTTCTCTGGCAACGACTTCATTGCGCGCCTGTACCGCTTTTTCAGCCGCTTCGGCCAAGGTTTCCGCGATAATGATAGGTAGCCCGCTTTCAGTGATGATTCTGCGGCCTTCTTCCACGTTAGTGCCTGAAAGCCTGACAATTAACGGTATTTTCATATCGATTTTTTTAACGGCATGGACAACGCCTTCGGCAATCCAGTCGCAACGGTTGATACCGGCAAAAATATTCACCAGCATCGCTTTCACGCCTTTATCGGCAAGCACCAGACGAAAAGCTTTTTCGGTACGTTCAGCCGATGCGCCGCCGCCGACGTCAAGCACGTTGGCGGGTTCGCCGCCGGCCAGTTTAATCATGTCCATTGTCGCCATCGCCAAACCGGCGCCGTTAATCATGCAACCGATGTCGCCGTCCAGGCCGACATAGCTCAAGCCACGGTCGGCAGCAGCCATTTCACGCGGATCTTCCTGAGTCTTGTCGCGCAATTCGGATATTTTTTGCTGGCGAAACAAGGCATTGTCATCAAAGCCCATCTTTGCATCCAGCGCTACCAGTTCATTACTGCGGGTTACAACCAGCGGGTTGATTTCCAGCATGCTGACATCCAGCTCACGCAGGGCGCGATAGCAACCTTTAATGGTTTTAACCGCGTGGCTCATGATTTCAGCGTCCAACCCCAAGGCAAAGGCCATTTCACGAGCTTGATAATCACGTAAACCGACCGCCGGTTCGATATAAATTTTAGTAATGGCATCGGGATTATTGACCGCCAGTTCCTCAATTTCCATACCGCCCTGCGCAGATCCGACCATGACAATACGTTCGGAGCTGCGATCGACTAAAAAGCAAAAGTACAATTCCTTGGCAATGTCGGTGCCTGCCTCAACATAAAGTCTGGAACAGACTTTACCGGCAGCGCCGGTTTGATGCGTGACCAACCTTTTACCTAACAAATACTCGGCAGCCGCTTCCACTTCATCATGGGTTTTACAGATTTTGATGCCGCCCGCTTTACCGCGCGCACCGGAATGAATCTGTGCTTTTACCGCCCAGATATGTCCGCCGATTTCTCTGGCGCGCTGCACGGCGTCTTCCGGGCTATACGCCAAACCACCCTCGGCGATTTTAACGCCATAACTGCTTAAAATGTCTTTTGCTTGATACTCATGAATATCCACAGCATCTCCCTCGTTGATTGCTATTGTTATGTAAACGTTCGCCTTTCCCATTTGAAAAAATGGAAAAGGCGAACGTTTATATTGTCAGTTATTTTTTTGCAGCAATGGCTTCCGCTGCTTTAACGATGTTGTTAGCCATTTTTTCCGAAGCCGCATCGATCAAACGACCATCCAGTGCAGCCGCACCTTTGCCTTGCGCCGCAGCTTCCTGTAATGCCGCCAGAATGCGTTTCGCTTTTTCCACTTCAGCGGCAGGCGGCGTAAAGACTTCATTGGCCAATTCGACTTGTGAAGGATGAATCGCCCATTTACCTTCACAACCCAAAGCCGCCGCACGTCTTGCCGCCAGTTTGTAACCTTCGGGATCTTTAAAATCACCAAAAGGACCGTCGATAGGACGTAAACCGAAAGCCCGGCAGGCAACCGTCATACGGCTGATAGCGGCATGCCATTGATCGCCCGGATAATCAGGGTTCAAACCGCCGATGTTAGTGGTTCTGGCCCGGTTGCTTGCGGCATAATCCGCCACGCCGAAGTGTAACGCTTCAAGACGGCCCGAAGCACCGTTACGGGCAATGTCTTCTACATTGGCCATGCCTAAAGCGGTTTCAATCAAGGCTTCAATACCGATCCTGTTTTTCAGGCCCTGCTGCATTTCCAATTGATTTAGCATGGCCTCGACCATATAGACATCGGCATAAACGCCCACTTTAGGAATCAGTATAGTGTCAATTTTTGCACCGCACTGCTCGACCAGATCGACCACATCACGCACCATATATTGCGTATCAAGTCCGTTGATACGCACGGAAACCGTTACGCCGTGACCTTTCCAGTCCATATCGTTGATGGCTTCTATGATATTTTTTCTGGCGCGTAACTTATCGTCGGGAGCCACGGCATCTTCCAGATCCAGAAAAATGAAATCCGCACCACTTTTCATCGCCTTTTCAAACATATCCGGGTTTGAACCCGGAACCGCTAATTCACAGCGTTGTACTCGTTGAACTGACGCTGTATATAATGTGTGACTCATTTTATCTACCTGATTGATGGGATATTGAAGTTTGCCCGGAAACAAAATAAATCGCCCATTCTACTTTCAGGCCAAGCAATGTCAATTTTTACTAACAAATCAATTCTTGCTGATTATCAGTGGCTATGTCATTATTCCCGGTTTTTTGGGTCTTTATTTTTAAGACTTCAGTCTATTTAACTCATCATTCAACAACCTAATCATCCAACAACAACCCTAATCATCCAACAACTCAAAGAGGCAATACCATGGCTGGTCGTAACCACCTATATATTCCAGGGCCTACCAACGTGCCCAATGAAATCCTGAATGCGATGCATATTCCGATGGAAGACCATCGCTCGCCTATTTTTCCCAATTTGCTCAAACCCCTGCTCAATGACCTGAAAAAAATCTTTAAAACAGAAACCGGGCAAGCCTTTGTATTCCCTGCAACCGGTACCGCAGGCTGGGAAATCGCCTTAACCAACACACTGAATCCCGGCGATAAAGTGTTAATTTACCGCTTCGGCCAATTCAGCCACTTATGGGCGGAAATGGCGAAACGTTTGGGCTTTAATGTTGAAATTCATCAGGAAACCTGGGGCAAAGGCATTCCGCTCGACAGACTGGAAGCGCGTCTGAAAGAAGACACCGGACACGAAATCAAGGCGGTTCTGGCGACACATAATGAAACCGCTACCGGCGTCACCAGTGATATTGCCGGCGTCCGTAAAGCAATGGATGCAGCCGGCCACCCTGCCCTGCTGTTCGTTGACGGCGTCAGCGCGATTGCCAGCATCGACTTCCGCATGGACGAATGGACGGTAGACGGCGCCATCAGCGGTTCTCAAAAAGGCTTTATGATGCCCGCCGGCGGCGCATTTGTGGCATTCAGTCAAAAAGCCCTGGCAGCCGCGAAAACATCAACCTACCCGCGTTGCTTCCTGGACCTGAACGATCAGGTGAACGCCAATAAAGACGGCTACACGCCTTATACGCCTGCCTTGCCTATTTTATACGGCTTGCGTAAAGCATTGGACCTGTTGCTGGAAGAAGGCCTGGAGAATGTCTTTGCACGCCACTACCGCTTGGCCGAAGGCACCCGTAAAGCCGTGGCAGCCTGGGGTTTAACCATGTGCGCGCAACCCGGCTTCGAATCGAATACCGTTACCGCCGTGGTGGTGCCTGAAGACAAGGATGCACGCACAGTGATCGCGACAGCCTTCAGCAAATACAATATTTCCCTGGGCGCCGGTCTTTCCGAACTAGCCGGTAAGGTATTTCGTATAGGCCATGTCGGCGACATGAATGACGTATCAATGCTCGGCGCTATCGCCGGTGTTGAAATGGCGTTGCTGGACAACGGTTTTGATATAAAACCGGGTAGCGGTGTTGCGGCGGCGATTGAGTATTATCGTTCCACAGCCAAGTAAAAAAACATTTACAGCGTCTGTGCCAGATAGCCCTATGCGATCAGGCGCAGACGTCCGCATTGATCATGTTGTTATTTATCAGGAAGAACACAAACACTGCAAATTTATTACATTCCGCGTTTTAAGCTGTAAACCGTAAAAATCATTCCCGAGCTTATAATCAACTACTTAACAATAACTGCGTAGAGGATCATCAATGAGCAAACCCAAAGTCGTCGTAACCCGTAGATGGCCTGCCGAAGTCGAAGCGCAGTTAAAATCGCTTTACGATGTGCAATTAAACGAGTCCGACATCCCCATGAGCGCAGACCAGCTTAAACTGGCCCTGCAAACAGCCGACGCCTTGTTGCCTACCGTTAGCGACGCCATCACTGCCGACATACTTAATGTTGAAGGCAAGCGTGCGAAAATCATCGCTAATTTCGGCGTCGGCTATAACAATATCGATATCAATGCTGCCAGAGAACAAGGCTTGGTTGTCACCAACACGCCGCATGTATTAACCGACTGCACCGCCGACATTGCCATGTTATTGTTGTTGATGTCGGCGCGACGCGCGTCTGAAGGCGATCGTCTTGTCCGTAACCGGCAATGGACGGGCTGGTCGCCGACACACATGCTGGGACAAAAAGTCACCGGCAAAACCTTAGGGCTGATCGGTTTTGGCCGCATTGCGCAAGCCATGGCAAAAAAAGCCCATCAAGGCTTCGGCATGAAAATCCTTTTTTACGTTCCGTCTGCGTCTCCACAGCACATTATTGACTATTTACAAGCCACTCGCTGCGAAACTGTTGAAGAATTACTGACGGAAGCCGACTTCGTGTCGATACATTGTCCGGGCGGCGCCGCAACCCGGCATTTAATTAATGAACAACGATTGAAACTAATGCGCCCGTCCGCGCATCTGATTAACACCGCGCGGGGTGATGTGGTCGACAGTAAGGCGCTGATCAAGGCCCTGCAAGAACGCTGGATTGCCGGCGCGGGTCTGGATGTATTTGAAGGCGAGCCTAATATAGACCCCGGCTTCCTGGAACTGGATAACGTTGCCCTGCTGCCGCACCTGGGTAGTGCGACACGAGAAACCCGCATCGCGATGGGTGAGCGTGTCCTACACAACATCGCGGCTTTTTTTGCCGGTAGCGAGCCCGGCGACAGAGTGGTTTAACAGCGCGTCTGCTTTTGATAAGCGCAAAAGTTGCGTAAAGAAATAGTTCATCGTATACTTTCGGCTGGCTTACTTGATCAAGCTAGCACACACTACAAAAAAACTTCTGGAGGTGATTATTATGAAATGGGAAACACCAAGCTACACTGACCTGCGTTTCGGTTTCGAAGTAACAATGTACATTTACAATCGCTAAAAATATTCCGGCTTAACCGTCGGCAGCGATTTGAAATGAATTAAAGAAGGGGGTTCGCAAAGAGCCCCCTTTTTTTTGCCTATACTCCGCGCTCATCTTTGCGGAGTATAACGCGTTATGCGGATAATATTGACCTCCCCTCCTCATACAGGTTTTTACATGAAAATTAGAGTTCTTGGTTCAGGTGCAGGCGGCGGCTTCCCGCAGTGGAACTGCAATTGCCCGAA
>SXGS01364126.1_pt1 | contig 21923 bp, 20 predicted proteins | sample 3174681 | NCBI WGS metagenome assembly SXGS01 (sample SAMN11356861, study PRJNA531348) | freshwater metagenome | isolation source: freshwater sample F1-80 | place: China: Fuxian Lake, Yuxi | collected 2017-12-25
GCGGTAGGTGTCCATACATTGCCAGAACCCTTCATGCGTATACGCCGCAAGTTGGCGTTCACTGGCCATACGTCGCATCGGTTCTGCCTCCAGCACGAGGTCGTCACGGTCATCCAAGTAGTTGAAAACTGATGGGCGGCAGATGAAGTACCCGCCGGAGATCAACCCCGCAGAGGCCTGCGGTTTCTCGTTGAACGACGTTGCAATGCCACTGGGGTCTACTTCCACCTCCCCGAATCGACTCGGTGGGCGCACGGCGGTAAGGGTCATTGCTGCAGTATGTGATGCGTGGAACTTCACGACTTCATCAATCGGCACGTCAGAAACCCCATCCCCGTAGGTGAGGAGAAAGTCTTGATTTGCCACGAGGTCGTGGATTTTCTGTACACGCCCGCCAGTCATGGTGTCTTCCCCCGTGTCGGCAAGTGCGACATTTACAGAGGTGCCACTTGGAAGAGCAAAAGCGACATGTTCCACGGGGGAGCTGCCCGTGCCCCCGAAGTGCTGACGAATCACGTTGCCCAGGTATCCAAGGCACAGGACAAAGTTCCGATATCCGAAGTGTGAGTAGTGCTCCATGATGTGCACCACAATCGGCTGTGAACCGATGGGAATCATCGGCTTGGGGAGGGTGTCGTCAACACCACGTATTCGTGTTCCTTTGCCGCCACAGAGGATGACGACATTCATGTTTGGCATGATGGCGAAAAAATCATCGCTGAAGAAATTGCAGCCGAGCGTGCAGTCGTACAGTCTCTCCTAAAATCATGCCTTCGATTCACAAATAGAGTCTATGAGTGAATGGAGCAGGTGTTTGCAATTGGCTTACTGGACCAGTTTCAGTGATCGAATCGTGCGAGCCCCCCTCTACGCAGTCGCTATTAAGTTCACAATTTTGTCTCGACCGAATGGAATCGATCCCGCGCATAAGATTCCACCAATTTCCTGCAGCCTGCAGCAACTGTCAATGGCTTGCTACGGGACATGTGATCGGCAATGTAGGTTCCAGTGGCCCCTTCGACAATCGCTAAGCCAGCAGCGATATCCCATGGCATGATGCTTTGCTCGGTGTACAAATCCAAAGATCCACGAGCCACCATTACCAAGCTCACTGCAGCCGAACCAATCATTCGAATTTTGCGAGCAGCTCGAAGAATGTAGTTCAACTCTCTGATTTTGTTGGGCTCAGACATGTCTAATCTCGCTGGTACTCCTGTTGCTATAACGGCGTCGGCCAGGAATGCGGTTGTAGAAACAGAGATGCCTCGGCCTTCGGTGAATGCCCCGATTGCAGCGCCACCCCAAGTCAGAGATCCGACACTGAGATCGTAGACAATTCCCAGAACTGGTTTGTTGTGCCGCATCAAAGCACATGACACTGCGCTTGGTCCAGCACCGCGTAGGAAGTTAAAACTTCCATCAAGTGGATCGATTAACCACACGTACTCTTCAGAGTTTGAGTGGCTCGAGTTGTCCTCTTCGCAGATTACCGAAATCTGGGTACTTCGGAGACTTTGTATGAGAAATTTTGACATCGTTCTATCCAGTTCAAGCTTCGTCTCTCTTCCCCCCAACTCAAAACTGTGGGCCATGGCACCACCACCGGCTCGAGCCGTCAATGCGATAGTTGATACATCACGTACAGCTGATTTCGCTAGATCGCAAACTTCCAGTAGCTCGCTAAGGTTCATATTAATCTTTCGACCTCATCGAAACTAAACATGTCAGAGGGGAAATCTGCGGTTTTTGATTACCAAAAGCTCGGCGGAGAGGTCTCACGACCAAACACCACCCAGAGTTTTGACAAATATCTCATTGTGCTCGTCGTAAGTAGGAATGCAGTGAGAAAAACCCCTCACAATATGACTCCAGGACTCTTCGGGCATTTCGAATAGGGAGTCAAGAATCCTATTGATGCTGGGTGCGTCTACTTTGTTTGACCAGAATGGTCCCTCATCTGGTAGGTCTACTGGCCATCCAAAGCGGTATTGTTTGGTGTTTAGCAAAGTGGAGTCAAAGTTAAAGACAGCGGTACGAATTCCGCGTGACAATGCTTCATAACCGAGAGTACTGCTTGTTGAGACAACGATAAACGATTGATCACATGCCTCGTATTGATAATGACCTAGCGGTCGAGGAACAAATTCAAAACTATCTTTCGGGAGAATCTGGCGATAGAACTCAAGCTCACCTAAAGCGTCCAAGTCTTTTCCGAGCACCCTGAGCCTCAAATTGCGAGACTCGCAGTATTGAGTAATATGGCGAATTATGCGAAGCCTTTGAGTAAACAAGCCTTGATAAGTGACGACATTTCCAGAGGCCGTAAACCCTACGGTGGTGTTTGGTGGGATCGCCGGTCTATAAGTTGAAATGTAAGAAATACTTTTTGTCTTCGCAAGTTGTTGGCGACTAACGGAGTTGCTACGGAAACTACCAATTGGGACAAACTGTGCAGATACATATGTTTTGAATGTGTCCGCAATTGCTTTGTTGAAACAAAAATAGTAATCAACTCGTGGTTGAACTTTTGTTGTGCTGTGAATAATCGGCATACTGTCCGCCAAATCTGTTCTGAGTCCGTTCTGTATTAGCGCAATCTTGGTGTTACCCACTTGGCCATGAAGAAGCCATAGAGCTGGGAAATTGTCCTGCATGCTCACCACCAAGGAAGGTCGTGCAAAGCGAATGTAGCTTTTGAGGTATGAGCGAATATTCAACCCACCCGTGAATGCCGCGTGAGTGACCATCCAGAAATTTTTCTGAGATGAGGCAATATCTATCGTGGCGACAGACCTTTCCGGGAAGTATCCGGCTATGAGATCAGAGTTGGTTGTGAAGACAATCAAAACGTCGACACGTTTTGGAAGCCGAAAATCCCAACGTGACGAGCAGATTCTACGTACCAATGCTAAGTAGTCACCAGTCATTCAGGGAATTCTCCAGTCGTACTTAATCAGTGAGTGAAAGTTTGGTTGACAAGTCAAGGAGGTGTTGTCCGTATCCTTGGATGCAAGTTTCAAGTAATTCAACTGATTGAATTGATGCACGACATTTGACAGACGTCATAATCTCCTCTAGTTGCTGTTCGTAGGAGATACGTGGGTTGGGAAGCCAGTTCATCTTGTTCACAGCCCTGCCACGAGAAGCCAATGGTCTAGGTAGCTTTTGTCTTCTGAGCGCCCGCTTGGTATTTGGGGTAAGTGGTCGATTCAGAAAGTGTGTAACTTGAGCCAGAACGGCATAAGTGTTTGTTAAAACGTGTTCAAAAGCGACAATGAGATGGTGCCCTCGAACAGCGCGAGAAGTCTCCATTCCATTGGAACCGTTCGAGATCCCAAAGCCCTGAAGTTGTGCAATTGAACGGATTGCCTTGTCAATCGGGCGCATCTGGATAAACTCCTCGGCCCAGTGTCTCGCAAACCATGGAACTCTCATTCCGTTAACGCTGATACATAGTGTGAACTCGCGACTTCGCTCAAAATTCTTAAAATATGTCTCCCAATAATTAACTAGTTGAAGAGGATGCCTCACAACTTCAATGAGATGGAGTCGTTTTCCCAGAGACGAGTAGAGATGATCCGACACCCCCGTGAGGTGGTGGGTGACCAAGAGAAGCGCGAGGTTCTCTTGATTAATTTTGTCAACAATCAGGTCGCCTTCACCCCCAACGAGACGTCGGAGATATCGAAATGAGCCGGGTGTGTTTCGAAATCCAGAGTCATCAGATCGACGAAGATTTACTTCCCTGCCAATGAGATTGTTGTATTGATCGAGATCGGTGTAAATACGTATGAGAGCACTTGCGAAACTTGGAGAGATGACCTCCATCGAATATCCTGTCGCTAGATACTCAAAAATGTGATCAATTCGCTTTTTCTCTACGCCTGCAAGGGTTCCGATTAGCGAGGAGAGCATTGATTTCCCAGTTCCCCATAAACCGTCTACGACGATGACATCATTGGTGAATGGCTTACCAATATGGAAGTCAGCAGTCATAACAAATGTCCCTCAGTGTTGCTATCTCGGAGTGACTCCAACTCGGAAGATCAAAACCATCGTTCAGGAGCACATTACGAACTTTGAGTAAGCCATCCCCAATGAAATTAAAGAGGTGTGCCGTCGCGAGTGCACTTACTCGTGGGTCATTGAATACCTGTTGAAAATGTTCGGGTTTGCTCGCACCACCAGCAAGAATCAAAGGCTGTCGTTGAGTCGGCGGAAGTAGTTCGAGCAAATCAGTGTCAAACCCCAATCCTGTTCCATCTCGGTCTACGGAGTTCACATACCACTCTCCAACCGGAAGCATCGTGAGCTCTTCAAGATAGTCGGAGATAGATGAATACGTAGGAGTCTCACGACCACAATCAACAAGTGGCCTGAACGTCCCTTCAAATCTTTGCAGATCAATTCCGAGAACAATACTCTGCTGCCCGAACGTCTCAGCAATCTCAAAAACTACTCTCGGATTTGCCGAAGACACTGTGTTGATGAGAACTTTGTCAGCTCCGTTAGAGAGAAGTTCTGCACCGGAGTCAAAGTCACGAATTCCACCTCCGGCCGTAATCGGGACGAAGCAGAGGTCGCTTAGTTGCTGGAGATGACGAATGAAGTCTGGGTCGCTCCGTCGGTCTCGTTGAACATTCAATATGACCAACTCATCAATTGCTGTAGCAGTACGGGCAAAGTCATAATTTTTTACTAACCAACTGAAATCACCGACCCGCTGAAGTCGAAAGTTACGAGAGAGCATGAAGTAGCCATTGTCGTAAAGCAATGTGAAAATCAGTCGTTTCTTGAGCATCTGGGTATCAGCCTTTGTTAAAAAAGTTTCTCAAGAGAAGGAGCCCGTTTGATTGACTTTTTTCCGGGTGAAACTGCGTACCACAGATGTTGCCCAATTCAAGGGCAGAGACAAATGTTTCTCCATAGGTTGTCTGCCCCATTCGATTCACTGTGCCGACCTCATGTGCTGCGTATGAGTGGACGAAGTAAAAGTCTCCGTCCTGTGGCAGACCCGAGAAGAGTCCGACTTGGTCGGAGAAACGAACGGAGTTAAAACCGACATGCGGTAGTGGGAGATTACTGCGTTCGGAGTTTGCCAGTAGGTCGATGCGCATGGGAAGAAGACCAAGACCGTTCGCACCACCATCCTCGGAACCGTAAATACCAAGCAACTGCATTCCCAAGCAGATTCCAAGAAGCTGCCTGTTCTCATTCTCGACAAAATCATGTAAAGAGTCTGCAAGACCTAAATGTTTGATTGTGCTCATCGCGACCCGATATGAACCAACTCCCGGGAGAATTGCATGAGATGCAGTTTCGATTTTCCTCGGATCGGAGGAAACTTCAACAGCAACCCCTAGATGTTCAACGGCACTTTTTACCGACCACAGGTTGCCCATTCCATAGTCAATGATGAGGCAACGAATTCGCCTGGTATTCAAAGTCCGACTCTGCTACGCAACTGAGAAATTCGGCTTCCAAGTATCTTCCACTTTGGTGAATAAGTCTTTATTGGCCCAATGATCGAGAACAGTATTGAAATCCTCATGTGACATCTGATAATAGGTGAGGTACGTTTCAAGATATTCACTTGGGTAGTAACCATCGTAGAGGCGCACCAGATTGACTCCTTGTTCTCTTGTCATCGCGCCTCTACGTATTTCAATTCCAACGTCTTGAGTTGCGCGCCCAAAGCCAAACTTCAAGTACATCATGTAGGTGTGAAGCGAATACAAGGCTTGATCGTTCTGTGCGAAATTGGTAAATGTTCCAGGATTTGAGACCTCGGCTTCCTGGAGACCGCAGTGCTCCTTAGCGACGAGATAGTTCCGATAGGGGTCCCAGCTTTCAAAGTACGACCAATGGGTGAGTTCAAGACGCTGTTTGTCTGCTTCGTCATCGCCAGGAAAAGTAAAAAAGTATCTCTCATTGTCCTTAATTCCCGCTTGTCGCAACACCTTGTCCAATCCACCTTCAAGGTAGACCTTTCGCATGTATCTAAAGTCGAACACAGGGTTGTGTTCAAGCTCGGAACTACCGCCATACTCCGTCTCGCCCTCCTCCCCGTAGAAAATCAGTGATATTCCAAGTTTGAGTGTTGTTCTGATGACAGCGGTCTGGATTGCAATGAGCCATCCGTAATACGGGAAACCCATCTCAACAAATCCCATCTTGTTGAGAATGCGCATGGTTTCAGAGTTGGGGCTGATCTGAATATGATCGTAACCACTCTCGATAAATCTGCGGAGATTTGTGTTGCCGAGTTCAAGTGAGAGGGCCGGAGTTACGGTGATTGCGAGTGGTCGCATTCCATAATCATGCTTGAGCTTGTACGAGACGTATGAGCCGTCTTTGCCGCCGCTGACTGGCACGACGCAGTCAAAACCACCATCCGAACTGCGGTGTCGGTTGAGAAGGCTGTGAAGTTCGACTTCTCGCTTCGACCAGTCGAGCGTGAGCTTCTTCTCTGCCCATTGGCACGCGTTACAGCGACCGTGTTCATCAAAGGAGATTCTTGGGCGTGTGGACATGTTGAGGCAGGTGGAGCACCAACGCAGCGAAGATGTCACCATGCCGTTAGTCCTCCGTCCACGACCAAGTTGTGTCCAGTGATGTACGACGAGGAATCTGAGGCAAGGAACAAGACTGCGCCAAGGATGTCATTCGGTGTCGCCATTCGTTGAAGAGGAACCCTGTAGGCGTACTTCTCGGTGAATGTGTTGTTCTGTCCACTCTCCACACCGCCCGGAGTTACAGAATTTACTCGGACGCCTCGATCAGCCCACGCGGTGGCGAGATGTCGGGTCAATCCAAGCACCCCCGCTTTTGACGCTGAATAGACGGCTGGACTGGAAATTTGATATCCCAGATAGTTGGAGCCTGCATAGATTCTTTGGTCAGGTCCGACCATCCCATAGATAGATGCGATCTGCACGATTGACCCACGGCGTTGAGTCAACATGTGCCGGCCGGCTGCCTGTGCTACAAAGAACATCCCGTCGAGATTTGTACTCATCACCTCTCGCCATGTCGTCGGAGAAAAGTCAACATCGGCAGCAAAGAATTCTTGGAGGTGCGCCGTCTTGGTTGCTGCATTGTTGATGACGATGTCAATTGTCTTGTACCGACTGGTGATCTGCTGGAATGCATTGTTCACCGAGTCCGGTTGTGACACGTCCATGTGAAGTGGAAGAACATTATGCGATGAAAGCCGATCTGCTTGTGTAGTTGCAGCCGGCAAGTCAACATCTGTGATAATCACCTTGGAACCCTGTTCAACAAATGCTTGACAGAAAGCACTGCCTAGAACACCAGCCCCCCCGGTCACGAGGACAACTTTTCCAGCCAAATCGGGGTAAAGACTCACCGAGGCTCTCGTCGGCTGAGTAGGAATTCCACGATGTCAAAATCTAGTTCACTGTCGATGTCGTGCGATCGCTCCGGAGGCATCATCAACATCCGAGTACCAGCGTGCACTATTCGGTCTTGACTAAAGAGGGAGTCCCGACGCCAGACGTATATTGAAGCGTTCATATCAAATGTGGCTGGGGCGTCTTGACGCCTCACGATTGAACCGTCAAGTGGCTTGACGATCCGAGGAGACCCATCGGAACTTTTTTCAATCATGTTGAAGTATGGAGATCGCCGTGACTCTGTTGCAGTAACGACGTTGTCACACTGTGATTCAGTGAGCATACGAATGGCGTCAATGACGTCTTCGGTATTGCGGAGAGGTGAGGTGGCATCAAGGTCGACAACGATGTCAATTTTTCCCGTCAGTGCCTCAACTGCTTCGACACAATGCCGAATTGCGGGCAGCTTCCCGGAGTCATCTTGTGCAAGTTCCTTGGGTCGCTCAACGAGAATCGTCGCACCATGGCTGTGTGCAACCTGGAGAATCTCTTGATCGTCGCTACTGACGGCAATGGCGTCAAAACAATCGGCAGCGATGGCGTGTCGGAGAGTATGTGCAAGAAGTGGAATTCCATTGATCTGGCGAACATTCTTTCTTGGTACACCTTTTGATCCGCCACGAGCACAGATGGTGCAAATCATCCTCATTGAACGACCTCAGCCAGCTGCTTCTCCAGTTTGTCGATGAGCTGCACTGTTCGCAGCCCATCGTCGAGCGTCGCACACCTCTTCAAATCACCAGAAAGAACTGCCTGGTGCATGGCACGGTAGGTGTCGTCGCGCTGAACGTCAACGGTTGTCATTACGTCATCCTGTTTCCACATATTGTGCATGTAATCAGCTCTCGTGGTCTGGCCGTTGGCGATCAGAGTCGTAGTTCGTTGTGCTGGCTCGTCGAGATAGTTGAGGTGGATCTCGAGACGTTCACACGAAGGTGTTGTCGCAGTAATGTCGAGACTGTCGGGCCCATCAACTTCGAGGAGCCCCGACCGATTGCCTGTGATATCGAAGTCGAGAATTTCTCCAAAGAGAAAACGCGCGAGGTCAAGTTCATGACTCAAGTCCCGAAGTAGACCACCTCCCATCGATTGTTTTGCCGAAGAGGTGTCTCGATAGTCGCGTCCTGGTCGCCACTTCGTGAGCAGTTGGCCCGCATACAAAACGGCAGAGGTCACATGTTTGTGAGTGTTCACAGTTTCTTTGAGGAGTTGGGTGAATGGGTGAAATCGCAGGTTGTATCCGATCGCCACCTGAGTGGTTGCGAGTGGAGGAATTGGTAGCAAGTGGTGAAACAGCGGTTTTTCAATGAGAATCGCACCGTTGAACTGCTGTCGAGAGAGTTCGGATAGGTCTTCGATGTGTTGTGAAGTAGGTGAGGCGATAACTAGATATTCCGGCGAGTGAAACTTCAAGAGGTCAGCCAGCGATGACAGGCGAGGAAAGTCCTTGTTTTCACGAGCCGACACGACATACACGTCATGGCCGAAGTCCCGAAGAATTCGTGCATGCCGACTTCCGATAGATCCAAAGCCGATGACGCCAATTCTCAAGAGCGGTACTCAGCCCATTCTCGTTGTGCACGCTCAAGTTCTTCAACACGTCCGATGTCTATCCAATACTCGTGAAGGGGGAATGCCACTACCGACCTCTTGGCAGAAATAGCGGCAGCAAATAGTGCCGGCATGTCGAAGTAGGAACCTTGTGGGATCAATGCAAGTGTTCTCGAGCTGATGACATAGATGCCCGCATTGACAAGAAGTTTCTTCGAGGGTTTTTCGTCGATTCCAATGATTGTTGAGCCCTCAACGGCAACGACGCCATACGGAATCTGAAATGAATTCTCACGCACCACCATGGTGAGGTCTGCATTACGTTCCTCGTGGAAGCGCAACAGTGACTCAAAAGACAACTGAGTGAGCAGATCTCCATTCATGACAATGATTGGGGACTCAATGTCGTGAGGCAGTAGGAACAGTGCACCAGCAGTTCCCAGACGAGTATCTTCCTGGAGATACGTGATCTTTACTCCGTATCGTGTCCCATCGCCAAAGTGAGAGCTGATCGTCTCGCTCAAGTGATTCACTGCAAGGAAGATTTGAGAAAAACCTTGCTGAGCAAACTGGCCAATAATCGTCTCGAGTATCGGCTTCCCGCCAACCGTCAACATCGGTTTTGGTGTGCTTTCTGTAAGCGGGTGAAGACGTGTACCAAGTCCTCCTGCCATGATCACTACAGGATTTGTGCGATTGCTCGGATTGCTCAATTCATCCAAGAGTGCTAATCCGATGACTGCGTTTGAGTCGTTGACTATTGGGAGGTGCCGAAGACCCCGCGAAGTCATGAATTGCTGCATTTCGAGTTGAGATAATCCGAAAGACGCAGTTTTTGGACTCACATTCATGGCACGTTGCGTTGGAGAGTCAAGCTCAATACCCGCCAAGATTGCTTTCCGCACATCGCCGTCAGTAACTACTCCTTGCAGCTTGCCACTGTTGTCGAGAACGAGCGCAATTTGTGCTCCGGTTCGGCTGAGGTTCGCAAGCGTCTCTCGCAGAGGGGTATCAGCAGACACCACCGTGTCGCGCCAGTTGCGCATGAATTCAGTCTAGGTTTGGTTCTTGAGTGCAACAGCTGGACATCCAACCACGGTCGAGTCTGCATCGACGTCCTTCACCACAACGGCCCCCGCACCGACCCGTGCGCCACGAGCAATTTTGACTCCCGGGAGGACTACAGCGCCAGCACCTATGAGCACCTGGTCTTCAACGACCACACCCCCGGAGAGAATTGCACCGGGCCCAACGAACGATCCGGCGCCAACAACACAGTCATGATCAACTCTCGCGCCAGTGTTGACCACCGTGTGCTCGCAAAGTTGAACACGATTCTGCAGAATCGCGCCAGCAAACACCTGCGCCGTTGCGTGGACTTCGGTCTCTCTTCCGAGGTGCACAATTGGATGGATCACACCACGAAATTGGTAACCGAGGGTCTGATATCTCGTGGCAATCTCGCTTCGTCTCACCAATGAATTTGTTACGCCAAGACCGTTAACCAGCAGTAACGAAGTTTTAGCAGGGAAATCCAGTAGTTCGCCTTCGGGAACAACAGGAATACCAAAGCAATTCGTTCCAACTCGAAGGAGTGGGTCGATGATGCGTATGTTTTTCACATCTGCAGATAGCAACGCGTCCAGGACGACTCGACCGTGACCACCGCAACCCACTAGAAATACGGAGCTACTCATGTCGGACATCATCGGTGTTCAGTCAATCGGCTCGTTGGATTTGTAGCTTCGCGGGGAGTTCGTGCCGAGGATTTGCCAGTAATCAAGAGGTGGACGACCATTCGCCGGTCGTCGGGTACCGAGATTTGCAACGGTAAAGACCTCACCCTTTTCGATTGGACGGGTGGCCACAAGTCTTCGACGAGCCGCAACGCGGTTTGAGAACTCGGATGGCTGGGCTCTCTTTACTCCATCTCCCAGCGCAGTCGCAGCAGACCGTAGAGAACTAACGAACCTTGAAAGCTCTGCTGAGGTTAGGGAGGCAGCATGGTCAGGGCCCGGCAAAGACCGATCCAGTGTGAAGTGCTTCTCAATAACCCTCGCACCGAGTGCTACTGCCATGATTGATGCCTCAAAGCCAGTCGTATGATCGCTTAGACCAACGACACAACCGAATTCGTCTGCAAGAACCGGAAGTGCCAAGAGGTTTGATTCGGAGATTGGAGCAGGATAGGCAGTTACTGCATGCAGGATTGTCACTCGATTCCGAATTTCCCGCCGCCTACTCCGAGTTAAGGATCGCCTCAAATCTCGAGTTGAGGGGTTTGCATGGGAGTTGTTGAACCCAAATGAAATGACCGCGATTGCATCCCGAACCTCGTCGAGGCTGGCACCCCCAGTTGACAATATGACTCGGTCGGCTGCCCGTGCAACTTCAAGCAGAAATGGAGCGTTGGTGATTTCTCCAGATGGGATTTTTATCGTCGAGATCCCAAGTTCAGTTGTGAGGAATCTGAGACTCACTTCGTCAAAAGGAGTTGAAAGAAATTCAATCCCACGGCGTTGTGCAAGAGCATGAAGTTCGCGTTGAAGCTCGTGACTTAGCTCCAGCCCCTTCAGCATCTCGAACTGAGTTGCAGAAGGCAACATTTTGGACTTTTGATAATCAGCAAGCGGTGAGTCAACAGTTGTGAGAAGCTCGGTGTGGAAACTTTGAAACTTAATGGCGTCTGCTCCCGATGCTGCCGCTGCTTCGACGAGCGAGCAAGCCATGGTCGAGTCACCGTTGTGGTTGACCCCAGCTTCAGCAATGACATATATTCGAGGACTAGAGGTCATTGAAAACCTTCTGGCTCGAGAGTTCGACCGTGGCGAGGACTTCTGTGATTACTTGTGACGCTGGCCTCTTGCTGCGGAGTGCTTTTCGGGGCTGTTTGGCACTTGATAAGGACTTGATTGCTCGAAGAATCTGCTGGCGATCCCCTTGGACATCGATTACAGAATCTGGATGTATCCGTCCGTCCTGGCGAGCTCCGATGTTGATGCTTGGTGTCCCCACCATGGGAGCTTCAATGACCCCACTTGATGAGTTCCCAACGACAGCTGTGGCAATCATTAGCAAAGATAGATATGTGTAGTGCCCAAGCGACTCAACAAAAATGCGTCGCTGAGAATCGAGATGGACAAATTCTTGCAATAGGGAGAGATGGGCTTGATGTTGTGGGTCAGCGTTTGGTCCAGTAACTACAAAAGTTGCCTCGGGGAAAGCCTCCAGTGCAGCTAGTAATTCCCTAAGTTCATGAATCGATCGAGCGAGATTCAACGTGACTGGATGATAAGTCACCGCAATCACAGGATCGAGCAGACGAATTCCCAGTCTGGCTTCAAGGTTCTGTCTGTCCTGTGGTGTGAATCGCTCAATCGTCTCTTGTACGAGTGGATCTACCGTGAAGATCCTGTCCGGAGACTCACCGAGTTGCCGAATTCGCGATGCATAAACCTCATCGACCGGAAAGTGAAGACAGGCGATCTTGGTTATTGCGTGTCGGATGGTGTCATCAAAAGCACCGAGCGTCAATTCGCCGCCGTGAATGTGTGCGACTGGAACCGTAGCGATGAGAGCGGCAGTGCAGGCAGCAAGAATCTCGTACCGATCTCCGAGTACGAGGAGTACGTCGGGCTTGTGCGTATCGAGGATCTCACCAACTCCGATGACAGCCCTCGAAAACGTGGTAATCGTGTCCTTGGTTGAATCAGAGAGATCATCAAGATTCAAGTCAACCCGATAATCAATTGCGAGTCCGTCAACAATGATCTCGTCAACCGTGGAACCATGACGTTCTGAAAGATGTGTACCAGTGACTACCAAGACCAGCTGGAGCGCTTCATGTGACTTGATGGCTAGGAGTGTTGGTCGCAACAGACCATAATCAGCGCGACTACTCGTGACTACTAGTACGCGGCGTGTCATGGCTCAAGACGCGGACCACTAGGCAGACAGATGAGTGTCCGTTCGATTTGAAGAGCAGTTGAGAGATCTCCTTGCGGACACGATTGATACATGGGGAGCTGTGAGAGTAATCCCCAAGCTGGGCGACAGAGGTAACCGGCATGATGAGTTGCCTCTAGGACAGCTTCTCGCACCGTCATATCGCCAGAGGAAAGGCGAATGGTGTTCAGCCAGTAGTTGCTCTGAGCATTGCCTGGCTCTTTCGTAAACGTAGCGACATCATTACCAAGGAATGCTTGTTGATAACGGAACGCCAACCGGCGTTTTCTAGCCAGGAAATCCGGCAATCTCTTGAGTTGTGCACAACCAAGTGCAGCGTTGAGATTGGGAAGCCGATAATTCCAACCGACTTCATCGTGCTGATAGAGCCAACGATGCGGGAGTTTTGCTGTGGTGCTGAGATGCCGTAGCCGTTGTGCGAAGTCCTCGTCGTTCGTGATGATCGCACCGCCGTTTCCCGTGGTAGCAATCTTGTTGCCGTTGAAACTGAGCATTCCAGCGTGGCCGAAGTTGCCAGTGTGGCAGTTGTTCGTCGTCGAGCCGAGTGACTCTGCTGCATCTTCAATGACTGGTAAACCGAACTCGTTTGCGATGTCAACAATCTCTCGAATTCGGCAAGGGTGACCGAAGGCGTGCATTGGCACCACAGCCTTGATGGTCGCGCCAGTCTGTCGGTTCAGCGTCACCCCGTCTCGCGAAATAGTGACACTTTTAAGTTGCTTGTGAAGTGCGAATGGGTTCAGTCCGAAAGTTTCAGGCTCACTATCAACAAAGTGGGGAGTTGCTAGGCAGTGAGAAACGGCATTTGCCGTTGCTACAAAAGAGAGTGCTGGGACGATGACTTCGTCTCCCGGTCCAACGCCGAGAGCATGAAGCGCGAGATGAAGTGCAGCAGTTCCACTCGCCATTGCCACGACGTGAGGTGCGCCAGTTATGTTTCGCAGTTGATTCTCGAACTGAGTGACGAAAGGACCATTGGCAGAAACCCAGCCAGAGCGAAGACTTTCGTCAACTGTGGCCCGCTCAACTTCGGTAATTTCCGGTTCATGAAGGGGGAGTAGGGATTCGGTGGCCGGACCTAGCACCGTGTTGAGAACTCGAACGACTTCCCTTGCAACGACGGTCGCGTTCAAATGTTGTACCTGTCAACTTTGTATCGTTCAAGGTTCTTGTCGTCGCGAAACCAATCCACTGTTGCCTTGAGTCCGCGAACGAGACCATCTCGTCCGGAAAAACGTGGAGTCCAATCAAAAGTGGACGTGAATTTCGAAACATCAGCACAAAGCCGCTCAACCTCAGATGATGCCGGGCGTGAGCGCTGTTGATCATGCTCCAACGACAGCCGCACACCCATGACTTCCGCTATGAGTTGAGCAGTGTCATGAATTGAAATCTCGTAGCCCGTACCAAAGTTGAATACTTCACCGACTCCAAGACTTGATAGAGCGACTGTTATGAAGGCATCAACCGTGTCGTCCACATAGCTGAAGTCCCTTGTCGGGTGCAACGCACCCAGCTTTACGGGAATGTTGCTCGCAAGCTGGCTGATGATGTTCGGGATGACTGCGCGAGCTGATTGTCGAGGACCGTAGGTATTGAAGGGGCGTGCAACGACGACGGGTGTTCCAAATGAAGCGTGGAAACTGATCGCCAGTTGGTCGGCACCGACCTTGCTCGCGGCATATGGGGACTGCGCATTGAGTGGATGGGACTCTGGAATTGGCACAACTTGGGCTGTTCCGTATACCTCACTGGTAGAAGTGTGAACTACTCGCGCAACGCCAAGATCTCGAGCTGCTTGCAAGACGTTCAGAGTCCCCTGAATATTCGTGGCTACGTAGGTGTCGGGTGAGTGATATGAGTAGGGGATAGCAATGAGCGCTGCAAGGTGCAGGACTGTCTCGCATCCTGACATTGCTGCTCGAACTCCGTGAGGGTCGCGTATGTCTCCAGCAAACACCTCCAAGTTCTGTGGTGTTTGCCGAGCTAGGTGGTCGAGCCATCCCCATGAGTTGAACGAGTTGTACATCACGAAGGCGCGTACGTGATGTCCTCGTTGAAGCAGTTTCTCAACGAGATGTGATCCGATGAATCCGTCTGCGCCAGTGACCAGAATCTTCATGCGCTAGTTCAATCCTGTGTTCAGGCCAGTGAGGAGAGCAACCAGCGCAAGTGCCAGCCCCACACCAAGGGCGAGTCCACTCACCAGTGCAAGCGCAACGAGAAACATGGCTCGAGATGCAACAGTCCGTGGCCGGAAAGCACGCCATGTGGCCACCCCCAATCGCTGGGACAACCAGCTGGATGCCACAGGCCCGGGTGAATTCGAGTCGGCTGGGTTGATTACGACAAATGTCGATTCGTGACGGCGATCGCCAGTTGAGAAACTCCGCGTAAGAAGAAGGAGTCCGACGAGTGCCAGCCCGCCCACGAGGGCGATTCTGGTCGTAACCTCAGTAACGGTCATGGACGCCACAACCAACAACGACGGCATCACGGCACCTTCCAGCGTACCTCTGCCACCACCGCCACCCCCAGTGTCGAACGCATCCGCGCGGCGCGTGTGGTGGGCACTTCCTGTTCTTACCGTGGCATGGCTGTTGATGCTGGTCATCATTGCTGGTTCCCTCACTCGGGTGCGCCTGTGGGAACTTGCGCCCGGTGCCGCTGAGGCGGTGGCACCACGGATGACGTTCGGCGAGGATGCACTTGCGTTCGCCACTCGTTATGAGACGGATGGCGAAGTGATGTTCGTAACTGCACTCGGCAGCCGCCTATCGCTGCTTGATGTCGTTGCAGCATGGCGCGATGATGACGTGAGAATCCTCACCTTCGAGGAGCGGTTCGGCACCCAGACACCTTCACAACAGCGGGAAGGTAATGCTCGTGCGATGGTGTCGTCCAAACAGATTGCCGAGTTCGTTGCACTGACACGTTTGGGTATCGAGTCGGAGTTCGTTTACGGCGATGTCGTGATTGACGAAGTGGTGTGCGAAGAGGCACCAGATCCCCAAAGCGCCTGCAAACAGCTCGCCATAGGTGACACCATCGTCACGTTCGACGGTAGGCCAACTCCCATCCTTCCCGCATTAATCGAAGTAGTGACCGTGAGGTCGCCCGGTGATGTCGTACCCGTTGGTGTACGTCGCGAAGGGTCAGACGACGTGGTGACACTGAACATCAAGTTGATTGCTTCCCCCGACGACAGTCAACGGACCATCATCGGCATCATGCCGAGGGATACGCGAACCGTGAAGACTCCGTTTGAAGTGGGGATTGATACCGACTCCATCGGTGGACCGTCGGCAGGTTTGGCCTTCACGCTCGCCTTGATCGACGAACTCTCGAAAGGCTCACTCACCGGCAACGTGAAGGTGGCGGTGACGGGCACGATCGACGGTGACGAAAGCGTGGGTGCAGTAGGAGCAGTTCCACAAAAGGCAGTGGCAGCACGCGACTCGGGTGCGAAATTGTTCCTCGTCCCCGCCGGTCAGTCCGCTGATGACATCGCACTCGCACGTCGCATCGGTGGCGCGCGAATGCGAGTGGAGACCGTGGGCACATTGCAAGATGCGCTCGACATCTTGCGTGGCATCGGTGGCGACCCGCTTCCTGATGCCACGACGAACGATTGATTCAGACGTACTCTTGAGGGCATGGCCCTCGACTTTCAGCGACCAGATCCCTCGTCGCCTGCTGCAGTCGCATCGGCCCAATTCACGGTGTCGCGTCGGGGCTATCGCGAGGAGGAAGTTCGTGACTTTCTCCGGCAGGTGTCGGTGGAGCTGGCCAGACTTCTCGAACGTGAACGGTTCTTGGAGAGTGAACTAAGGGCGCTACAAGCACGCGGTCCGGTGGATGTCGCTGCCATCGACGAGGCTGCCGTTACCGAACTGTTGGGTGCTGAAGCAGCGCGGGTGCTCACCTCGGCTCGAGAAGCAGCCCAAGCCATGCGTGATCGGGCGGCAGAATCAGCCGAACAGATCGTGCGTGATGCGAGCCGCGAGGCCACACGACTCCTCGAGGAGTCCACCCTGGAGGCGTCGCGTCGCCGTAGCGACGTCTCGGGGGAGGCGGAACAGGAACTCGAGCTCGCCAAACAACAGGGGCGGGAGATGATTGCCGAAGTGCGCGCGTATCGCGAACGCGTACTGACCGATCTCGCCAGGCGTACCGAAGAGGCTCGCCGCGACCTTGAACGACTCGTGCACGAGCGAGAACGCTTGCTCGGAGCATTCGAGCGGGCGCGGCATGCTGCGACTGATGTAGTTGGCGACCTGAACGAGTTCGACCAATCACTGCGTGGTACGGGTGTAACTCCACCCCTGGTGCCACCCGATGCACCGCCACCGCCCCGCGCTTCACGGAGCAGTGATACACCAATTTTTGATGCCAACGAATATGCACACGAGCTGGGGGCTGCACATCGCGAGGAGCGCACGCACGAAGTCAGTGCAAACGACGTCGTTGCAGCCGAAATTGATTCAACCGATGTTGGCCAAGTTGATGTTTCGGTGGTTTCGGGTTCCCCAGCAACGCAGACACCGTCCACCGACGAGACGTCGTCAGTGGAACCCTCGCTGGTAGAGCACACGCCAGTGGAGAGTTCGCAAATTCAGGAATCTTCGTTGGCGTCCGAAGAATCGCAGAACACCGAAGTGTTACCGACCAGCGACGCCCCTGAACACATTGCTGAAGTGGTGAACATTTTTGATCGCCAACGCAAACGTGAGGCGCCACGAGCGACTCCCATCCACGATGCTCCGGAGCACCCGGTATTCGAGCGTGTTGAAGCACAACCCGAAGACGAGGTCGTGGCGCCGGTGACGAATCGAGTGGATGAAATCTTTGCCCGCCTGCGAACCAGCAACACCGAACGCGTCGCAAAGGAGACAATCAAGGATCTTGTCGAACCAGAGAAGCCTGCTGTACACGAGTCGGTGTTTCGTCTTCGTGATGAGGTGGTAACACCTGCTGTTGAGTCGATGACACGTGCGTTGAAGCGACAACTGTCGGATGACGAAAATGCCGCCCTCACGCACACACGCGCCAAACGAACCAGCCTCACGCTTGCTGCAATGTTCTCCCCGGTGGAGGAACACACTCAGCGTTATGTTGAATCGATTCACGAGACCATCACGAGTGTTGCCGTCGATGCCGCACGTTCGCTATCGGACTCGCGTCGAGCCGATTTGCGCTCAACCGTCGCACGAGGGGACGTGATGGAAGCGATCTCCGACATGTTGTTGAGTGATCTTCTCCGCCCGCTTCACGAACGCATTGCATCGGCAATCGACGCAGCGTCTGGCGACCGTGATGCACTTGCCACTGCGTTGCGTTCACTCTTCCAGGAGTGGAAGTCGCAACGATTGTCCATCGTGATAGCCGACATCGCACACTTCACGTATGCACGTGGACTGTTCCTTGGATGTGATGGTGCTACCTCAGTGTGTTGGGTGGTGGATCCGAATGGTCCCGCCTGTGCCGATGCCGAGGACAATGCGCTTGCTGGCGCGACGACGCCTGGCGAGCATTTCCCAACAGGACACCAACATCCGCTGGCGCATGCCGGATGTCGCTGTCTCGTCGTTCCTCTCGACAAGTAGCCTTCGGCGCTATGCGCATCCCCGGAGATCTTCCTCGTCGTCCCATCTTTTCTGGCGGAGGATTCGGATTCCGACGTCCTCGTCGTAGCCGAATCGTTCTCTCCGTAGTCATGCTGGCGGTCGTTGCCGTCTTCGTGTCGGCACGAAGTGTTGCAGGTTTCTACATCGACGTGCTTTGGCATCAGTCTCTTGGGCGGACCGATGTGTTCTGGGGAATTCTGTTTGCACGATTCGGTCTGGCGGGTGTTTTTACCGTGATTGCCGCCCTATTGTTGATGCTGAACATCTGGGTAGCTGATCGCTTGAAGCCGGATGTTGTTCCCTCCACTCCGCAAGATCGGGCCCTCGCCGGCTACCGCCAACTCTCAACCCGTCGGGCGTGGACGTTCCGGATCATGGTGAGTGTGGTGCTTGGGTTCCTCATCGGATCGCCTGCGGCTGCACAGTGGCAGGACTGGACACTTTTTAGGAACGCCACCGACTTCGGCGTGAAGGATCCATTGTTCAACCAAGATGTCAGCTTTTACGTAATGCGACTGCCGTTCATTGAATTTGTCGTCGACTGGACGTTTGCCGCACTGGTGCTCATCACCCTGGTAACTGCCGGCATCCACGCGCTGAATGGTGGTATCCGCCTACAAATTCAGGGTCGCAAAGTGACACCACTTGCGAAGGTTCATCTCAGCGTGTTGTTCGCCGTGTTGTCGGTGGTACGCGCTGCAGACTATTGGTTCTCGCGATACAACCTCACACGTTCCACGCGCGGTGTCGTTCAGGGTGCCACATACACCGACGTGAATGCACAGCTTCCTGCAACTCAGCTGATGATTTTGGTCTCGCTAGCCGTGGCCGTGTTGTTCTTGGCGAACTTCCGTCAGCGTGGGTGGCGACTACCCGTATTGGCCACCGTCTTGTGGATCGTCATTGCCGTGACCGCTGGTGGCGTGTACCCGGCAGTTGTCCAACGATTCATCGTTCAGCCCAACGTGAGCACGCGGGAACTTCCGTTCATCGACCGGAATCTCGAGGCAACCAAGGCCGCGATGGCACTTGGGGGAATCACCCGTGAAACCCTAGAACTTGAGCCGCTTACTGCAGCAAATCTGAACGAGGATCCAGCCCCGCTGCGCAACGTTCGTCAGTTGGATCCACTACAGATGCGAGATCGTTTCATCCTTGATGAGGGTCAGACGTCGTTCTACGCGGTACGCGACCTCGATGTAGATCGTTATGAGATCGATGGACGCGTACAGCAAGTGCTGGTTGCTGCGCGAGAACTGAACTCCGAGGGCATTCCCAACCGAACCTGGGTCTCCCGACACCTCTTGTACACACACGGCTGTGGAGTCATCGCCGCGCCCGCGAGTCGTACGACGGTTGATGGCCGCCCGGTGTATGTCGATCTCGGGGTGTCACGGCCCGAGTTGTACTTTGGCGAAGGTATCGATTCGTACGCACTGGTAAACACAGAACAGGTGGAGCAACCGTGCACTGGTTCCACCTCAACTGAATTGACCACTGGCGGCGTGCAGTTGTCGTCCACGCTGCGTCGTGCTGCCTACGCAATCCAATACGGCGAGTACAACTTGTTCGGCTCCGGTTTGGTGAACTCACAGTCGCGGATCATCCACGACAGAAATGCCACTGCTCGTGTCGAGCGACTGGCACCATTCCTTCGTTACGACGCCGATCCGTATCCGGTTGTGGTGAAGGGCACCGTTCAGTGGGTATTGGATGCCTACACCATCAGTGATCGTTATCCCTACGCACAACAAGCGAACATCGATCAGTTGTCACCTGGTGGTGGGCTGAATACCTCGTTCAACTACGTGCGCAACAGCGTGAAGGCCGTGGTGGACGCATTCACCGGTGATGTCACGTTCTATGTCGTGGATGCAAATGACCCAATCGTTGCCGCATGGTCCAAGGCGTTTCCTGATCTGTTCACGGATGTGAGCAAAGCACCAGAAGAGCTCACCAGACACTTCCGATATCCGGAGGATCTCTTCCGTGTACAAACCAATGTGTACGGCCGATATCAGTTCGACGATGCAACGCTGTTCTTCAACCGCGATGCTGCATGGAGCGTTGCGCAGGCCCCGGCGTCGGAACCCGAATCTGTCACAGGCGTGGTTGGTGGTGTGGGGATTGGCGCGACGGAGGGCATCGACGTGCGCGATGCCAGCGTGCTGCGTTTCGAGCCGTACTACACCATGTTCCATGGCGGTGATGGTCTCGGTACGCCGACGTTCTCCATGCTGCGACCCTTCGTGCCGTTTTCGGCCGACAATGCCCGCAAGGAACTTCGAGCGTTCATGGTGGTGTCGAGTGATCCCAAGTCGTACGGCAAGATTCAGGTGTTCGAACTTCCAGAACCACTACCAGAGGGACCTGCCACGGTGGCTGCCGAGTTCGGTAGCGATCCGGTGATTGCCCAACAGATCACCTTGCTCGACCAACGCGGATCGCGCGTCATCTTCGGCGACCTGCAGGTGGTGCCCGTGCAACGGGGACTCATGTACGTGCGACCACTCTTTGTACGACCGGATGATCCATCGGCCAAACAAATTTTCGTACGTAAGTTCCTGGTGTCATACGACAATCGCGTGGTAATGACCGACAATCTCACGGAGGCAGTCGCACGACTCTTCCCCGGATTCACCACCAATCTCGGTGAACGTATCAACGACGGAACGAGTGCGCCGGTCGATCAGACGCCGGACACATCGGGCGGTACCGCAACGACGACAACCATCCCGAGCGAGGACACCTCGTCACTTTCAGCTGCTGAGTTGTTGATTCGTGCAGAAGAGTTGTTCGACGAGGCAAACCTTGCACTTGCAGAGACCCCACCGAACTTCGCGCTGTATCAGTCCAAGCTGGCGCAGGCCAGAGAACTCCTACGACAAGCGATTGCCCAGGTTGGGAGCTAGCCGCGAGTCCTTCGCAACAATTCGGCAAGTTCCGCGAGATCTTGTCGCAACGTGATTGCGTAGCGGGCTTGCTCGCTGGCAATTCGTACCTGGTTCGTACGTAAGTCGGCAACGGCCTGGGCACTTGCTGCATCAGTGTTACTCGCGAGATGCTCGATCTCGGAGTTGAGTTCATGGAGTTGATTGGTGATTTCGGTGGTCATCTGCGTAACCCGTGCATCCGCGTTGCTGAGACGATCTTCGATGGTGCGAATCTGTGACCGAATTGCTTCAATGTCGTGTGTACGCACCGCAAGGTCACTACGCAGGGCTTCAATCTGGTCGTGCATTGTCTGCAGTGATGCCTCCAGCGTCTTCCATTTTTTGCCGAACATCAGGTTGCCCCACAACGACGGTAGGATGACCAGACCCGACGCGGGGTATAGCAGTCCGGTAGCTCGTCAGGCTCATAA
>SXGS01375067.1_pt1 | contig 21916 bp, 19 predicted proteins | sample 3174681 | NCBI WGS metagenome assembly SXGS01 (sample SAMN11356861, study PRJNA531348) | freshwater metagenome | isolation source: freshwater sample F1-80 | place: China: Fuxian Lake, Yuxi | collected 2017-12-25
ATGGATCAGCAGCTCTTCAACCTGGCCCGAGTGCCGGCGATGAAGGCCCTACTTGCGGAACCGTCATCTGCCAACGTGGCGGAATGGGGAGGCTATGCGACATCGATTTTTTTGATCGGTTGGGCGACAGGCGGGTTGGCGTTCGGGGTACTGGGAGATCGAATTGGCCGCGCGAAAACCATGATGCTGACCATTTTAGTGTATTCGATTTGCACTGGTCTGAGTTCTCTTTCCACAGGGTTTTTAGATTTTACGATTTATCGTTTTCTGACTGGATTGGGAGTGGGCGGGGAGTTTGCCGTTGGAGTGTCTTTGGTGGCGGAGGTGATGCCAGACGCAGCTCGGGCATCGGCACTCAGCTTATTGCAAGCATTGTCCGCTGTGGGGAATGTCTCGGCCGCGCTGATTAGTATTGGGTTTGGTGATTTGGAGAGTTCCGGGATCATTAAAGCCGGTACCGGTTGGCGCTGGATGTTCGTGATTGGCGCGCTCCCGGCCTTTCTAGCGTTGGTGATTCGTGCCCGATTGAAGGAGCCTGAGAGGTGGCGCCACGTGGTGAGCGGGGGCAGGAATGATTTGAAGCCTGGGAGTTATGCCGAACTTTTTGGCAATCCTCGATGGAAGAATGGGGCTATTGGCGCCGGACTTTGTGTTGCGGCGGTCATTTTAGTGGCATTCTTGGCTCCTGATAGCTGGCCGAAACTGGGCATTGGAACTGGCCTGTCGATGGCCGCGGTGTTGTTCGGCGCTATGAGCATCCGAGGTGATGGACGCACACCCTGTCAGTGGCGAAGGAACGCGGTCGTTGGGCTGCTTCTGGCGTGCGCTGGAGTGATCGGACTCTGGGGAATAGCGTTTTTCAGTTTTGATTTGGTGCGACTGGTCTTCCAAAAGACATTTGCCGCCCAGGGTTATTCGCCCGCTGAGATTGGAGGGAAGCTCACTGTGTGGGTCGGTGTCACGTCGATCATGCAGAATCTAGGCGGATTCTTGGGCATCTACTCATTTGGAATCGTTTGCCAGCGGATTGGCAGGCGGCCGACCTTCGCCATGGCTTTCATGCTAGCCATGATTAGCACGGCTGCTGTTTTTTGGTTTCTCAAGCCGGGGGAGGTGACAGGGCGGTTGGGATTTTGGGAGCAGATAGTCTGTTTCCATCAGATTTTCTGGCTGATTCCAATCATGGGATTCTGTCAATTGGCTCTTTTCGGAGGCTATGCCATATATTTTCCTGAGTTGTTTCCAACCCACTTGAGAAGCACTGGCACGTCCTTTTGCTATAATGTTGGGAGATTTGTGGCCGCGTCTGGCCCCACGGTTCTTGGCCTTCTCACGAGTCGAGTATTCACTGAAGATAACGGCTTCAAGGAAGGGATGCGGTATGCGGGGTTGAGTATGTGTGGGATTTTTTTGCTCGGATTGGCGGTTTTGCCATTCGCTCCTGAGACGAAGGGAAAGCCCCTCCCTGAAGCGGATTCCCCGCCGGTCCACTGACGGCCGGAGATCGAATGCGAGGCTTTCTGAGAGATTAGCTCACTTGGGCGGCTTCGAAAAATCGTAGCAGACGAGGATGTCTTCGCTTCTCAAGTAGAGCCGTTTGTTGGACAGGATTGGGCCTGCCCAGCAGGGGTATCGCAGGAGAGGTGACTGGAATCTGCACAGTTCCTCGGGGGCACTTGGGTTTGGCTTAAACATTCCTAACATCCCGGCTTCGCCAAGCACGATGAGTTTATTGTCGGCAAGTATGATGGAGCCTCTGCCGAAGGTTTGAGGTGGTTCATCCGAACGCTTAACCCAACTTTCGTCGCGATCCCACTTTAATTTTCCGGTTGCCAGATCAAAACATCGAAACCTTGCGTCCGGCTCATTCCTGCCGCTGAACGCGTAGAGGACTCCTTTGTGCAGAATTGGAGTCATCCAATGCGTCTCGATGTCCAGGGTTCTCCATATTTCCTTGAACCGCCTGGTTGCAGGATCCACGTCCAAGTAGACCGATCCGCACTTGTAATAGGCCCCGGAAATAAAAATGCGGTTGTCAAAAACGACGGGGTTGGAAGCGTTGACGGAATCGTTTAAGCGGGACCGGAACCAGAAACTGTCATCCACTGCCCCTGAACTCGGATCCAATGCCACCAAACCTTGACGCATCAGACATAGAACCCGGCGTTTTCCGTGAAGTGTCGCGACGACCGGTGTCGCATAACTGGCCTGTTTTTCATAATCACGCCAGTCGACCTGGAGTTCGCCGGGCCACCCTATCATTGGTTTTCCCTGCCAGTTCCGTTTTCCGACACTCTCCCAAACCGTTTCTCCTGTCCGAGGGGAGAAGGCAACGACGCCGGAGTTGGGTTGGCCGCCGACCATAACTATGAGGAGGTTTGATTCAAGAATTGGGGTGCTGCCAACACCGAAGAAGGCCTGTGGGATCTTCCAATCCTTCGCGGTATCGCGCTCCCAGATTTTAGAACCTGTCTTCAAGTCCAGACAAACCAATTTGCCTTCTGCTCCAAAAGTGAAGCAGTGGTCCTCGGTTAGAAGAGGGGAGCATCGGGGTCCGTTGTTGTAGCCGTAGGGATCGACGAAATCGCTTGGGTATTTGTGGTTCCAAATAGCCGTGCCCGTTTCAGGGTCCAGGCATTCGATCACCTCTTCTTTCCCCCGCCGATGGTGGAGCACCAGCTTCCCTTTCCTGATCGACGGAGCGCTGTAACCTGGTCCAATTTCTTTCTTCCAAAGCAATCGAGGACCACCTTTACCCCATCCGTCGATTAACCCGGTCTCGGCCGAGGTGCCGTCGGAGTGGGGCCCAAGAAATTGCGGCCAATCATCTGCTGATAGGTGAGTGTGAACTTGCCAACACAAGTGCAGTGCGCAGAGGACTGTTAATCGGAAAGCGATTTTGCGCATCATTGGGAGTTGGAAGATAAACCCCGATTCTTTTTTGACTCATCACAGCCTCGGGGAGACGAGTGGGCGATCTATCTCTTTCCTTGAGTCTTGGTTTTTTTCGATGAAGGGGCTCCGCGGAGGCCTGTCTGAGACGAAGGAGTAAAGCTTAGGCCTCGGGTAGATGTCTTAATTCGGCACAGAAACATGTCGGCTGTCATGTAAAGAACGCTTCCGTCATCACCCCAGGCGCAATTAGCGGTGGCCTCCCCCGTGTTGATGGTTCCGAGATGTTTTCCATTTGAATCGATGATCAGAACTCCACCTGGGCCGGTCGCGAATAAGTGGCCTTCGACGTCGACTTTCAATCCATCCGGCAAGCCTTTTCGGCCCTGCATCAGATGGGAGGCGTTGAAGAGAACGCGTTCATTCGCCAACGATCCATCGTGCCCGACGTCGAAGGCCATGATGACTGGGCGCTTTGGGTCAGAGACGGCGACATAGAGGGTTTTTTCGTCGGGTGAGAGCGCGATTCCATTAGGGAATGATAATTTGTCCGTGACCAGGGTCGTTTCTCCCGATTTGCTTACGCGGTAGACTCCATTTACTAGAAGTTCTTTCTTGGGGTCTGCATTGTTCCCCTCGAGGCCGTATGGAGGGTCTGTGAAATAGAGGTCACCTTTCGAATTGAAGACCAAGTCATTGGGACTATTGAAGCGGCGACCCTTGTAGAATTCCACGAGAGATTTGAATTTTCTATCTTTTTCCAGGATGGCGACTCGACGATCTCCATGCTGACAAAGCACGACACGACCTGACTCGTCAACGGTCAATCCGTTGGAGCCCGGCTCACCACCACGAGGAATCGATCCTGTGTAGCCGCTTGGGAACAGGAATTCGGTTGTGCCTTCGCCCTCTTTCCAGCGAAACACCACGTTTCGAGGCACGTCTGAGAACAACAGGTAGTTTCCGCCTTGGATCCAGATGGGCCCCTCAGACCAATCAAAACCTTCAGCCAGTTTCTCAATTTCAGCGGTTGGAGGAATGAGGCTGTCGAGTTTTGGATCCAAACGTTCTACCGTTCCGAATTTTGGATACACGTGGGGGACGCGAGTTCTGGTTTTGGACTTGGCCTCCTTGGAGGTTTCGGAAGGTGTTGCCGCGCCCCAACACGCGGGGAGCATTGCGGCGGCGAGTGTGAAAGAAAAGCAAAGCCGATTCAGTCGAGAGATTTTCATGTCATTGATAGGGCTTCTCATAGGATTCAAGGAGTCAGCTTCGTGGGTCAAGGCAAAAGGCCGAATTGTCACGAAGAATGCAATGAAACGTTCGTTTGAGCTACGTGGCTGGAATATGGCGCTGAAACACCTTTGCGAGCAGGAAGAGCAACGGCAGTGTCAGGTTCAGGCGAAGTGAGTCTCCTCCTGTGGCCAGCAAGTCCACCCAAACGATGCCGGCCAGCAATCCAGCCACGCATTTGCCTGGGTTAGGGCTTGCGGGATCGAACAGCGACCTCAGGCAAGATCCGGTCCACAAGAGGTACACGCACAAGATCATGAGGGTGGGGAAAAGGGATGGGCCATCATTGAGCAGGATGGCGAAAATTGCCGGCACAAGCAAGAATGCGAGGGGCCAATAGCGCAGCAGCCCTGGCTGGCGTTCGCCTTTGGCAACGTAGCTCAGTCCGACGATATAGGCGGCAAGGGCTAGCGAGAGCCATAAAGCACGTCCGCTGACCCCGTCGCCAGCCATCGAAGCCGCCGTGAGAAATAGCAAGGATCTGCATCCCGCCATGAGAAAAGGGCTGGCCAGCGTTCTTTTATGAATCCAGTTATACAACAGGATGCATCCGGCGAGAGAAATGGCCAGTGATATGGTGGCCTGGCGTTGGCCGACAAAGAAGGCCAGACCGATGAGGAGCAGCGCAAAACCCAGTATCCAGGTCCAGGTCGCCGAGATGCTGCCTGAAGGAATTGGCCGGTTCGGTGAAAAACGCTTGTCGTGGCTGGCATCGAACGCGTCATTCAGATACATGCCTGCGACGTACATGCAGCTTGCTCCCGCAAGCAAGCCTGGGAGTTCCGCCAAATTTCCACCACCCGAAATGTGCCATCCCGCGAGGCAATTAGACCAGACCGTAGGGAGATTTGAAACCCTTCCAAGCACTAACAACACTCGCCAGATCGGACTAGCCGACATCTTCATGACTCAGGGTGTTAAAGGGAGCGCGGGAATGCAACCGAGAATCGAAAGCGCAGGGGGACGAGGGCGTCCAATGAATGGCAGCCTTGATTGATCCTGTCATTTTTGTCCAACTTGGTGTGCTTGAACCCTGGGGTGCAGGGTGAGGAACAATTCGCCTTTGATCTGTTTCGAGGAAGTGACTTTCATTTTTATAGCTTGGTCCAAATCAGGAAATCCGCGGCCAAAAGCGATCGAAGGCGCATTGTTTCCCCCGCAGATCATGGGGCAGATTGTCAGGTGGAGTTCATCCACCAGGCCTGCCTCAAACAGCGAGGCGTTCAACATTCCCCCCCCCTCGCAGAGCAACCGCTGTACTTTCCAGCGGCTGTGGAGCCATTCGAGTGTTTTTCTCCATTCGATGCTGGCATCACCGCCGATATAGATCTCTTCCACGAGTGGTTTGAGGGTGGCGCGACGTTCGGGAGAGCTCGTTTGAGTTGTTAGTATAATAATGGGTGAACACTGATGTTTGAAAACCTCGGCGCCCCTGTTGAGGGAACCATTTCCAGTCACCAAGATCCTGAGGTGACACGGCGCGAGTCCGCGTTTGACCCGTCGCTTGGTGAACGCATCGGATCCCACGCCGAGCGTAACGGGATGGAGGTCAACCGTTCGAGCTCCACACATGACGGCGTCCACGGTGGCTCGAAGTTCGTACAGATGATGTGAGTCCCTCTTGCTGCCGAAGCTGGAAAAAGAGTTGCTCGAAGTGGCAATCTTTCCGTCGGCGGTCATTGCCATATTCACGAGCACAAAGGGGCGCTGAGGTATGTATGACATGAGATCAAAGAATGAACATGGCGTCCCCGTAACTGAAAAAGCGATATTTCCTTTCGACTGCCTCCTGGTAAGCGCGAAGCACCAGATCACGTCCTTTCTCAGAGTTTGGCGTCGCGAACGCGCAAACAAGCGCCAGCAAAGTGGATTTCGGGAGATGGAAATTGGTGATCAACGCGTCGACGATTTTGAAATGAAAAGGGGGATGCACGAATAACCTCGTTTTGCCCGAGCAGGCATTCAGTGGCTGACTCGAATCACGAGCCGCGCTCTCGAGCACCCGGAGGGTAGTGGTTCCGACGGCAATCACACGCCCGCCACGCCGTTTAGTTTCTTCGATGGCTTCCACTGTCTCCAAGGATAAGGAAAAGCTCTCCTCGTGCATGATGTGGTTGGAGAATTCAGCGGCTTTCATCGGGGCGAAAGTTCCAAGACCCACGTGCAAAGTCACGAATGCGAAGGAAACCCCCTGCTTCCTAAGCCCGGTGAGACAAAGTGGGGTAAAGTGGAGCCCGGCAGTAGGTGCGGCGATCGATCCCAGCTGCGTGGCGAAAACTGTTTGATAACGTTCAGAATCTTGTTCGTCCGGTTTGAGGCGCTTGATGTAAGGAGGAAGCGGGACTTCTCCGATTCGATCCGGTTCCAGGGAGTCGAGAAGGCGACGTTCTGGGAGGGAGGTATGTCGGAAGCACAACTGACACTGTCCTTGTTCGTTTTTTCTGATCAAGGTGGCCGTCCAATTAGAACCGTTTCGATCAAGATTCACGATATTGATAATAGTGCCAGGATTCAACTTGCTGGCGGGTCGCGCCAGACACCACCAGACGTTTTGTTCTGTTTCCTCCAGGAGGAGCAGTTCGATCTGACCGCCTGTGGGAAGCCGGATTCCTCGAACCCGTGCGGGGAAAACCTTGGAATTGTTAAAGATCAGAAGATCTTTTTTGTCAACGAGAGTCAACAGATCCAGGAAGCGAGCGTGGGTCAGCTCCTGGTTGTTTCGGTTGAGGACGAGTAATCTGGACGAATCACGTTGTGGGAGAGGGTGTTGAGCTATGAGGTCTGGAGGCAAGCAATAGTCGAAATCAGCGGGTCGCATGGCCGGCGCAGCATCGCACAACGATCACCAGTCTGGAAGTCAGAAACAACTGCGCTTGGCTACAAAGATTCAGAGATTGAGCGATCGGTTGCCGCGAGCGCACAAGATTCAGAATCGAAGTTTGCGGCTGGGTCGAAATGGGCAAATGGCAGGGACGCGGATTGGACTGTTGAACCTTGAACCTAAACGGCAGTTGTTCGAAGCGAATCTTCTCAAGGACCTGGCGATAAAGTCTTTCCGAATCACTCACCAGATCCACCCGGGATATGCCTCCATCTTCAGCGAACCTTTTTCATCCAGGTTTTTGCAAATCTCCAATATGTTAAACGTCCGTTTAAATGGCAAACCAGACTGGAACAGTTGATTGAAACATGGGATTTAATCAAGTTCAGGAAGAAAAGTACAATTTTTTGCTTTTACCCATTGACTAGGCATCCGATCACAGTGTAATGGAATGAAATGTCACGAAATGCCAAGCTGTGGAAGGATTTCCCGTAAACGTCCAAGGTAATGACTGGTTTGAGTGAAAAACCCAACCTTTACAGCGGTAGGTTCTCGTTTGCTATTGATGAAAAACGGCGCACGCAGATTCCGAGCAAGTGGAGGCCTGAAGCAGCAGAAGCTGAGTATGTGGTGGTGCTTTGGCGTCATAAAGCGGGCAATTGCTTGCGAGTGCTCGACAAAAACGGGCTTGATCGCCTGGAGAAACGTCTCGAAGCACTGCCGCCCGACAGTGAGCAACGGGATGCCTTTCGACGGTTGTATGGCGGGGATTCCGAAGTGGTAAAGCTGCATGGTGGTCGGATCACCTTGCCCGGTTGGCTGGCTGAGGAAGCCAGCCTTCGAGATCAAGCTGTGTTGGTGGGTGTGTTTAATTGTTTTGAAATCTGGAATCCGGAGTTGTTTGCCGAGAGCCGCAAAGCAGATCTCGAAACTACCAGGAACGTCGTATTTTCTTTCTAGGGTGTGTCGGACAATGGTCGAAACGAAATGTTGTCATGAACCTTTGCAAGCTACTTTCATTAGATCGGAGCTTCAGCAGCTTTCGCAACGGGATGAGCCGTTACCGAATGGGAAAGGATAACATGCTGCCGGAATTTGGCAATGGGGCTGTTCAGAAGCCAGGTGAGGGTCCTGTTGGGGACTCCCGAATCAAAGTTTCGACTCCGTTGCCCAGGTGTGAATTAAATGTGCTTGGGTTTAGAATCCCCCTTCCTTTCGCAAAGCCATTGCTCACGCCATTTGGAGTGCGAACTTCTTCTCCAGGGGCGAAGCCAAGCCAACAAGGTGGCATCGTTTTTCAAACGCAAGCCATCACGAACAGGAAGAGCCTCCTGGCGACACACCTGCTGAGCCAGGTCAAAGTGGTGCGCAATGATTTGGCGAATTCGGGAGTGGAAGTTTTACCATTGAGGCGGCCGTGTGCTTCCGGGGAGAAGCGAGTTGGGATTGAACGGTCCTGGGACGAATCGGCCTTGGGGAATGGCAAGGCGAAAGCATCGGCAACATGAAGGCGACCTGGTTGAAGGCAACGGGCGCGAGGCGAGTTAGTGAATCCATTCAACCATACGCCGGTTCTGATGGAGGAGGTGCTGGAGATGTTGAACCCGGCATCAGGGGGCCGCTACGCGGATGGAACCGCAGGTGGGGGTGGGCACGCGGAGGCCCTCTTGAAGAAGTCCGCCCCGGATGGATGGCTTTTCGCGTGCGACCGAGATGGGGACGCTATTGAAGCCTGCCGAAATCGGCTTGTTGAATTCAAGGCTCGTTTCGAGTTGCGGCATTGTGATTTCTCGGAGATCGGAACATGGGTGCGGAATGGAGTTCTCGACGGCGCTTTGCTCGATTTGGGCGTGAGTTCTCCTCAATTGGATTTGGCTCACCGAGGGTTCAGTTTGAACCGAGACGGGCCCTTGGATATGCGGCAGGATGTTCGGCAGGTGTTGCGAGCGCAAGACATTCTGGATGAATGGGATGAGATGGAACTGGCAAGGCTATTTTTTGAACTCGGCGGAGAGCGTCACGCGCGGCGCTATGCCAAGGTGATTGCCCAGCGGCGCGGAACGCTGAAGTCGACGTTGCAGCTTTCCCAATTGATCGAAAAGTTTGCGGTGGGCGGATGGAGTCCGATCCATCCCGCGACGAAAATCTTCCAAGCGTTGCGAATGGCAGTGAACGACGAGTTGGGGCATCTGGAGCGAGGCTTGCGAGCGGTTTGGGGCTGCCTCCGGTCACATGGAAGGCTCGCCGTGATTTCGTTCCATTCTGGTGAGGACAGGCTGGTAAAGCTTTTCGGGCGAGGCCTCACCCGGGATTACGAACTGCCGGTTGGGGCTAGTGAAGATATTCCAGAGCTGCGCCGACCGAAAGTTCCCGAGGCACGCTGGATCACCAAGAAGGCGATCCAACCCTCTTCCGAGGAGGTCGCGATAAATCCACGGAGCCGAAGCGCTCGGTTGAGGGTCCTGGAGAAGCTTGTTTTCACCCATTCTGATGATGCGAACGATTCGCGCGCCTTGAGACCATCTCAACTTTGAATCAAGCAAGAGAATGCTTCAATCACATCACCAACAGTTGGACCGCTTGAGAGGCGCGAAGCCCCAAGGCGCGAGTGCCAAGTTCTAAGAAAGTGACATGACACAGAATCGAAGGAATCAATCGGCCGCGGTGCGATTCGCTCCCGCTTTAAAGGCTATGCTCATCTGCGCGGCGATAGGAGGCGTCGGCGTGGGTTACGTTTGGCATAAGAACCAAGTCCACCTGCTGGGCCGCCGAATTGTGGAATGCGAGAAGCGTCAAGAGAATCTGAGTCGTCAGAATCGGGAATTGGAAAAGCAGCTCGCTTATTTGAAGTCTCCGACGGTTCTCAAAGGTCTGATTTCGAAGCACAACTTGAGTTTGGGAATGACGCATCCTGACCAAGTCTTGGTATTGCCCGAGCCGGTTGGGGGAGGGGGGCAGCCGGTGTCGGCGCAGCTCACGTTAGTTTCCGGCTTGCATGCGGGGAGGTGAGGCTTTGCTGGCTGGAGGCGCTGACGCAACATGATGAATGCAAGCCCCATCCAACTGAGACGATTGCTCATGCTCTCGGTGGCCGTGTTGCTAGGGCTCGCTGGATTGTGCTACCGATTAGTCCACTTGCAAGTGGTTCGGCACGAGGAATTCGAAAAACTTGCTGACATCAACACGCAGAAAACGTTAGTTCGAGAGCCACGGCGCGGGGAGATTTTCGACACTCGAGGCAATCTGCTTGCTTCGAGCATCTTCGTGAAAACGGTCTGCGCCAATCCCGAACTGATAGTGACCAACCAAGCTTTGGTCGCGAAGACTCTGGCGCCTCTGCTTGGGGTCGAAGTCTCGGCCCTTGAAGAGCGATTGCAACGTCGGACCAGGATAAATCCGAGAAAAGATGCGAAGCTCAAAGTCGTGCCGGTGGAGTACGTCGTTCTCAAACGAAAGGTTCGGGAAGAGGAATGGTTGAAGATCAAGAAAGCCATGCTGGCTTTGGAGTTTGGGATCGACGAAGCGTCTCTTTCGAAAAAAGGAAAGCGTTTCTTCAGGGATCTTCGCACGAGCGCGATTTTTGTGGATCGAATCGAGGATCAATTGCGGGAGTATCCGAATGGGCGGTTGGCGGCGCATGTCCTCGGATACGTTGGCATGACTGAAGCGGCCACCGAAAGAGGTAAGATACTTAGATCCGAGGGAAAAGATGGGATTGAGCTTATCATGAACCCGACCTTGGGAGGTGTCCAGGGCTGGCGTGATAGCAAGACTGACAGACGGGAGAACGAACTATTGGCGTTCCGTCAGCAGGACGTGGCGCCGAAGTCTGGAAAGAACGTTGTGCTCACCCTGGATTTGGGGGTCCAAGACATCGTGGAATCCGAGATTTCCATCGCCATGGAAAAGCTCAGCCCGATCAGCGTCGGCGTGGTGGTTGTGCGTCCTAGAACGGGGCAGATCCTGGCTCTTTCGGGCCGTCCGACATTTGATCCGAACCATCCTGGCGACTCAACAGCCGACTCGAGGCGCAATCGTTTGATTTGTGACACCAGCGAGCCAGGATCGACATTCAAAATTGTCACAGTGACTGGCGCTTTGAGCGATCGCATCGTCTCGCCGACCGATATGTTTGACTGCGAAAACGGCAAATTCTTATTTGCTGGCAGGTGGCTTCATGACGATCACCATTTGGGGGTCCTTTCAGTGGAGGAAATAATCTCCAAATCATCGAACATTGGGGCAGCCAAGATCGGCATCAAGCTGGGTCCGGCTCGATTGAGGGAACACGTGATAAATTTTGGATTTGGCCAACGAAGCGGGATATCACTTCCGGGGGAAGTGAACGGCACTGTGCATCCACTGGAACGGTGGACCAAGCTATCTATTTCTCGCATTCCGATGGGACACGAGGTGGCGTCGACGCCCCTTCAGACGACGATGGCGGTCTGCGCCATTGCCAATGAGGGCCGCCTTTTGCGGCCGATGTTGATCGAGCGAATCCTCGATGACCAAGGCAATACCGTGGCTCATTATGGTCCTCAAGTCGTACGGCAGGCTGTCACGCCGCGTGCTGCCAAGCAAATGGTGGAGGCGCTCAAACTAGCCTCGAGCAAGCATGGCACCGGGACGAAAGCGGAGTTGGATCATTACACTGTAGCCGGTAAAACTGGGACTGCAAAAAAGGCGGGGAATGGAGGATACATGGCGGGCAAGTATTTTTCGTCCTACATCGGTTTTCTTCCGGCCGAAGATCCTGGAATTTGTATCGGGGTCTTCCTTGACGAGCCTAAAACCGCCGGGAACGTTTATTACGGTGGCGCAAGCGCCGCTCCCATATTTAAGGCGATCGCGGAACGGGCCGCCAATTATTTGAACCTGCATCCGTCTCCGAAACCCGCTCCAGGGGCTTCATTGGCAGTGGGTGTTCCAACGGGGGGGGCTAACGACAAGCGTTGAAGCGCTTTTCAAACTGACGATGCAATCCAGGACTCTCGATATGATTGCGCGTATGTGCGGGGCATCTTTGGATGCTCGTGACGCCACTGTCACAGCGAGCGGGGTGTGCGTCGACACGCGGAAAATAAAGCGTGGAGAACTTTTCGTGGCGTTGGCTGGGGACCGCTTCGATGGGCACGATTTCTTGTCGCAAGCGGCGTCCTCCGGGGCGGCGGCGGGCTTGGTTAGGCGGGGGGTCCCTCAAGGCGCGGCCGGGATGCCGCTGCTGTTCGTGGATGATCCGCTGGAGGCTCTTGGCCAGTTGGCTGCCGCGCATCGGTCGGAGCAAAGCGGATGCGTCGTCGCGGTTGCTGGTTCCAACGGCAAGACGACGACCAAAGAATTCTTGGGAAATGTCCTCAGTCATGCCGGAGATACGGTTTGGAATGAAGCGAGTTTTAACAACGCGATAGGAGTTCCGCTGACTTTGTTGCGAATGGATCCCGGGACCCGGTTTTTGGTGTCGGAAGTAGGGACCAATCATCCAGGAGAGCTGGAGCCGCTCCTGAGGATGGTGCGTCCACGGGTGGGTGTGTTGACCAGCCTTGGCCGGGAACATTTGGAGCATTTCGGCGGGGTCGAGGGCGTGTTGCGGGAGGAAGGGTGGATAGCGGAGGTTCTGCCTTCAGACGGCCTCTTGGTCGTTAACGGGGACACCCTTGGGGTGGAAGAGGTGATTTCCCGGTCGGCTTCGGCCACGGTCCGGGTGGGTTACGGGTGGAGCAATGACTGGAGGCTTTCCAATTATCGCTATGAGCAGGACAGCGCCCGATTTGAGTTGGAAGGCCCGATAGTCGAGCTTTCAGGGGATTACCGGGTTCATCATATAGGCCGGCATCAAGCGTTGAACTCGGCGCTTGCAGTGGTGGTGGCAGCGATGGAAGGCCTTGGGCGGGAAAGCATTCAACAGGGGCTGCTGGATTGTTATCCGGCACCGATGCGACTGCAGGTGTGGCGCATGGGAGGTGTGCGGATTTTGGACGATGCGTATAACGCAAACGAAGACTCGATGATGGCAGCGCTGCAAACGCTTGGAGAATTGCCAGTGGAGGCAAGGCGGTGGGCCGTGCTAGGAGACATGGCCGAGTTGGGAACGCATGCCGAGGCGGCTCATCGGGCGATCGGGATGCAGGCCGCAAAATCTGGGGTCAACCACCTTTTCACGGTTGGGCGGATGAGTGCGTGGATCGCTGAAGGCGCGCGATCCGCAGGTCTGGCTGAGGTGACGGAATTTGAGAGCGCCGCCGCAGCCGGGGAGGCCTTGAGAGAGATCGTGGTGGCCGGGGATGCGGTGCTGATCAAGGCGTCCAGGGCCTCCAGGCTGGAGTGCGTGGGGGCGATCCTGCGCGAACATTTGAAGGACCAAACGGCGGCGGCGCATCCTTGAATTATGCTTTACTACCTCAGCCTGTTTTTGCTTCAGCGGTGCGAAGGCACGCAATGGGAGGCACTGGTTTCGGGGTTTCGAGTTTTTCGGTACATCACGTTTCGAAGCGCGGGAGCGGCTATGACGGCCATGTTGCTGAGTCTGTGGCTCGGGCCAAAGATGATTGTCTGGCTCAAGGAATTAAAATTTGGGCAGAATTACAAGGACAAGGCCGAGGAGGCCGGCAATTTGAAAAGCAGGGTCGTGGACAAGCGCGGGACTCCAACAATGGGAGGGTTGCTGGTTGTGCTGGTGCTGGACTTGTCGACGCTGCTGTGGGCCCAGTGGAATTCCATGATCGTGCTGACGCTCTTTTCGTTGGTTGTGCTTTCGGCCTTGGGATTCTACGACGACTATCTGAAGGTCACTAAACAAAACCACCTTGGGGCGAAGTCGCACGCCAAGCTGTGGGTGCAGGGCCTGCTCGGTTTTTTTATCGCGATCTACTTGTGCTGGATGCCTGAGACGCGCCGTATCGTCACAGATATCATGATTCCATTTTACAAACATCCCGTGCTAAGCGATTCTTTTTTGATTGGGATTCTGTTGGTGGTTCTGACGATCGTCGGGAGTTCCAACGCCGTGAATCTGACGGACGGTCTGGACGGATTGGCGATCGGGTGCACCCTGATCGTGTGCGCTGTTTTTTTGGTTTTCACGTATGTCGCGGGCAACGCACGATTCGCCGCCTATCTCCAAGTTCCGATGGTGCCTGGAGCGGGTGAATTAACCGTGTTCACGGCGGCACTCTTTGGAGCTTGTCTGGGATTCCTCTGGCATAACTGCCATCCTGCGGAGGTTTTTCTGGGAGATACGGGATCCCTCGCCATAGGGGGTGCGTTAGGCATTGTGGCGGTTCTCATTCGGCAGCCGTTTGTGCTCGTGATTGCCGGCGGTGTATTCGTTGTAGAAGCGTTGTCAGTGATACTCCAGACGAGTTGGTACAAATACACGCGCAAACGGTATGGCGTTGGCCGGCGCATTTTTTTAATGGCTCCGGTGCATCACCATTTCGAGCAACTGGGATGGCCTGAGTCCAAAGTGGTGACGCGGCTTTACATCCTTGGGGTGTTGTTTGGGGTCATTGCTCTGAGCACGCTCAAGATACGATGACGAGCAGCCCACGACGATGATTGAAGACATGAGGATTTTTTTGGAAAGACGGTTCCGGGACGGGCTGAGAGCCCGAGGAGCCTGCCTAAAGATTTGTTCCGGGGGTCTTGTCGAAGCGCCTCCGGTACGCCCAAACTTGATTCGACAGCAACCAGCGCAACCGCAACTCCGTTGATACCCGCCCTTGAACTGGGCATTTGCAGGCTATGAACACGACCCCTAACAATCCCATTCCAACTCCTTCACCATTCGAGCAACAAGGCAAGAAACGTTCTCAAGTTCGGATTATTGCCTTCATTGTCGGCGTCCATGTCGTTTTTCTGGGCGGCATCCTGATTCAGGGATGCAAACCTGGCGAGAGCCTGAAGGTGGCGGACTCCCCTTCGCCTGCGGCGACTAACGAGACAACACTGCCTCAAGAGAATCCGAATTATTACAAAAGTTTGGATCCTGTTGCTACTGCTCCTTCGAGCCCCACGAATAACCCGGCGCCCGAACCCGTGGTGGCCGCGCCGGCAACTCCGACGGTAGCCGAGCCAACCCCTGCCGCCACTGTCACCACAGCCGCAGTCACGGAATATGAGGTCAAGCCGGGCGATTCTTTTGCCAAGGTGGCAAAAAGCCATGGAGTGACTCTGAATGCGATGCTGGCGGCGAATGCGGGGGTGGATCCCGCCCGGTTGAAGATTGGACAAAAAATTCAGATCCCGACCGCCCCGCCGGCCGGCAGCCTGAACGCGGCCATCACGGGATCAGGCGTTGTGGCCGGGGATGGCGGAGGGCAGACCTCCGCGGGTGGTGATTATGTGGTCAAGTCCGGGGACTCTCTCATTCGAATCGCCAAGAAGCATGGGGTTTCAGTCAAAGCACTGAGGTCAGCCAATAGTCTCAAAACCACGCGCATTCAGGTTGGCCAACACTTGAAAATACCTGCCGTCGCCGCGGCCACTCCAAAAGAGACTGCATCCGCGACGAATGGCCCGACCACTAATTAATTAGTGGATTTGTGACGCCGCCTCAAAACACCGTGGCATGCAGGACCCTCACGGAGCGGCTGCGACGGCGATAGAGTGTTTCACTTAAGGGCGCAAGGCGGCTCTAGGACTCGTTTGCAGACCGCTTAAACGTTGTGCGGCGAGAATGACTGGAACTCACTCGGCATACCAACTCCGCGCGGCTGTTGTCGGGAAACCGCGCTCCAGCGGCCCGAGTTTCCATGAGGATGCGTGCGCCGGGCTCTTTGAAGCATGAAATTAGCCATCACATTATTGGGGGCGTCGGTCGGCGCTTTGGTGTCGCTGGGGGTTGTGATTCTCTACAGTGCGAGCATGGGGGCGAGCTTGGTTCAGAAGCAGATGTTATCGTTAAGTCTTGGACTGCTGGGCGGGTGGTTGGCGATGGCGACGCCCTACTGGAAGTGGCGGCGCTTTGCCTGGGCGTTTTTCGCCTTGGCCGTGATATTGCTCACACTGGTTTTGGTTCCGCAAATAGGCGTCAAAGTTGGGGGGGCTCGTCGATGGTTGAACCTGGGAGGGTTCAGTTTTCAGCCCTCGGATTTGGCGAAAATTGTGCTCGTGCTATCACTCGCTCACTACGTGGATTTGAATCGGGATAAGATGCATAAGTTTTTCGATGGAATGGTCGTTCCGGGGGCGGGGGTCTGCTTGCTTTTGGCTCTCGTGTTCAATGAGCCTGATTATGGCACCACCGCACTCTTGGCTGCCGTGGGCGGATTCCTGCTGCTTTTAGGTGGTGTGCGATGGTTGCACTTCCTTCCTCCGATGGTCTTTGGGGTCACACTTTTCGCGCTCGCGATTTACTTGAACCCACTTCGTTTGCAGCGCGTCTTGAGTTGGTTGAATCTGGAGGAGACCAAGACCACGACGGGGTATCAGGTGTACCAATCCAGCATCGCCTTGGGTTCTGGAGGGGTGTGGGGATTGGGATTGGGAAGCGGGCGGCAGAAACTCGGCTGGGTGCCTGAGCATCATACCGACTTTATATTCTCCGTGATAGGAGAAGAGTTGGGATTGGTTGCGACTGTTGGGGTCGTGGTGGCGTTCGCGGTATTTTTTTGTTGTGGCGTCTATATCGCCTGGCGCGCCCGTGACCGATTCGGCTTTCTTCTAGCGAGCGGTTTGACGCTGCTCATCACGTTGCAAGCGATCATCAACGTGGGTGTCGTGACGGGCGCATTCCCAAACAAAGGGCTTTCCCTGCCCTTCATCAGTTTTGGCGGATCGAACTTAGCGATGATGCTGACGGCGGTGGGACTCATTCTGAGCGTGGCCCTGAGGGCTCCCGCGGATGGAGACGATGGACTGCAGCCTGGGGAGGGCGAATTCGACGTGAAGGAGGTGCTATGAGGCCAGGCCGGGTTCCCCTTTACTTCATCGCTTGCGGTGGTACTGGAGGACACCTATTCCCCGGCATTGCGGTGGCGGAAAAACTATCTGAGGCGGGGGCGCGAGTCGTGCTTGGCGTTTCAGCGAAAGACGTAGACCGGCGAGCGATCACTTCAGCGAATGGTCCCGAGGTCTGGACGCTTGAGAGAGCCTTGCCGAGCCGAGGCTCCTTGGGGCGGTTTGCTCGGAGCGTGGCGACCTGCGTGATTTCCGTTCGTGATTTACGCCGGAGTTTTCTGAAGGAGAGGCCTGTTGCGGTCTTGGGGATGGGGGGATTCACCAGCGCGGCTCCCGTGCTGGCAGGGCGGTTGGCTGGCGCCAAGATTTTGCTCCATGAAGCAAATGCGATTCCGGGCAGAGCCACTCGATGGCTGTCGCTGCTGGCCGAGAAAGTCTATGTATTTTTTCCCGAGGCGGCCGGCCGCATTCGAAGAAGCCTCGTCGAGGTGATAGGGATGCCCGTGCGTCCCCAATTTGAACCCATGGACAAAGGCGCCTGCAAAATTTCGTTTGGTCTTTCGCCCGCGAAACCTGTGTTGCTTATCGTGGGAGGGAGCCAAGGAGCCCGGGCGCTCAACGAGCTGATGCGGGAGTCGCTGCCGAGGTTGGTGACAAGATTTCCTGATTTGCAATACCTCCATTTGACGGGTGAAGCTGATTTGAGAAGCGTCGCCGAAGATTACCGAGCCTACGGGGCGAAAGCGGTCACGCGTCCATTTTTGACCGAAATGGAGTGGGCCATGGGCGCCGCGGATGTGTCCCTCAGCAGGGCTGGAGGTTCCTCGCTGGCTGAGTTCGCCGCGATGAGGCTGCCTTCGATCCTGGTTCCGTACCCCCATGCGGCAGACGATCATCAACGGGCGAACGTGCTTGCCTTTTCACGCGGCGGCGCGGCGGTTCCGCTGGATCCATCGCGCGCGAATCCTGAAACCTTGCTCAAAAGCCTGGCGACACTGCTGGAGGTCGAATCCGTGCGTGTCGCGATGAAGCAGGCTTTGGAGGCGTGGCATTATCCCAGGGCGGCTGAGGTTCTGGCGCAGGCCATGCTGGACATGAGCGATCCCGCGTGGAGGAGCCTCTCTTCGAACGGCGCGGAGGCGGCGCGTGGCGGAGGGAGGGTTGGGAGTGACTCTGAATTGCTGGCGATGGCCCTTCAAGCCCGAGCGAAGAGCGTTGAATGAGCGCGATTACTGAAGCTATAATATCGGGTGCGGGATCTGGTTCTGGAGCCTTGGAGAATTTGGCGCGGGGTCTGTCCTCCGGCGTTTCCAAGGATTCGGTGATTCGCCTCCACGAACCGTTGGCCAAGCGGACCACGTTGCGAGTGGGGGGGCCTGCGGACATTTATGCGGAACCTGCGGCGGTGGCCGACTTGAGGCTTTGTATCAAGCTCTGCGAGGCGGCCGGGTTCCCATGGGTGATGCTGGGTCGTGGTTCTAACCTGTTAGTGCGAGATGGCGGCATCCGGGGGGTGGTCATCTGCCTCGCGAGGGGAGAGTTTGTTGGTATCCAGATCGAAGGGTGCCGGATCAAGGCGGGAGCCGGGGCGAGGCTCAAGCATGTGGCTGTGGAGGCCCGCAGGGCATCGATCGGGGGACTTGAATTTTTGGAAGGAATCCCAGGGAGCGTCGGTGGAGCACTGCGCATGAACGCGGGCGCGATGGGCGCGGCTATTTTCGACCGATTGGAGACCGTGAGCGCGATGGATCGGTGCGGCCGCATAGCCGAGCATTCAGCCTCGTCGTTGGCGGCTGGTTACAGGCACTGCGCCTTTTTCAGAGATCATATCGCGCTTTCGGCCGTTCTTAAGGGCTACTTCGGAGACGTCGGCGAGATTGAAGGGCGGATGCGGGCCCTCAACTCCAAGCGCTGGGAGACACAGCCCGCGGCGCCGAGCGCGGGGTGCATCTTCAAGAACCCTGATTCTATCCCCGCTGGCCGATTGATCGAGGAATTGGGGTTGAAGGGCAAGAGAGTGGGAGGGGCTCAGATCTCTGAATTGCACGGGAATTTCTTTGTCAACGATGGGAGCGCGACGGCTCGGGACGTGCTGGCTTTGATTGAGATGGTTCAGAAACGGGCCATGGAAGAGCGCCAGATCCCTCTGGAGACTGAAGTGCAGATTGTTGGAGAGGAGGAGGCGTCGTGCGTGTGACCGTGATGTTGGGGGGGCCATCGTCGGAAAGGGCCGTGTCTCTGAATTCGGGCAGAGCGGTGGCCGAGGCCCTTCGAAGCCGGAGGCACATCGTTAACGAAGTGGATCCCATCGATCCTGGCTGGCGGCTGCCAGGGGACACGGAGGTCGTCTTTCTTGCATTGCATGGCACTTATGGTGAAGACGGAACGGTGCAGCGAGCTCTTGACGTATTGGGTGTCCGATACACGGGATGCGACGCGGACTCCAGCAGCCTTGCCTTTGACAAAGTGTTGACGAAATTGCGGTGCGCGCAGCATGGCGTCCTCACTGCTCGTTTCAAAGTTTTCCGAGATGCCGAGGAGCCATTCCCGGGCGAATGGTCATTGCCGGTGGTGCTGAAGCCGGTTCGCCAGGGATCTAGTGTCGGCCTGCAGTTTGTTGATCAGCCCGCGCAGTGGTCGGGCTGCCTGCGGGAAGCGATGCGTTTCGATGGGGAAGTCTTGATGGAGGAGCGGGTAGAGGGGCGGGAAGTGACGGTCGGCGTTTTAGGGAAGGAAGCCCTTCCGGTAGTGGAGATCAAGCCCAAGCAAGGGCGATACGATTACAAGCGCAAATATACTCCGGGCGAGACGGAGTATTCGTGTCCTGCTTCGTTCGACAGCGACTTGACGCAAGGCATCCAGCGAACTGCTCTGAGCGCCTTTCGCGCGGTCGGCGGCCGCGACTATGGCCGTGTTGATATCATTGTGGCGGCGGACGGAAAAGCCACTGTGCTTGAGGTCAACACGCTGCCTGGGATGACGCAAACGAGTTTGTTTCCCAAGGCGGCGGCGGCGGCGGGCATTGGATTTTCGGAGCTTTGCGATCGCATGCTAGCGATGGCGCTGGAGCGGCCGCGCGGGGGGGATTGAAACGAGATAGTTGAGGTCGGATTTTCAAATTCCGAGTGATGCCACTTTTCAGACTAAACAAAAATCGAAGCCGGCGTTCAGAGCGGGAGAAACTGTTGGAGGTTCGGCTCCGGTCCTCCGCCGTGCGGGGAAAGCAATTGCGGTCGGTGGTCTCGACTCTCTTGTCGGCATTCGCCTTGCTGGGAGGGCTTTTATTGTTTTGGCGTGGAGGAGAGTGGGTGTTGAACGAGATGGTTTTCGCGAACAAAGATTTCACGATCAGGAGGCTTGAGATTCAGACGGACGGCGTGATTCCCGCCGAGCATATTCGACGATGGGCCAGCATTGGTTTCGGGGAAAATCTGTTGAAGATCGACTTGCGCGAGGCCCGTCGCGATTTAGAGCTAAATCCACAAATCGAGGCGGTTTCCATGGAGCGTGTGCCGCCCAGCACCCTGAGGATGTCGGTGGTCGAGCGCGAACCCATCGCGCGGGTGCGATGGTATCGGTCCGACGGACCAGACCAGCGATTGGTCGCGGATCATTTCGTGGTTTCGGAATCGGGGCATGTGATGATTTGGTCTTCTTTCGTGAAGGTCAGCGAGCCCAACAGCGTGGACCTAGAGAGTCTTCCGCAGCTTGAAGGGGAGAAGGATACCGAGTTTCGGCCGGGGCGCCGGCTGGAGAACCCTCAGGCTTTCGCGGCTCTGCGGCTCATCCGAAGGTTTCGGGTATCCCACATGGCGGGTCTGGTTGACTTGGCGAGGATCGACATTTCATATCCTCGGGTTCTGGTCGTCACGACAGAGCAAGGGCAGGACGTGACCTTTGGGATAGAGGATTTCGATGCGCAGCTTAGACGGTGGCACGCCGTGCACGAGGCGGCGGGGAAAGGAGCCCGGTCCATTGCCTTTCTGGATCTTTCGGTGACGAACAACCTGCCAGTAATCTGGCAGGAACTGGCTCCGACGAATCTCCCACCCAAGCGGATTTTGAAACCATCGCGTTACAGAAAGAAGCATGTTTGATTCGAACGCCATAATTGTCGGACTGGAGGTCGGCACGTCGAAGGTGTGCGCGGTGATCTCTGAGGTCAATCACTCTGGAGTTCCTGCGGTGATTGGAATCGGGCAATCGCCCTCCAGGGGGGTGCGCAAGGGTGAGATTATCGATGCCGCGCTTGCGGCGGAGGACATTCGAAATGCCATAGTCGACGCCGAGCAGACGGCCGATGCTGAGGTGAGGAGCGTGTTTCTGGGAGTTAGCGGAGCTCACGTGGGGGGATTCAACAATCGGGGAGTGCATCCGATCGTTTCCGAGGATCGGGAGATTGATGAGGAGGACGTGAAGGACGTGGTCAAGAAAGCCAAGGCCATCAACATTCCCTCCGAGAACCATGTCATTCACGTGATCCGGCAGCACTTCAGCGTGGATGGGCAGGAGGGGATATTGAATCCGGTGGGTATGTTGGGAGCCCGGCTGGAGGCGAATGTGCACGTGGTTCATGGGAAGTTCAACCGGCTTCAAAATGCGGTGCGTGTTGTGAAAGGACTTCAATTGGAGGTGGATGAGGTCGTATTCAATGGACTTGCGAGCGCGCTTGCGGTGTTGAGCAGCGAGCAAAAAGAGTTAGGCACCTTGGTGATCGACCTCGGGGCGGGTGCGACGGAGTATGTGGTATACGCCGATGGGGTCGTGAGGCACAGCGGCGTGCTGGCGATTGGAGGGGACCATGTTTCCAACGATTTGGCATATGGTCTCAAGGTGCCTCTGGGACGCGCTGAGCAATTGAAGATCACCCGGGGCTCCGCGGTTTTGACTGAGGCCGTGAGAGGCCGAACGTTCACGCTCCCGAGCGATCACGGGTTGACTGAGAAGAGTCTCAATGAGGAGCACTTATGCCGAATCATGGCGATGCGGTTGGAAGAGATGTTTCAGCTC